>Ga0181568_10006358_pt1 | contig 10327 bp, 10 predicted proteins | sample 101ome_20_FD_133758 | JGI IMG/M metagenome (GOLD analysis project Ga0181568, IMG submission 133758) | Coastal salt marsh microbial communities from the Groves Creek Marsh, Skidaway Island, Georgia - 101404AT metaG (megahit assembly) | ecosystem: Environmental > Aquatic > Marine > Intertidal...
AAAGTATTCGCCCGATTCCTCACCGTCCCGAACCGCAACCGCAAACCCCGCCACAGATGCCGAGAAGAGGAGCGCAAATGAGATGACCATCTCGAAGGTCAACACCGCCATTGCCACCATTTCTTTACCACTCTCTAATCTACCCCCACTTCCCAAATAGTAACGCAAGTGTGCCGAATGTAATGGTAAGTACAAGAATATCCGGCAAATACAAACATAATTTTAAATGATAGTAGTAGTATGTCACTCTGCAGTCATGTGGATAATGTCAAGCGCGACGTTGATTGCGGCCGCAGTCGTGCACTTGGCATCGCACCAAATGTCAGTCTTTGCGGAGAGCTCAATGTACGAATTTGGTGACCACTCGGACGCGCCACCGCTGTTCTTTAAGTAGATCAATTCCGTGGCCTGATCGTACGTCCCACTGGTAGGAGTAGCATCAGCATTGGTACGCGTGAAGCATCTAATGTTGCAATTCTGCGTCGAACCACCACCCGCCGTGTAGATGTTTCTAAGATAGGCTATTTGTCCAGCCGGGACCGTCCAGAGCGCGGCCGATGCAGACCCGTCACCCGCAGGAATGGTAAGATACGGTGTTGTCACATCATCTGTCGTGATGCCCTTGCCGACGGTAATATTACCGATGTTTGCTGCGGCATACGTCCCAGACGCGGTAACCAAACATTTCCAAACCCGCGAAAAAGAAGTACCACTCTGTGTCCCTGCAATCGTACCACCCATGGCAAGGTTGATGGTTTGCTCCGCGTAGGTACCGGTAGCAAGACCGGAACACGACACTTGCCGTGCACCGGAACCCGTCGCGTCATCATCATTGCTGTCAGAATCAAAAGTTATGGCAACACCAGCCGTGTCGACGTTCTCGTCAATGAAAAACGTGGACACATCGGGATTCCCCGGCGCAACCAGCGTGTAAGCGTCGGTCTGGGCGGCCTCCGTCCATCCCTGCACAACCACGGCGGTATGCCCGTTCGGCGTCGAAATGTCGTCAAGGTTTGGATCAGTGAACGTACTACCGGACGCGTCTACCAGAAGATGCCCTTCTTGGCTGACCGAAAAGTATTGCACTTTGTCGTCACCAGCAGTAAGAACATCCGGGTTGTAGAGACCGCCCATCAGAACCGGTTTAGCAGTTGTTCCAACGTTGTCCGCACCAATCGTGCCCTCACAGGTCGTGGTCACGACCGCGGTGATGTCTGCGTTCTCGAGCCGCACCTTGAGAGCATCTTCGGCACCGATTTCAAGGAACCGACGTTGCCGACCAGACGTCTCATTGACGTACGCGGACTGAGAGGGGGCAGAGAACACCGCCAACACAACAACACCCAGAGCGACCATTATCGCGTCACACGATTGCTCTTTCCTATTACTCTACCTATATATTTTCAACTTGCCACAATTTCATCTGGTGGTATTTATTCGTTTGCCCATATGGTACGACATTCACGGAGCGGCCTGAAGCAGTGCGGTCAGCTCAGGCACATGCTGCGACTCGATGTGCCCAATCGACCCGTCCGCGGCCACTGCCACGAACCCGATTTGCCCACGGATGTTCGGCACGCTCTCGTTCGTCCCACCCGTGTCAATGACCACCGCGTGGAAAGTGACCCCGTCTGGATTCGCCAAATTTAGCGGCGTCACCACAGCATCCTTGCGTTTTTGAAACTCGACCAGTGTGGGGGGAACCGTTATGCGTTTGAGGTGGCCGCCTGGTTTGGGGGGTATCACCAGCATCGTAGACAAGTCGTTGTCAATCAGTTCCGATATCGACCCGTCCGTGTCATCGTCAAAGACCTCAGGTTTTGGCATCGACCCATCCGTGTCATCGGAATTTGCCTCCGGAAGCGCCGCTAAGGCATCCGCGGCCGTAAAGCTCCGAGAGAGAGGGGAACACGCACGGGGGCGGTTGCTCGGGGATTTTGAGAGCCCAAATGTCAATGGGGTCCGCACAGAGATCGTCCGCCGAGGGGCGTCGTCCTCTTCGTCGCTCGATGAGTCCCTTTCATGCACCCCGCTCATGGTGCGCGACATCCTAAAATGGATCTGTGCGTGCGCACCACTCAAATAGACAATTGGCAATTTTTACTGTGATTGTTTGTTTACTGAAAAATTTACATGTGCCAAGAAGACGCACTTCCGTTATCGCTCTTGCCAAGCACACTGTACTGTGGGCCCTTTCCAAACGACGCAATTTCGCGAACCAAAAAGGACGTAAGCTTCATCCCGGACGTCGACACAGCAATGTTAACAGTGTTGAGCCCCATAAAAACCTGCGGGGGAAAAACGGTCAGCGAGAATTACAGAATTAGGCTTTAAGCGGTTTGACTTACCACAAAAGTGATGTACAGGAAGCTCAAATTGTTATCGTCAGTCGAAGATGTGTTGTAAGTGGGACACCCCGCCACTTCGTTGGCGAGCAAGAAACTGAACAAAAAGACCGCCAGTGACACATCGGTGATCCTCTGGAACCAGCATCCCAGGTACTTCCAGTACCCTTCAAGCCTAAGCCACTTGAGCTGCTCCCGGGCTTGGCACACGTCAATCGTCCGACAAATAAACTCGGCGCAGATCGTGGCGAGAAGAGCGGCCGACAACCCGACCATATGGTCCTCAAACGAGTCCGCCTTGACGTTGAAGATCTTGATGTCGTCATAGACAGATGAGTCGATGCCGTGGCTCGCGTTCACACACCGTGGGTGCGCCAGGTCAGCAAGACGGAGGTATTTCGACTTAAAATCAGCTTTTGATTGATGTGTTACGTCAAACAAGACACCAACCAGCACGGTTCGTGCAACAAACAATAGGGCGGTCATGATGGTGGTGCCAGCAATCGTGTAGCTCTTGTGTTGCGGCGCGACGACATCAGTGAGCCACGCCTGGAGAACCGCGAGCCCAAACGCAAATCCAGAAAAGACCGCAAAGTCGTAGACCTCGCCGTTTGTTGAACTGCCTACTTCATCAACACAGGTCCCGGTGAGTGCCACGAGGACAGCAAAAAGCCCGGACAACACAATGCCGCAGATCCCGAGCACCACAAAGCCATCAACAATGTACGCGTGCTCAAACACCTTGTGGTACATACCAACGATCGCCGTCACCAGACACCCAAATCCACCAAGCCAGATCCCCTGCGTTGCCGACCGGATGGAGTTTATGTCTTCAAAGTAGTGGCTGGAGCAGTTCTCCGAGGTGTAGGCTTCAAACACATTGTCGCCAAACCCGACAAATGCCGAGTATGACACCAGAACCGACGCAATCAGAAAAGCCACTCCTCCGTGGACAAACCGTTCTTTGACGGTAACCTCCTCCATTGTCTCGTCATGTGCTACCAGCGTTGTGCTGCTCAAATATATACGTAAGTTTTCCTCGGTGACTAAAAGGTCCACGATGGAGGCAGCGTCCGCCAATGTTCCTGATCCAACACAAAATGCTGCTAATAAAGCAAAAAGGTTGGAGCAAATGAGAGAGCAACGACGCAAGCATCAAGAAGCCAAGAAAGCCAAAGCTCTTGATGATGCTCAAAAGGGAGCCCCCGCACTTCGAGACCTAAATGAGTTCAAAAAATACAACATTACGTTCGACGAATCGAAGTACAACCACAATTCCGTTGAGAACATCAAGTTGGTCAAGGATGTCAACGCCGCCCTTGACAATGCCAAGAAAAAAGCCGGTTCTTCAACCGCCAAAAAAAAAGCGAAACCCAGGCCGTGGTGGAAAATCATCGAGGACTATGACAAGCTTGGAGCCCCAGAACTGACAAAGAAACAGCAGGAATCAGCGGCAGCGAAGGCGGAGGCCAAAGTGGAGGCGGCCAATGCGAAGGCGCTGGCAGACGAATTAGTTGCAAAAAAAGGTGGGGAGTTGTTTGAACTCGATGTACAGCAAGGGGTCATCCCCATAGATGAACAGGAGGCTCACATGGAGGCAGCACGAAAACGTGGTAACCCCGGTTTTCTCTACCCCTATAGAGCCGGGATACCATCTGAACCTAAACCCGAGTCCTACACGACTCGCATCAAAAAAAAAGACAACGTCGTGATCCAGTCGCACCTCGAGGGCAAGCGTGCACAGGACGCACCCTCGTGGGACGTCCCACCACACATCCGAGCGGCGGTCACAAAGCTCGATGCCCGAAAAACCTGGGCACAACATGCCTTGAATCTTATCAAAGATCCGCAACAAGTGTAAGTTTCCCTCTCTGCCTTGATCTCGGGAGTGTGATTTCTGCTAATCCTCAAATGGCTCTTTTCAGAGACACTTGGGGTGATATCGTAGGGATGGTCGAGACCAAGGAAACAATTATGACCAACATCATCGTGCCGCTTGACAACCCTCAGTTGTTTGTGGGAGGCGGAGGTTCCCATACGGCGCAACGTAACATCCTGATGTGGGGCCCCCCGGGCACGGGAAAAACCATGATCGCTCTTAAGACCGCGGCCATCACCGGCGCACTGTTTGTGGGGATGAGCCAATCCGACCTCATGGGAGGCTACCTCGTTGACCTCCCAATGATCATCAAGGGGATCTACCTGGCGTTTCGAATGTCGGGACGGAAGTGTATTATTTTTGTGGATGAAGCCGAAGCGATGATAGCTAAGCGAGGCGCACCCGGCGAGATGAACCAAGCGATGGACGCTGTGGTCCAGGAGTTCATGATCAACATCGAGGACAACACTCACACAGAGCCGGTCTTCACAATCTTTGCAACCAACATCCCTGCCAACATCGACTCGGCCATCAACAGCCGGATCGGCGCCAAGATTCCAGTGTGGATTCCCGGCCCGTCCGAGCGACAGGCGCAGCTTCAAAAGGCTTTTAAGAAAGCCATCAAACAGGGGATTGCCGAAGAGTCGATTCTGCAAACCGCGTTTGTCAACAAAATCGTAAAAATGACAAAGTGGCGGTCATTCCGCACCATCACCAACACGCTGAAGAAAGCGTGGAACGAGCCAATTCGAGAGTACCTCCACACGATCATCGTCAACAGTGGCAAGGTGCATGTCAAAATTCAGAAAGAAAATCTTCCACTGGCGACGCAAGGTGACATTATCGCCGCATTCGAGGACACCGAGAGCAGTTTTAAGGCGTGCGAGGAGCTAACGGCGTGGGCGCACGCCAACCACGTCGAACTCGACAAGTATGTGGACCCTGAGCTCCGGTTTCAGAAGCCACAGGCCACACAATCTTTGTTTGCGGACTCAGCCCGGACTACCGTGCCAGCATTCAAGAAGGCTCTCCATACCGCGAGTGCGCCCGTTGGTGCATTCAAGCAAGCGCTCTCTCCCGAATGATGCGGGCGGAATTTATAAATGAACTTTGAATTAAAATGTTCAATCATGTGATTACAATACAAGCGCGGAGCGTGCTTCCTCAAGCAATGACTGGGTGTGTGAATCAATCGTGTTGTTGTACAGGCGGTAGGCAGCCCACATCTTGGTGGCGCATACACTCCCGACTTCCATCGTCTTCTCGTTCCACCGTCCGCCCGACATGGTGTATTGAATGGAGAGCGTTCGCTTGAGCCCACACGCCGCGCACCTCCCCTCGTGGTAATCGGTGTCAACCTTTGTCCAGACAGGGTGCGTCTCAAGAAGGTCTCGAATCTTCTTTCCGCCGTCCCGGCCCATGCTCAGCAGTGCGTTGACGTACCACCCCGTACCAGAGTTGGGGGCATGCACGTCGTCGCCGTAAATCGACACCGTCCCCAGAGCATAGATGATATCAACGTCCGGCTCAGACGGCCAGCTCCACAGCACCATGTCGGTGACGTTCTCCCACGTCTCAGAGTCCCCCAGCCGTTGACGGTGGTCACTCAAGAACAACACCACCGACCCAGCGCCTTCAATTTCATCCGTCTTCTCTTGTAAAGCATCCCTGTCTCGCACGTCGTAGTGACTGGCGTCGAGATCGTACTCCTCAAGCTGCTCCGGAGTGTAAAACCACTGAACTTGGTGGTTGCCGCTGTCGGGGTCAAAGCCGGTCAGCAGAAGGTAGCTCCGCTCAACGTCATCGTCAGTTGTGAACGTCGTGAGCTTGAAAATCGATCCCACGTCGCACGGCCGCACAGGGTACGACATCGGAGAATCTACGGGGGTCACCCAGTCGTCAATTTCGTTGTCACTGTCAATCACTCGGCTCAACCGACTTTCAGGCGCCGAACCGAAAATGGGATACTCGGGGACCCCGTACACCTCGAGAACAGCCTGCGTGAACTGTGGGGACTTAAACTGAAAAGTACGTGCAAGCATGGGCCAGAATTCGGAGGGCAAGTCCGGCTTGTGCTCGGCCAGGTACTCAACACACTCCGCCGCCCCCGCCCGCAAGTTCCACCCCGCCATGGCTACTGTCCGCTCAAATGACCAGCTGGCAAAAATATTTTACTTGGATCGTACAGCAGTGTAAGTCAAGCGGATGTCTCCCCACGAGCTGTTTGCTGCACGTGTTACAGTAAGCGTGCACCATTGTTTTTCGGCGGCAGCACGGGCATCCACACGTTCCATCTCTTTGTCGGCCGTTGCTTGATCCGCCAGAATGATACTAATTGAATGAGCTTCGCCCACTTCACCGTCCCTTGCCCTCTCCACAAGATCGCCAAGTGCGTCAGCGTGCGCCAGTGTAGTTCTTCCTTCCCGCCGGGACCGACGCAAAGGCGAGGACGTTCCTGATTCAATGGTAACCTCAATAGGAGGCTGCCGATCACCACTCCACCAGCTCCCCATAGTTCGCAATTTAGTTACGACCGTGCCAAATATATACACTCTTTATTTGCATGCGCATTGAGGCTCCGTTGCGCAATGGCCCAGCGCATTGGACTTCTAATTTTAAGGTTGCGGGTTTGAAAAATGAATTTCTCGTTGGGGTTACTGTTTTTTTTATTTTACCCTTCTTCACTTTCTAGACGTTTGTAGGTTTGGTATCGTGCCAGTACGTTCTGATACATCACCAATGCCAATCCTACAAGCACTATGAACGCAACACTCAGCCACGCCAACAGCTGCTTGGCCGTTCCGTCAATCGTGTCCCGGGTATAGCCATACATGTCGCCATCCGTGTTGAACTCGGTCTCGTACGGCCGGCCAAAGATGTTGGTGAGCTCGGACGCGTCTGTGACATCGAGATACATGTTTGTCCCGATCGTAAGGTTGCCCCCAACGTCCGGTGCAATGATCAGACGACTGTACTTGTCCATCTCGCTCACATTAAGTGTGCCGGTGTAATCACTGATGGTGATCGACACCGCGTCACTGTAGACCGATTTGGAGACCCCCACGGCCTTGGCGGTACCACTCATGGCGGTTGACGACGTGGGGGGCACCACATCAAAATTGCCCCCGAGCACAAGCACCGTCGACAATACCCATCCGGTCGCTGACACCGTGTCGAGCGTTAGATCAAGGTCGGCCGACTTTTCAAACAGAATCGCAGGCGCCGTGTCGGTATTGGACGTCGACAAGCATTGGATCTTCACATTTGTGATTGACACGACCCGTGCACCAACAAACGTGAACAAGGGGCACACCTCTGCCACAATCGGAATGTCGCTGTAGTACGCTGCCGTCGTAATATTGATGTTTGGCAGGTTGTTGAACACAATCGGCTTGGTGAACCGCACATCCCCCTCACACGGCTCTGCCGTCGCACACTGCGGTCGAATTACGATCGAATAGTCGTTTGAGATCATGCTGCAAAGAAACCACGCAAACAAAAATCCCATTGACACTAGTGTGAATCTGAAGCACACAAAGCTGACGTCCAAGCTTATTCAAACGGCCGCACTACAAGCGTGAATTTTGACGTCCATTTCCAACACAAGTGCGAGACAGTCAGTGACTTACCTCATCGTGGGATCTCGACACATCGCACACTGCCGAAGCCACGGGCGGCACATCAGCCCCGTCGCCGGCTGTGAATTGTTGCAGTGATCAGTGGTGCACTGGAGGCAGTTGTCTCCCGACACATACTCGGTATCGTAGACGGTGGGATAGGCATCCCCCTCGTGGGCGCACACACTCGCCGTCTCTACCCCACATAACTGATGAAGCGGGGCTATTCGTGCACTCGCTGTGGCCACGACAGCCACCGCAATAACCCCCGCCATCTCCTTTCCCCATCCTACCACATTCCCTATATATTATTTGGAAACGCCATTCAAATTTTGTATTTGAATTTCAAACACAGATCCATATCGTGGCGCAAAGAGAGAGAGGGAGAGGGGGCGGGGGGGTGGACAGGGTATAGGACAAAGATCGACAAGCTTGCCAACAATCCGCACTTCAAGGCCAAGTACACCGCACTAAAAGAAAAAGAGGAGGCGCAGGCAGCACTCGAAGCGCTGTGATATTTTAGTACCCCCAATAAACGGGGTGCTATGATGGACGACTTTGTAATAGTAATCCCAGAAGAAGAGGAGTTTGTGGTGGTGCGGGGTCACTTTTGCACCACAGACCGCGCCGTCTTTGTGTCCTACAACGCCACCCACCGCGCCGTCGTCGCAGACATTGCCATTGCCACCGGAATGCCGGAAGCGCCCGGAGAAGGAGGAGGGTCTTCCCCAAAGCCTTTAAATGGCGGGGGCGGTTCGTCGTCGTCCGGCCCGCTCCACTCCGGCACTGCATCAGAGTCGTCAAGATCCAAAACCTTCCTTCTCTGAGCTCTCTTCTTTTTACGTCGTTTCTCGCTCGGAAGCATCGGCACCTCGGCAAGGGTTTCGGGCGACGACTCATGTTCGTCGTACCAACGCTTTTGTCTTTTCTTTTTGGGGTTTATTGGCACCACATCCGGTGACGGCTCTTCCCGGGGGTCTTCGAACGGAGCAATCGCACCGTACTCACCATCGGTATACTTTCGGTACCTTAGCACCCGTTCCGGAATCCAGAGCCGTGGTCCAAAGTCGGCGACGTACGGGTCCCCACCGCCAGCAACCCAATGCGACGATCGTATGTCCTCGTATTCGTCCGTTATCATCCACCCAATAAAAGTGCACGCTGCATCATTGACTTGTGGTGATCCCCCAACATCTCGTGACCTGTGCTGGGCACTCCGCGCGCTTAGGTTGGGTCGATGGACCCACACTACAACAGCATTGGCGACCGTGTCCACCAGAAAGTTTGATTCATACACGTGATTATCCGGTGTAATCTGCCATCCGGTGGCCAGCCGGTACCGAGTACCGTCCGGATCAGGCGCAAGGTCCGTCACCATCACCGTGTTGTGGTAGACCGTGACACGCGACAGAATCATCCGTAGTAGCTCGGGCACATACTCACGGATTTCTGCCGTGTTGTAGCGTTCGTACAAGTCATCCCACCCGTCAAACGGGTCGTCATCGCCGTCCGGCGCTGCCGCGGCCATTGTTCATCCACAGACTCTCCACACACTTCCCATATAGAGACTTTACTCAACAAATGAGGTCTGTGTTTGGCGTGCATCCGAACGTCTGGTAGAACGGCATCACCGAGCTAACGGTGCCATTCGCTCTAAGAAAAGCCGTTGAGTGACTGTCACTCGACAACGGCCGGTATTTCGGGGACCCAGCGGCGCACCACGTCTGCATCCACATGACCAGCCCGTACTGCGTCACTTCGGTGCCGCCCCTACGGATGTATCGCAAAAGAGTGTGAATTGACACCGCATCCGCCCAGTTTTCGCTCAGCGTCCGCACTAATCGGTTCTCGGACGCACCAGACGCACTAAAGCCCCGCAAAATGCAGTCCTCAAACGCCGTGACCGCAGCTCGATCGTCTGGCGTGATGAATACGGGAAAGCTCCACTCGGGTCGAATGGCATGGCCCAGCTAAAAAAAAAAGTTTCATAAGTCTTCAGTCGCATCAAAGCGGGCATATCTTAGCACGTCACAGAATCATCTCGACGGGGGGGTGCTTACTTCGTGTGCAATCACGGCGCCGAGGGATGCCATCTGCATCCATTCTTCCCACTCATCTGAGTAAAACGGAAGCTGAGCAATTCCATACGGAATGAAAACCGCGTCCGCCAGTGGCGAAAAGATCGCGTTGACATCAAGAGGACTCAGGTCCCATCGGTACTGGTCAATTGTAGTGTGCGCCAGCAGATCGGTTTTTGCATTTGACCATCGCTCCGCCATGCAATTCACCAATGTCGTGCCAACCACACACCGATCGCCTGCCCCGCCGCCGCCAAACTTGACAGGAATCGTCGATACTCGCTCCACAAACGCCGCACGGGCTGCTTTTGTTGCCAGAAACGTTGTTTGACCAATGTAGTCGATCAGCATCATCTTGACCATTGCAACCAGCTTTGTAATGTCCGGGGTCGCCAGTGGGGCCTCCAG
>Ga0181568_10006360_pt1 | contig 10323 bp, 9 predicted proteins | sample 101ome_20_FD_133758 | JGI IMG/M metagenome (GOLD analysis project Ga0181568, IMG submission 133758) | Coastal salt marsh microbial communities from the Groves Creek Marsh, Skidaway Island, Georgia - 101404AT metaG (megahit assembly) | ecosystem: Environmental > Aquatic > Marine > Intertidal zone...
AGTGCCAACGTCCGTGGCTTCGGTATCCAGCGTTCCACGAGTAGTACCGGCAGACTGTACGCTAGTAGACGGAATAAACGCATTTGGATCGCCGGAAGTGCCAACAACTACAGTAGAAGCGGTACCATCGTCATTAGCCGTAGTTACGTTCAGAATCGCATCAACAATCTGAGAGTTTGCCGGAATAGTGGCAACAACTTGGTCTGCACTGCTTGCACCAGCAATATCAATAACAGCAGACTGAGCCATAACAACAGAGCCTACGTTTGTTACGTCAGTTACGACTGTAGAACCAGTGGAAACTTTAATGGTTCCAGCCTTAATCGGGCCAGAAAAGGTGGTAGTACCCATGTGTATCTCCTGTCTTGGGCTAAGTCAGTCGCCCCATGCGACTGTCAGGGATAAATTGATCTTACATAAAAAAGAAAGGGGGCAAAAGCCCCCTTCTTAGTTTTAGGCTCCTTGAGAACCAAACACGCAACGGGGGTTGCTAAAGCCGAAGCTGTAACGCTCACGAGCCTTGTAACGCACGTTTCCTGTGTCGAAATCACCTTCCATTGAGGTGGTGATTGGGGTTCTTTCAAAGTGCTTGAAGCCGTCAGGACAATCAGTCAAGACAAAGAACGCATCATTGTCAGTCAAGAAGTGGTTGACTGCATAGCCTTCTGGCAACAGTCCCATATTCCTGATTGCGTTGATGTCGTTATCTGCCGTGCCAACACGTCCGGGCGTTTCGAGCAACCTATCTGCAACAAACTGAAGTTGAGGAGGAACAATCAACTTGGTCCCTTTCAGGGCCGTGATCATGTTTCTGTCATCAACAAAAGTTGAGATTGAGATAAGAGCATTCTCAAGAGAAGTCTCATTCAAGTCTGACATCGTTGTTGCACGGTTGGCTAAAGTTCCACCAAAAGCAAGTGGATGAGCAGTGTTGATCAATGACACTCCATCTCCGCCTGCAAAGCTTGAATTGAACGCGTTGTTCAATACGTTGGCAGCTTTAACCTGTTTAGTGTGTGCCATGCTTCGGGCAAGAGCTTTTGTATAACGAGCGCCGAGGCGGTCATACAAGTTGTCTTCTACAGCTTCCTCGGTCAGAGCGAAAGCAAGAGCGACTGTCTCATGCGTATAGCGAGAGGTGAAACCTTCGCTTGCTGAGTCAAATTCTACTCCTTGACCTTCTTCTTTGACTGCGGCGTTACCGAAACCTACGATGAGAACTTCTTCTTCAAATGCTCGATCAGAAGATTCAGTCTCAAAGATTTCGGCATGCTGGTTTTCATACCGAGCATACTCCATGCCGAACAAGGCGTTTAAGCCTGGTTCTAGTTCTTTCGCTAGTTGTGCGCGTGAAATTGCCATCTATTCAGCCCTCCTTACGCTAAACCAACTTGCTTCTGACCAAACAGATGATTCTGAATGGTGACAAGCACGTTAGTGTTGGCCGAACCTACATCCGAATTATCGGGATCTGTAGAGATGTCAAGCGCCTTCAGCGGCAACGTTGCGGTGGTAGCACCAGTGGTTACGTCAAGTTCGACGTATGAAATACCACTAGCAGTGCTGCCAGTTCCTGAATTGTCAACAATATCAAAGTTGCCAAACAGGTCAGCAACAGGAAATGCTGCATCGGCCTGAACTTCAAACACATCCATAGGATGGTCATACAAGAAAGCAATAGCGTCCGTGGCAGCATTGCCAGGCCAGTAGTTGCTCCAAGTCGGCTTACTGGTTGTAGGATCGGTGTAAAAACACCCGTTAAAAACTCCAACAATAATTGCTGAAGTAGCACCACCGCCATCTGCGCGAGCGATTCGAGTCACGATACCATTGGTATCTTGAGTTACGATGTCGCCTTGATAAATAGCAGTCGTATTCGTTGCTGACGCAGTGGTCAAACGATACTTAGACTGCCCTGAAGAGTTGTAATTACCCTGCAGATTACGCACGTAGCGGAGGCCAAAAGGCGCGTCATTATTCGCCATTTAAGTTCTCCTTAAGATCAAGGTTATTTTCCTGAAGAAGCACCAAATGACACCTTTGTCTTACGCTCTCTGGATATAGGCATAGAAGGGTGCTCATCTTTCATGAGATCGTTGTCAACAGCAGACATTTGATTGTCTGTTTGTTGAGCAAAATAAGCATTTCTTTCTTGTGCCGTTTCCTCTGGAATCTTGGCAAGCATGAGTCCGCCATGTCCAACGGTTCCTGCGTTCTTACCCTCGTCAATTACAGGCAAGCTGTAACCTTCTACTTCACTTGGGTGAACAGGCTCAAAGCCTTCACGCATTCTCTTATGAACATTGGTTTTGTCATCTTCACCACGAATCGCAGTTCTGATCCATCGATAGCGCATACCATCAGGGGCAGGTGGTGTTTCTAGTACTTGAGGCGGAGTCCATGGCTTCCTCTGGCTGGTAGTGTTTCGAGAGCTGGCACTACGTGGCTTTCGGCTTGATCCCGCTTTTTCTACGTTTTCTTCGCTCATGATCTTTGTAGCCTCATTTTTTGTTTTGCGTATTCTTTGAACGGTACACCTAGTTTTCGAGCAAGTTGCTGTTCGCTAGGGCTAAGTTCAATCCTACGATCATTTTGAGTGCGTCCACTGCTTGTTGTGCGCGATCCGGAAACGACTGTTTGGACGGGTTTGCCGTTTCCCGCGAGGTTTTCTTCACCGAATTTATGAGGCAATTCAGCTCTGATTCTTTTATCAAGCTCAGAATAGTATTCATCAGATTCTAAGTCAACGCCGCTATTTGCTAGTTCTTGGTGAACAGCAAAAGCAACATTGGTCATTACCTGATCTTTTCCGAACCATTCATTGTTTGATGCCCAAGTTTGAGCTTTATCAGAGGGTTCTTGATAAACAGGTTCTTCGACATATTGAGGTTGTTCAGAAACCTGTTGCGCCATGTAAGCTTCATATTGCGCTTGGTCTTGAACCCACTTTGCATAGTCTTTTTTGTACTGCTCAAGCTCTTGCTTATACTTGTTAAGAGAGCTTCGATCAGCTTCGCTTCTAGCTAAAAGCTGTTGCGCCTCAACCATTGCCTCTTGGTCACCTGACTCAAAAGCCCGTGATAATTGACGTTTGGCTGCTTCAGCTTGCGCTTCTATTCTGTTTTGAAACTCTACAGAATAGTTTTCCTGCATCTGCATGTTTTGTTCTGCAGACTGTTGGCTAGACTGTTTAAGCTGACGAGATATCTTCTCATTCTCTTCTTGTAGCTGTTTTGCATACTGAAGAGCTTGAAGTTCTCTACGCTGATAGTCTTTGGCTTGCTTGACCGCTTTATTAATGCGTTCTTGTGCAGTACGAGTTCGACGTTCAACTTCGTCTTCTTCGTAATCAACCTCATTCCCTTGAAATTCTTCTTGAATCTCATCTTCGGTAACAGGGTTGATTTCTTCGTATTCTTCTTCGCTTAACTCAACAAACGCAGATTCATCGCTAGGATCATCAGAAGCTTCTCTTTTATCTTCTGGGACCGCAGCGTTTTCAATGTAATCATCGTTATCGAGGTTAGCGAGTGCCTCGCTTAATGTTTGTTCTGACATGTTTCACCTCACAAAGATTTAATATCATCAGGATCAAGGATGGTGCCAATGACTTCATCGTCATTGATAATCCTCACCTCTTCATCATCTTCTAAAGCAAAACGGGCGCCCGCATATCTACCAATTAGCACCCATTGCCCCTCTTTGCACCAAGGTTCTCCGCCAAATTTGTCGTAGTCTTGATATGCAAGTGGGCCTAGCTTTAAGACGTAAGCAACCACAGTAGCCAATCCTTCTCGGTCTACCGTTGACTTAGTCAGAACAATGCCGCCTTCTGTCACACCTTTGCCCTTGTATGGCAAAACAAGCAATCGCCATCCAGTGGGATTAGGCATGCGTTCAAGCAAGCTTTTGTCTAAAAGCGTGGGGTCTAAAACGCGTTCTTCTGGGTTTGTATATGCATCCGTAACGGACGTAGTTTTTGCGACAGTATCTGTTGCCAGATTACTCATCGGGGTCTCCTTCAAATTGCAACGCTTCTTTAAGTTCATCGCGAAGGGTGCGAAGCATTGATAACTCACCCATCACAAATTTATAGTCCTCCATTGTCTTAACGTTATTGTAACTAACGTAATCCTTTCGGTTTTCTTCTAACTCTCTGATTTTTTTATGAATATAACTTGCCAGCGCAACTGCATCCATTAGCTTACACCACCTCCACGTGGGCCAGATGGACCTCCTGGTCTTACCTCTTCCTCTTCCTCAACCATGTACATCCCAGGAGAGCCTGCTAGACCGGCGTAGGGGGCGAGTGGCGCCATAGGCATAGGTTGACCATACCCACCAAACTGAACCTGCGGTACGGCCATTGTGGGCGTCTGATAGACAGGATTGGCATATCCCATACCAGGCATTCTTCGATAAAAGTTAGGTCGAGCTTTGTCTACATCTCTTTCGTACTCTTCTCTGACTTTTGGATCATATGACTGGCCCAACAAATTGCGTGGTACAAACGTCTCTCTCACGCCTTTGAGAGGGTCCATATCAATGAACTTAGGCATTCTAGGCGCTTTAGGCTCTTCCTTTTTGCCTTCTGGCGGTTTTGAGTCTGCGGGCTTTTTGCCTTTAACCCAGCCTTGAGGAGGAACCCATCCAGCAGCGTTTGCTGTCCATTCTTCACCTGTTGTTGGATTATAAAAACTTTCAGGAGAAATTCTCACTGTACCGCCAGACCAATTAAAACCTGCGGGAGCGGTTTTAAGATCCTGATATCCTTGTGGATCAGCGCCAAGACCAGAAGTAGTATCAATGCCTCCTCCCGGAATTAGCATATCTCCGGGAGACGGCCCCGTAGGCGGCGTAGGCTCTTTAGGCGCAGGCCCAGGAGCGGGCGTAGGCGCAGGCTCAGAGTCAAGATAATAGCTTTCAAAACTAGGATCTAACGCTTTAATTTTTGTAGCTAAGTCTTTTAATCCTTGCCAAAATTCAGGACCAGGATCTTGAATAAACCTTATCCCCTCCATCGTTTCGTATTCTTTTTTTAACCGATCAAGCTCACTCATGTTTGGATCAGGTTGAAATTGTTCAAGAAACTTTGGACCAGACGTAGAAGGCTCTGGCTCAGTAGTCGCGCCAGCTTGCTGTTTCTTCCACTCTTCAAGACCATTCCAGTTTGGATTGATTCTGGGCACAGGCTCTGCCGTAAACTTAAATTCAGGTGGTTGGCCAAACGCTGAAGGTGCAACAGTATTTGCTAATGAGCGATCTTCATTGCCTTGCAATGGCGCTGTTGGTGGCGTGGGCGCCACAGGGCCAACCGTCCCGCGTGAGGTAATGTCTTCTGGTGGTTTTGAAACCTCAATCGGCGCAGGTGATGTTGGTGCAGGGCCGGGATCAGAAACCGGAGCAGGAGAATAATCTTCGTATTTACCAACTTCGCCAATAGCAGAAAGCAGGCTTTTACCATCGCTTCGACTAAACGTTTTAAGCAACGTGTCTCTACTTACTTGCGCCCCAGAACCAAATTGGTTTTCTAGAAGATCTTTTAATACTTGTTCGTCTTTGTCTGGATCAATGCCTAAGTTGTTCATCAAAGCTTTTACATAGCTGACTTGATTAGGCTGAAAGTTGTCGTAAGAAAAGTCTTTTGGAGCACCGCCTAATTGATCGTCTTGTGTTGGAAAACCAACTGGCGTCATTGGTTCATCATCACGCTGCGGTGCAGATGGGCGTGGAGAAACAGGCCCAACTGTTCCACGTGAAACAACATCAATAGGAGGAGTAGGCATTGTAGGCATAGGTATTTTTGGTTCTTTGCTTACAACTGGACCTCGAGCAGGTGTTCTTGCATTTTTTGCATCACGCAAAGCAGCAGCACGGCGAGCTTCTTCTCTTAACCGTTTTGCTTCAGCCGCCTCTTTTGCAGCACGTGCTCTTTCTGCTGCCGCTTTCTTTTCCTCTCGCACAGCAATAGCGCGTCTGTTTGCAGCGGCTTTCTTTTCTTCAGCTACTCTTTTTGCTTCAGCCTCTCTTGCAGCTTTTGCTTCAGCAGCCCTCTTTGCCTCTGCCGCTTTCTTGGCTGCGGCTTCTTTTGCTTCACGCTGGCGTCTAGCCGCTGCTTCACGAGCAGCCTTTGCTTCAGCAGCTCTCTTAGCTTCAGCAGCCCTCTTAGCTTCTGCAGCCTTTTTCGCAGCAGCCTCTTTTGCTGCCTTCTCCTCTGCCGCCTTCTTTGCTGCTGCAGCCGCTTTAGCTTCTCTTACCCGTCTCGCTGCTTCTTTACGTCGATTTTCTGCGCGAACGCGAGCTTCTCTTTCTCTTTCCGCTTTTGCTTCTTTGGCCGCTTGTTCTTTAGCTTTTTTAGCTGCAGCTTCTTTAGCCTTTCTTTCTGCGGCTTCTCGTGCGGCTCTTTCCGCTCTAGCTTTTTTAGCGGCTTCTTCTTTCTCTGTACGAGCAGCGACTACGCGCCCACGAGCAGGTTGTTTCTTAGGCGGTGATTTAGGTATTGATACAGGCGGATCTTTTCTACCAACGGTTCTTGTAGGCGGTCTGACCTTAACGGGGGTCGCTCGCCTTGGAGCAACCGCAACTTTAGGTTCAACGCGAACTGTTCTTCTTTCAACGGAAGAAGGTCTTCTTCCTCTAGCTCTAAAAGATCTACCACGAATAGCCATACGTCACCAATTAATATCCGCCAAACATTCCACCGTAACCACCACCGTAACCACCGCCCATACCACCACCGTAGCCACCACCCATCATAGGTTGAGGATAAGGCATTCTAGGCTGTGGCATCGGAAAACGACCCCCAAAACCCCCAAAAGATCCCATACCGTAGTTCTGAGGCATCATTGGCTGGGCAAAAGGTCCACTGAATTGCATGCCGGGGAAACGATTTCCGTAACCCATGTTGGGAGGAGAAGGCATTCCGAAACCACCGCCATAACCTCCACCCATTCCGCCACCATAGCCTCCTCCAAAACCACCGCCAAAACCACCGCCATAAGGTGGGGGCATCATTCCTCCGCCAAAACCACCTCCAAAGCCACCGCCATATTGTGGTTGAGGGCGAGGCATTGGTTGTGGCCTACCGCCTCTACGATAATCAAACCCACCACCACCAAGTTCAATGCCACCGCCGTAAGCCGAAGGTTGTTGCCTACCACCGCGCATGTTACCGCCGAAAGGAGAGCCAAACCCACCGCCTTGTCCGCCGGTATACATGCCGCCTGGGTTGATGCCACGGTTGAACCCGCCTTGAAGCCTTTGGCGATTCATGAAGTTAGTCATTCCTTGATCGCTATCAAGAATGCCTTGCGAAGGACGCGGAGAAACGGGTATTGGGTTAGTTACTCTAAATTCTTCCCCATTCATTTCAACAAAACGAGTGGTTTCTGGACCCTGCGTTTGCTCAAACTGCTGGCGCATTTGATTTCTTAACCCGCCTAACTGACGCTGCAACTGACCTTGAAGGTTTTGAGGCCCTCGGTTTTGCAACGTTGGTCGTTGTGGGTTACCAAAGATACCTTGGCTGAACATATCTCGCTCTCTAGGAGAGCTCGGATTTCTAGGGTTGCGATCACCCGGCCCTGCAGGAACCTCCACTCTCGTGCCATCCTGCCTGTACATAAACTTATTGCCGGGACTCGGGGGTACTGCTGGATACATCATTCCGAGCGGCGATTTATCACTAAGTCCGTCATTGCCTCCCGGCATTGTGGGTTGCTCTCGGCCACGATCAAAGTAAGAATCAAGGTACATTCCGTAAGATCCAGAACCTCGACCAATTCGACCAGAGAGTCGGTCTTGATACTCTCTAGCCATTTCTTCTTGTTGGCTTTGCGTAAGTGGCATTACCATTAGAAAACTCCTGAGAACTTAGTTCCTCTCAGAGCAGCTTTGCCTCCACGCGACTTACCTTTGCCCATTCCGGGGTCAGGCTTCGCAGACGCAGATACATTCTCAATAGACGCGTACTTCACACGCCCTTGGTCCTTGACAGTGAATCCGCCTTTATCAACTTTAGGATCTTTCATCGTTATCTCCCAAAAATATTTTTCGTAATCTTATCAGCAGCGTTGGCCATTTGTGCAGCCTGCTGTGCTCGAATACGATCTTGTGCCGTTTCATCCCGCATTTCTGCGACCGCCATCTGTGCTTCAATACGATCTTCGGTCAACTCAGTTTGTTGCCGTAGCTTCTCTTTATCAAGATCAAGACGCTCTTGACCCTCTACACGCTTACGCTCAATGTCTGACGCTTTGATATCCAACTCTTCACGGCGCAGTTCAACCAGCGGATCTTCTTGATCACCAGCACCAAACGCAGGAGCAAGCTGTTCAAGCAACTGAGCACTGATCTGTGCAACCTTACGTTCCATTATCGCCTGCATTTGCATCTGCATTGGGTTAGGCGGCTGTCCGGGTTGTGGAGGCGGCATCATCTGCATCTGCTGATTCAACTGCATGATCTCTGGATCTTGTTGTGCCTGATTACGTGCGAGCATATCAACGTGAGCATAGACATGCGACTGAATCATGGCCTGAACCTGCGGATTGGTCTTCACAAGCGCAGTGTTGTACATGCTCATGTGCGATTCAATATGCGCCTCATGATCCTGATCAGGGAATGGCTGCGCGGGTTGCATCATCGCAAATCCGCTGTTTTCCATTGCTGGTGGTGTGGGTTGAGGCTGTGGAGGCGGTGGCGGCGGAGGCAGAATCTGGTCAACCTGCTGCACACCCATCGCTTCGTACATACGCTTGTAAGCGTTGTAAATACCCATCGGTCCATGAATCTCAGGATTCGACTGAACCATCTGCATCATTTCTTGAGCCAGCATCACACGCTGACTCATAGAGAAAATATTCGGATCGCTGACCGGAATCACATCAATCCGATCATCAAAGTCGGCTTGCTTCAGTTGCTGATTGCCGTTCGCAATCATGTATGGATATACAGGTGGTAGCGTTTCTTTGAACAGCTTCGCGAGCAGATTGAACTCAATACGCTGCGAATAATGCAATCGCTTGTGGATTGCGCTCATCACCTGCGTTCCACGCTCAAGCAACGCAATTGTGGTGCCTACGGGCGCTTCTGCGTTGCCATCACCGACTTGAAGATTGGTGATTGAAGCAAACCGCTGCCCAGATTCAACGAGCATTCCCAACAACTGCAGGAGCGTACCGCTTGGCTCCTTGAACGGTAGCGGCATCAATGCCTCGCGGAGCGATCCGCCGGGTGCATCAATGTCTCTAAACTCGCCCGGTTGTAACGGCGTGTCATTATCTCGAATGCGAATGCCTCGAGCCTTGAATCCAGCGGGAAGATTAGCCAGCGTACCGGCATCAATTAACTGACGCAGAATAGAGGTTGCCCCACGGGACAAGCCTCCGATCATGTGGGTTAGACCGAAGCCATAAAAACCGACACCAGGAAGAAACTTGTAATGAACGAAATGGTCAATACGATCCCTACGACTATCCATTGGGTCGTAGTTTCTACGAATTGAAAGAATAGTTGACTGACGAGGGAGAATGGTGACGATATACGGGAGTTTGATCCCGGTCTCCTCACCGTCTGCATCAAGGTCTTCGTATCCTGGGATGTCAAGGTCAACATGCATCTCCAAAACTTCGCATTCATCACTATTGCCACCAGACGGTTTAACGCCTTGTAAGTCATCGATCTCCTCCTGAATATCTCCAGTGTATTCGTCAGAATCGTCAGCACCCTCAGATAGAGGGGTCTTTCGGTAAAAACCAGACTGTTGCAGCTTGCGAACATCATTCATGCTCATGTCGATGACATGGGTGATACGCGCAGCACTGTCTAAACTTGTAGCGCCATAGTTTACAACCAGCTTCTCAGACGGAATGAACCGAGAAACAGGGCGGTCTAACGCTTGGTCAAAGTGAACTTTACGAAATGCACTACCCGACAAAGGCAGATAAAACAAAAGCTGATCAGTCTCAGGGTCATATTCTTTCATGACCTGCGTGATCTGGTAGTTCATAAACTCCTGAACACGCGCTGCCTGAAGATCTGTTTGTGGCGTAGCAAAACCAACAACCTGCGTCTTGACAGGTCCGCCTGGTGGCAACATCTCTTTGTAAGCTTGGGCTTGAAACTGAGTGACCGACTCAGCGAGCATGGGATGCACAATGCCGGAAGCGCCTTCAAAGGGTTCGCTTCGGTCCTCAAACTTCATGCCGAGAAACTCTAGGCCATCTCGGTATTGCTGCTCCCATTCCTTTCTCGATGACTTGTCATCTTGAAAGTCACCCATACAATTGCTGTAGATACGACCAAGGTCTTTGCGGTCAAGGA
>Ga0181568_10006361_pt1 | contig 10322 bp, 6 predicted proteins | sample 101ome_20_FD_133758 | JGI IMG/M metagenome (GOLD analysis project Ga0181568, IMG submission 133758) | Coastal salt marsh microbial communities from the Groves Creek Marsh, Skidaway Island, Georgia - 101404AT metaG (megahit assembly) | ecosystem: Environmental > Aquatic > Marine > Intertidal zone...
ATGCCCCCCGCCCATGTAGCTCAGTCGGTAGAGCGCGTCCTTGGTAAGGACGAGGTCGGCGGTTCAAATCCGCTCGTGGGCTCCACATAAATTCAAAACAGTCAAAATAAATGGCAAAAGAACAGTTCCAGCGTACTAAACCTCATGTAAACGTAGGTACCATTGGTCATGTAGACCATGGTAAAACAACACTCACTACTGCAATTCTTCATGCACAAGCAAGACAAGGCTTGGCAGAAGTAAAGAGTTATGCCGACATAGCCAAAGGCGGTACGGTGAGAGATGCATCTAAAATTGTTACGATTGCAGTATCTCATGTTGAGTATGAATCAGCATCTAGACATTATGCTCATGTTGATTGTCCTGGTCATGCTGATTTCGTTAAGAATATGATCACAGGTGCAGCGCAAATGGATGGTGCTATCTTGGTTGTAGATGCAACTACCGGCCCAATGCCACAAACTAGAGAGCACATCCTTCTCGCTCGTCAAGTAGATGTTCCAAATCTTGTAGTTTTCTTAAATAAATGTGATTTAATGTCAGGTGATGACGAAGAACTTCTTGAGCTCGTTGACATGGAAATCCGTGATTTGCTCAGTAAGTATGAGTTTGATGGCGATAATGCTCAAATTATCCGCGGTTCAGCTACAAAAGCTCTTGAAAACGATGAGAGTGAATTAGGACTCGGATCAATACAAAAGCTAATGGATGCAATTGATTCTGAAATCGCTGAGCCTGTTCGTGATGTTGACAAGCCATTATTAATGGCGGTTGAAGATGTGTTTACTATTACTGGTCGTGGAACTGTTGCAACTGGTAGAATTGAGCGAGGTATCATCAAAGTCGGTGAAGAAGTTGAAATCGTCGGTCTCGGTGAATCTCGAAAAACAACCTGTACAGGTGTTGAAATGTTTCGTAAGGAACTTGGGGAAGGCCAGGCTGGTGATAATGTTGGAATACTTCTTCGTGGAGTTGAAAAAGCCGACATTCAAAGGGGTCATGTAATTGCTGCTCCAGGCAGTATTAAACCTCACACAAAAGCTAAAGCTCAAATTTATGTTCTTAATAAAGATGAAGGTGGTAGACATACACCTTTCTTTAAAGGCTACCGCCCCCAATTCTTTTTTGGAACAGCTGATGTCACTGGCATTGTTCAGTTACCAGAAGGTGTTGAAATGGTAATGCCCGGTGACAACTTGGCCGTAGAGATTGAGCTTCAAAAATCTATAGCGATGGAACCTGGTCAAAGATTTGCTATTCGTGAGGGTGGTAAAACAATCGGCGCCGGTAACATCACCGAGATATCTTAATTATAACTTTCACCCCCAGCACTTTACTTTTGGGAGAATAGCTCAATTGGTAGAGCACCGGTCTCCAAAACCGTAGGCTGTGGGTTCGAGTCCCTCTTCTCCCGCCATTATTTATTTATTTATTTTAACATTGAATCCTTTCAAGAAAGTCAGAACCTTTTACAAGGAAACAGTTTCAGAACTGTCTAAAGCTAGTTGGCCTACTCTTTCAGAATTGCGAGAGTCGACAATTGTAGTCGTTTTGGGTGTTATTGTTTTAGGTTTTTTTATTTCGATTTCGGATTTTTCACTGTCAAATTGGGTAGAGTTTATCACACTCAAACTTCGTTCAAGCTAAACTATTTTATATGAGTTCAACTTTATCTAATGGTATGAGGTGGTATGCAGTTCAGTGTTTATCTAACCATGAAGACAAGGTTAGGAAATACTTAACAAAATACAAAGAAGAGGATGAATCTTTTGCGCAAGACCTTAATGAAGTACTTGTTCCTATTGAAACAGTTTCTGAAGTAAAAAATGGCAAAAAGAAGCAACGTGATAGAAAATTCTATCCTGGATATGTTTTTGTGGAGATGAAACTTTACGATGATCATGGTGCATTGAAAAAAGAACCGTGGTATAAGGTTAAGGACACAGATGGTGTAATTAACTTCATTGGTAGAGAATCTCCCACTCCTCTGCGAGAAGATGAAATATCTAGGATATTAAATCAAGTTGACGAAGCTAAAGGAAAAGAAGTTCCAAAAGTACAATTTACCATTGGAGAACTTGTAAAAATACTGGACGGACCTTTTCTTAATCTCACTGGAGAAATTGAAGAAATTGATCCCGAAAAAGGTAGTTTGAAAGTGTCTGTATCAATCTTTGGGCGTTTTACCCCGGTCGAACTTGAGTTTTGGCAGGTTGAAAAAGCGGATCAAGAATAAATATTTTATTATGTCTAAAAAAGCAGTTGGTCTCATTAAATTACAATTACCTGCAGGATCTGCTAACCCTGCACCTCCCGTCGGTCCCGCATTGGGTGCTCAAGGAGTGAATATTATGGGTTTCTGTAAAGAATTCAATGCTAAGACAAAAGATCAAGCTGGGCTGATCTTGCCTGTCGTTATTACTGTCTATGCAGATAAATCTTTTAGCTTTGTTTTAAAATCACCACCGGCATCAGTCCTCTTAAAGAAAGCTGCGGGTTTGGCAAAAGGGTCTGGGGTACCTAACAGGGATAAGGTTGGGACTGTGACTCGTGAACAAGTCAAAGAAATCGTTAAAACTAAACAAAATGATCTTAATGCTTCAGATGAAGATGCTGCTTGTAGGATAATTGAAGGTACTGCAAGAAGCATGGGAATCGAAGTATCAAAGTAACTTATCAATGACATCCCGAAGTAAAAAATATCGCAAGTCAATCGAAGTTGTTGAGTTAAGTGAGGTCAATTCACTTAACGATGCCTTTGATAAACTATCTAAATTTGAAAAAGTAAATTTTGATGAGACTATAGAAGTATCCTGTTCACTTGGGGTTGACCCGAAACAGAGTTCGCATGCTGTAAGAGGTACAGTTAATCTACCTCACGGTAGTGGTAAGGAAGTTAAAGTTGTTGTTTTCACTGAAAATGTTGATGAAGCAAAAGCAGCAGGTGCAGATCATGCTGGACTCGAGGATTTAATTGCAAAAGTTAAAGAAGGTTGGATGGATTTTGATGTGGCATTATCCACCACAGACGCAATGAAGAGTGTACGTAGTATAGCGAGGGTTCTCGGACCTCGTGGGTTAATGCCAACACCCAAAGCGGGTACTGTGACAGATAACATATCTGAAGCAATTAAACAGGTAAAGGCAGGTCGGGTTGAGTTTAAAATGGATAAAACCGGTGCACTCGCAGTTGTTGTTGGAAAAAGGTCATTTAGTAATGATCAACTTCAAGAAAATACAAAGGCCGCATTGACTGCAGTTTCTAATGCTAAACCTGATGGTTTTAAAGGGAAATTCGTAAAATCCCTTTATATCAGCAGTACCATGAGCCCAAGTGTAAAAATTACCCCATCGGTAATAAATTAAATTAATTTTATTATGAGACCAGAAAAAAGTTACCTTGTTAAAGAAGCTTCAGATTATTTATCCCGATCCAATTATTTTTTTCTTACTGATTACAAAGGTATAGATTCCGAAGAAACGAACGAACTACGAAAGAAACTTTCTGAGCGTGGTGCTGAATTTCATGTAATTAAAAACAGCTCACTTAAAATAGCTGCTAAAGAAAAACAATTACCTGACTTATCTGAATTTCTAGTCGGTCATACAGCAATTGTAACGGGTGGAGACGATGTTTCTGGCGTAGCAAAAGCTTTAACAAATTTTAACAAAGAATCAAAAAAAGTTTCAGTTAAAGCAGGTAGTCTTGACGATAAAGTATTGTCACCAGAAGAAGTAAAAACACTCTCAAACTTACCAAGTATTGAAGTTTTGCAATCGAAGCTATTATCATTGTTTAATACACCAGCCACTCAGCTAGTATCAATACTTAGTGCAACCCCCCGTTCTTTGGTAACTGTATTGAAAGCCAAAGCCGATAAATCTTAAATCTAAACTTTCCGAGTATTCTACTCGAAATAACAAAATAATAATCCACCCACCTAGAAGAAATTAGGGGTTCCCCCTTAAACACCTATAGGTACTAATCATATTCAGGACAGGAGGTATAATAACATGTCAGATATAACCAAAGACCAAGTTATTGATTGGCTTAGCAACCAATCAGTTATCGAGATAGCAGATCTCGTCAAAGAACTAGAAGATAAATGGGGCGTAAGTGCCGCTGCACCCGCTGCTGTTGCAGTAGCTGCACAACCTGGTGCAGATGCAGGAGATGCAGGAGCTGAAGCAAAAAGCGAATTCGATGTGGTTCTTGCAGAATTTGGAGGTAACAAAATTGCTGTAATCAAGGAAGTTCGTGCTATCACCGGACTTGGACTAAAAGAAGCAAAGGAACTTGTTGAAGGTGCTCCAAAACCAGTAAAAGAAGGAGTTTCTAAAGATGAAGCAGACGAAGTTGCGAAGAAATTAGAAGCCGCTGGTGCCAAGGTAGAAATCAAATAATGTATCTATTTCTCTCTTCAAATTTATAACAATAAGCCGTATGGTTGCATGGCAACCTGCGGCTTTTTTTGTTTTGTACTTTACTAAAACAATAAAACATATTCAAAATGGAAACAGCAATTCGTAAAAATTTCGGTAAATTAACTGAAGCAATTGAGCCTCCTAATTTGTTACAAAATCAAGTGGATTCTTTCCATGAATTTTTGCAAAGGGAAGTTCCTGCAACTCATCGAAAAAAAGCTGGTTTAGAAGCTGTTTTTAGCGAAGTATTTCCAATTGTTAGCTATGATGAAAAGTCCAGACTTGAATATGTTAGTTATACAATTGGAGATTCCAATCTCACAGAGATGGATTGTATCGATCAGAACTGCACATATGCAGCACCACTACAGGTTAAGCTTCGATTAAGATTAGAAGTTGAGGGTCAAAGTAAACCCTTTTACAGTGAAGAAGAGATCTTCATGGGAGAAATTCCAATTGTTACTGAAAGAGGATCATTTATTATTAATGGAGCTGAGAGGGTAGTTGTCAGTCAATTGCATCGCTCTCCCGGGGTTAGTTTTGAAGAATCCGTTCACACAAGCGGTAAAACCCTTCATGGTTTTAGAATTATTCCGGACAGGGGAACATGGATAGAAGCACAATTTGATCAGCATGATTTGCTTTATGTATATTTGGATCGAAGAAGAAGAAGAAGAAAATTTTTGATAACGACTTTTTTGAGAGCATTACTGGATTCGGATTCAGATAAAGATTCGGACCAAAAAATTATTGAACTTTTTTATGATATAGAATCGCTATCAATTACGGATCTTTTAAGCAGAGAAAATGTTTCTAATTTTGTTTTAGTTGAACCAATGTTCGACAGAACGAAGGGAACGGTTTTGGCTAAGGCTTTCGAGCCCCTCACTAAAACTTATTTGAGGACTTTCCAAAAGGCCGGTGAATCTCAGCTTAGAGCCATAGATACTTCAATTGACGAGGGTGCCATTATTCGTTGCCTAAAAAAGGATACAACTAAAAATAAAGACGAAGCTCTCAAAGAAATTTATAAGAAACTTAGACCTGGTGAACCACCTGACCGGGCAAATGCAGAAGCTTTGATAAATCGTCTATTTTTAGATTCCAAGCGTTACGATTTAGCCAAAGTTGGAAGACACATGCTTAATTTAAAGCTTGATTTAGATACCCCTTTGGATGTGCGTGTAACCACCGTTGAGGATTTAGTAGCGGCAACTAGAAAATTAACTGATTTCAAAAGAGGTAAATCAAACGAAGAAAAAGCACGCGAAGACGCTGGTAAGTTTTTCGATATGGGAATTGACGACATCGACCATTTAGGAAACCGAAGAGTTCGTACAGTTGGAGAATTATTAGCTAATGTATGCCGTAGTGGTCTCTCCAGAACAGAAAGGGTGGTAAGAGAAAGAATGACCCTTTATGATCAAGGAGTAGAATCTTTATCCCCAGGCAAGCTTATAAACCCAAAAGCACTCACCACAGTTGTTCGTGATTTTTTTGCGAGAAGTCAGCTAAGTCAATTTAAAGATCAAATTAACCCTTTAGCTGAAATGACACATAAAAGGCGACTTTCAGCACTCGGACCCGGGGGGTTAAATCGTGAACGTGCGGGTTTCGAAGTTAGAGATGTCCATCCTACACACTACGGAAGAATTTGCCCGATTGAAACTCCAGAGGGTCCGAATATCGGATTAATTAATACATTAGCGACCTATTCAAAGATAGATGAGTTCGGTTTTCTACAAGCCCCTTACCATCCTGTTAAGAATGGTGTTGTTGATAAAAATCCCAAAAATGTACAATATTTAAATGCTTTTGAAGAGGAAAGATATACGATAGCTCAAGCAAATACAGAAGTAGATTCCACAGGAAAATTGTCTGGGCGTGTGACTTGTCGTTACAGAGACCAGGTTAGTGAGTACGAGCCCAAGGAAGTTGAATTCATGGATGTATCTCCCAAGCAGGTTGTTTCTGTTGCTGCTGGACTCATTCCTTTCCTTGAGCACGATGATGCAAACCGAGCTCTTATGGGAGCAAACATGCAACGCCAAGCGGTTCCTTTGTTACAGACAGATTCTCCCCTAGTTGGTACTGGCATCGAGAAAAAAGTGGCAGAGGATTCTAAAACAGTAACAGTTTCTGAATCAGAAGGAATAGTTGCACTCGCAGATGGTAAAAGAATTGTGATTACTGATGATGGTAATCTGCCTCCTAGGTTTTTAAAAGAACCAAGAAGCGATCACAAACGGGGAATTTTTTGTTATGATTTGAGAAAGTTTCTGAGATCTAATGCTGGCACATGCTTCAATCAGAAACCTATTGTTCGTAGAGGTGATAAGGTCAAAGTTGGTCAAGCATTGGCTGATGGTGCTTGCACGGATAAAGGAGAATTAGCAATTGGTAGAAATATCCTTGTGGCTTTTATGCCATGGAAAGGATATAATTTTGAAGATGCGATTTTGATTTCTGAAAAGATGATTAAGGATGATATCTATACATCCATACACATCGAAGAATTCGAAGTTACTGCACGTGATACCAAACTTGGACCAGAAGAAATAACCCGTGATATCCCAAACGCTGGGGAAGAAGCGTTAAGAAATTTGGATCACCTCGGCGTTGTTCGAATTGGTGCAGAAGTTAAACCTGGAGACATTTTAGTTGGTAAAATAACTCCAAAAAGTGAGACAGATTTAGCTCCTGAGGAAAAGCTACTCAGGGCAATTTTTGGTGAAAAAGCAGCAGATGTTAAAGACAGTTCTCTGAAAGTACCATCCGGTACCCAAGGAATTGTTATGGATATAAAAGTATCTAGCAGGACAGATGCTGAACAAGAAAAATTATCCCCATCTGATCTGCGTCGACAGATGAAACAGATAAAGGAAGATTACAGAAATCAGTCTGATGATTTACGATCCCAACTCACAGAATCTCTTTCCAATATTCTCTTGGGTGAAAAAATCCCGTTAAATGTAACAAATTCAGAAACTGGTGATATAATTATTCCTTCCAATCGAAAAATTACAAAGACTTTGCTAAGGAGACTCTCATCCGTTCATCGTTATATCGATATTCCTCCTTCACCAGTGCGTATAAAAGTATTTGAAATTATTGAAAGCTATGAGTCCAAATTCAATGAACTTGAAGATGATCGGGACAGAAAAATAGAATCAATAGAACAAGGCGACTCAATAGATCAAGGTGCAATTAAGAATGTACGAGTTTTTGTTGCGAAGAAACAAAAAATGCGTGTTGGGGATAAAATGGCTGGACGCCATGGAAATAAAGGCGTTGTTGCCAAAATAGTTGCTGAAGAAGATATGCCCTTCTTGCCCGATGGAACACCTATACAGATTTGTCTAAACCCCCTTGGAGTTCCAAGTAGAATGAATGTTGGCCAAGTTTTGGAAACTCATCTCGGTTGGGCATGCGAAAAGCTTGGCTTTAAGGTAGCTACTCCGATATTTGATGGTATTCCTGAAACCCAAATAAGAGATTATCTCAAAGAAGCCAATCTACCTGAAACCGGGAAATCCGTCTTATATGACGGTTGTACTGGTGAGCCGTTCTACCAAAAAATTGTCGTTGGCTACATGTACATGCTAAAATTAAATCACTTGGTTTCGAGTAAGATACATGCTCGTGCAGTTGGTCCATACAGCTTGATTACTCAACAACCATTGGGAGGAAAAGCTCAGTATGGGGGTCAACGATTCGGTGAAATGGAAGTCTGGGCGTTAGAAGCATATGGTGCAGCATATACTCTTCAGGAAATTCTTACTGTTAAATCTGACGATGTTGCAGGTAGAACCAAAATTTATGAATCTTTGGTTAAGGGCGATAATTCGTTACAAGCTGGCACTCCACAATCTTTCAATGTTTTGATGAAAGAAATGCAAAGCTTGTGTTTAGACATTCGTGTTTTAGGAGAAGATTCTCTGTAAATTTATAAATATACTTTAAAAAAGGTAAATAATGAGCGTTGAAGCAGTAAATGAAGCATTAGGTGTCGAAGTTGGCCCAATGGACAGGGTCTCTATTACAGTTGCATCCCCCGATGTGATTAGGTCGTGGTCGAAGGGTGAGGTAAAAAACCCAGAAACTATTAATTACAGAACTTTTAAGCCAGAACCAGGTGGTTTATTTTGTCAAAAGATTTTTGGACCAGTACGTGATTACGAGTGTGCATGCGGTAAATATAAACGTATCAAGTACAAAGGTGTTGTCTGTGATCGTTGTGGAGTTGAAGTTACTGTATCACGTGTTCGCCGTGATCGTATGGGGCATATTGAATTAGCTGTTCCAGTTTCACATATTTGGTTTCTTAAAAGTATGCCAAGTAGACTTGGTTTATTGTTAAATATGACTGCCAAGAGCTTGGAGAGAGTTCTCTATTATGAACAATACATGGTAACCGATCCAGGTAATACTCCATTGGAGGAGAAGCAGCTACTTTCAGATAAGGAATTTCGTGAAGCTCAGGATGAATTCGGAGATGAATTTGAAGCCAAGATGGGTGCCGAGGCCGTTAGAGATGTTCTTGGTCGTATCAATTTGGAGGACGAGCTGGAAGACCTTTATGACCAAATGCATGACACTAAGTCTAAGCAGATAAAGAAAAAATTAGCTAGTAGACTTAAGGTTACTCAGGGTTTTTTAAACTCCGGTGCATCTCCTGAATGGATGGTTCTCGATTGTATTCCAGTAATTCCACCCGATCTTAGACCATTGGTGCCACTCGAAGGTGGCAGATTTGCAACAAGTGATTTAAATGACTTATATCGAAGAGTTATTAATCGTAATAACCGATTAAAGAATCTTTTACAGCTAAAGACTCCAGATGTAATTATTCACAATGAAAAGCGAATGCTGCAAGAAGCGGTTGATGCACTTTTCGATAATGGAAGACATGGCAGAGCAATCACAGGTTCTGGTAACCGGGCATTAAAATCACTCAGTGATATGCTCAAAGGAAAGCAAGGACGTTTTCGTCAAAACCTTCTTGGCAAACGAGTTGATTATTCTGGACGTTCTGTAATTGTAATTGGTCCTGAGTTGAAATTACATCAGTGTGGTTTACCTAAGAAAATGGCGCTGATTTTATTTGAACCATTTATTATCAGAAGATTAAAAGAACTCGGTTTTGTTCATACTGTTCGCGGAGCACGTAAGATGATTGAAAGTCGTTCTCCCGAAGTTTGGGATATTTTAGAGGAGGTTACAAAAGGACATCCAGTTTTATTGAACCGGGCGCCTACTTTGCACCGTTTATCAATACAAGCTTTTGAGCCCGTACTCATTGAGGGCAATGCTATACGCGTACACCCTCTTGTTTGTACAGCATACAATGCCGATTTTGATGGTGATCAAATGGCAGTGCATGTTCCACTGTCGGTTGAGGCAATTATGGAAGCAAAACTTCTCATGATGGCAACTCATAATATATTTTCACCATCAAGCGGAAAACCGATTCTTACACCTTCACAAGACATTGTTCTTGGTTCGTACTTTCTTACGATGAATCCTAAGAATGAAGCGAAAGATGGGGATAAGTTACCATTGATTGGATGTCTTGAAGAAGCTTTGAGTGCTTTGCATGAAGGCGTGCTTAACTTACATGACTGGATCAATATGAAAAATCCAGACAAAGGCAAAGAGACTCTTTTTGGAATTAGCAAGAAAAGTTGTATCTGTACAACCGTTGGTCGAGTACTATTTAATACAATTTGGCCAGATGAACTTGGTTTTTTTAATGAGCCTGCATTGAAAGGTGATTTAGGTAATTTAATTCTAGAAACGTTTAGACATCGTGGAAAAGAGGAAACTATAGAGTCTTTGGATCGATTGAAAGAAATGGGATTTGATATGGCTACAAAAGCCGGTATCTCAATTGGAAT
>Ga0181568_10006362_pt1 | contig 10320 bp, 10 predicted proteins | sample 101ome_20_FD_133758 | JGI IMG/M metagenome (GOLD analysis project Ga0181568, IMG submission 133758) | Coastal salt marsh microbial communities from the Groves Creek Marsh, Skidaway Island, Georgia - 101404AT metaG (megahit assembly) | ecosystem: Environmental > Aquatic > Marine > Intertidal...
CACAAGCATTTCCTGAACCGCCTGCATGGATTGTTCCCAGTTTTGTACCGCGGCCAAGGCACCATACTGGGCAAAGGTAGTTGCATTGGAAGAGGTCTGGCTCTGTAAATTAGCCACGGCTTTAGCAATACTCGGATTGGCTACTAGAGTACCCAGCCTCCATCCAGTCATAGAAAAAGTCTTGCTAAAACCCGACACGGTAATGACACGGTCACGTGTTTCATCAGAAAAAGATGCAGGGCGATGATGAACCGATCCATCATAAAGTAAATACTCATAAATTTCATCCGACATCACCAAAAGATCTTTGCGAATGGCCAGTTCCATAATTGCTTCCATTTCTTTCTGGTCATAGAGACAACCCGTGGGGTTGGATGGACTGTTTAGAATTAATAGTTTAGTCGCAGGGGTAAGTGCCTCCTCAATTTGCTCTGGGCTAACTTTGAAACCCTGCTCATCACCGGCGAGCACGATTTTTGGGGTAGCCCCGGCAAGCTTTACCATCTCTGGATAACTGACCCAGAAAGGTGCAGGAATCAAGACTTCATCTCCCGGTCCGCAAGTCGATAGAATCGCTAGATAGCAGGAGTATTTACCTCCGGGACTTACCACCACTTGGGCGGCATTTGCCTCCCTGAGCACTCCATGATTAAAATATTGATTGGCCAAAGCCTGTCTAAGCTCGGGAAGACCAGGTGCAGCGGCATATTTTGTCTTCCCCTCGGAAAGTGCCTGCACACAGGCATCTTTAATAAACTGAGGGGTATCGAAATCAGGTTCACCCGCACCAAAACCGCAAACATCTTCGCCGGCAGCTTTAAGAGCTTTGGCCTTTGCATCAACGGCCAGCGTGGGGGAAGGGGCGATATTTTTCGCCCATGGGGATAAGGAATCAGTGCTCATGATTGTAATGGATGGAGAAAAAATGGAAAAACAGGATCAGGCAAGTTGAATTATTCTAGGCTAGATGAAACTAAAGGTTTTGGAAATTGATCGATGATTGATTCAATGGTCGATTTAATTGACTACCCTGAAAAGTAGATTCATGTAAATCAATACCATGGGCAACCGCCTCTAATTCGAAACGGGTAGTCGAACCTGAATCACGATCCTTTACATCGATTGTTTTCACCACCCAATGTTCATCCACTTTCTTAAAACTTTGAAGAGAAAAGGTCCGAGCCGGCAGAATACCTCCATCCATATGTTGCACTCTTAAGGGAGCCGGATAGACGTGATCAATAGCAAGTCGAATTGAGGTTAATTTCGTTTGCGAAAATGGATTTCCTGAGGGTGGATTAAAAATAAATAAATGGGCGGGTCGACCGCATACCCGGCCAGATTTTTCGTATTCATTGGGCCAACTCAAAAATGGCATTAACAAATCAAAAGGAGTATGGTTTATTCCTTCCAACCAGGGTGTCAGCCAATCCTCAGCTAAAAGAATTTTCGGGGATTGCATCTCTAGACTCCATCTCCATACCTGAGGTTTTTTCAAGCCTCTGCTCAATAAGAAGGAAAGATGAGGCGAGGTTTCTTCACGCAGAGAAAAGAAATCCACTCTTTGAGTCGTGGATTCAGGAGCAGGTCCTGAAAGTAATCCATGATGAGTGGTAGAATCACCCTCTTTCGGGTAGTGAGTAAATTTGAATCGGTAAAGATATCCAAGATGGGAAAACTCTTTGGGGGTTTCTTGGAAGAAAAAGTCTTTGAACTTGTCTAGTTTTTCCGCCGCCTGTTTGTGATCCAAAATAGGAGAGAATCCCCGGGTTGGAAAAACCACATTCCCCAAAGCAATTTGGAATGACAAAAATAAACTGAAAGAAAAGAGAAGCTGGTTAAAAAGCTTCACATCTTAAATTAAAGTAACTGAATGTAAGTTATTCCTCAGAGGTGCTATTACCTGCTGGTTGAGGAGAAACGGCATTATTTACTTCTTCCGGAAGAATCGGACTTGTCTTGGGCAAAACTTCGTCTGATGAAGGGGTTGCATCGTCAGCCATCTCCAAAAGAGCATCAGAAGGAGAAACGACATCTGTGGGCAGGAGCTCTGGGAGAACATTTCCAGAGCGCAGCAATTCTTTCCCCAATCCAGCCTCACTTTGATAAAGTGCATAGAGACCAAAGGAGAAAACAAAAAAGAACAGGATTCCCCAGACGGTAAGCTTGGATAGTTGAGCAGCTGAACCCGCACCAAGATACTGATCAGCCGCACCACCACCTAAAGCAGAGCCCATGCCGCCAGAGGTTCGCTGGATCAGGATAAGCAGAACAATAGCGATACATAACAAAATTAACAAAGTGGTAAGGAAAACGATCATAATAATTTTAAAGTAACCTTTGAAAATGAAGAAAGTAGCCTAAAAAGCAACCTTGTTTCCCAAAATGCCAAGGGAGAAAACCCTTACCAACTCTTAAAGTGTGGAGAGAAAAGCTCTCAGATCTTTTTCATCTTTGAAGGAAAAGGAAACACTTCCTTTACCGGTCGATGTACTTTTTATTTTGACCTTCCTACCTGTCGCAAGGGCGGTAGACTGGGCAAGTTCGTCATAGTAGCCATCGATCATTCTTTTGGGAATTAGGGTACCCTCTTGCTGAACACCATTTTTACAAGCTTCCTCAATTTGACGAACGGTCCACCCATCCAAAACCGCCTGCCTGCCGATGGATAATCTTTGATCAGGATCATTCACTCCAAGCAGTGCTTTTGCATGCCCTACAGATAATTCACCATCTGAAAGCCATCTTTTCAATTCTCCGTCTAGTTGGAGTAATCGCAATAAATTGGCAATGTGGGAACGACTTTTTCCCATCTTTTGGGAAACTTCCTGTTGACTGAGTTTAAAATCTGCAATGAGAGATTGATACCCCATCGCTTCCTCAATCGGATTAAGTTCCTCTCTTTGTAAATTTTCGATTAAGGAAAGACTCGCGGAAGCTAGATCATTTGTGGGAAGTATTCGGGCAAGTATGTTCGTTCTTTTAAGGTGCTGATGGGCTCGCCACCTTCTCTCACCTGCGATTAATTCGTACCCCCCATCAACTGGGCGGACCACAATCGGTTGAAGGAGACCTTCCGACTCAATACTGCTGGCCAATTCTTGAATCGCGGCTGGATCGATTACTTTTCTGGGCTGATGTGGGTTCGTAACGACCTGATCTATTGGTAAGTTTTGTAGTACATTTTCGGAAGAATCGAGTACTGAGCTTGAAGAATCCGTGTGGTCTTGAGCTTCCGGTTCAAGTTTGACTGGAGACGAAGATGACCCCTCTAAGTCCACTTCAACCGGGTCAACTTGACCACCACCAGCGATTAAACTTTCTAATCCACGACCAAGTCTACGGGTTGGAGCATTCATTATAAAATCACTTCAGAGGAACAAACAATTCCTTTCCGACAAAAACTTTGTTTGGGTCAGTAATTTGGTTTGCATCAATAATCCAAGAAACTTTCGATTTATATTTTTGGGCAATGCTGCTGACGGTTTCCCCTTTCTCTACTTTGTGAACGAAACCATTTTTGGGATAGTCATTAGAAAAAGTAGGTTCAGGGGAAGAGGTGCTGGGTTGATTGATCTTGGTTAATTGTTCAAACCCCTGATTCATTTGACCGATTATTTGCTGAAATTTTTGATTCACCTCTTCCTGCATAGAACCTCTTGCTCGATCGCTTTGTTTCTGAGATAGCTCAACAAGTTGTAAGCGGTTTTGAAGATCATTAAGCATGGACCTATCCTGACTCGAACTTTGATTGCGGGAAAGTTGATCCAAAACTACACGCAATTTAGCATTTTCCCGACGGAGCAATTCCACTTCACTTCGCAATCCACTGACTTCCCGATTAATCAGTTCCATGTCCTGTTTTAAATTGGCAATGATAACCCGATCTCCCTGACCATAGGAAATTGCATAAGAAGAAAAAAACAACACACCAAGAAATGCGTTTACATGGAACACCACTTTACCCATCCGACTTACCACACCCGAAATTTAACTCAGGCTAACTTTTCGATCAAGAAATCTTTTTGCAATGGATTACTTTTCTTTTCGAATTAAGGATCCAAGAACGGTTGGTGATGGAAAAACAACCTCCCGAGGCAGGTCAAAGCCCCTCAGAAATTCAGATATTGAAAGCATTTTACCTCCGGGCTTTTGAATCTCTAAAACTTCAATTGCTCCCTTGGTGGTTCCAATGATCAAAGACTTTGCCTTCTCCGAATCTCTTTGTCCGGGGAGTAAGTCTCCGCAAGATAACACGGACATCTTTCCAACCTTAAGTAATACATCATCGTAAAAAAAATAAGATCCAGGCCATGCAGAGAATGCTCGCGTTCGATTTGCCAGTTCATTTGCAGGGAGGAAAAAATTTAATTGACCATCTAATTTGGAAAGTTTTCGGCAATATGTGGCTTCTTCTTCAACTTGAGGCCGGCAGGGTGTATCACCTGTAAAGATACGGGAAAGACCTCTTTTTAATAAAGGCACGCAGGCTTGAGCAATTTTGCCACGAAGTCGTGACCCTGTATCCGAACTTTCAATGGAAATAACCTCGGCATCAAGAATTGGACCTGCGTCCATCTCGGGAACTACCTTCATTAGGGTAACACCAGTTTTTTCTTCCCCCATCGCAATCGCAGTTTCAATCGGAGATGCTCCACGATATTTGGGTAACAGAGAGGCATGGAGATTGAAGGATCCGAAAGGGGCTACATCAAGCAGTTCTTCTTCGAGAATATGCCCATAGGCCATAATCAGGACCAATTCGACTCCTAAATCCTTAAGCCAATTGACTTCCTCAATCGTTGGTTTCTGCGGGTCTCTAACAGGTGTATTGGATTCCAGTGCCCATTGCTTGATTGGATTTGGCTGAAGTTTTCTTCCTCTTCCGGACCGCTGGTCCGGTTGAGTAAGCACAGCACAAATTTCCCAAATTTCTGGAAAACCTGAAATGGAATTGATCGCGGGCAGTGCGATCTCGTCCGATCCAAAGAAGGCAATTTTTCTGGGTTTACTCATGAGTAATCAGGCTATCAGCCAAAAATGAATTCGTCAAAATTCCTTCATCCACAAAAAAAACCGCTTAAGGAAAGCGGCTTTTTTAAAATGAAAATTAAAAATTTCTAAACCTAGGAAGCCTTCTTCTCTTCTTGATAGCGGGCCTCTTTCCCCGCGAGTGAAAATTTTAATGGGCAGCCAGAGAGACCGAACCTTTTCTGTATCCCTTTTTCCAGATAACGGCGGTAAGGCTCATCGAGTTTGTGCTCTCGGTTACAGAATAATTTAATCCGGAAAGGCCGTTTTTCCACTTGGACTGCATAAAAGATTTTAAACCGTTTGCCCCCCACCTTGGCAGGTGGACGATGTTCAAACATATCACCAAATAACTTGTTTAGGGCAGATGTGGAAATTGATTTCTCCAAACGAACATCGAGATCCCGAGCAACCTGCAAAAAATCCTGCATCGCATAACCTGACTGGGCAGAAACAAAACAAATGGGAGAGTCTGGAAGAAAGAAAAGCTCTTTACGTACCGACTGAAGGTAGGCCTTACGGAAAGCATTTTCGTCTTCATAACCAGGCAAAGGGTCTTTTCGGAAACCATCTAAGGCAAGGTCCCACTTGTTGACCAAAATCGCTAATGCCTTTCCTTCATCCAACACATGACCCGCGAGGATTTTATCCTGCTTGGTCACGCCCTCCCGGGCATCAAGAACCAAAAACACAACTTCCACCTCTTCAATGGCATGTTTGGTACGAACCGCAGAAAAATAATCGAGCGATGTATCCACTCGTTTCTTACGCTTGAGTCCTGCAGTGTCGTATAACCTGAACTGCCATAGTTCCTCACTGCCTTCTGTCTGGTAGTCTAAATTCAATTCAACCGTTTCTCTGGTTGTACCAGGCACATCGCTAACGATCAAACGCTCCATATTCAACAAGCGGTTGCAAAGAGAAGACTTGCCCACATTAGGTCGACCAATGAAGGCTATGGATGTTCGTTCACTTAAAGAGTCATCACCTGGTAAAATGGGAGCCGGTAAAACATCCTGGAATATTTTTTCCAACGATTCGACCCCATGACCATGCTCAGCAGATACCCCAACCTGTTTTGAAAAGCCCAATTTTTTAAATTCTTCAAAAGAGTAATCCTCCTCCGGGTTATCCATTTTATTAACCACTAAAACAGGATACTTTCCCATTTTGCGAAATTTTTGGGCCAAGGTTTGATCGAGGGGCACCATTCCAGAACGGCCATCCACCACAAACAGAAGCAAGTCTGCTGCTCGAATGGCAAATTCGGCTTGATCCTCGGTGGCATTTTGGATTTCAGCAGGGGTCATTTCTGGAATCATCCCAATGCCCCCAGTATCCATGAGAACAAAACCATGCGGACTATCCGCCACCACCACATCACGGGTGACACCTGGGCGATCATGAACAATGGAGATACGTCTACCTGCCAGACGGTTGAATAATCTACTTTTCCCAACATTGGGACGACCCACAATGGCAATACTAGGATTCACTCAATTTTTGATTAAACAAAATTTACCCTGCAGCAGGTAATGATTGCTGTTCTTTGCTTACCTGATTCAAAAATATTTCCATCCGGTCTGTTGCTTCCACAAGTTTTTCATAAGATGTGGAAAAACTTGCCCGAACATGACCTTTTCCGTGAGGTCCAAATGCGGTGCCAGGAACAACCGCAACCTCCGCTTCCCTGAGCAGGCGATGGCAAAATTCCACTGCTTCCAATCCGGTGGCTTCAAACACATTAGGAAAAGCATAGAAAGAACCACGGGGTAAGTGGCAACTCAGACCCATTTCATTGAACCTACGTACAACAAAGTCTCTGCGCTTAGCGTAATGTTCCCGCATACGGGCAACATCCTCTGCTCCATTCCTTAAAGCTTCGATTGCTGCTTCCTGGCTGAGAATGGGGGCACACATCATACAATACTGATGAATTTTCATCATGGCTTCCACCAACCAGTCTGGGCCGCAAGCAAATCCCACCCGAAAACCAGTCATGGCAAAGGCTTTGGAAAAACCGTGGAGAAAAATCGTTCTCTCCTTCATGCCCGGTAAAGCCGCTATGCTAAGATGCTCCCCTTCGTAGGTTAATTCGGCATAAATCTCATCACTAATCACGATGAGATCTTTCTCCACAGCAAACTTCGCCAGTCTTTCAAGTTTTTCACGATCTGCGGTGCCACCAGTTGGATTGGTCGGAAAATTCAGCATGAGCACCTTGCAACCAGGTTGCCAAGCATCTTCAAAGCCTTGTGGGTCAAGGGCGAAAGAATCCTTCGAATTGGTTGCCACCGGAATTGCCTCACCCAAGGCAAGGGAAATACTCGGAGCATAGGAAACATAGCAGGGTTGGTGATACAGGACTTTATCTCCTGGGTTAATCAATGCACGAAGAGCGATATCAATCGCTTCGGAAACCCCAACGGTGACCAGCACCTCCGTTTTCGGATCGTAAGCCGGACCGAAATGATTTTCTACATAGGTGGAGATTTCCTTCCTTAGAGAAAGCAGACCACGGTTGTCGGTGTAGGAAGTTTTCCCACGCTCTAGGGCGAAAATCGAGGATTCCCGGATTTTCCAGGGAGTAATAAAATCGGGCTCGCCAATACCGAGCGAGATGGCATGGGGCATTTCCGAAACGATGGCAAAAAAATCGCGAATCCCGGACCTCGGTAAATCCCTTACATGCTCGGCAATGTATTCTTGGGAATTCATCGGTTAATCACGCACTGACTGGGGGTTTTTCTGAATGGTCCGCATCCTGGGAAAGCAGGTGCCCGTGTTCTTTGTAGGAACGAAGAAGAAAATGGGTAGCCGTGGAAAGAACACCCTCTATCGTGGCAAGACGTTCTGAAACAAAAGTGGCTACATCATGAAGGTTTTTTCCTTTTACGATCACCAACAGATCATATGCTCCCGACATCAAATGGCATGCCTCCACCTCGTCAAATTTGGAAATTCGATGAGCCAATCGGTCAAAGCCCCCTTCCCTCTCCGGACTGATCTTAACCTCAATGACCGATTTTACCTCTCCTCCTTCATTTCGGGATGGATTAATCAAAGGGACCCAACCGAGCAGAATACCACTATCCCTAAGGGACTTAATTTCGGCTTCTACATCCGCAACCTCACGGCCCAAGATTTTGGATAGGGACTCAATACTCGGATTTGCGGTTTCTTTGATGATGGAAAGGAGATCGCTCATAATCTTTCAGAATAACAATCGTGAATAACTCGGTAAAGAAGCAAAGGTAAGCAATTTATGAATTATACGATCCATCAAATCATTCCTGGTGGAACAGACCCTTTTCTAGTTCAAGTAAAAGCAGAAAAATCGAATTAAGACCAATCGAATGGGTAATTTCTCCCGACTTCACCAGATCTTTGATTTCCGCAATTGGGTAGAGCTCGGTAACCAGTTCTTCGTGTTGATCAAAATTCAATTGGGCTCTCTTCGTAGCCTCTCGTACCAGAACGACATGACAACGGTTAGACAGAATAGCTGCATTCGGCCGAACCGATCCAAGCAGCTCGGGGTTTTCCCCAACATAGCCAGTTTCCTCCTCCAATTCCCGAAGTCCTGCGATGATGGGATCCTCCCCCTTTTCCACAACGCCACCAGGAGGTTCCAAAGAATTTTCACGACTGCCAAAACGAAACTGGCGGACCAAAACGATTTTTTGCTCGGGAGTGATTGCTAAAACATTCACCCAATCATTGGTATCCAAAACATAAAAATCACCCTCCAGCCCGTCCGACTTTCTCTTGAACCGTCTTTGACGAACTTCAAATATTCGGCAATCTGCATGTAAGTCATCGTTCTGCAAATCCCATGGACTGGGTAAATTTTTTTCGGTCATCAGGTTAATTCCTTAGAAACAAATTCGGCAAGGTCTTTAAAAATAGATACATTCACTCGGCCAGCTTTTTGTTCCAGTGCCTGGTCAACGGGCTTACCTGTACGAACCAGTGCCCCGTGCATTCCCGCATCCAGTCCGGTTTGGGGGTCAATCCACTTATCCCCGATCACCCAGCAAGAGGTGGGATCAAGGCCATACTTTTCAGTCATTTCCAATTCAAACCGAGGATCGGGCTTGCGGTACCTAGTTTTTTCTTGGGGAGATTCCGGGGCGATGCATATCTCGGCAAAAAAGTCAGCGGGCCAACCAAAATTTTCGTGCATACGCTGGTTGCAGGCATGCACATCTGCCCAGTCGTAGTATCCACGGGCAATGCCTGATTGATTGGTGTGCAAGAAAAGTAAATAACCTTCCTCCTTGGCTTTGATCAAAGCAGGCCCAGCACTCTCAATGATTTCCAAAAGATCAGGATCCTTCAGGTAGTGTGCATCTTTGATCAGGGTACCGTCTCGATCCACAAACAAGGCCTTTTGCTTGCCCATGACTAGGACAAGAGGTCGACAATTTCCTCCGGGGAGACACTCGCTGTACCCACCTTGCCCACCACCACACCTGCAGCAAGATTGGCAAATTCGGCTGCCTGTTCAAAGGACTGGCCAGCGGCAAGAGCAAGGGAAAGCGATGCAATCACCGTATCTCCCGCTCCGGAGACATCAAACACTTCCCTGGCTGCGGTGGGTATGGTTTGCAGAATTTTTCCGTCTTTGGCCAGCAGCATTCCTTGTGCTCCCAAAGTAATTGCAAGCAAGCGGGGAGAAAATTTTGCGAAGATTTTCCGGACTACTTCCTCCTGAGGAAATGAACAGCGTATCTCTCTGGATAAACCGGCCATCTCCAAGGCTTCCAGACGGTTGGGAGTAAGCAGATCTGGCTGAGCATAGGCAATAGGACGACTCGGTTTGGGGTCGACAGAAAGGAATTGTGAGCAGGGACGAACCAAGGAAAGCAGTTCTTCGGAAACAAAGCCCTTACCATAATCAGACACAATTACGGCATCCACTGAACTTGCTTTTTCCGTAATCAAATTACCCAGTTTTTCTAGATCGGGCTGATAATACTGAGGTGAAGATTCACGGTCCACCCGGCAAATTTGTTGGTTCGAAGCGGTAACTCTGGACTTACTAATCGTTGGGGCGGAAGAAAAACGAAAGCGGGTATCCACTGCGACATCACTTTGGGAAAGCAGGTCAATCAATTCAGCCCCCCTCTCATCCTCTCCAAACCAACCGATCAACTCAACTTCAGCCCCCAGAGAGTGAAGATTCAGGGCGACATTAGCGGCTCCTCCCGCCACCGATCTCTCATCCGTCACGGCAAGAACGGGCACTGGAGCTTCAGGGGAAATTCGGTTCACTTCTCCGATCAC
>Ga0181568_10006365_pt1 | contig 10318 bp, 8 predicted proteins | sample 101ome_20_FD_133758 | JGI IMG/M metagenome (GOLD analysis project Ga0181568, IMG submission 133758) | Coastal salt marsh microbial communities from the Groves Creek Marsh, Skidaway Island, Georgia - 101404AT metaG (megahit assembly) | ecosystem: Environmental > Aquatic > Marine > Intertidal zone...
GCATTTCACTCCAATTGATCGAGTGGATGAAGTAAATGCAAATCGAAATCTTACTCTTTTTGAGAAGCTTGACCACTTACCTTCTCTCCACTTAAACCGAATTAATCCAAGTATCCTTAATCAGCTCGATGTATCGGAAATAAAGTCTAGAATTTTAGAAAGTGTTTAAAGTTAGGAAAGATTTGACGAGTATCTTTAAATTACCATAATGAGTGCCATGACTGACAACCCCGAAAATGTACCTCTGATTTCCAAAAAAGGCTTAATTTTTGATTTAGTTTTAACAGTCATTTTCTTCTTTTTCATGAGGGATGTACTTATCCCACATGTACCATCACAAGATCCTACCGCAGTCAATATAGTTGCTAGCATGACTTCCTTTTGTATGTCAGGTGTTTTTTGGCTAGCTGCTAGTATGTTTCGTGTTACTCTTGTTGATTACCAAAGAAACCGAAATTAGTTTATCATTTTCAATCTAGTTTAAATTCAGTTAGAATATTTTCTAGTTGCCCTCTTGGAGTTGCAGTAATTTCAACGCCATTATCTGATATTTCTTCGCTTAAAATACAGCCTTGCTCCCTCATTTTAGATATTATGTCATATCTTTCATGGGGAACTAAGTAGTTAACTAAATTAAAACTTTGATTTAATTTCCACTCAACTAATCTTAGTAATTCATCAATTCCTTCTCCAGTTTTACAACTAATAAATACAGACTGTTGACTTTGGGATTTAACCTTTAAACGATTAACAGAATCAAATCCATTATCAATTTTATTGTAAACTATAATTGTATCTTTATCGGAAGCACCAAGTTCTGCTAAAACCGTCTGTGTAGTAATTAAATGCTCCTCATATTCTGAGCATGAAAAATCAACAACATGCAATAGAATATCTGAAACAATTGCCTCTTCTAAGGTAGCTTTAAATGCATCAATTAATCGGTGAGGTAATTTACGAATAAACCCGACAGTATCCGTTAAAATTACGGTTCTTCCACCTGGCAATTTTGCTTTTCTGCTTGTTGGGTCCAAGGTAGCAAATAATTTATCCTCTGAAAGTACAGTTGATCCAGTTATCTTATTCAATAAAGTTGATTTACCAGCATTAGTATATCCAACGATTGCTAGAGTTGCTAATGGTATTCTTTGCCTTTTCTTTCGGCTAGTTGTACGCCGATTAGCTACGAGTTTTATTTCTTTTTTTGTAGCTGAAATTTTATCTCGAAGCATTCTTTGGTCTAGTTCGATCTGTGCTTCACCTTCACCACGTTGGGTCACCCCTCCTCCTCTCTGTCTGTCCAAATGGGTCCATGCTCTTCGCAATCTAGGCAAAGAATATTCCAATCGAGCTAATTGAACTTGTAAAACAGCTTCTTTTGTTTGTGCACGATCTGCAAAAACATCCAAAATAATCTCATGCCGATCAATGACAAGTACCTTTGTTAACTCTTCCCAGTTTCTTTGCTGTCCTGGACTAATTTCATTATCAAAAATGATTACATCACAATTTAAATCAACAACCTGCTTAAAAACTTCTTCACACTTACCTTTTCCTAATATGTGACCAGGAAAAGTTTTTCGTGTACGAACGATTTGACTGCCAACAACTTTGATGCCCAGATTTATTACTAACTCTGTAAGTTCATCAAGAAGTGAAATTGCGTTGGGCTCTTCGTCTTTTCTCTTAATGACGGAAAGTAAAAAAGCACGCTCAACTTTCCGAGGTTTTTCTTTTACCTCAAACACCGTAAATTAGAACAAAAAAGAGCCGGGTATAATACCCGGCTCTTGTTCAAATCGCTTATTCAAAAGAATAAATCAAGAAACCGCAGCTTGAGCAGCCGCAAGTCGTGCAGTTGGCACACGAAATGGAGAACAACTCACATAATTAAGGCCTATTTTATGGCAAAATTCAACGCTGCTTGGGTCTCCTCCATGCTCACCACAAATTCCTAATTTAATTCCACGACGGGAAGACTTACCTTTCTTAACTGCAATTTCCATTAACTGGCCAACACCGCTTTGGTCAACACTTGCAAATGGATTTGCATCCAAAATATCTAGTTCAGTGTAATTTGGCAGAAAACTTCCTGAGTCATCTCTGCTCATTCCCATAGTTGTTTGGGTTAAATCATTTGTTCCAAAGCTAAAAAACTGAGCTGTTTTAGCAATTTCATCTGCAACCAAAGCAGCTCGAGGAATTTCTATCATAGTGCCTACAAGGTATTTGACTTTCTCGCCTTTTGCAGCGAACACTTTCTTTGCAGTATCATGAATAACCTGAACTTGAAGTTCAAGTTCACGCGGAAATCCAACTAAAGGAACCATGAGTTCTGGATTAACATCAATTCCACTCTTTTTAGCTAAAATAGCAGCTTCAAAAATCGCTTGTGCCTGCATCTCAGTTACTTCTGGATATGAAATCCCTAATCGACAGCCCCTATGTCCAAGCATTGGGTTAAACTCATGAAGATCTTCAACTCGCTTCTTAATTGAAGCCAATGAAACACCTAGTTTTTTTGCCAAATCTCTTTGTGCAGCTAAGTCATGAGGTAGAAATTCATGCAAAGGAGGGTCGAGCAAACGGATTGTAGCTGGTTTCCCTTCAAGTGCTTTAAATATTCCCTGGAAGTCTCGTCTTTGGTATGGGAGTAATTTCTTAAGAGCTTTTCGTCTGGTCTCCTCATCATCGGCTAGAATCATTTGGCGCATCGCATCTATACGATTTCCTTCAAAAAACATGTGCTCTGTTCGACATAAACCAATTCCGGTTGCACCAAAAGCAACGGCATTCGCTACCTGTGATGGTGAGTCCGCATTAGTTCTTACTGTAAGCTTTGTTGCTTGCTCACACCACTTCATGAGTTGAGCAAAATTTTGATATGCCCGACTTTTCTTAGGGTCTAGCTTCTTCTCAATTAACACCTGGATGATTTTAGAAGGCGCTGTCTTTAATTCTCCAGCAAAAACCTCTCCATTGGTTCCGTTAATCGACATGTAATCACCTTCTTTGAAGGTTTTTCCGTCAACTTTTACAGTACGGTTGTGATAATCAACATCGAGTTCAGCCGCACCACAAACGCATACTTTACCCATCTGACGAGCAACTAATGCAGCATGGGATGACACACCTCCTCTAGCAGTTAAGATTCCTTCAGCTGCGATCATTCCTCGCAAGTCCTCGGGGGATGTTTCTTGCCGAACAAGCAAAACATTTCCTTTTTTCGCAGCTTCGACAGCTCTTTCCGCATTTAAGCAGATTTTTCCTGAAGCAGCACCGGGGCCAGCAGGGAGGCCTTTACAAAGAGTTTTGGCTGATTTTTGAGCAGCTTGGTCAAATACAGGAGCTAGAACTTGATCAAGTTGATCAGCAGGAACTCGTTTAATCGCAGTTTTCCAATCGATCAATCTTTCCTTAACCATCTCAGCAGCTATCCGTACAGCAGCCAAACCAGTGCGCTTTCCATTTCTAGTCTGCAACATATACAGTTTTTCATTTTCGATCGTGAACTCGAAATCCTGCATATCTTTGAAATGTTTTTCTAGCTTTTTTTGAACGAGTACTAATTCCTTAAATGGTTTTGGGAGTACCCGTTTAAGCTTAGCCACAGGCTGGGGTGTTCGAACACCGGCTACCACATCTTCACCTTGTGCATCAGTAAGAAATTCTCCATAGAGAACTTTTTCACCAGTTGCCGGATCACGAGTAAAGCCAACACCCGATCCAGATTTTTTACCAGTATTTCCAAAAACCATAGCTTGTACATTAACAGCAGTACCCCATTCCGCAGGTATTCCATATTTACGACGATATACAATCGCACGATCATTCATCCATGAGCTGAACACGGCTCCAACTGAACCTTCTAACTGCTCCCACGGACATGTTGGAAAATCTCTACCTGACCTTTTCTTTACCAAATCTTTAAACCTGTTAACCAGTTCTTTCATTTGATCAGTGGAGATTCTTGAATCATCAACTTCTCCCTTTTCTTTTGGAAAGATTTCTTTTTTGAAATCCTCAATCAAAGCTTCAAATGGGTCATGATCTTCACTGGGTAGTTTTTGCACACCCATTACAACATCTCCATACATCTGAATAAATCTTCGATAGCAATCCCACGCAAACCGGGAATTCCCTGATGCTTGAGAGAGTGCCTCAACAGTTTCGTCGTTGAGGCCAAGGTTTAAGATTGTATCCATCATTCCAGGCATTGAGTCACGGGCACCAGAACGAACTGATAAAAGTAGAGGCTTTTTTAAATCACCTAATTTTTTACCCAACTGTTTTTCCATCAAAGCAACAGATGAACGAATTTGCTCATCCAAAACTTTTGGGTATGATTTATTGTTTTTGTAAAAATATGTGCAAACCTCAGTCGAAATGGTAAATCCGGGAGGGACTGGCAAACCAATTTTTGCCATTTCAGCAAGATTAGCTCCTTTGCCGCCAAGAAGTTCGCGTTGCTTTGCATCGCCATCTGTTTTTTTACCAAAGTCAAAAACATATTTTTGGCTTTTAACTTTGCTTCCCTTCGTTTTCGCAGAAGAGGCTGACTTTACGGATGATTTTGATTTAGCAGATTTGGACTTCTTTTTTTGGGCCATTTGAATGAGATTTTTAGTAGTGTCTTTATTAATTTACCTTATGAAATATTGATTATGATATTAAACTTGAAGGTAAAATTTTGAACAAGTTTTATCTTATTTTTTGACCTGTTTGTCAATGTATGACTTTTATTCTGCAAAACATCCGTAATTAAATAATCTTATTTGATATGGACGAAGAAAAATAAAAATGACATCATAAAGCGTAACTTTCCCGTATAGTATTACTTAAAATTCACACATGAGCGAAGCCCCCAAACAGCCAAAAACTTTTGGTGAAAAATTTAAAGATGACGGCCTATTAGGAATCATCAAAAGCAAAAAAGGTAAAAGTAAGCCAAACCCTAATGAGATGCACTTCTTACAGCACTTGGAAGAACTTAGATGGGTTATCTTTAAAGCAATCCTTGCTTTTCTTGCTGGCTGCATTGGAGTGGCCATATTCATGCAGGATTCTGTTAAACTTTTACAAATGCCACTTGTTAGTGCAGTCGAAGATTTTGGTGTTATTGATATTGACCTTCAAACGATCGGTCTTGAACAATATATTAAGCATTTGGACAATAAGGATGTTGATTTAGGTATGCTTAGGAATGCCAAAGAAAATGAACTGATTACTTGGGGAATTTCCGACCCACACCATAGAACAAGAATTCTTACCCATTTTTCGAGCGGACAAAATAGAAATTTACTCCAAGTCATCCGATCATACTCTCCAATTTTCATTGCAATGAAAATCTGTTTTCTTGGCGGAATCGGAATTTCCCTGCCCCTGATCTTGTACTTTGTAGGTTCTTTTGTAGTACCCGGTTTAACCAAAGAAGAAAAAAAAGTTTTTTTTCCAGGATGCATCGCAGCGACTCTATTATTTATTGCAGGCGCCTCCATGACATACTTTTTTATCCTGCCCTATTCTTTAGCTTTTACGATTGAATTTTCTTTTAATGTATTAGGTCTTGATGTTTACAGGCCTGAAGCTGGAAATTACTACAGTACAATTATATGGATGACCTTTGCTGTTGGTATAGCTTTTCAATTTCCACTCGTTTTAATACTTCTGATAAAAATTGGTATTTTATCCGTAAGTAAATTAAGAGATAATCGCCGATTGGTCCTAGTAATCCTCATGATATCTGCTGCACTAATTACACCTGGCGGAGATCCTGTTAGCTTATGCATACTTACCATACCACTCTATATTCTTTACGAATTAGCAATTATTACTGGTTCAATTATAGAAATAAGAAAGAGAACAAAAGAATGGAAAGAATGGGATGAAAGCATTCAAGGCCCAAGACCAACAAAGCCCCCAATAAAAGAAAGAGGTCGCTGGATTCTTTACCTTTCAATTATTTTAATTGCTACCGGCCTAGGCCTTTTTGCTTTTAAAAATAAAAAGTTTATTGAACCCTGGATAGAATCTTTTCGTCAACTCGGCCAATTTGATACTGGGGGTCACGATCAAAAAAATCAATTTAATGACTTAAGGATTACCCAAGATGCAAATAAATCCATTAGTGAAAATATGTCATTTATTAATGAATCAAAACAATTCACAATTGAATTATCTCCAATAAATGAAAGCCAATCGCTTGAAAATAACGATTCACAACTTTTTAGGGCTAGAATAATAAAAAATTAATATTTGTATTTGAAATTCCCAACTAATGCGTAATATGCTATAACCATCCAAAATGGTTGATATTAAGCTAAAACTAAAAAAACTGGGTAAAATACTTAAAGCTTTTCGAAAAAATACGGGGTACACTCAACCGGAACTTTCATCTGTAAGCGGTGTTTCCACTTCCATTGTAAATGACCTTGAAAATGGAATAAGAACAGCGGGTTGCAATACTATAAACAAGATCGCAAAAGGGCTTGGACTTAATGATGAAGACAGATTTCGACTGCTATTGATAGGTCTTGAACTTTCTAAAAGGGATTATGTTATTCCAGATTTCACTAAATACCCTCCTGAAATAATAAATTTCTTACCTTATTTGCTCAACAAAACAGGTGTAGATGCTGGCAAAATTGACCAAGTTGAATTGGGCAAAGACGCAAAACAGGCCCTTCTGATAAAAACCAAACATGGTCTAAGCCTGTCAGTTGAAGTAAAACTTTCCAAAAGAAATTAGGTGCTCATGTTGGAAGATCCCAGCAAAACTCGATTAGATAGTTTTTTGTGGTCTGTTAGGCAATTTAAAACAAGGTCTCTTTCAACCGAGGCTTGTAAAAAGAATTGGGTAGTCGTAAATGGACGGTCAGTGAAACCATCCCGGCAAATAAAAAATGGTGATATAATCCAGATAAAGTATCCCACTTATAACAAAACAATCAAAGTTTCAGAGGTTCTTAAGAATAGGATTTCAGCAAAACTAGTTAATAATTATATTGAAGACCTCACTCCTAAAGAAGAGTACATTAAAGAGGAATTATCTAGAAAAAACAAAAGACTGTATACCCCGTCTTCCACCAAAGGTAGACCATCCAAAAAGAACCGTCGGGACATTGAGGAATTCTTAAGTAATTTTAAGTAATAATTTAATCGTGAATAAATTTCGATTATTAAACAAAGGATTAATTTTTAATTAATAATCCAAACTGACCTATCGAAATTAAGGAAAAGATTATAAAGGGGTTAAAAACTCTTTTATTAAAAACTCTTGCAACCGAGATAGTGCATCGGCATTAAAAAGAATGATGAATAAGATATTTTTGCCATTTCTTGCCATAATTTTTGCACTGTTTTTTTCTTCATGTGTTAGAAATTCGATTACACAGCACAAAAATTTCAAAAAGGATAAAACAGTTATGCTACACTGGCTTAACCTTGATGACAAAGGATTAGTCAGGCTATCCGGAGACGATGGTAATTATTCCAAATTCAGCAAACCATTTACTGGGGAAGCCATTGAAACTTTTGAACAAAGCCCAACAAAATCAGTTTCAGGATGGTTAGATGGGAAAAAACACGGCACTACAACCGAGTACTTTTATAACGGACGGGTTCGTAGAATTATAAACTACAAGAATGGTACAAAGAACGGAACAGCAGAAGAGTATAGAATTACGGGTGAATTACTCAGACGCGAAAATTATATGGATGGGAAATTAAATGGCCCAAAAAGTGACTGGCATCCTAATGGAACTAAAATCTTTGAAGTTCAAATGAGAGATGGCATACCACATGGAGAAGCCCTTGAATGGTACCCGGATGGATTAGAAAAATCGTCCACTGTTTACCGACAAGGTAGGCGTGAAGGCCCTGCTTCTGAATGGTATCCAAATGGCCAAAGAAAAATTGGGCTCTTTTATCAAAAAGATAAACAACATGGGCTAAGAACTGTTTGGTACGAAGATGGTCAAAAACGACTAACTGCACTTTTTGATAATGATATGATGGAAGGAAAATCCCAGGGATGGTTCCCGAACGGACAGATTCAGTTTGATTACAATTTTAAATCGAACCTTGAGCATGGAATATGCACAGAATGGGATTCAAACGGAAAGAAAATCTCCGAAATTAGGTTCATTAATGGTAAACCTAGTCAGGACTTGCTAACTGGACAAAAAATTTCCACTACGAATCCGAGCAACATTGAAAATGAGGAAATGAATATTCCTAAATCATATCCTACAATTGAAGTTAAAAAACCTACACAAAAAACCGCACCTCCGGGTACCAAGAAAATTAGCCCTCCTAAAGTCAATGAACCAAAGAGTGATGAGCTTGCTCCAGCCGAAGAAAAAGAAACTGAAAAAGTTGAACCTGAAAAGGAAATCACCCAACCGAGACCCCCAACAAAGGAATTACCTGAACCATCATCATTTGATCCGTTTAATACTGCACCTACAAAGCCCACTGGGGAAGTTCTGAATGAAACTGAAAGCCTTCCACCGATTCCCGAACCACCCATCACCCCTCCTACTTTCAATCCATTTAAAGATAGCCCGATTGTAGAGGAACCTGCTGTGCCTCCTCCACCTCCTCCTCCACTTCCAAATGAACTTCCCCCGCCACCGCCACCGACTTTTAATCCGTTTGAAACACCGGCTTCGCTTGAATCTAAAAGCGAACCCAATGCCGAATTACCCCAATTGGCCCCACCTCCTCCACCCTCTGCTTCCTCAAACCCATTTGAATCGTTGCCAAATGAAACAGAAAATAACTCTACGATAAAAGCACCAACAGTTCCGCTTGGGGATGTTTTTGGCGACCCCCCACAATCAACTAATGACCCAGATGATAGCATTAACCTACTTCCGCCACCGCCACCACCACCGCCGACTTTTAATCCGTTTGATCTGCCACCGCCGCCACAATAATTTAGATTGATTATTTGGAGTTTACTTAAGATCAATCGTTTGGCTAAAAAATGGCAGCCCGGCAGGGATTCGAACCCCGACTGAGAGTACCAAAAACTCCTGTGCTACCATTACACCACCAGGCTACGGCAAACAAAATGATTGCACATCCGTTCAAAGTCAAGATTCTTGCATCGAAAATAATTTAACAATGCCTAATAAATACAAACGAATCATTCTTAAAATCAGTGGAGAAATTCTCGGTAGCAGAAGTGAGGGAGAACCAATTTTTGCAAAATCACTCGAAAACATATGCTCTGAAATTAAAGCCGTTTCAGATATGGGTATTGAAGTTGGGCTAGTGGTGGGCGGTGGTAATATCTTTCGCGGTTTACAAGGAGCAGACAAGGGAATTGACCGAACAACTGGAGATTCGATGGGAATGCTTGCAACAGTCATAAACGGCTTAGCCATTATGGACCGTCTTGAAAAAATGGGTTCTGTCGTAAGAGTTCAAAGTGCAATCCCTATGGACAAACTTGCAGAACCATATATACAAAGGAGGGCTACTAGACATCTCGAGCGTGGAAGAATTGTTATTTTTGTAGCTGGTACTGGAAACCCATATTTTTCCACAGATACAACGGCAGCATTACGAGCCAGTGAAATTTCAGCAGATATTATTTTAAAAGCCACAAAAGTTGATGGCATTTATGATAAAGACCCTCACAAGTTTGAAGATGCCGTTAAATTTGAACAACTTAGTTACATGGATTGTCTAGAAAAAAGGCTATCCGTTATGGATTCTACCGCGTTTTCACTTTGCATGGACAATGGAATGCCAATTCTTGTTTTTGACCTTCAGCAAAAAAATTCGATTCGAATGGCTGTAACTGGTGAGCAAATCGGTACCGTTGTTAAATAATCTAATTACTAAAATATAAATCCAAAATAATTTATTAAATCATGGAAACTAAAGACATTTTCGACCAAATGAATCAAGATATGAAAAAATGTATTGATCATGCAAACCATGAATTTTCAACTTTGCATACAGGCAAGGCAAATTCATCAATGGTTGAGAACATATCAGTCGATGTTTACGGATCAGCTATGAAGCTTCGTGATGTAGCAGCTATTACCACTCCTGACGCCAGAACCATCCAAATCCAGCCCTGGGACAAATCCACATGTGCACCCATTGAAAAAGCACTTATTGATGCCAAAATTGGGATTACCCCCTTAATTACTGGCGAGATTATTCGTCTTCCAATTCCTGAACTAAGTGGAGAAAGAAGAGAGGAGCTGTGTAAAATGGCTCAAGGGTTTGCTGAGAATAGTAGAATTGGGATCCGTGCATCAAGGAAAGAAGCTATGGACTCACTCAAGTTAGCTCAGAA
>Ga0181568_10006366_pt1 | contig 10317 bp, 7 predicted proteins | sample 101ome_20_FD_133758 | JGI IMG/M metagenome (GOLD analysis project Ga0181568, IMG submission 133758) | Coastal salt marsh microbial communities from the Groves Creek Marsh, Skidaway Island, Georgia - 101404AT metaG (megahit assembly) | ecosystem: Environmental > Aquatic > Marine > Intertidal zone...
ACGTCTCACCGGCCATCCACGATCCATTGCCACATCCGGCGGTCGTCGCCGCAAGCTGGTCGCCCGGCGCCAACGCGGTTTCCAAACCCGGACGATTCGATGCCGCGGCGCCCAAGGACAGGCCCGCCTATCTCACGACGCCGGTCCATGTTGTTGCGGCCGTTTCGTATGACGTTCCGTCCGCACGTCGCACGGTGTCCGCACGGACCCTCTCGGTGGTCGGCAGTTTCCAGTCGGCGGCCAATGCATCCAGGCTCGCATCCCGTTTTGCCACCCTGGAAGCGGATGTTCTGACACTCGAGGTCGATGGGCGTACATGGCACAGGGTCGTCGTCGATGCGCCGCTCGCGCAGGTGCAGCGCATGGGCGTCGTGGACGCCTGGACATTGCGCGTCTGCACCCCGGACGGCGGTATCCCGCCATGCGATGCCGACAGGCCCTTGCACGCCGCGGACAGGTTTGCGCAGGTGGCGCAGCTGAACTAAGCCCCCGCGTCGTCCCGACGGTCGGTAAGGCTTCTTCAACTCGCTGTATGGCATGAATCCGCCGGGTGTTTCCGGTTAGGATGGATTCATCATGTCACTCGACTTCAAATCTGCGCGTTTTTCGGTCGCCGGAGCCTGCCTGGCGTTGCTGCTGTTTCCAGAAATTGCAGGAGCGGCGGCCATCAGCCACGCGTCGCATCGCGCCTTCTACGAGATTCGAATTGGCCGGGTCGATGCCGGTTCGAACATTGTCGATGCCCGCGGCCGCATGGTGGCCGAATGGCGTCGGGCATGTGACGGCTGGGCTTCGAGCCAGCGGCTGGTGGTCAGCATGGCGCCGGGCGAGGGCGAGCCGATCAATTCGGAAGTGGTCATGATGAGTTTCGAGGCTGCCGACGGCACGCTCTTCAGTTTCGATTCCGAAACCCGCGTCGGCGGCGAGACCGTCGAGGCGGTGAAGGGCGAGGCCGAGCGCGACGGACCGGGTAAGGCCGGACGGGCGATCTACAAGGTCCCGCGCGGGATTTCCGTAGATCTGCCGGCAGACACCGTATTCCCCTTCGAGCATACGATCGCGGTCATCTCGGCGGCCGAGAAGGGGCAGACCCGTGCCTTCAGCCACTACTTCGACGGCTCGCAGCCGGAGAACGCGCCGATGGCCGCGAATTCGCTGATTCTCGGCAAGGCACGGGATGCGGCCGACGGCAGCGAAAACGGCTTCGGCGCGATCAGCGCACACAAATGGTGGCCGGTGCGGCTGGCGATGTTCGCGAGCAACCCCTCCAGGCGCCTCAACGAGGAACCGGAGTTCGAGATGACCCAGGTCTTGCAGGACAACGGGGTCGTGCGCCGGTTCGAGTTCGATTACGGCGAGTTTTCCCTGGTCGCGGCCCTGATCGAGATCGAGGAACTCGAGCCGCCGCGTTGTAACTGACCGGCCACCGGGCTGTCCCTAGTTGCGATCGCCGGGGTCGTCTGCCGCGGCGCGCCGGGACAGCGTTCTCCCCTTGCCAATAGCGTCTCTCCCCAGTTTTCCGCGGACCTGATCGATGACGGCCTCGACCCGTTTGCGGTGATCGGCGTCCGGGTCGGCCAGGTCGGGCGGATCGGCCTCCAGCGGGTCCGTGAAGTTCGAGAGTCCCACGCCGATGAGCCGAAACTTGCTGCCTTGCGGTGCCGCAGCGATGGCGCGGTCGAGCAGCGGCGAGGCCGCGCGGAAGAGGGTCTCCGCCAGCTGGGTGGGCGCACTCAGAGCCTGCGAGCGCGTCAGCGTCCTGAATTCAGACGATTTGAGCTTGACCGTGACGGTGCGGCCGGCGAGGCCGCGCGCCTTCATGCGGTCGGTCACCTTTTCGCACAGGGGCCAGAGGCGCTGGCGCAGCGTTTCGCGATCGGCGATATCCTTGAAGAATGTGGTTTCGCTCGACAGGTTCTTCGGATCGGAGTGCGGCTTCACGACACGATGATCCTCGCCGCGGCTGAACCGGGCCAGCCGCTGCCCGATGGCGCCGTAGCGTTCGACCAGACGGTTCTCATCGAACGTGCGAAGCTGCCCGATCGTCTCGAGCCCGTCGGCGCGCAGCTTCCGGTGCAGGGACTTGCCGACGCCCCAGATGCGCGTGACGGGCAGGGTCTCCAGATAGTCGAGGGCTTCGGACTTGCCAATGATCGCGAAGCCGCGGGGCTTGTCGATGTCGGACGCCAGCTTTGCAAGAAACTTGTTGTAGCTGAGCCCGATCGAGGCGGTCACGCCGATGTCGCGTTCGATACGGTTGACCAGCCGGATGAGGGATCGCGCGGGGCTGGCGTGATGTAAACGCTCTGTGCCGGTGAGATCCAGGAAGGCCTCATCGATCGAGAGCGGTTCGACAAGAGGGGTGATGTCACGCATGAGCTCGCGTATCTGCCGGCCGACGGCGCTGTATTTTTCCATATCCGGCCGGATCACGGTGGCATCGGGGCAGAGCTTGAGCGCCTTGAACATCGGCATGGCCGAGTGAACCCCCTTGATGCGTGCGACATAACAGGCGGCGGATACCACGCCGCGCCGTCCGCCGCCGACGATGACCGGCTTGTCGCGCAGGGAAGGGTCGTCCCGCTTCTCCACGCTTGCGTAGAACGCATCGCAGTCGAGATGTGCGATCGACAGAGTTTCCAGTTCGCTGTGGAAGATCGTGCGTGGGGCGGTGCAGGCAGGGCAGCGTACGGCGCCGGCCGGGACGCTCGCGGCGCAATCGCGGCATAGACCGCTGTTCGCAAGTTGTGGAGCGTCCGTCATCCGGCCGGCGGCCAAAGCCATGCGGCACCGCGTACGCCGCTGGAATCGCCGTGTTTCGCCTTGCGGATGGGCGTGCTGGCGGCATCCGAGAATATGTGGGCGGCAACCCGCTCCGGCAGCGTGTCGTAGAGACTGTCGATGTTCGAGAGGCCGCCCCCAAGGACGATAACGTCCGGGTCGATGATGTCGATGATCATGGCAAGTCCGCGTGCCAGACGATCCTCGAACCGTGTGAGCGTTTCGTTTGCGGAACGATCACCGTCGTGCGCGGCGGCGGCGATCTCGGCGGCGGATAGGCCCCCTCCGAAGCGAGCGGCATGATCGCGCGCGATCGCGGGGCCGGATACGAATGTCTCGATGCAACCCCGACGACCGCAGAAGCATTCGGGACCGGGAAACTCTTCCTCGGTCATCCAGGGCAGTGGTGTGTGGCCCCACTCACCCGCGATCGCGTTGGCACCTGTCATGGCCTGGCCCCGGTGCACCAGGCCACCGCCGACACCCGTTCCGACAATGACGCCGAAGACCGTCGCGCCGTCAGCTCCGGCGCCGTCGGTCGCCTCGGAAACGGCGAAGCAGTTGGCGTCGTTGGCGACGCGCACGGGTCGCCCGAGATACGAGGACAGGTCGCGGTCGAACGGCCGGCCGATCAGCCAGGTCGAGTTCGCGTTCTTGATCAGTCCGGTTGCGGGCGAGATCGTTCCGGGAATACCGATGCCGATGGCGGTCCCCCTGCCGGGGTCGGGATCGATGCGATCCATGAGATCCGCGATCGTATGGAGTGCGCCCCTGTAGTCGGCCTGAGGAGTTGCAACGCGTGCCCGTGCCTGCTCGGCGCCGGAATCATCCAGCACGATTCCTTCCATTTTGGTGCCGCCTAGATCGATTCCGATGCGCATGCCGCAGATGTGTGAAGGCTAGATATGGACGTTTGGGATACTAGCATTCATTTTCCTCACGGAGTCCGGTTGGGGTCGGGGAACAGACGACTCAAGGCAGCTTCTTGAGAATTCGCCCGGCCGGAATGCATGAGTTTTTCGGGGGCAGGGAATGTCGAAGACCGTTCTGATCGTTGAAGACAACGAACTGAATATGAAGCTCTTCCACGATCTTCTGGAGGCACAGGGCTATGCCACCCTGCAGACGAAGGATGGCCGCGAAGCGCTTCAGCTTGCACGCGACCATCGCCCCGACCTTGTCCTGATGGACATCCAGCTTCCGGAGGTTTCGGGACTCGAGGTGACGAAGTGGATCAAGGAAGACGATGATCTGCGCGATATTCCGGTGATCGCGGTCACGGCCTTTGCCATGAAGGGCGATGAGGAGAAGATTCGCCAGGGCGGATGCGAGGCGGATATCGCCAAGCCGATCTCGGTCTCGTAGTTTCTCCAGGCGGTTCAGAAGTTCATCGATGGCTAGTTCGGTGCGTTCGATTGGGACATGAAAAAAGCCGCCCGATGGGCGGCTTTCCTGACTCAAACGACCGACAGGGTCGTTATTTCATCTTTTCTTCCTTGAACGTGACGTGCTTGCGCACGACCGGGTCGTACTTGCGCATCTCGAGCTTCTCCGGCTTGAGGCGCGGATTCTTCTTCGTCACATAGTAGTAACCGGTGTCAGCAGAGCTCACCAGTTTCACAAGGATGGTCGCGGGTTTCGCCATGTTCTTCGTCCCGTGGGCTTCAATCTGGCCGGGAAGATAACGCGCAACCGCCGCAAGTCAAGCGGGATCGGGCTAACGGTGTGCTACCGCCGTGTCCGCCTGACGGACCAGCGATGCATAAAGCCCCTGGTCCGCGATGATGGCGCGTGCAAGGGCGATGTCCACGTCGGGCAGGCCGCCGTCTGACGGACAGATCGTGCGCAGGCCGGCACGATCGGCGCTGTCCTCGTTCCCGGTGGCACGCCAGTTTCCCAGTTGCCCCGCGATCACGTTCTGCCCGCCGCGAACGGCCGGCACCAGCGCATCGGCGGATTGCAGGTCGCCCCCGCCATGGGTGCAGACGGTTGGCAGAACACCAAGTTCATGGAGCCGGTACCCCGAGGGTGCGAGAATGCGCGACCAGGTCAGGGTGATCTCGCCATTGTTCGGCAGCCGAAGTACGGATTGCACCGAACCTTTACCGAAGGAGTTGGTACCGATCACGACGGCGCGCCCATGGTCCTGGAGTGCCGCGGTCACGATCTCGGACGCGGACGCCGAGTTGCCGTTGATCAGGACGACGACCGGTCGTTGCCCCGCCTCGTCTCCCTTCGATGCCGCGTAGGCCTGTTGGCTGCCCGGGTGCCGGCCACGCGTCTCGATGATGTTGCCCGTTTCGAGGAAAATGTCGGCAACATCGATGGAAACGTCGAGTCGCCCGCCGGGATTGGACCGAAGATCGAGCACGAAGCCGGTCGGAGGACCGTCCACGCTGCGCATCTGTTTTCTGATCGCGCGTCGCAGTTCCTTGGCCGAATCGATATTGAAACCGACGAGCCGGACGATGGCGATGCCGCCCTCGCGGCGTACTTCCACCGTCTCCGGAACGACATGCTGGCGCGTCAGTTCGACCGCGATCGGACCGGGTGCCCCGGTGCGCGACACCGTAAAGGCGACCGGCGTGTTGATCGGCCCGCGCAGGGCCTCGACCAGCTCGCGCTGGGTCCAGCCGGCGATCGAAAGACCTTCGATGTGCGTGATGCGGTCTTGCGCGCGCACACCGGCACGTGCCGCGGGTCCACCTTCGGTGACCGAGAGAATAAGTGCGTCGCGCTCCTCCTGGGTGATCGTGACGCCAATGCCGCCAAACCCGTCGCGGTAGGCACGTTTCTCGGCAGCGGTTGCCGCGTCATCGTACCGCGAGAACTTGTCGAGCGGCGACAGGACCCCGTCGAACACGGCCTTGAAGACCGTTTCCGCGCCGGCGTCCGCCAGAAGGGGCGACGCGTTGCGGGCAATGGAGATCGCGTTCACGGTCGTCTCGCTCCAGGCGACAGGATCACTCTCTCGCGGCGCCTCGAGCTGTCCCACCACGCGGTTCCGGTACCGGACCTCGATATGACGATCGCGCGGACCAATGGTGAGGCCGGAATCGATCTGATGCAGACCGGCGAGGCCACTGATGCTCAGATCCCGCAGCGAGACGGGCGCGATATAGCGTTCGTTGATGAACCGGTATCCGGTGTTGAACATGTCGCGGCTGTAGTCGTCGGAATATTCCGTCGCAACGTCGCCGCCCAGTTGTACACAGGCTGCGAGCGCGAGCGCCGCCGCTGTTGCGAACGCAGTTCGTGCGAGCGCGAAACAGGAGTTCAAACCGTTCATATCGTTCACATATCGCGCGGATGCTGCCGCGGTAAAGGACGGATTGTTACGCGACCATCCTACGCGAAACCGGTAGCAACAGGTTAACGTCGGCGGCGGCGTTTGACGGCGCGCTTGTCCGGCCGCTTGCGGCCCGATTTGGTCGGGCGTTTCTTCCTGCCCGGTGCGTCGGATGCATTGCCGCCGCCGTCCATGAGGTCGAAGATGGACGAACCTCGAAGCCCGTCCGCCTCGGAGACCCTGATTTCCACGGCATCGCCGAGCCGGTAGCGTCCGCCACCGGGCGATTCGATCGTTTGGGTGCGCGCATCGAAGCGCGGGCGCCCGCCCGGCAGGCGCGAGGCCGGCACGAAGCCTTCCGCGCCCTTGTCGTCGATCGCAACGAACAGGCCGGCGCGCGTGACGCCGCGGATCGTACCCGAGAAATGCGCGCCGACATGCCCGGCGAGGAACGCGGCCGTGTATCGGTCGTTGGCGTCGCGCTCGGCGAGCACGGCCCGGCGCTCTGTCTTGGAGATGTGCTCTCCCAGTTCCTCGAAGCGGCCGGCCTGGTCCTCCTCGAGCCCCCCGTCGCCGAGGCCGAGCCCGCGGATGAGGGCGCGATGCACCAGCAAATCGGTATAGCGCCGGATGGGTGATGTAAAGTGAGCATAGTCGCGCAGACCGAGGCCGAAATGGCCGAGATTGTCGGGGCTGTAGACGGCCTGCATTTGCGCGCGCAGGATCAGCTCGCTGACCAGTGTCTCGTGCTTCTCGCCGCGGACCTGGGCAAGGATCTTGTTGAAGTCCGCCGGGCGCGCGATGCCCGCCTTCGCCATCCGGATGCCGAAACTGGCGAGAACCTCGCGAAGGTCCTCGATTTTCTCCGCCGAGGGCTCGTCGTGGATCCGGTACATCACGGGCTGGCGGCGTTTCTGGAGTTCGCGCGCGGCGGCGACGTTCGCCACGATCATGAACTCCTCGATCAGGCGATGGCTGTCGAGCCGTGCCACGGGGGCGATATCGGAGACGGTTCCGTCCTCGGCGAGCACGACGCGACGCTCCGGGAGCTCGAGGTCGAGCGTGCCGCGTGCGCGCCGGGCGCCGTGGAGTGCCTCGAACGCGCCGTAGAGATTATCGAGATGTCCCGGTGTGACGAGGTCATGGTTTGCGTCGCGCGCGGCCTGCACCTCTTCGTAGGTGAGCCTTGCAGCCGAGCGCATAAGCGCGCGGCCGAACCGGAACGACCGCAGGCTCCCGTCCGGCCCGATCCAGAGCTCCGCCGTCAGGCAGGCGCGCTCCTCGTCCGGGCGCAGCGAGCAGAGGCCGTTCGAAAGTGCCTCGGGCAGCATCGGCACCACCCGGTCGGGAAAATAGACCGAGTTGCCGCGCCGGTAGGCTTCCCGGTCGAGCGCGGTGCCGGGCCGGACATAGGCGGCAACATCCGCGATGGCGACAACGAGGTGCCAGCCGCCGTCCGTGCTGCGGACGGTGTCAGGCTCGGCGAAGACCGCGTCATCGAAATCGCGGGCGTCGGCGCCGTCGATCGTCACGAGTGGCAGCTCGCGCAGATCGGTGCGATCGCCCAGCGAGGGAGGTTTCGCAGCCTCGGCCTCGGTCACGGCGGCGTCGGGAAACCGGTCCGGGATCCCCGCTCGGTGGATGGCGATACGGCTGATCGCGCCGGGCGCATCGCCGGCCCCGATATTCTCGACGATGCGCGCCTGCGGGAGGCCCTGGCGTCGCGCCGGCAGGACCTCGGCGACGACGAGATCGCCGTCTTGTGCCGCGATATCGCTCGACGGGGCGAGTGCGAGCTCGTCGCGGCGGCCACGCTCGAGCGAGACGATCCGTCCGCCGTCGCGGCTGCTGCGAAACTGGCCGATGGTCGTTTCCGCCTCGCTTTCGGCAGGGCGCAGCGGCTTCGCTGTGTAGCGGCCGCCGCCACGCGGGCTGATCCGCGCGAGGAACCGGTCACCCGGCCCCGGCGCCGGCATGCTGCGCGGTGCGGGAAGAAGTTCGATCTGCGGTTCCTGCTTTGCGTCGGACAGGTCGACTGGTCTGACCCGGAGGTCTCCGTCGTCATCAATGCCGACGACCTCGAGGATTGCGACCGGAGGGAGCGCGTCGGCCAGACGCCAGCGCCGGCCCTGGACGCGCTCGATGCGGCCTGCGGCTTCAAGTTCGCGCAGAAGATTTCGGAGTGCCGTGCGCTGGCTCCCCTTGACGCCGAATTTTCGAGCTATGGCGCGGGTTGGCAGCGCGTCGGCGGAATTCTCGAGCATCGCGAGAACGGCCGACTCGTCAGGCGTTCCGTCCATGTCGAAATTGCTGGTGGGGCGCTTGGCCAAGCCGGAGGGCTACTCCGCGCCCGGCGCGGTGTCGGCACTCTCCGGGCTGTCGGTCTTGGCGGCCGTCTTTTTCTTTGCGGCGGTTTTCTTCTTTGCCGCAGTTTTTTTCGCCGGCTTCTTCGTCGTTTTCTTCTTCGCCGGCGCCGCCTTCTTCTTGGCTGCGCGCGCGGCGATCAGCTCCACCGCCACCTCAAGGGTCATGTCCGCTGGGTCGGTGTCCTTGGGGATCGTCGCGTTGATCTTGCCGTGCTTCACATAGGGACCGTAGCGGCCGTCATGCACCGTGACCGGCTTGTCGTCGTCCGGATGGTTGCCGAGCTCCTTGAGCGGTGCGGCGCGTCCCCGGCGGCCCTTGCCCTTTTCGGCGAGAACCGTCACCGCACGATTGAGCCCGACGGTGAGCACTTCGCGCGGATCCGGCAGGGAGGCGTAGACAGTGCCGTGCTTAACATACGGGCCGTACCGTCCGAGGCCCGCCTGGATCATCACACCGTCTTCCGGGTGGGGTCCGATATCACGCGGCAGCGCCAGCAGGCCCAGCGCGAGTTCGAGCTCTATTTCGTCGAGGCTGTACCCGTCGGGGATCGACGAACGCTTCGGCTTCGTCGCCTTCTTGCCCTCGCCCTCGGGCTCGCCGAGCTGGACATAGAGTCCATACGGACCCTTGCGCAGCGTCACGTCCTTGCCGGTTTCGGGGTCCTTGCCGAGTTCGCGCGGTCCGTTGGCCAGGTCGGCCGTCTCGTCGTCGCCACCGTCGACGGCCAGCTTGCGCGTGTACTTGCACTCCGGATAGTTCGAACAGCCGACGAACGGGCCGTGCTTGCCGATGCGAAGGCCCAGGCGGCCCTCACTGCAGGCGGGGCAGACGCGCGCGTCGCTGCCGTCCTCCCGGGTCGGGAAGAAATGCGGCCCGAGCTCCTCGTCGAGGGCATCGAGGACCGAACGGACACGTAGCTCGGCGGTGCCGTCAATCGCGGCCGAGAAATCCTGCCAGAACTCGCGCAGGACGGCCTTCCAGTCGATGCGGCCGCCGGATATGTCGTCGAGCCGCTCTTCCATGCGGGCGGTGAAGTCGTACTGGACGTAGCGTTCGAAGAAGCTGCTGAGGAAACTCGTCACCAGCCGGCCCTGGTCCTCGGGCACGAAGCGCTTGCGGTCGAGCTGCACATACTTGCGGTCCTGCAGGACCTGGATGATCGAGGCGTAGGTCGAGGGACGGCCGATGCCGAGCTCTTCCATCGTCTTGACGAGGCTCGCCTCCGAGTAGCGCGGCGGCGGCTGGGTGAAGTGCTGCTCGGGGTTGACCTCGCGCACGGCCGAGGGCTCGCCCTCCTCGAGGGGTGGTAGCCGGCGCTCGTCGTCATTCTCCGTCGCGTCGCCGTCGCCGTTGGCCGGATCGTCGTCCTTGTCCTCGCGGTAGAGCTTCAGGAAGCCGTCGAAGGCAATCGTCTGGCCGTTCGCGCGCAGCGCGAGCTGGCTGTCCGCGGAACGGAGATCGACGGCGACCCGGTCAATCTGCGCCTCGGCCATCTCGGAGGCGAGGGTGCGTCGCCAGATCAGCTCGTAGAGGCGGAACAGATCGCCGTCGAGGACGCTTTTGAGGCTCGCCGGGCGGCGGAACAGGTCCGTCGGTCGCACCGCCTCGTGAGCCTCCTGGGCGTTCTTGGCGCGGGTGCGATAGACGCGCGGTTTCTCGGGCAGATAGTCGTTTCCGAAGTCCTGGTCGATCAGGTCGCGGCACGATGCAATGGCTTCCTGGCTCAGGGTCACGCTGTCCGTACGCATGTAGGTGATGAGGCCGACGGTCTCGCCGTCGATCTCGACACCCTCGTAGAGACGCTGAGCGACCCGCATTGTCTGGGAGGCACCGAAGCCGAGCTTGCGAGAGGCTTCCTGCTGCAGGGTCGATGTCGTGAA
>Ga0181568_10006369_pt1 | contig 10315 bp, 7 predicted proteins | sample 101ome_20_FD_133758 | JGI IMG/M metagenome (GOLD analysis project Ga0181568, IMG submission 133758) | Coastal salt marsh microbial communities from the Groves Creek Marsh, Skidaway Island, Georgia - 101404AT metaG (megahit assembly) | ecosystem: Environmental > Aquatic > Marine > Intertidal zone...
CCAAGCAATTATAATATTAATATAAGATTCAAGGTTTTAACGGAAATTTTATTCCAGAAAAATGATTATAAAATAATTATTACTAACTTTAAAAACTTAACTATGTTATTGCCAAACAAAGGTGAAGTAATTAGCAATATTTTTTATCTAGAAAAAAATAAGGAATATAATTTAAAAGATACTATAAATACTTTAAGTTCAAGAGGATATAACCACGTAAATTTAGTTTTGGAACCTAATGAATATGCAATTAGAGGAGGAATTATTGATATTTGGCCTGTTGGTGAACAGGCTCCTGTAAGGTTAGACTTTTTTGGTGATACTTTAGAGAGTATAAAGCTTTTTGATCCTATGTCTCAAATATCTAAAAAAGAAAAGCATTCAATAAGCATATTTCAAAACATTGAGCCCCCTTTATCAGATACTGCAAAAAATGATTTTATTAGTAACTACAGAAATTACTTTGGGCCTTCTTCAAATAAAGACTTATTTATTCATCAATTGAAAGAAGATAAAAAACTAGATGGTATTGAACATTGGATGCCCTTGTTTTACAAAAAGAAATTTATAAGTTTTTTCGATTTTTTTAATCCAGAATATCTTATATTTGAGCATAACTTATTGAATGAATTAGAAATTTTTTATAAGGAAACTATAGATGCTTACTCAGAAAAAAAGGAATTAGCTAGCACCCAAATAGAAAGCATTAATCAACCTATAAAACCAGAATTATTATATTTAGAGCAAAGTCTACTTTCAAAAAAATTAAATTTAATAAAGAAAATAGAGTTTAATAAATTTATTTCAAAAAAATCAAATAATTATGATTTAAAAGCTACTGATAATATAGAAAAGGATATAAAAGTTAATTCAGATGAGCAATTATTTAGAATTTTACAAAGTATAGTTTTAAAAAGAACTAAAAAAAAGATAATTTTTGTTGCAGATAATGAAAAGAATAAAGAAAAATTAATTTTCTATATTAAAAATTTATTTAAAAATGAAGAGTTTATTTTAAGAACAAATAAAAGCAATTTTACAGAGTGTTTTGATGATCAGGAAATAGTAGATATTTTTATATATCCTTTAGATAAAGGTTTTGAAAATAACTTTATAAAGATTATTTCTTTTTATGAAATCTTTAAAGTCAGAAAAACAATACAAAGTAGAAAATTTAAAAATAATATAAATATTTCCGATATAAATATTTATGATTATATAGTTCATAATGATCATGGTATTGGCAAATATTTGGGTTTAAAAGCTATTTTAATTGATAACCTGCCGCATGATTGCATGGTTATTGAATATTTGAATAATGCAAAATTATACTTACCGGTCGAGAATATAAACTTAATATCTAAGTATGGAAGTTCTGAAAAGAATATTCAATTGGATAAATTAGGACAAAACAGCTGGAATACTAGAAAGAATTCAGTAAAGAAAAAAATAAAAGACTTAGCTAACTCATTGATTTCAATAGCAGCCAAAAGAGAAATGGCTCAGACCTATAAGATGAATGTTGATCATATCAAATTACAAGAGTTCGCAAGAGGCTTTAAGTTTAATGAAACTGAAGATCAAATAACTTGTTTAAATGAAGTTTTTAATGATTTATCATCTGCCAAACCAATGGATAGATTAATTTGTGGAGATGTAGGCTTTGGTAAAACAGAGATTGCACTAAGAGCCTCTTTTATTAGTTCCTTAAATAATTTTAAGGTTTTAATAATAGCTCCTACTACTCTTTTAGCAAATCAACATTATAAGAATTTTAAAGAAAGATTACATAATTATACAAATGTTGAACTAATCACTAGAAATACTACTAAGTCTAATAAAAGTAATATTTTAAAAAAATTTGAAAGCAATAAAAGTAATATTTTAATTGGGACACATGCATTATTATCTTTAAAATTTTCTGATATTAACTTGGGATTAATAGTCGTAGATGAAGAGCAGCATTTTGGAGTAGCTCAAAAGGAAAAAATAAGAAGTTTAAAGGATAATGTTAATCTTCTTACTCTAACAGCTACTCCTATACCTAGAACATTACATATGTCTTTGCTTGGAATTAGGGATCTTAGTTTAATTACAACTCCCCCAGTAAATAGACAAAATATCAGAACTACTGTGTGTAACTTTGAAAAAGGAATAGTAAGGAAAGCAATACAAAATGAAAAAGTTAGATCTGGTCAAATCTTTTTGATTGTTCCTCGTATAAGAGATATTGAAAAAATTATTGCTAAACTTAAAGTAATTTATCCTAATTTAAAATTAGAGATTGTGCATGGAAAACTTAAATCTAAGGATATTGACAATGCTATGAATAATTTCTATTCAGGAAAGTGCGACTTACTTTTATCAACTTCAATAGTAGAATCAGGACTTGATATTCCTAAAGCTAATACATTAATAGTTTATAAAGCAGATCAATTTGGTCTTGCCCAATTACATCAATTAAGGGGAAGAATAGGGAGAAGTATTGAAAAAGGATTTGCTTACTTTACTTTAGAAAAAAAAAATATAACTAAAAATGCGGAAAGAAGACTAAAAGCATTACAAGCAATGGACTCATTGGGTGCTGGAATTAATCTTGCTAACCATGACTTAGATATTAGAGGTGCAGGAAACCTCTTAGGAGAGGAGCAATCTGGTCAAATAATACAAGTAGGGATTGAGCTCTATCAAAAATTACTTAAGGAATGTATTGATGATCTTAAAAATATTAAAAAAGATTTTTCAGATGATATTATTATTAATATAAAGCTTCCTATTCTTATACCTGAAAATTATATTTACGATTTATCTTTACGTTTAAGTACTTATAGAAAATTAGGTGAGCTGAGATCAAATGAGGATTTTATGCTTTTTGAAGAAGAGATGATTAATCGTTTTGGCTTAATACCAAATCAATTTAAAAACTTAATAGAGTTAGTTAAACTAAAAGTATTAGCAGCAAAAACTAAAATTATAAGAATAGATGCCAATCAAGAATATATAAATGTTTACTTTAATAAAGATTTTAAAGACTATCCTGAAGAATTTATAAAATGGATAACTAAAAATAAAAACTATGTTAAATTGGTTGATGAATTTAAAATTAAAATTTTCAATAATAAAATTATAGATATTGAAAATCTGTTATTGCATGTATATGAAATAGTAAATACAATTAATCTTGTTTTGATAAAAAAGGAGCAGATATGAATATAGAGTTCTCTAAAGATGACTTAGAGTTTCAACAAAAAGTGAGAAACTTCATAAGTAAAAATTTAAGTAATGAACTTAGAAATAAAGTAGCCAATGGTAGTGAAATTTCAAAAGAAGAAATTATTAGCTGGCAAAAAGCTCTTCATAAGGAAAATTTATTTGCTCCTGGCTGGAAAAAAGAATTTGGTGGAGCAGAGTTGTCAGCTTCAAAAAGATACATACTAGATCAAGAGTTAGCATTAGCGGATACGCCTACAATTATACCTTTCGGAGTAACTATGATAGGGCCTGTATTAATGCATTACGGCACACCAAAACAGCAAAGTTTTTTTCTTCCTAAAATTCTTAATTCAGATCACTGGTGGTGTCAGGGCTATTCTGAGCCAGGATCAGGATCAGATCTTGCCTCATTAAAAACTAAAGCTATTCTGAAAGGGGATAAATATATTATTAATGGTACTAAGACATGGACTACATTAGCACAATATGCAGATTGGATGTTTTGCTTGGTGAGAACCTCTTTTGAAGGTAAACCACAAGAAGGTATTTCTTTTATAATGATTGATATGAAAACTAAAGGAATTACTGTGGATCCTATTATAACTTTAGATGGTGCGCATGAAATTAATACCGTATATTTAGAAGATGTAGAAGTTCCAAGAGAAAATATTATCTTTGAAGAAAATAAAGGTTGGACCGTTGCTAAATTTTTACTTAGCCACGAAAGGACTTCAATCGCAGCAGTAGGAAAATCCATAAGTGCAGTAAAGAAACTTAAACAAATAGCTAATATTGAATTAAATAATGAAGGTAGTTTATTAATTACTGATAAAAGATTTAGAGATAGGCTAACAACTCTTGAAATGGATCTTAAGGCTTTAGAGTTTACTGAACTCAGAATTTTATCTGAAGAAAATAAAGGAGTAGCTCCTGGTCCAGAAGCTTCTTTGCTAAAAATTAGAGGTTCTGAAATTCAACAAAGAATTACAGAGTTAACAATGAATGCTGTAGGATATTATGGCATTTCTAATGACTTAGCAAATAGTAATGCAGATAGAAGCAATAGCAATCAATTTAGACCAGACTATTCTCAAAATACAGCAGCTAACTATTTAAATATGAGAAAAACTACCATTTATGGTGGTTCTAACGAGATACAAAAAAATATACTTTCAAAAATGGTTTTAGGTTTATAAATGAATCTTTCACTAAATGAAGAACAATTATTGATAAAGAATTCTGCTGAAAAATTTTTTCTAGATAATCTCTCATTTGAGCAAAGAAATAAAATCCTAACATCGGACGGTAAATTATATGAAGATCTGATACTTAAATCTAAAGAGTTAGGTTGGTATGGTTTACCTTTTGATCAAAAGTTTGGTGGTTTAGGTGGTAACATTACTGATGTTATGACTTTAATAGAAACCTTTGGTGCATCTCTACATATTGATCCATATATTTTTTCACTATTATTGCCCGGTAAAATAATAGAACATTTTTTTGATGAAGATAAAAAAAGTCACTATCTAGATAAAATAATTAATGACAACATTAAATTGGCCTATTGTTTTGCGGAACCAAATATAAGGTTTGATATTCATAAAATTAATTGTAAGGTTTATTTAGAAGAAAATAATTACTTTCTCAAAGGAAAAAAAATGTTAGTGTTAGCAGCAGACCAAGCTAATTCAATTATAGTGCCAGCAATTGATAAAGATAAAAATGTTTATCTAGTTAAAATTGATAATACGAGCAAAAATTTTCTCTCTAATAAATATAAAATAATTGATGATAGTAATGCAGTTGACTATGAGTTTGATGGTTTTGAGTTTAATGAAAATGATATTTTAGTTAAGCTTAATTACGACGAGTATAAAAAAAAGATTAGCATTATTTTTGATTACTTAACTTTAGCTGTATGTTCAGAAGCACTTGGTGTTATAGAAAAAATGTATAAACTAACTTTAGAATATGTAAAAACAAGAGAACAGTTTGGGAAACGAATTGGAGATTTTCAGGTTATACAACACAGAATGGTAGAAATGTATATAATAAAAGAGGAGATGAGATCTTTAAATTGCAGTGCACAAGTGTCTTTCTCTAATAATGACCCAAAAGAAAGAATAAAAAGTATTTCATTGAATAAGATTTTCTTAGATACCAAAGCAAAAGAAGCTGCACAGGATTGTATTCAATTACATGGAGGTATGGGTGTTGCAAATGAAATGTCTATAGGCCATTTTTTCAAAAAACTTACTTTTCTTTCAATGTTATTTGGAGACTCTGACTATCATTATAAAAGATACGAACTCGTAGATAAAATTTAATATGGGTTTTTTTTTTAGTGATATAAAAAAAATTTTCTTATTATTACTATTTCTTCTAATTCTATTTATTGGCTTATTCTTTTTTACGTTTTTAGCAATGATAATATTGCCTATGATCATAATTATATTTTTTATAAAAAAATATTTATATAATAAATCAACAACAAGTTTTGAAAGAAATAGTTATGATGATATGAAAAATGTTAACCCTACTTTTATTGATGCAGAGTATAAAAAAGATGAGGAGAAAGAACTATAAGTAGGGTATAGGTGATAAAATTTAATGATTTATCTCCACTTTATGGAACAGCCCATACTGCTAAATTGCTTAGTTACTATAGAATTTTCTTTAATCATTTTATCGTAAGCATTTATTATAGATTTTTCTCTCTCTAAAAAATTAGCTTTAAATTTCACATTATCTAATCTGCCACGATAGAATAATTTACTTCTGTTATCAAAACAGAAAAAGTCAGGTGTACAAACTGCTCCGTAGCTTTTTGCCACTTCCTGCTTGTAATCAAATAAGTAAGGAAAGGAAAAATTATTATTATTTGAAAATTTTACCATATTCTCAAAAGAATCTTCAGGATATGCTTTATAATCATTAGGCATTACAGCAGCAACCCCTATGTCTTGCTTGAGAAGAACATTAAAGTCATCTACTAATCTAGTAATTATATCTTTTACATAAGGACAATGGTTGCATATAAAGGCTATTACAAATCCATTTCTTTTTTTGATGTCATTAAGTGTATAAATTTCATTATCAACGTTCTTTAATTCAAAATCTTTTGCATGCACGCCAATCTCAACTTTTTTACTATTTAACAACATTAAATAAATATTTTTTTATACTTGAAATATATTAGAATTATATATATTTTTCTAATTTATGACAGCTTTAGTTGAAGTAAATAACATCTCAAAGTCATTTGAGTCTTTTTTGGCCGTTGATGACATTACCTTTTCTTTAGAAAAAGGAGAAGTATTAGGATTTCTAGGACCTAATGGCGCTGGTAAAACCACTACAATGAGAATACTAACTGGTTTTTTAAAGCCAACTTCAGGCAATATAAAAATTAATGGTTTGGATTTATTCAAAAACCTAAAAAAAACTAGAGAATTTATAGGTTATGTACCTGAAGGATCTCCTTTGTATAATGAAATGACAACTATAGACTTTTTAAGTTTTATTTGCGAAATAAGAAATATAGATAAAGGTCAGAATTTAGGAAAAATAATAAAATTATTAAATTTGGATGAAGTATTGCTTCAAAAAATTGATACCCTTTCTAAGGGCTTTAAAAGAAGAGTTGGTTTAGCACAAGCACTAGTTCATGATCCAAAAATATTGATATTAGATGAACCTACCGACGGTCTAGACCCAAATCAAAAACATGAGGTTAGAAAATTAATAAAAAAATTAGGAAAAGAGAAATCTATAATTATATCTACTCACATTTTAGAAGAGGTTAAAGCTATTTGTAATAGAACTATGATTTTATCTAATGGTAAGCTTCTAATAGATGATACTCCCACTAATGTTTTAAAAAAATCTAGAAGCTATAATAACTTATTAGTTTCAGTATATGATAAATCAGCTAATGAGCTTAAAAAAGAGCTACAAGCTCTAAATAATTTCAAATATATTGATATTGATAATAACTTATGTTCTATAAAATTAAAAAGCACCTCAGATGCATCTTTCCTATCTAACTATTTGCTAAAGAAGAAGTATGCTATTAAACACTATTCTATTAACAAAGGACAACTAGATGAAGTATTTAGGCAACTAACTAATACTGTATAAATAAAATGAGACAATTTTTATCAATAACAAAAAGAGAATTAATTAGTTATTTTGCTACGCCTGTAGCTTATGTTTTTATTACTATTTTTTTACTACTATCTGGATTATTTACTTTTTACTTAGGAAATTTTTTTGAAATAGGTCAAGCCTCATTGGGAAGTTTCTTTGAATGGCATCCTTGGTTATACTTGTTTTTGGTGCCTGCAATTACTATGAGATTATGGTCCGAAGAAAAAAAGTCAGGTACCATAGAGTTGTTAACCACATTACCAGTAAGCACTCTGAATATAGTTTTGGGAAAGTTTATGGCTGCCTGGTTATTTACGCTCTTAGCTCTAACTCTTACATTTCCGATGTGGATTACTGTAAATTATTTAGGCAACCCGGACAATGGAGTAATTATGGCTAGCTATATTGGAAGCCTTCTTATGTCTGGTGGTTATTTATCAATAGGAATTTTTATTTCATCACTAACAAAAAATCAAGTTATAGCTTTTATTGTTTCTGTTACAGTATGTTTTTTATTTACAGTTAGTGGGTTACCAATAGTACTAGACTTTTTTTCTAATTGGGCAGGGGAAGCCATTACAGATGTTATTGCCTCTTTTAGTTTTTTAGCAAATTATTCTGATATTTCTAGAGGTATTATTGATTTTAGAACCTTAATCTATTTTTTATCCTTAATAGTTTTATTTTTATATTTAAATGTAATAACCTTGGATAACTCTAGGAATTAAAAATGAATATCAATGATTATAGAAAAAAGATTTATAATAATAAAATCTTACAATATTTTTTCGTAACTTTCCTTTTTTTATCTTTTAATATTATTACATTTAAAATCTTAGTTAATAAGAATATAGACCTAACAACTGATAAATTATTTACAGTTTCTGAAAACACTAAAAGTATTATAAAAAATCTAAGTGAACCAATTAGTATTAAATTATTTTTTTCAAACTCTTTAAGTAAAGAACTTTCACAGATTAGAGATTACGAAAAGCGTGTTCGTGAACTATTAATGAGTTATAAGAAAATTTCAAATAAAAATATTACAATTGAAATTATAGATCCAAGGCCTTTTACCGATCAAGAAGATTTAGCTAACGTTTACGGTATTCAAGGACTACAATTAAATGAAGAAGGAGAAAGGTTTTATTTTGGAGCAGTATTTAGTAATTCTGTAGATGATACTTCAGTTATACCTTTTTTTGAATTAGATAGAGAGCAATTTCTAGAATATGATTTAACTAAAACAATATACAACTTAGCTAATACAAAAAAGCCTAATATTGGATTAATTTCTGGGTTACCTTTAGTAGGAAGAGTTAATAATAGTCAAGGTAATGCACAATATGAAAGACCTTTCTTTATATATCAGACTTTAAGTGAATTTTTTAATGTTATAGATTTATCACTTGAAGTCTCAGAGATACCTCAGAATGTTGATCAACTGTTGATTGTTCATCCTAAAAATTTATCAGATGTAACTTTATATGCTATTGATCAATTTGTTATGACTGGAAAAGGAGTTACTATTTTTACTGACCCTTTTTCTGAGTTTGATAATAATTTATCTAAACCTGAGTCTGAAAAAGATTTTTCTAATTCAAATTTGAGTAGGCTTTTTACAAGTTGGGGTTTCGATATGAAACCAGGTATGGTTATTGGAGATATTGTAAATGGAAGAAAAGTAAGTTTAGGTCCATCCAATGACCAGAAAATAGTAACTTATGTATTGTGGTTGGCAATTCAACAAAACCTATTATCAAATACAGATATTATTACTTCAAACTTAGACTATGTATTTTTAAAATCAGCTGGATCTATAGAAAATTTAAATACTAATAGTAGTTTAGTAATAGAGCCCTTAATAAGCACTTCAAAAGAATCCATGTTGATTGAAAGGTATAAGATGCAATTTAGAGCTGATCCAGAGCAGTTATTGAAAGATTTTCAATCACAAGATAAAAGCTATATCATTGGCGCAAGAATAAAAGGAGAGTTTGATTCTGCTTTTAGTATGGAAGAAATTAAAAAAATTGAATTAGATACAAATAAACATATAAACAATATAAAAGATGCTAATATTATATTATTTGCAGATACAGATTTATTATCTGATAATACTTGGATATCAGAACAAGATATGTTTGGAAGAAACTCTATTACTCCAATCGCAGATAACGGAAGAATGGTAGTTAACTCTATTGAGTCAATGTCTGGTGGAAGAAATTTAATCGGTTTAAGAGGAAGAGGAAGCTCCAATAGGCCTTTTTTAGTTATTGAAGATTTGCAAAAAAAAGCTGAGTTAAGTTTTAGAGAAAAACAAATATCCTTACAGAATGAACTTCAAGGTACTGAAGATAAATTAAAGGAAATCCAAAGTAATCAATTAGACTCTTCTGAAAGCAAGACCTCAGAACAAAATAAAGCTATTGAAGAATTTCAGAGAAAAATACTTTCAATTAGAAAACAATTAAGAGATGTACAAAGACAGTTAAATGCAGATATAGAAAGATTAGAAAATAATATTAAAGTTCTAAATATTTGGACTATGCCACTTATTGTCATAATTTTATATTTCTTTATTAAAGTGTTTACTGAAAAGAGAAGAAAAGAGTTTTACAGAAAGATTGGTAGATTAGAAAATAAATGAACTTAAAAAAACTTTTTTTAATATTATCAAGTTTAATAATAATTGTTGGGTTATTTATAACATTATTTAGTAAGGATTATATTGCTAATAATGAATATACAAAATTTTTTACTGATATTGAAAGTAAAATTGACTCAGTTAAAAAGATAGAAATAGAAACTACAGAAAATGCGGTATATTTATTTAATAATAACGGTAAATGGGAGATACCTGGCTATGAAAACTACCCCGCGTCAGAGGAGAAAATTAAAAAATTTTTGATAGCTATTGTTCAGCTAAAAGGAGTAGATAAGAAAACTAAGA
>Ga0181568_10006370_pt1 | contig 10315 bp, 5 predicted proteins | sample 101ome_20_FD_133758 | JGI IMG/M metagenome (GOLD analysis project Ga0181568, IMG submission 133758) | Coastal salt marsh microbial communities from the Groves Creek Marsh, Skidaway Island, Georgia - 101404AT metaG (megahit assembly) | ecosystem: Environmental > Aquatic > Marine > Intertidal zone...
AACTTTACAGAACAGAATCCTTTATATGCTGAAATAATTACAAAGACCATTACTTCTTTTAACAATTCAAGCCATGTTGATACAGGAGCAGATTTACAAAGCGGTGCATATACAAACACAGTATTAGAAGTTGATTTGACAAGTCATGATGTAAATTATTACAATTATGATTACGAAACTCAAAAGAAAAAGTATGCAGGAATGTCGGGTACACCAAAAACTTCTAATGCAGGAGCAACGCATTCTTCAGATTTTATTAAAGATACTTTTACAACAGAAAATGGAAAGCAGTATGTAGTGTATAGAGATTGGCAAGATGATGGTATGCAACAAAAACCAGAACAACAGCCTAGACCTCCACAAAAGATGGTGGAAATTATACAGAATAGAATTGCATATAGACACCATTTAAATAATTCAAAAGTACAAATGACAGCAACAGGAAGATTAGATTTAATGCCAGGAGATGTAATTAATTTAATTACACAAGATCCTACAATTGAATTAACTAGTGAAATGAATGAAAGATTAAGTGGAAAATATTTAATTTCAAATATAAGACACCATATAACTGAAGGACAATTAGAAACACATATTGATGCAGTAAAATATGGTTGGGAAAAAGGTATATCATGATAGATGGCTCAGGAGTAAGTAATCCGTTTTTCTTTTTAGGAGTCGTTGAAAACAACGATGACAAGACACATGAAGGAAAAGTACAAGTTCGTGCGTTTGGAGTACACGGAACAGAAGACGATATCGCAAATGTAGATTTGCCTTGGGCAATCTGTGCATCAGGTAATTACGATTCAAATAATCCACCACCTCCTATCGGAGCATTTGTATATGGTATGATGATGGATGGAAGAATGGCACAGCATCCTATTGTATTAGGAATGATTCCTGGCTTATATAACAAAGAAGGTGGTGTCACTACCGTTCCGTCAAAGAATGCTGAATTATTAGCAAAAGGTTATTCTCCAAGAGATTTTAATGCAGGAGGTGGTCCTGATAGATTGGCTCGTGGTGAATTATTAAATGAAACATATCTTTTAGAGCAAGCAGCAAACAGAGTTCACGACCAAAGAATTGCCGACATGGATGAAACTTGGTCCGAACCTCCACCGGCTTATGCAGCAAAATATCCATATAATAAAGTAATTAAAACAGGTAAGCACAGTATTGAAATAGACGATACACCAGGCGGTGAAAGAATTATGATTCACCATGACTCAGGTGCTTATATTCAAATTGACAGTAAAGGTACAGTTTCCGAAAGAGCAGAAGCAGATCGTTATGAGATTAATATCGGAACAAAACATGAATCATCAGGTCATAGTGTAGTTACGGTCAACGGCAATGCTCATGTATATGTAAAAGGAAATAAGACAGAAGAAATAGAAGGCGATTATAAAATGCTTGTTCATGGCAATGCCGAGTTTGGTGTTGGTGGACAAATGAATTTAAATGCAAGTGACCAAGTTCAGTTAAGAGGAGCTGATGTTAAGCTCGAAGCAGGACAAGGTATTATGACTGTATTTGGTAAAAAAGAAATACAGTTTGAAGCAACCAATCAATTAAACTTCGTTGCCAAGAATATTAAAAATACAGCATTAAATACTTTCGATGTATTTTGTACCAAAGCAATTAAATTATCTACACCAGGTGATATACATAATGCTGCTTCAAATATTATTAACCTAGCAAGTGGTTTAATACCTCCTACATTATTAACAGGGACATCAGTACCATCACCAGGATGGAGTTTAACAACTCCTGCCATGCAAATTGCTTCTGTCACAACTTCACATACTGGAGTATTCAATACAACTGCTATTAACTCAGGCGCAATTACTTCAAGCACTGTTGTGAATTCTCCGTCGGTTATTGCTACATCAGTCGCGGCAACAAGAGGTGACTTTACAACAATAGGTGCACCATTACCTTCAGGTCCTGTATCTTATAATGGAGGGTATAGTGTACCAGTTGCTTCAGTGTCAATACCGAGTGTACCTGCTTTATTACCTCCTGCTGTTTCAGCACCTGTCGTTGCTCCTGTTCCTGGGATTACTTCGGGTTGGGCTTATCCTACAGGTAATAGTGCAGAGTTCTATGCTAAGATATTAAATCCTGCATCGGCATTCTTATCTATTGTTGCTGATTTCTTACCTATTGATTTAGGTGCATGGGGAATGGATATGGTTAAAGCACCAGAGCCACCAAGTAAATCAACTGCGATTGTACCTAAAGGTTATTTTGCGATGGGTTATTCAGGTGGTTATATTTCTGCTCTTGATGATTCAGCTAAAAATCAAAGTTCTAATATTGGGATCCTACGATGACAGATTGTGTAGACAATAGTAATCAGTTAGTTCAGAATACTCTAAACATTTCAAATACTGGAGTGGTGGACGGTGCAGGAAGATATACTCTTGCACAAATTGATGCCGTGACTCAATCAGTTGCTGAAAGTATTGTTAGAGATGCAGAATCAAATCCTTTAGGTAGAGCAATTAACAAATACGGTGACGGAATATATCAAGCAACCGATTACTTAAATGGATTATTAAGACAAAAGATTGGATCTCTTGATAGTTATCCTGACCTTGCTGATAGATGGAGAAGAGGCAATATTTCTAATATAGAAATGGCTGACTTCTTACAAGCATATAACTATGTACCTGACGGTTTCTTAAATGAAGGTGATTCACTTAGGTTAGCAAGAAATTTAGATTCATATTATAAAAACGATTTTAATACTTCTATCTTAGGTGGATTCTGTAATAAGTTTGACCAATTCTTTGCATCGGTTGATGCGTTCTTTGATTTAATTGGAACTGTTGAAGGTATCATTGCTGATGCCATGGCACTTGTAAATAAAATAAGATCATATGATGGTATAGCAGACTTATTCCAAGAAGGAATTATACGAGCTCTTATTAAAGAAATTAAAGATAAGATTAAAGAAGTCGTTGATAAAGTCTTTAAAGAAGTACAGGATATCATTGATAATTTTGACCCAAGTAAAATTACTGAAGGAGCAGAAACATTTGTAAACAGTAAAGTCGTAAAAGGTATTATGACAACAAGAGAACAAATGTGCGCATTCTTTACTGAAGAGAATAAGAAAGGTATTAAAGACAAATTAGTTGGATTAATTGATTACGCAGTAAGCTTATTTAACTCACCTGGTATTGAGGAAATACAATACCTAGTTGCTCGTGTTTGTGCCCTCGCAGGCAACATAGAAGCCCTTATAAGGGATATTAATAAACCTCTTGATGATTATACAAGGAGATATAGTACTATCGTAGACCGTCTTAAAACGATTTCCAGAGTTAACGAGTCGACGGCGGTGAGAGCAGGAGCCATAAGGTATTCTCCAACAACTAGGCAAGAGGTAATAAATAGATTAGAAGGCAAATGGACTTCTCCTGGTGGAACGGTTGTAACGAATGATGGTAATGAAATTGAAAATGTTAAACCAATAACACCAGAAGAATATAAAAATTTACCAAGATGCGGTAACGTATTTAGTGGTGCAGATTCAACATTTGGTGTTGAAGGTGAATCCTTCGATGAAAAAGAAGGAGATGGAATATACGCATGGACAAGGGTTGACCTTGATGTGAAAGTATATTTGGTAAGAACTAAAGAAGCGGCAGGTGTCCCAGGCAAACTTACTATTACTGAAGGCTGGGTAAGTAAAGCGTATAATAAGAAAGCCAATGGTCCTGAAGATAATTCGCATTTAAGTGGTTTGGTTGTTGATGTTAAAAAATCTGATATACCAAATCCTTCGGTGTTTATAGAACAAGCATTAAAGAATGGATTTAAATACGTTAAAGAATACGATGATAAGATTCATTTAGATATAAGAGAAATAATTTAATGGCAATAGCAGATATCATTTCACCGAAAGGAAAGAAAATCAGTCTTAACTCTGATTTCCATAAAGACTTGCGCATAAGTCCGGTATCAAAAGATATCGCCATGTTAAAAGATGAAGACGCGGTTAAAGAAGCTATTAAGAATTTAATATTAACTGACCGTGGTGAAAGATTAATGCAACCTAATCTCGGTGGCAGCATTCGAGCAATGTTATTTGAAAATTTAACACCCGGTACTTTAAAACTAATAGAAGACAGAGTAATATCAACGATTCAGACATACGAGCCTAGAGCACAGTTGATTAATGTAGGAGTAAGTTCAGATCCCGATAATGGACAGGTATTTGTTAACATTACTTTTTATGTTCGTAATGTTGAGCAACCAATCGAGTTAGATATTATTTTACAAAGGAATAGATAGAGATGGCAAATCCAAAGACCCCGATTACAGAACTTGACTTTGATGCAATCAAAAGTCAATTTAGAACGTACTTACAAACGCAAACACAATTCAAAGATTATAACTTTGAAGGTTCAAATATGAGTGTCCTATTGGACGTTCTTGCGTTTAATAGTTATCAAAATAATTTCTATACAAATATGGCTCTTAACGAAATGTTTCTTGACTCTGCCGTCCTCAAGAACTCAATCGTTTCTCACGCCAAAGAATTAAATTATATTCCTCGTTCTCGTAAATCAGCAAAAGCAACATTACAAGTTACGATTGTAAATCCTGAGTTAACAGAATCTACAATTACAATTCCAAGATACTCTGAATTCGGTGTTACTTATCAAGGAGAAAGTTATTCCTTCGTAACCGATGAAGTATATACTGCTCGTCGTGTTGTAGGAACAAATCCAAATGATGGAACAACCTACGGGCCAGGAACATTCGTTGTAGATAATGTTGATGTATATGAAGGTGAAATGCTACAGAGTTTCCAAAGAGAAGGATTTATTGTTGATGCTGATGGAGTATTAAGAGTTTATTTAACAAACAACGAAGTGGATACTGATTCTATTGTTGCGTTTGTTGATGCTGAAGCAACTGACGATGCAAATGTATTCACAAGAGCAAATACCATTTACGGTGTTCAGCCTGAAGATAAAGTATTTTATTTAGAACCTTATCTTGATGATCGTTATTCAATTTACTTTGGTAAGAATCAGTTTGGTTTACAACCACAAGAGTTTGAGGATGTAAGAGTAAGATATAGAATCTGTTCAGGTGAAGAACCTAACGGAGCAGGTTCAACTCAAGACTTCAGTGCAAGTTTTATTGAAGGTGCAACAATTAGTTGTAGAACAATATCACCTGCAGCAGGTGGTGCTGAAAGAGAATCAATGGAATCCATTCGATACTTTGCTCCTAAAGCATTACAGGTTCAAGAAAGAGCAGTCACAACAAAAGATTACGAAGTATTATTACAACAAGCATTCCCTGAAATTTCTGCGGTATCTGCTTACGGTGGAGAACAGCTTGACCCACCTCAGTTTGGAAGAGTTGCGATTTCTGTATATCTAAACGACGATACACAAATCATTTCTTCAACATTATCTAATTCATATATTGCTTATTTAAGAGAAAGAGCTCCACTAGGTATTGAACCTATTTTCAAACAAACAGAATTCTTATATGCTGATATGACAGCAATTGTAAATTACAGTAAAAAGAATACAGAAAAGAATGCTGATGAACTTGAACAATTGGTAAGAGATGCAATTCAAAAATATTCTGATGACAATCTTGAAGGGTTTGATAAAACATTAAGATCATCTAAACTTTCAGGAATCATTGATTCGTTGGATGCTGGCATTCAAAGTAATGAATTGAATATATGTCCAATCATTGAATATTCACCACCGCTCAATTTTAATACAAACCCAACATTTAGATTTGAAACTAAACTAATTAAGCCTTATCCTTATAAGGCAGCAAATGGATTTACAAGTTATAAACCTGCGATTAAGTCATCTCCATTTGACCAAGATGGTACTTGCGTATTCTTCCAAGATGATGGTAATGGAAACATTATGATTATTACTGATGAGATTACTAACCCACAAATTTTAAATCCAACCGCAGGTACAGTTGATTACGAAAAAGGTGAAGTTAAATTAACAAACTTTAAAGTAGAATCATTTACAGGCAGTGCAATTAAAGTATCAGCCAAGACAATAGATAACGATGTAAAAGCGCCACAAGGGCGTGTGTTTATATTAAGAGATACAGATGTTAAAGTTACGATGGACTTGGAGGAATTCCAAACTCCTATCGCAACTCAATCGGCAACGAATCCTCCTAATACAACATCATCGAGTTATTAATAAGAGAGAAGAATAATGCTTCAGGGCGAAATCGAAAAAAATATATCGCTTTTCATAAAAACGCAATTCCCTGCGATTTATAGGGAAGATGGTCCTGAGCTTGTTCAATTAGTTGAGGACTATTATAAGTGGTCTGAAACAACATCAAATCAGCATACTTATCAAGCAAGGAGAATGTTTGAAACAAGAGATGTAGATTCTACTTTGGAGAATATGATTATATTCTTCAAGAAAAAGTTTCTTGCTGACCTTCCGCTTAAAGCTGATATTATTAAATTCATTATTAAAAATATCCTTGACTTATATAGGTCAAAAGGTACTGCTCGTGGTATAGAATTATTCTTTGCTATTTTCTATCAAGAGTTTGATATTGAAATTGTATATCCTGCCGAGAAAATGGCGAAGGTTTCAGATTCAGTATGGAAGCAAGGTGTTTATTTACAAATGTTTCCAAATAATAATTTCTTTATTTCCAAATCAGATAAAGAATACACCTACTTTGATTTATTAGCTCGTAATATAGAAGGAAGTATTTCAAAAGCAAAGGCATCAGTAAGGTCAATTAACTTCTTTATTTTAAATGGTGTTAAAACTCCAGTGATGTATCTCGATGGAATTCAAGGTACATTTAAAAAGTACGAAGACATTCTTTGTAATATTAATGGAGAGGTTGTTGCTTTTGGTAAGACTAACGGATCACTATCAAAATTTACTGTTGTTGAACGAGTAAGTACTCCAACAAATCAAAGTCCTTTAAGAAATGCCGCAGGTAGACAAATCGGTGAAATCTTTGATGTAAAACAAAAAGATGGTTATGCAGGTAAAGCAATTGTCACAGATGTTACTGATGAAGTTTCAGGGCAAATTACTTATGAGTTATTGGATGGCGGTTATGGTTATACAATAGATAACACTCGTTTAATTGTTTCAGACCAAGCAATCATTTTAGATAATTCTGAAGACGGATATAATCAAGAATTTAGAATAGGTGAAACATTAGAAGATAACTATGGTAAGACAGGTGTTATTGTAGGACAAAATAGATCCGCCATTGGTGTTAAGATGAATGGGTCGGATGAATTTGATGGAAGTATAACAATATCAACAGATAGAGGCGACCCTGTTAATGATCCTGACATTGTAATTGATATGCTTGCTGAAGGTGTTGCTTTATCAGCAAAGAATGATTCTTCACCTGGACTTTTATATCCTGACACAAGTAATGTTAATGATGTAATTGTTTCAGGATTGACTGATACATCAATTGCTTCTGTTATTACTGATGTGATATCACCACACTTAACAACAGTTTTAAATGCCGCTGATTACGAAGCAACCGCTCCTATGTCAGGTACTGCTTCTCCTGTTAATTTATCAACTCCAATTGACCAAGCATTTGATATTCAAGATTTAACAATCGGAAGGATTTCAGGATTTAATAATATTAACCCAGGAGACGGTTATAACTTTGATGTATTTGCTCTTGCACAAGATTCATTAATTAAAAACCTTGATAGAAAAGATCAGCTTGTTAAATTTACTGATGATGCGACAGCAGGTAGTTTTGATATTGGCGATAGAATCAAAGGTGTCACAAGTAATATCTTCGGTGTTGTAAAATCAGTTGATTCTTCTGCAGGTGTTATTAAAGTAACTCCATTTAATTATGATGGATTAAATTCGGATGAAAATATTGTATTAGCAAGTAATCCAAATTTCCAATTTAATGTTTCTGTCATTTCAAACGATTATAATAATCCAGAAAAGTTTGGTGAAAATGCAGTTATGAATGCTTCGACAGAATTTGCTATCGGTAAAGTAAAAGAAGTAAATATTTTAAACTCAGGATTTGGATATGTTGAATACGAAGTTCCTGACGACGAACTTGAAAGGTTTGACCAAGGTCTTGGTGAATTAAGAACAGCAAATAATGACTTTATTGCTTACGGTATTATCGAAGCTGAAACACAAGGTAAGACAGAAGGTTACTGGGCAGGTCAAAATTCTCATTTAAGTGGTTATAGAATACAGCCAGGACAAACTGCGAATACACAATTAGAATATTACGATTCAGGAATGAGAATCCAAGATAGTGATTTCTTCCAAGAATATTCTTATCAAGTTAAATCGTCTCTTCCTTTACAAGAATACGAAAAGTTATTAAAAGAAAATGTTCACCTAGCAGGTACAAAACTATTTGGTGATTTTATTTTCAAAGCATACGCAGGCGGAACAATCAAACCAAGGTTCTTAAGATTATTCAATGACCAAGGAACAGGTTCTCCATTTGATGTAGCAGAAATCACAGAACTTAATGCGGGTGTTACTAATTATACTTCAGATAGTACATTAGTTTCAGCAGACCACGAACCTGGTGGAACTGGCGGATTAACATTAAGCACAAACTCTGTTAGTGATTTGACACAAACAAGAAATTGGAGTCAAGGATTCCATGATTATGACATAACAGTAGGTATGCCTTCTTCGGGTACTGGTCCTTATCCTGTAGCAATTTTATTACACGGTAATGGTGGTAACGGTGCAGGAATGGTTGCTAACTTTGCGAATGATTTACCAGGACATATTTTAATCGGTGTTCAAGGATACGAAAATTCATGGAACATTGCTAACGAAACTTCTAACGGACCTGACATTGAAATGTTAGAAGAATTAATTGAAACACTTAAGAGTTATACTAATGTTGACTCAACCAAGATTCGTATTGTAGGTACATCCAATGGAGGTGCTCTTGCATTGAGAGCTGCTATTGAAATTGATGATCCTGCGGTTGATGCTATTGTATGTATGATATCACAAATGCATGAAGGTCAATATAGAAACAGTAACTTCTATTATCCTTCAAATCATGAAAATACAGGTAATGACTTTGACCCATATGACGGTTACGATACACAACAAACTACAATACCATTAAGAAGATTATTGTTTATGAATGGTGAACAAGATACAGTAGTTCCGTTTGGAGGAAACGACCAATATTCAGAAACCTTTGGTACCAAGTTTATAAGTGCTGAAGAATCTGCGTGGAGATTTGCTCAGGCCTATGGATGGGCTGGATATAATATTCCAAGCGGAAATCGTTTATCATACGGAGCAAACAGTCAGGTAAGTAATTATGGTAATGTAATATGGTTAAATGATGATGTAGGACATACCGTATCTCCAGATATGAGAAATATGTTAACTAACTATCTTGAGAACAATTTTGATATTTCATATTAAGATATAAATAATTAATTAAAAAAAATTTTTTAGGAAAGAACAGCTATGGCCAAGCAAATAATTAATATCGGTGCATCAGCAAACGACGGAACAGGTGATCCGTTAAGAAATGCATTCGATAAAACAAACGATAACTTTAACGAGTTATATCTTGCATTAGGTGATGCAAATAATCCAGTTAATTTATTTGATATTAACGCTAATTTGGATTATGCAGGAAAACCAAACAAGATATCATTCTTATACGATACGGAAGCAGAGTTGCTTGCCGTTAGTCCAAGTACCTATCATGGTTCAATCGGACATGCACACGACACAGGATCCTTATATTACGCTCATGGATCTTGGAGAAAATTACTCTCTGATACTTCAGGCGGAGCAATTACTAATTACACAGACCCTCTCAACACATTTGTATATTCGGCCAATATATTAAATAGTGAAACCGATGGTTATGTACTTGGTACAAGCGCAAACGGTTCTTATAGCTGGGTTGAAATGACATCAGGTAGTACTTATGCTGATACTAATGTTGATGCTCATATTAATGTAGGCAGTGCACAAACTAACGAAGTATTACAATGGAGTGGAACAGATTATCAATGGGCAGCATTACCTTCAGGTGGTGGAGGTATTTCAACCTCCGATGTTGATACACATTTAAATGTTTCAGGTGCAAGCACAAACGATGTATTAAGTTGGAACGGTACTGACTATGCTTGGATATCTCAGTCAGGTGGTGGTAGTTATTCTGATAACGATGTAAGTGCTCACTTAAATACAGGAACTGCTTCAAGCGGCGAGATCTTATCTTGGAACGGTACTGACTTTGCTTGGGTTGCTGACCAAACTGG
>Ga0181568_10006371_pt1 | contig 10313 bp, 19 predicted proteins | sample 101ome_20_FD_133758 | JGI IMG/M metagenome (GOLD analysis project Ga0181568, IMG submission 133758) | Coastal salt marsh microbial communities from the Groves Creek Marsh, Skidaway Island, Georgia - 101404AT metaG (megahit assembly) | ecosystem: Environmental > Aquatic > Marine > Intertidal...
AGAAGTTCAACACACAGGTGTTGTACCATTCCTTAAAAAGTTTGAGTCAACTGTCCGCTGCTGTACACAGAATGGAATTCGTGGTGGCTCAGCGACTGTCCACTTCCCAATCTGGCACCAAGAAATCGAAGACATCATCGTTCTGAAGAACAACAAAGGTACAGAAGACAATCGCGTAAGAAAACTTGACTATTCTATTCAGATCTCGAAACTTTTCTACGAAAGGTTTATTCAAAACAAAGAAATCTCCCTCTTCAGCCCTCACGATGTTCCAGGTCTGTATGATGCTTTTGGCACTGATGACTTTGACGAACTATATGTACGTTTTGAATCTGATGAGTCAGTTCCGCGCAAATCTATCGGCGCTCAAGAACTCTTTCTGGACATCTTGAAAGAAAGGGCAGAAACTGGTAGACTGTATATCATGAACATTGACCATTGTAATTCTCATTCATCCTTCATGGATAAAGTTGAGATGAGCAACTTGTGTCAAGAGATCACTCTTCCTACTAAACCTCTACAGCATATTGACGATGAAAACGGGGAAATTGCTCTGTGCATCCTTTCTGCTATTAATGTTGGTAAAATTAGGGATCTTCAAGATCTTGAAGGTCTTTGCGATCTTGCTGTTCGCGCTTTGGATGAACTCATTGATTTCCAAGGATACCCCGTCAGAGCAGCAGAAATCGCTACTAGAGCACGCCGTTCCCTTGGAATCGGTTACATTGGTCTAGCACACTATCTTGCTAAGCATGGGGCGCAATACGCTGATGAGGGAGCATGGAAACTGGTTCATGATCTAACTGAGGCATTCCAATATAACCTCATTCAAGCAACTGTAAATCTTGCAAAAGAGAAGGGTGCTTGTGAGTATAGCAGCCGAACCAAATACGGTAACGGAATTTTGCCAGTAGATACATACAAGAAGGACGTGGATGAATTAGTTCCGAATGAGCTTCACTACGATTGGGAGAGTCTTAGATCTGAGGTTCTCAAATATGGAGTACGGAACTCAACATTGTCCGCACAGATGCCTTCGGAGAGCAGTTCCGTTGTGTCAAATGCCACAAACGGAATTGAACCTCCTAGAGGATACTTGTCCATTAAGAAGAGTAAAAAAGGACCGCTTAAGCAGATTGTCCCTCAATATCAATCTCTTAAGAACCATTACACTCTTCTGTGGGATATGGAGTCCAATCGTGGTTATATTAATATTGTTGCTGTAATGCAGAAGTTCTTTGACCAAGCAATCAGCGGCAACTGGAGTTATAATCCAACTCAGTATCCCGACAATGAAGTTCCTGTGTCGGTCATGGCACAAGACCTTCTAACTACATACAAATATGGCTGGAAGACCAGCTATTATCAGAACACCTACGACATTAAGACCGATGAGGTCGAAGAGACATCTAAAGAGTCTCTTGAAAATCTAATCTCTCAACTAGAACAAGCCGAGGAGGAAGACTGTGAGTCTTGTAAGATTTAAAACTAATAAAGAGGAAAGACCAATGGTCGATTCTATGACCGTATTTAATTCAGAAGAGGTAGACACTAAAAAACAACCAATGTTCTTTGGTAAACCACTTGGTATTCAAAGATACGATTCTTACAAGTATCCAGTTTTTGATAGATTAACAACACAACAATTAGGTTATTTCTGGCGTCCTGAGGAGGTTTCTCTCCAAAAGGATCGCTCAGATTATCAAACTCTACGCCCAGAACAGAAGCATATTTTTACTTCTAATTTGAAGTATCAGGTTATGCTTGACTCTGTTCAGGGTCGTGGTCCTGGTATGGCATTTGCGCCATACTGTTCTCTTCCCGAACTGGAAGCATGTATGAAGGTCTGGGAGTTTATGGAAATGATCCATAGTCGCTCCTACACCTACGTTATTAAAAACGTTTATTCGGATCCCTCAGATGTGTTTGATCACATTCTGAGCGATGATCGTATCGTAGAACGTGCCATGAGTGTTACTCAGGCATATAATGACTTCATTAATGCTGCCCATCGATATGACAATTCGCATGAATGGCAGCACGCACTAGAAGGAATTTACTACGCACAGGACGCAAGGTATGAACTCAAGCGCAAACTCTACAGAGCAGTTGCAAACGTTAATATTCTTGAAGGTATTCGCTTTTACGTGTCATTCGCTTGCAGTTTTGCATTTGGCGAACTCAAACTTATGGAAGGAAGCGCGAAAATCATCTCTCTAATTGCTAGAGATGAAAACCAGCATCTTGCTATCACTCAGAACATTTTGAAGAAGTGGCAAGATGGCGATGATCCTGAAATGAAGAAGATTGCGAAGGAAGAAGAGGGTTGGTTAATCAAGGCATTTGAGAATGCAGTCAATCAAGAAAAACTTTGGGCAGAGTATTTGTTCAAAGATGGATCTATGATTGGTTTGAATGACAAACTGCTTCAGCAGTATGTTGAGTGGATTGCTAATCGTAGGATGAAGGCAATTGGACTTAAACCGATCTATGATGTACCAGCAAAAAATAACCCACTTCCTTGGACAGAGCATTGGATCTCTTCTAAAGGTCTTCAAGTGGCACCCCAAGAAACAGAAGTTGAATCCTACATCGTTGGAGGAATCAAGCAAGATGTTACCAAAGACTCCTTCTCTGGATTCCAGTTGTAATGGCGGTTGCAGTAAGTGCAGATGCGTAACTCCTGAAGAATCTTTAGAAGCATATAGAGAAGCAGCAAAATCTGATTCTTATATGTTTGGAGACTATAATGGGTATGAAGCATATGGGGATATTCCCGACTAAGAGAGAGAGGGTCTTCGGACCCTCTTTTTTTATAAATAAGAATATCAAGAAATAAGATAGAGTTACAATGTCTAGACTTACTGGAAAAGGTGCAGGATCTCTTGCTGATGCATATGCTTCAATCTATGAAGCAAAGAAAGAAGAGATGAAGGGTGGAGATTGCACCGCAGCATCAGAAAAAACAAAGCATAACTGCGCTAAGAAGGTCTGCCATGAGCAGTTTGGCGAAGGCACCTGTGTCCATGGACAGCACTCTTTCCCCGACGAGAATGGGTTTGTAAGTCATTATGACGTTGAGTTCTCCCATGGCATCGAGCAGGCAGTTCCAGTAATCGAGATGAAGGTCCTAGAGGAAGGATCTCATAACGAAGAGGCACATGAGGGAATGTATGACGGCGAGCAACTCGCTGAAAACCTTAAAGGGGACTTCTCATTGGATCCTAGATCTGGTGTTCTAGGTCAATTTTCAAGAACGATGTCAAGGACATTTGGCAATCAGTCTCAGAAAAATGCAGCAACAAGTTATGATAGATCTGTAGAAGCTTTAAGTAAGGGAAGAAGAGGAGGAGGAAATGCACCAGTAGGTGCTGATGGTAAACCACTGACTGCCGCACAAATCGCTGCTGAAACTGAAAGAAGACGTAAAGCAGATCCTAACTATAAACCAGGTCAAGGTGTTGATAGTAAACCAGTTACTAAGAAAGTAACAGGTCAGGGCAACAGACCAATCGCAGGAAATCCAAACAGACAGGGTGGTGCAGCTGCCTCTCCTGCTCCAGTAACTCCAGTAAAACCACAACCTGCAAAAGAACCTGTAAAACCTAAACTTTCTGCTCAAGATCAGAAAACAAATGCAGAATATGATCGTTTGAGAAAGAAGAACCCTACAACTGGTAAAGTTGAAGGATCTGCCTCTGATCTCAAAAAAGCAGCAGATTTTGGTAAGGCTGCAGCAAGAGCAAAGTTTGGTGATCAAAAACCAAAGACTCCAAATCCTCTTCTTTCCAGAGGAGGAGATGACAGCATCGCCGCAATGAGACAGAGATCTCAAGAGCGTCAGAAGCAGCAGACATCAAGACTTGATAAGGCGCTGTCAGGTATCAAACCTGGTGCAGGAGTTCCTAAGGAAGATGTAGATCTCTTCGACCTTGTTAAGGGGCACCTAATCGACGAAGGAGCGACTGCAGAAGAGGCAATGCAGAAGATGATCTCTATGACCCAAGAAGAGATCCTGACACTTGCTGAGAACCGTCGTGCTGCCAGTTCTGCTGGTGGTTATAAGGATGACTCTAAGAAGCAAACAGATCCATCTAAGGAAGGATTTACTGGCATCTCTGGTAGCATCAAAGATATCATGAGACAGAACAAAGAGATCGAAGCACGCAATAAGAAGAAGTAATATAAAATTACATAATTCTTCAGGGGGTTGACAAACCCCCTTTTTTTGTCTAGACTAGGTTTGTCACGGTTAAAGATAAATAATAGCTCATAAGATTATATAATATGAGTTATGAAAATCCTTGGTTATACATGGAACGAACTTTTGATAGTGACTCTATTGGGGACTACTTTGGGTTTGTTTACCGTATTACCAATAAGTCCAACCAACGACAGTACATTGGGAGAAAATATTTCTGGTCATTTAGAAAACCTCCTGGAAAGAAAAGAAAAGTCAAACAAGAGAGTGATTGGAAGCGGTATTACGGATCTTGTCCAGAATTAAAAGAAGATATTAAAAAGTATGGCAAAGAGATCTTCAGTAGAGAAATACTGAGTCTTCATACTACAAAAGGTATATGTAATTATGAAGAAACGAAACAACTGTTTCTAAATAATGTGTTGTCAGAGTCTCTTGACGATGGTTCGCCAGCGTACTATAATAGTAACATTCTAGGACGCTATATGCGAAAGGACTATGGAAACTTTGGAGAAAACTCTTCGACTGACGCATGATTGGGCAGTCGATAGAATGCATTACCTTTGTTCTGGTGATACCTTCGATCTTGAAGGTATAGACAATGCTTGTGCCATTCAAAAAGAATTCTCCGAGTGGTTAAGCCCAGAAAAAGATGATCAAGAGGTCATTTCCCTGGAATACATAGGAGATCAGGAAGATGAAGGAAACGTTCAAATCTACGAACTTTAATAAAAAGATTCTAGAAAGAGTTAGAAAGTTAACAAATCAAGGTAAACATATAGAAGCAAGCGCACTGTTTAACAAAATTTTTCCCGATTTTGCTAAATAAAGCTGCCTTTTGTTTTTCATAGATGCCAGAAGAAGTAAAGAAAGAGGAACCTAAGAAGAAGGGTCCTCTCGGCAAACTCAAAGAAAAAGTTGATGATGCCGATGAGCAACTTGCTATTCTTTCTACTTTTGTGCGCTTGGGAATCTTAGTATGGTCTGGTGGAATTTTAACTCTTGCGTACATTAAATTACCCCCTGCACTGGGAATTCCCGAACAGAAACTCGATCCAACTTTCATAGCCTCCGTGTTCACTGGAGTTTTAGCTACTTTCGGTGTTCAGACTGCTAAGAAAAATGGTGACAAAACTGGAGGAGGCGGCGGAGGAATCTCCAAAGCAGACATAGAAAAATTGATTGAGAAGGCAGCACAAACTGCTCCTGCTCAAACAATTAGAATTGAGCAAGGACCTGTTCAATTAACACAGGCACCTCCAAAATCCGATGACACTTACAAGATGTAATTATGCAAACACTAATTAATGTACTCGCACTATCGTCTTTTGCTGTATCTGCTGCCGTTGTTGGTGGTGGTGCTTATGTGTATCTTAACAAAGATACTATGATCGAAGACGCTAAAGAAAAAGTTGCCGCTGCTGCTACTGAAGCAATTGCAGGTGCTTTACCAGGAATGCTAGATGCTGCTATGCCTTCGATGCCAAAGGCAACGGGTGGTGCTATTCCTATGGGAGAATCTGGTCCTTCAGTTCCTAAGTTACCATGAGTTCCAACGCTACTCCAAAAAAACCTTTTAAATGGGTTGTGCTGACGATCGGCACTTTATTTGGAGTAGCACATATTGGTATTCTTGGTCATGTTCTGAATGCCAAAAAAATTCCTATTATCAATCTTCCTGTAGGAGACTATACGTCTTATACTGTGGTAGCAGGTGAGAATGGATATCGAATTCAATACAATGCTAATGATCCCAAAGTATTAGGTGTTCGTAAGCATGTTGATAAGAACAATGGGTTCTTTGGTATTGGTGGTAATTCAAACGTTATAACAGAAGAAGAATATACAATGGATGGTGCCCGCCATATGGGTGGAGGTGCTGAGGGAAAGTTGACTGCTCAACAACTCGAATGCGTCAAAGCGGAAGGCGCTGGAGAATCGACAGGAAGAATGGTCGGTGCTAGTGTTGGAGCAGGAATTGCACCTGTGTTTACAAGTATTCCTTATGTTGGTTGGTTGATCTCTGGATGGGCAGTTATGCTCGGACAAGATACTGGTGCTGACATTGGGGGAGACATTGCAACAATGATGGGAGATTGCGATGAAATTTGACCTAACGATGGAGGATTTTACAATCATCCATAATGCGCTTCATTACTACAAAAAAACTGAGAAAAGAGGCAACTTTCAACAGTATGATGAAGACCGTATTAACGCACTTAGGGACAAGTTAGCATATCAACTCATTCCATCTGAAGAGAGTAATAGGGGCATATAGATAGTTACATATGCCTGTTTGCATATGGAAAGACTAAACACATTCGCTTTAGGAATCACGATTTCGATCATTGATTACCTGTATCGAGGAAGAGATTATCAGAGATTCTGGGTGCTTGAGGAGATTGCTCGGGCACCTTATTTTGCGTTTTTGAGTGTTTTACATTTCAGAGAAAGTATGGGACTTCGCGGTCCTGAGCACATAGATCTCATGATTCAACACTTCGAGCAGAGTATCAATGAAACATCACATCTGGAATATATGGAAAGTAGGGGCGGTAATCGTTATTGGATTGATCGTTTCTTTGCCAAGCACCTCGTCCTTATCTATTATTGGATCAACGTGGTTTATTATTGGGTGGCTCCTCGCGCTGCTTACCATCTCTCCTACGAAGTAGAGATTCATGCTGCCGCAACGTATGCCAAGTATCTTGCAGATAATGGACATGATGACAAAATCCTTGACATTTTGAATGATGAGTTAGAGCATTCGAGAGAACTACAAAATGCAATCGAGAAAGTAATATGAATCTTTTACTGCGACCACTTAATGATGTTAATGATGTAACTTGGAGTATCATTATTTCTCTATTGATACTCCTTGCTGGAGTTGGTTACTACATATATACAATTATGAAACTCGCTTTTGAGGAATTGGAAGATGAGCGACCTGACGAATAAGGATGCTGAACAGGACTCTAAACTTGCCGTATTAGAAAGCAAGATTGAAAGTTATCGTGAAAGAATTCATGCTCTTGAAGCAGAAACATCAAATGTTTCTGTTATTGATAGCACCCTAGAGAATGCCATTCGTCGGATTGAGATGGTCCATAGTCGTATAGATAAGACTGAGGAAAAACTCAATGAGTTACGCTCAAGAATCCGCAAAACAGAAATGTGGATTGCAGGTGCTGGTGCTGTCATTGCAGCAGCAACAACAATTATAGGTATAGCAGTATCAGTAGAATCACAGGAGATGAACTATGGGAGCGATGACACCGCCAAGCAGGAAATCATGCTACAACTTCAGGGTAGTTGAGATAAACCGTGTTGTTGACGGCGATACTATTGATGTCACCATTGATCTTGGGTTTGATTTATTCAAGAAAGAAAGAGTTAGAGTTGCAGGCGTTGATACGCCAGAGAAGAGGACGAGGGACCTGGAAGAAAAGGAGTTAGGTATCCATGCGACGAATTGGCTCAAGGAGAAGTTGGATGGTGCCATTAGTGGGGATGACGATCTTATTATCCGTACTGAGCTTGTTGGCGGTATGGGTAAGTATGGTAGATTACTCGGTTGGCTTTACATCGGAGATGCTCAAGTATCTTTGAATGAATTGATGATTGAGGAAGGTTATGCCTGGGCGTATGATGGCGGAACCAAACAAAAGAATTTTGAAGAACTTAAGGAAATACGCCGCGCACATGGAACATTAGTAGAGTAATTTTTTGGAGTAAATTATGACAGCATTTAATTTGAGAAATAAGAAAAAAAGAAGAGTTAAGAAAGAGTATGTTTATACTGAATCTAATGACAAATTCTTTTTATACGTTGCATTTCATGCCGCATGGTCTGCAGTAATGAACTTTTTTATTGATGATTGATGCCCGAAATTCCTAATATCGGTATTAGGCGTATTGATGTTCCTAATATTCCTAACCTCTACAGAGAACCACCATTATCGATTCCTCCATACGTTCCAGTTACTCAACTTGTAGGTACTCCTATAGTTGATATGCCTGGATGTGTTGAGTATCATCCTGATGGTGGTCCTCAGTTGGCGAAGGATGATCCTGAAGGTGCAAGAGTTCAATGCGATGCAACAGTTCCATCATATAATCCAATAAATTATGAACCTGAGCAGATGGTCATTACTCGACCAGCAGAGACTCCAAAGGTTCCTCCACCAGAAACTCCAGAATTACCAGCAGCACCAAAAATTCCTAAGGAGGCATCTACAGCACGCTTAGATTGTCCTACAGAAGCACAGCAACTAAAAAAACCCGTAGGCAGTTTGACTGATGACGGGAAAGAAAAGATTATTGAATATCGATTAGTTGGAAAGGAATGTATTCCTGTTACTGAAAAAATAAGTATTCCAACTCAAATTATTGAGAGTATTCCTTCTGCTGGTGCAATAACAACTACTGCATCAATTGCTGTCGTTGCCACTAGTTCTGCTTTACTTGCAAAACCTCTTGCAGATCTTTTACTGAAGGTTATTAAACCAGTAGTTAAAAAGGTTATGAAAAAGATTACTAAACTCAGGGGGAAAAAGGTTGTTTTTGAGAGCGTAAAGGAGCGCCAAGATCAGCAGCGGATTCGCTCACACGCGATTCGGAAACTGAAGGGGAAGGAATAGTATGGCGATGTGGTTTGATATAAGTTACATTATCAACCACTACATCTGCACATACTGAATAGTATGGACTTCTAGGATGAAAGCGAATTCCTTGTTTTAATAATTCACCACAATTTTTGAGTCTGGCGATCTCAAAATCTAATCTTTTATTAGCAGTCAGTTGTTGTTGCAATGCAATCTGAGTTGCTGCTGCTTCTTTACATTGATCTTGTAGTTTTTATCTAAAGGTCTACTCCAAGTTATAGAGAAACCTGCAGATATGTTGCTATTATTTTTTTGTCCAGTTCTGGTTGGTACATGATATAAAATATCTCCTGGATTATCTGGTGCTCCATCTCCCGTTGGATTTCCGTTAGCGTCAAAATCTCCAGTTAAGTCTCTCATATCATATACAGGGTCCATATAGATTGGTTCATATGGATGTTGTTGAGAAAGAGAACCTGTAACGAATGGGGTAAAATTCATAGTAGGACCTTGACAACTGATCCCTCCCCCATAAGTATTCGTGATATATGGGCCTTGTAAAACCTGGATCGCCTGATTGGTCACCGAGCCAGAACTATTAGCGATTGGTGATGCTGTTGCAGATACTCCCCCAACTCCTTCCGCCTTAACGGGTGCTGCAAATAGTAAGGCAATTATTGCTGGAAGATACTTGTAGTGTCTGTTACGCTGGTAACCTCGGTTACCCTTTGGATAATTGTATGATTTTGTAAACCAGGGCCACTTACTGTTTCTGTGAACTGAAACGCTGCTCCTGGTACTGATTGTTTGAATGTCGGGGTCGATGTTACTCCTTGCCATGATGAATTCACTCCATTAATAGTTATATTTGTGTTTGCTGTTGAGGGACTTAAGGTTCCACTAACAGGTTCAACACCACTACCAGTTACTGAATATTGATATCCAGTGCTATAATCCATCGAATTGATGGTTTCTGTTACTTTACTGGTTGTTTCCGTATGGCTCGTCATCGAGCCCTGAGTGAAGTTTGGCACTACGGGAACGCTGTATGCGGGTTGTACCAAACCATGTATTACACCAAGAATCAACCCTAAACCGATTGCTTCTTGTAATCTAGTCATTGGTATTTAACCTCAATCAATAACGGTAATTTCAGTTACGAACTGAGCAGTTACACTAGTACCAGCACCTTGAGTAGTACCAGTGACTGTAAGACCATGATCAAGACCAATGGTGCCAGGATTGCCACCACCGCTGTAATCGCCAGCAGTTCCTGCTGTGTATACAGTACTTATAGTTCCAGTTCCATTGGAAGCATCACCTGCGGTAAAAGAATTACTATAGGAGAATGCCTCACCAGCAGTTGTTTGATATGCAGTTGAGAATGAACCTGCTGCTGCACCATTTGTAAGAGTGCCAAGACCACCAACAACTAAGTCTGCGGAAGAAAGGGAACCGCCAGAATCATCCATAGTTATTCCACTACCAGAAACAGCAAAACTGTTTGC
>Ga0181568_10006373_pt1 | contig 10312 bp, 7 predicted proteins | sample 101ome_20_FD_133758 | JGI IMG/M metagenome (GOLD analysis project Ga0181568, IMG submission 133758) | Coastal salt marsh microbial communities from the Groves Creek Marsh, Skidaway Island, Georgia - 101404AT metaG (megahit assembly) | ecosystem: Environmental > Aquatic > Marine > Intertidal zone...
AAGTAACTAAAATTTCTGGACGTAAAGCAACCTTAGATACAGGAGCCTCTGTGGCTTGGGACTTCACTGGTGCTGGTGATACAGTAGCAATTGAAGAAGCAGGTACAGGCATTGGCGCAGGTGTTGACGCAACTCTTGGTACAGTAGATGACGTACTAACAGGTGCTGACGATACTGAAGGTGATGGCTAATAGATAGTACTATGTGGGGGAGCAATCCCCCACTAATTTAAGGATTAATATCTAATGGAAAAGTTTTTAAACGTAAATACCGGTAACTACACAATCAAAGTACAGGATGAAGGTACTATAACCCTTGATACTGGTAATGAACTAGGATCTGTTGTTGTTACAGGTGACTTGGTTATTCGTGGTGATACGACAACAGTACAGTCAGAAAACTTAACTGTTAGAGATAATACTATTGAAATTAACAAGGACGAAACCGGAAGCGGTATCACACTTGGCGAAGCAGGTATTGTAATTAACAGAGGATCACACCCAGACGGAAACAGTTCCATAAAGTTTGTTGAGTCTCTTTCATACACAGACGGTGAAACAAACGGTGCAAGATCAGGAGCATTTATTCTTGAAACAGCAGGCAATACTAGCCAACCAGCATTGGTTGTAAACAAAATTCTAACTAATAACAAGGACCTATATCTAATTGGTAGCGGTACTGGTGTTATTAGTGTTGCAGGAACGACCGACTACGAAAACTATGTAACAGATGACGATCATGTTCCTAACAAAAAATATGTTGATACATTCATCAACGATTTCTTAACTGCAAATCCCCCAGATCTAATTGCAGAACAAGATACTAGTGTTGAAACAATTGATGCCAGTATTGCAGACGCACCTAGCAGAATTGTTTTTAAAGTTAACGGTGAGATCAAAGCACAGTTTAACGAGACTAGAACAGAATTTGAATCTTTTGTAATTAATGGAAATGAAATTGAAAGCACGGATTCAAATAGTGACATAGTTATTACTCCTAATGGAACTGGTAACTTAGCCGTAAGAAGTGGTGTTCTTTATGAAGATCAAAATTCTACAATAAGCAATAACACAGCAGATTCTTTGCTATATAACAGTACAAACGGCACCATTAACTTGGGCGGAAGTCAACTGTTTGTAGTAAATAGTAATAATGATACAAAACGAGAAATGTACAAAGAGTTAACAACAGCTCATAAAGCATTTGTAATGAGCTTGATATTTTAAGGATTAAACAATGGCAATAGCAACACAACAAATTACAAATACACCGACGGTGCTAAAACAGGTTGCCGCAGGGGAAAGAATTGCTGTTACTACTATGATGGTTTGTAACACAGCAGTTTTTGATCCAAATAATCCTACTTCAGGACAGTGTAACTTAACAGTTTACATCATTCCACAAAACGCATCAAGAACTTCAGCATTGCATACAATGGTAAACCAAATAACTGTTCCGGCAGGTGAAACGGTTTATCTATTTGACAATGAAAGAATAGTACTGGAAGAAACAGATCGTATTGAAGTAGCATCTAGTATTCCAGAAAACTTAACTTGTTTATTAAGTTGGATGGATATCTAAGATGAAATATTTGCGTCAACAAGTTTTAGGACACAAAAACATGAGATTCCATGGATTGTCCATGGGTCTTGACAACGAGTTTGAATTTTTCAGCACAACTTCTGTTAAGGTTCCAGCAGGAACAACAGCAGAAAGACCTGCGGCTCCTGTCAACGGCGCAATAAGATATAACACAACTGAAGGAAACTTTGAAACCTTTGCTGGCAATCCTTCATCATGGAAAGCATTAAAGTTTGATGAGCCAGCAACTATAACACAAGAAACTGTTGGCACTGGTGACGATACTGAAGATACATTTGGTCCTTTAAATACTATTCCAGTTGCCGGACAAAACATTCTTGTACTGGTTGAAAACGTTTTACAGTTAAACGTAACAAACTATGAACTAGTACAAAATCCACAAACAGGAGCAAACGCACCATATGCAGATGGTTGGTACATACAGTTTGACTCTCCTGTTCCTCTCGGAAAGCCTGTAACCGTTTTACACGGTTTTGATAGGTAAACCTCCGTTTATCCAAAATCCTACTAAATACTATTAATGCTAAACAAAACACATGTGAGGTCTTACCCACCTTGCCTGTTAGCAGGACAAACTGTGGTTAGCCAGCAAAGAGCCGAGCAATAGTGCGAGGATGTAAATTAGGCTAGAGGGACAGGATCCCCGTTGGAGAGAGACATGGCTACTGGTGTAGGTAGAATTTCCGGTCCGCTTCTGAAGAGTAACCTCTTGAGAAATGGTGTGGACTTGGCATTTGAAACAGATTTATTATATCTTGACGTCACAAACGGAAAAGTCGGCATCAAGAATAGTGCTCCAACGGCAGAACTTGATATAACGGGTACAGTACAAGCAACGAATTTAAGAGCATCTAATCAGTTAGATGCAGTTGATGTAAGAATCAACGCAGACGGTGTTTCTTCAACGTTTGGCGATCTAGAACTAAATCCAGCAACTACAAACGACCGAGTTACAGTAAATGGTGACCTACATGCTACTGGTAATATCACAGCAGGCGGAAACATTACACTAGGGGATAGTGATACAGATACTATTACATTCCAGGGTGATGTAACCAGTGACATACTTCCAGACATTTCGGATTACTACGATCTAGGTAGCGATCAAAAGCGTTGGAAGGAAATACATGGTAGATACGTTAAGTCAGAAAGGCTTATTTCAGAAGAAGCCGATCTTGGAGGATTGGTGTTCTATGGAAATACTATAACAACGATAAACACCAACGAAGATATTGTCATTCAACCAAATGGAACTGGTAATGTTATTATTCCAGGTGTTTCTAGTTTGAGCGGAATGCAAATAGAATTAGACATTCCGTCAGATGGTGATCTGACAGATGGAACTCCTGCGGTTGCACTTACTCCAACAACTAAAGTAACTGATGCTATTGACGGATTAAACGAAACACTAGGTAAACTAGTACCAGCAGGTCCGCCAACACTATCAGGACTAACACTTTCCATAGTATCAGTTGGTGATACTCCGTATCTTGCGGCAGGTGGTGTACAGGATAATACCAATAGCGGTCAACCATTAGGTGTTGGACAACCAATACAAAGATCAATAAATTCAACAACGATTTCATCAGCAATTACAGCATTTGGTCCAGGAGATCAAGGAACTTTACAAGCATACGTTAACGGAGCAAGTTTAGGTCAACGTGTTTTAACACCAGGTGATGATGACGGAATTTACGGATCGTTGATTATTACTAATAACCAAGACTACGGAATAGTTACAGGTGAATCTCAAGGATTCCACGAAAGCCTTGACGCACAAGTATCTGCATCAATACCTCAAGGTGTTAACAGATATCAATTAAGACACACATTAGGTGATAGTACAGAAGCCTTTTTTGTTAGAGACACAATGACAGACGTTCCGGTAGCGGCTGGCGGAAATATAAGTGAACTATCTCAAGGAGTTATAGAATACTCAAGTTCAGTTCCACACTATGTAAGTGGTAATCAAATACAACTATCAAGCACAACATGGGAAAACATTTCAGGTGAAACATACTACGGCGGTCAAGATCCTATGCTAGTTGATTATGTTACACAGTGGGGAAGCGGAACACTTAGTAGCAGTCAAGTAGGCTACGGAGAACTAAGCCAGGCTGGAGCAAACGCAATCGCTGACGGTAGTAACATTCCTTTTAGAAATCAAACTTCTACATATACGATGGATGATATTAATCTATCAATATCAGGAACAAACGTGCATGGTGCATACAAAACAAGATATAGATTTAAAAACGTAAATGGAACAAGTAATTCTGTAACCATAAACAATGCAACTATACTAGTAATGGAAGGAACTACACTTTCTTCCGTTGATGAAGATAATGTCGTTATAGCATCACTAGGAGTTGGTGTAGGAAACGCAACAAGAGTCATAACAGGAATTTCTGGAGGAGCAGATACTCCATCACTAACGCTTCCTTTAAGTAATTGGGACGGACAAAACACAACACTACAAAGCACAGATGCTACCATCGTTGGCGGCAGGCTGACACATGATAACACAGACTATTCAACAGGATATCTTCCAGCAGGCCCTGATTTATCTTCAGGAAGAAACGGATCGCAATATGCAACTTTTAAAGTTAATAGAAGCAGTGTTTCCAAGTTTGACATTGAACTTGCAGGAACGATTGCAGGGTGTTGGGTAAACTTACCTGGCTCGGAAGTTGATAACACAGCCGCTTCAGCAAATGGATGGATATCAATGACATTACCTTATGCAGGTTCAGGTATTCCTGGAACAGCAGGAGCAACTGCTTCAGGCACACTGGGTGCGGCAGTTGGCGGTGCAATTCCAACCAATACAGCAATATCAGATAGATATACTTGTACGTTTGGTACTGAATCAAGTTCAAATGCAACGGACAACACTATATTAATAAGATTTAAACTGACATCAGGACAAGATGTTTCGTTTATTAGATTTAGAGAGGCAAGCAACTAATGGCTATTACAGATACACAAAAGATTGACTTGCTTTTTAAGAAAGTAGGATTTGGTGTTAGCAAAACTGATACTGCTGATAGAAAATCACCTGCTAACGAAAGTAATGCATCACCTTTACTGTTAAGAGGTGAAAACATTTATGTTCAAAGTAATAATATTCCAGCAGTTCCTCCAGCAGATGATACGAGCATCATTACAGTTTACAAAGCAGGAGCAACTAATCCTCCAGCACAAGCAACAGTTGATAATACATCAAGTGCAAATAGAACTTGGAAAACAGGTTTACTTGATTGGATTGGACCTGAATTCGGACCACAGTACTCTATAAAGGTTTACATGGGTCCATCAGGATCTACAGATCCTGTTGCTGATGGTTACACAGTTTTACCACCCGACGGTGTTGCAGGTCGAGGAGATTGGTATTTTGATTATCAGTCTGGTATATTAAATTTCATTGGTGAAATATTACCAAACAACATAAATGGACAGGCAATATATATCCAAGGTTATCGATACACAGGACCTAAAGGACTTGTTGGTGGATTAAGTTTATCTGATCTAGCAGACGTTGAACAAGCAACTCCTACAGTAGACAGCACACTGGTATATGACGGAACTACATTTAGATTTTCCAACCCAGTTGCGGCCATCGGAGATCTAACTGACGTTGACATTACAGGAATTCAAGATAATCAATTGCTTGTATATAATGCACAATCGGGTGTTTTTGAAGCAGGAGGATCACCGGTATCTAGAATATCAGATCTAAGTGACGTATCAGACAGGTTGCCTAACTTTGGTGATGTATTAACTTGGGACGGTGTATCATTTACACCCTTACAACCTGGTAGCGGAACAAGTTTAGAAATTGAAGATCTAGCAAATGTAACCACAAACGACTTGCAGGTAGACGACATACTTGCTTGGAACGGATCTGCTTTTGTAAACATTTCACAGTCGGATGCGGCCGCTATGCTTTCAACGGTTGCAATAAGAACAGGCGGCAGAGATGCACTTATTCCTTCAGATTTTAACACAGTTGATTTCATAAATAGAGACGGAATTATTACTGCACCACTACCAACTAACGAACAAGATGAAATAGATTTTGATGAAATAAATCCCACAACAGGATTTATTCCTGCTAGACAACCTGACTCAACAGAAGGTATTTTGTTTAATATAGGATTTGAAGAATTAGACATACCTTTTAGAGATTTTAGAACGCCTTTTGTTAAGAAAGACGGTACTGAAGCAGAGTTAAATGTGGTAAATAAGATTACTACAGACGCACTAATGGCTAATATTAACAGACCACAAACGTTTGATTTTGGGGATTTTTAAGGAATAGAAAATGGCGATACAAACACCGTTAAAAGCAACTTTTGATGCTAATAATAATCCAACAGGACTTGCGGAGTTCCGCGATAGTGTTGATACTATTAGCTCAGAAATCGGCGGTACTGGTCTCGTAAATCCAATTGGATTGTTATACGGTGACGGTACTGGGCAAACACTAAAAACAAAATATGCACCAGCGGGAGATATTGTTGGTACAGATGATGCACAGACGCTTTCAAACAAGATTTTTGCAAGTCCAACTCTTAACGGAGAAATTGAAGGTAACGCTATTGTAACTACAACAAGCACACTTAACCCAAGTCAAACTAAAGTTATGTCGCAACTTGCTATTCATAACTTTGTAGCACAAGAAATTACAAACGTTAACCAAAGAGAAATTCCTGAAAACGTAAGTCAACTTAATAATGACGTTGGCTTTATTACAACTAACGATATTCCAGTTACATCGGTTAACGGACAAACAGGTGCTGTTACTATTGACACACAAAACTTAGGTTTTGCTAACGCAACAACTAACTTGATTGCAGGCGACTACCTAACAGGTGGCGGTACTATTGAAACTGACAGAACATTTAACGTTGATGTTGGTCCAGGTGCTGATCAAGTTGTTATTAACTCTGCATTAGGAAGTGCGGCTTACATTAACACAGGAACACAGCAAGCACAGATTCCAACAAACGCAGACATTGACAGTAGATTAGGAACAGCGGCATTTACAAACCTAGGAACAAACGCAGGTGAGTTAGTTCCATTTGATAATTTTGGTACAGCGGCATTTGTTGACACAGGCACAGGTGGCGGACAAGTTCCAACAAACGCTGATCTAGGTTCAGTAGCATATCTAAACACAGGACAGGCGGCCGGTGAAGTTCCAACAAACGCTGATCTAGGTACTGCAAGTTTAAGAAATGTAGGATTACAAAATAGTAACTTAGTATTATATGAAGATTTTGGACAAGCGGCATTTGCTAACTTGGGTACAGGTCCAGGTGAAGTTCCAACTATTGATGACTTTGGTACTGCGGCAACCCTTGATATTGGTTCTGCAGGAGGACAAATTCCAACTAACGGAATATTAGGTAACGCGGCGTATGCTAATACAGGTACTGCATTAGGCAACGTTATCATAATTGATCAGGTAAACGGTAATGGTGTTGGTAAACTTCCAATACTTGATGGTAGTAACCTAATTAACGTTTCCGGCGGCGGAGGAGGAGGCGGCGGAGCCGCTACTGTTCCGGGGGTAGCAACAACCCTTCCAACAGGCGATTTGGGAACAGTTGCATACGATTTTCCAAAAATTGGTTTGGAATATGGTACAGTATTAAAATATGATTTAGCCAACGATCCTATAGCAGGAACGGTGAGCTTTGACTTAGGAACTGTATAAAAAGATAAATACAGTTATTAAAACGTAGGAAGATAAAACAATGGCAACCACAGTACAATTTAGAAGAGGTACAGACGCTCAAAACTCAGTTTTCACTGGTCAAGAAGGCGAGTTAACTGTTAACCTTACAAACAAATCATTGCACGTACATGATGGCACTACAGCAGGTGGTGCTGAACTTGCTCGTGCAGATATGGCCAACGTAACAGAAGCAAACCTAACAGGTTTGTTAAACATTACAGGACAATTTAATCTAGAAGATATTAGAATTGACCAAAACAAGATTTCAACAGTAAACAGTAATGTTCCATTATTGCTTGACTCATCAGGCACAGGCGGAATTACTATACTTTCAGACACTACTGTAGACAGTGGTGCAGACTTTTTTGACATTGCTAGTCACGATGGAACTGCAAAAGGTTTAAAACTTGCAGGTACACTTGTTGAAGCAACAGCCGCAGATCTAAACTTCCTACGAGGCGGATTGCTTGATCAAGATGACATGAATTCCAACGATGATACACGTGGTGCTACACAACAATCAATTAAAGCGTATGTTGATAATGCAGGTGCAATTACAAACACAACCTTTGTGTCACTAAACGGTGATGATGCAAACGATGGTAGTTCACCTAACAAGGCATTTAGAACAATCAAAGCGGCTCTTTCTGCTGTGGGATCAGGAACAACTATACTAGTTGGTCCAGGAACTTTTGAAGAAGTATTTCCATTAGATGTTCCAGCAGATGTAACTATTAAAGGTGCTTCATTAAGAAATACTATTATTAAACCAACAGCACTTTCTAGAGACAACAACGGATTTAGAATGAACAACGGTAGTGGTGTTGAAGAAATCACAGTTAGAGACCAAGAATACAACAATGTTGATGATGAAGGTTACGCTTTTGTTTTTGCTCCAAATGCAAACATCGGTGATAGATCTCCTTATGTAAAAGACGTAACTGTTTTATCATTTGGTTCATCAGTTAGACTAGGTACTAATAACCCAATTACAAATCCAGGAGGATTTAATGATGGTGATGCAGGACGTGGTGTGAAACTAGACGGTTCTGTTCTTTCAACAGCATCAAATGGTTCTCCAAGGAGTTCAATGTTATTAAATGAAGTAACATTTATCTGTTACGGTGCAGACACAATCAAGATGACAAGTGGTACACAGTCAGAGATGTTGAATACTTTTGTTTACTATGCAAATAGAGCAGTAGTTGGTGAAACTTCTGCAACTCCAAGAGCAGGTACAAACTACGGTAGAACAAGAATTAAATTAAGTGGATACAATGGTACTCCTTTTGTACCAGGCGAAACTGTAACACTTACAAAATTAGACACTGTAACTACAACAACATTTACAGTTAAAGCATTTGATGCAACCAATCAAATCTTAGACGCACTAGGTAGAGTTGATGATCTAGAACTAGATGATGGTAACGATGGACAGGTTCTTTCTGCTCCAAGCGGTGCTGGCGCAACTGGTATTGATGAAATAGATCAAAAAGACTATGGTGCAGAAATTAGAATGATTTCAAGTGCTTTTGTATACGGTAACTATGGTGCAGTAGCAGATGGTTATGGTGTTCAAATGAAGTTAATTGCACATAACTTTGCTTATATTGGCGCAGGCGGATCTAGCGATAACCTAGATGCACAAGCAATACAAGCAAACGAAGTAACACGCTCAAACATTGCAAGTACTTTTGGAAACGGACAGGTATTCTATAACTCCGTTGACCACAAAGGCGATTTTAGAGTTGGTGATATTTTCAGTGTAGAACAAAGCACAGGCCAGGTTGCTTTAGACGCAAGTCAATTTAACTTATCAAACTTGGCAAGTTTACAATTTGCGGGTGGTGGTGCTAACGTGACCCTATTTAGTACAGACCCGGATATGACGAATAACAGTAACACGTCAGTTCCAACAGAACAGGCAGTACGTACTTTCGTTGAATTACGTGCAGGTTCCAAAGCTCGTAACTACTTCCAGAGTTGGTTTGGGACAATGGGTTAATAATGGTAAATATATAGAACTAGGAGAAACATAAAATGTCAGGAAATTTAGGTCACAGAGATGCAAGCACAAATGCTGTAGTCAGCAACAGCACCGCACTTGTATTTGACTCAGGTAACAACACTGTTACTAGTGCAGACGCAAATGTCACAACAGCACTCCAAACTATGAGAGTTGATGATAGAATTGAGTTTGATACTTCAGTAACAGCAAACGCTATTGTAACAACGGTAGTTGGATCGGTAGCAGGCGGAATTCAAGTGCTGAGCGTACCAGCAAGTACGTCACTTTCAGATTCATCATCGGTACTGTTCTTTGATTCAACAGATAACAGTATTAACAGTGGTGACACAAACACAACGGATTTAAGCCAATTTGCAGTTGGACAAGCGATTGCAATTACGGGCTCAAGTTTAACAGAAAATAATGCAACTAGAGTGATTGCAACAGCAAGTGCTTCAAAATTAACATTTACTCCTGCAAGTCAACAGACAGTAAGCGGTACTGTAATTTATTTTGATGATGCAGATGGCAGTGTTAACAGCACAAACACTTCAGTTGTTGACTTGAGTGTGTTTAAACCGGGTGAAACAATCACAGCAAGTGGTTCAGGTATTACTGCGGTAAACACAACTTACACAGTTAAAAGTGTAACGTCAAACAAAGTAACTTTATTTGGAACAGTAACAGATACAGGACAAGATATTAGTTCAACCGTGGTTAGTTTCTCCAACGCGGATAACAGTATCAACTCTGCTGACACAGGTATCCTAGACTTCCAAGCAAAAGGTTATGGAGTTGGTCAAACTATTACAATTTCTGGTTCTAACAGCAACGATGGAACATACACAATTACGCAAGCAGGACAAGCGAAATTGGTTCTATCAGGTGGTACAATCAACAACGAAGTTAGTGGTGCAACAGTTGTTATTCAAAACAACGACACTATCCAACTTCAATCT
>Ga0181568_10006375_pt1 | contig 10309 bp, 9 predicted proteins | sample 101ome_20_FD_133758 | JGI IMG/M metagenome (GOLD analysis project Ga0181568, IMG submission 133758) | Coastal salt marsh microbial communities from the Groves Creek Marsh, Skidaway Island, Georgia - 101404AT metaG (megahit assembly) | ecosystem: Environmental > Aquatic > Marine > Intertidal zone...
CGGTACGACAGATGCCATGTCGATGGCGCCACGGCCAGCAAGGGTCAACACCTCGTTGCCGGCACCAAGGCCACCGGCGTAGGTGATTTCAACCTTCACGCGGCCTTCGGTTCTTTCAGTAACGGCTGCAGCGAAATCCTTCTCAGCCTGAAGGAAGGATGAATCGCCAAGATAGTGTCCCCAGCGCAAAGTGACGTCCTTTGCATTGGCGACGCCCGCGGTCAGTGCCGCGGCTACGAAGATACCGGTAAAACGGATCAACATGTATGTCTCCCTGTAAAAAGACCGTATTTTTCTGACGGTCAAAAAAGATGATATTCAAGGCCAGCACGACCAGGGAATGATATGCAGACTCCGGAAATACCGAACCAGTCTCCGCAAGCAACAGGTTGCCCGGGGGCTGTGGTAACTTTCTTGTCGACAATATGCCTCGCCAAACTGACCTTCCGGTGACAGTCTTGCGAGGCATGGGAATGCTTGTCAACACGACTTTGATTTAGTGAGGATGGATTTGTGAGTAACCAGCCCCGTGATGTAGATAGGTCCTTGTCGCGAACTGAGGAAGCAGATGCGCTCCGTATTCTCGGGAAAATGGCCGGCAGAGCCTCCTGCCGTGAATTTGATGGCAGCGATATCGCGCCCCACATACTCGAAGAAATTGTGCGGGATGGTGTTGAGGCACCATCATCCTGTAATCAGCAGAACTGGCATTTCATCATCGTCACCGATCAGGATCGCAAACAGCGCGCGCGCAACATTTCGGGTGGCAACCAACACTTCGCCGACTGCGCCGCGCTGATCTATCTTTGCTTCCAAAAAGGCTGGACGCATGGCAATTTTTCGATTGTGCAGTCAGTGGCCGGTGCCTGCTATCATATGATGATTTCCGCGCATCTCCGCGGGTTTCAGTGCATCTGGAATGCTGGTATTGGTGATCAGAGCCAGCTCCGTGAGATGTTGGGCCTGCCGCTTGCATTTGACGTCATCGGTGCGCTGGCGATCGGTCGGGCGAAGCCGTCAGCACCGCGCGTGAAGGCGCCACGCCGCCCTCTTGAGGAGATTTTTTCATGGGAGAAATTTGACCGGCCTGCCACCGCTTGCTACCCGGTGAAGCAGGCCGATACCTATCCCTATTGGGAGATCAGTAACGATCAAAATCCGTTCGCCGAGTGGAATCCTGCCGCATGGAGCTGGGACCAGATTGCGGATTTCAGAGGTTATTCTGTGTGGGCAAAATCGCCCTTGAGGGGCGTCTATGTGTCGCGGCGTCAAGGCGACGCCATGGATGTCGAACAGGCGTTGCTACCCGCTTTGAAGGGCGATTCCCGAATTGCTGAAATCATGCCGTGGGGTGGCACATCGACAATGGCCCTGTTGCAGAAACTTCCCGACGGGGCATGCCTTTCGGTCGCAGAATTGTCCGACAATAATATCAGCTTCATCAAGGAACGGTTGCATCAGGAAGGTTCCGTGCCCGGCCGGGTGACATTCGAGTTGATGCAAAATGGCAGATTGCCCTACGAGACATCGACGCTTGATCTGGTGGTGCTTCCCCAGGTGATTGAACATATGCCGAACCCGCAGGCGGTGCTGGATGAGGTGAACCGCGTACTGAGGCCCGGCGGGCATCTCCTCGTCAGTGTGCGCAATCTCGATTCCGCCTATGGCGATCTGTGGCGGACAACGGAATCTCGGGCACAGGTGCCAAACCAGGGGCCTTTCACCCCTTGCTCGGCAAAGGTGGTCGCGGCGTGGTTGTCTGACCGGTTCGAAATCGAGGAGGATATCGGCATTGGTGCCGAAGCCACGGGTGACGCTGCCATTCTGCGCGGCGAAGCGCGTTTTGGCGGGCGTCTATACGCGGCGCGATGCCGGCATATGGCAGCTTGACCTGATTTACAGGATGTCTATTCCAGGGAGCGGGCAATGTATTTTCCACTGCCGACAGCGTCGTCCTGTAGCGCTCCATCGCGCAACACGAACCTGCCGCGCGACAATGTGTGAATGACACTGGCCTGCATTGTCTCACCCTCATAGATGGAATAACCGGCATCGGTGCCAAGATTGTCCTTGCCGACAACCCATTTTGCATTCAGATCGATGATGGCAAGGTCGGCGTCGGCCCCGGGACGTAACGCACCCTTGCCGGCCAGTCCCATGCGCGCGGCCGGGCTTTCGGTCACCAGAGGTACCAGCCTGTCCAGCGGCAGGCCACGCTGATGATGTCCATATGTCAGCAGGACTGGCAGAAAGGCATCGAGCCCCGGAAAGCCGGGCTGGGCCTTCCAGATGCCGCCATCCTTGCACGAGATTGGTCGGTGAATATGGTCGGTTGCAATGGTGTCGATATCTCCACGTGCGATGCCGCTCCACAGCGCCTCCCTGTCCTCGGGCGGGCGAAGCGGCGGGTTGACCTTGCCGATTTCACCAATCGGACTGGTCGTATCGTGAGTCAGATAATGAAGGCAGGTTTCGATACAGACATCGGATCCGGCTTGCCTTTGCCGAAGGGCGGCGTCAAGCGCCTCACCCGAGGAGGTGTGGACGGCATGCACCGGGGCATTGGTGATGCGCGCGAAATAGGTAGCGCGTGACAGGGCGTCCGCCTCGACAAAGGGTGGGCGCGTCGCGTTCCATGCCGCAAGTCCGTCCCTGCCATCGGGATTGGCTGCGGTCACGCGGTCACGAAGAACCCACGCAACCTCGATATTCTCCGGGTGCGGGCAAAGCAGTCCGTTATTGGCGGCAAGCACCTCGAGCATCCGGAACATGAAGCCGTCATCGGTACCGGGAAGGCCAAGGCGGACACCCTCATTGCCGCGGATATTCATGAACAGTTTGGCGCTGGGAGCGCCGCGACGGATCAATTCGGGAAGTTCGGCAAGATGCTCCTCTGTCGCGATGACGAAATGAAAGCCGAAATCAATCCATGCGCCTGTCTCGGTTATCTGACAAAGATTATCAAAAACAGGTAGATATGGATCGGAGCTCATCACATAGGAAATGAATGTCGTCACACCGCCAATGGCCGCCGCAGCGGTTTCACTGGCTGCGTCGCCGGGCTGTCGGGGGCGGGCGATATCCATGCCATGACCAAGATGGATATGCGCATCCACCGCCCCCGGCAGAATTGTCAGGCCGGTGACATTGATGTCTTCACAGGCGTCGCCAGCCCCACTTTCGGCGATGGCACCGATCCGGCCATCCCTGATCAGAACATCGCATTCCCGGAGACCGGCACCCGGCAGGAAGGCAACTCCGCCCCGAAGGGCAAGATCCGCTTGAAAAGACATACCTGAACTCCCTGAATGAGACGACAAGCATGGACCCTTGGCCAGCAGCAGATCAACCCATTACCGTCATAACGGCTTTGTAAATTGGGGCCGGATCGGGAGGCCGGATCGGGAGGATATAGGATATTATGCAGACACACCGTAATTGATTGACAGTGCCCGGTATCACGGCCGACAAATGCAGATCTTTACAGGAGGCATAGTTCTGATGGAAACCCTTGCCATTCGGCGTCGCAAATTTCGAGACCAGATGGATTTGCGCAAGGCCATGATTGTTCCCGGCGCAGGGAATGCGTTGACCGCGAGGGTGATCGCTGATCAGCAGTTCGATGCTGTCTATGTCACCGGTGCCGGCATTGCGAACACCCTTCTTGGTGCGCCTGATATCGGGTTGGTGACCCTGACCGAACTTGCTGGCACCGTCTCCACCATTGCCGAAATCTGCCGCCTGCCGCTGGTGGTCGATATCGACACCGGCTTTGGCAACGCTATCAACACGCAGCGTACCGTGCGGTTGATTGAACGCGCCGGTGCCTTTGCGATGCAAATTGAGGATCAGGTTTTTCCAAAGAAATGCGGTCACTTCTCTGGCAAGGCTGTTATTCCAGTTGAAGAAGCTGTTTCCAAAGTCAAAGCAGCGACAGATGCCCGTGAGGATGCGAATATGATGATCATCGCCCGCACCGACGCCCGTGCCATCGACGGGATCGACGCTGCGATTGACCGGGCAGAGGCGTTTATCGAGGCCGGGGCCGACATGACATTTGTCGAAGCTCCGCGCTCGGAGGATGAAATGCGGATGATCACAAGCCGACTGGCTGTTCCGCAGGTCGCCAATATGGTTGTTGGCGGCAAGACACCGCTGACACCACAATCACGTCTTGCCGAACTTGGCTTTTCCCTCGTGCTTTACGCCAACACGCCGCTCCAGGCGGCGATGCGCGCGATGAGCGAGGTTCTTGGCACCCTGAAGGCCGACGGTGATATCACGGCCGTCATGGACAGGCTGGCTGATTTTGATGAAAGGCAGCGGCTCGTCGACAAGGACAGCTATGACAGGCTCGAAGACCAGTACCGCGTGAAGTGACCAGGCAGGGACTTCGCTGCGTGGTGCAGGCTGCTACAGCTTTGCGTTGAAATTATGTATCGGATTGAGTTCAACCACCGGCTGCCCGCCTTTGCCTGTCAGATCAATCGGCGCGCGTTTGACGAACTGTCCGGCCCCGGGTTTCGCCAGCAATTCGCCGTTTTCCACGATCCGTTTGCCTCGCCCGAGGACAGTTTTTGGCCAGCCGGTGATCTCCATGCCGGCAAAGGGGTTGTAATCCATGGCGTCATGCATCTCACCGGCGATCCGGGTCTCGTTCGGGTCCCATATGGCGATATCGGCATCAGCGCCAATGGCAAGTGTTCCCTTGGTCGGCAGCATGCCATAGATGCGGGCGGCATTCGTCGATGACAGGGCAACAAAATCGTGAAGACTGATTCGACCCTTCACCACGCCTTCCGAAAATAACAATGGCAATCTCATTTCTATGCCTGGCATGCCATTGGCGATCTGCCGGAAATTGATATCGCGGCCGGCATTGAACTTGCCTGTGTCATCATAGCGATAAGGAGCGTGATCCGAGGAGACCAATGACAAGGTTCCGGCCTGTACATGCCGCCAGAGTTCTGTCTGGGTGCCCGTATCACGAAGTGGCGGCGAGCAGATGAATTTCGCACCTTCCATCCCGGGTTTGTCCAGATCCTCGCGCGTCAGAAACAGATATTGCGGACACGTCTCGGCCCATACCTGACCTCCATTGGCGCGCGCTTTGGCGACGATTTCCGCGCCCCCCGGCGTCGACACATGAACAATGAACAGGGGCGCCTGTGCCAGTCTTGCCAGTGAAACCGCCCGGTTGATGGCTTCTTCTTCTGCCAGTGCCGGGCGTGATGGCGCATGATAGCGCGGGGCAAGATTGCCTCCCTCGACAAGCCGGCGTCCCATCCAGTCCAGCATGTCGTGATTCTCGGCATGCACCATCGTCAACCCGCCATGCCGTCCGGCTACCGAGAGAATATCCAGAAACTGCGCGTCCGATACTCGGGTGGCATAGGTCATGAAGACCTTGAATGACGTAATGCCCCTGGCAAACACATCGGGAAGCTCTTCCAGAACCGCAGGCGTGGGGTCGGTCAGAATCAGATGATAGGACCAGTCCAGAACTGATTTCGGCACCGCGCGCTCATCATAGGTGCGGATGGTGTCGGCAAGGCTCTGCCCGGTTTTCTGCGCGGCGAAGGGTACAAAGCAGGAATTGCCACCAAAGGCCGCGGATATCGATCCGGACTCATAATCATCGGATGTCATGACCCCCATACCGCTTTCCTGCGCGATATGACAATGCGCCTCGATGCCGCCGGGCATTACGATCCTTGCTTTTGCATCAATCACGTCATCTGCGTCGGTGATGTCCTCGGCAATGGTGACGATTCGACCATCGCGGATGCCGATATCAGCCTGAAAGCTCTCGGTTGCGGTGGCGATCAGGCCGCCGCGGATTGCCAGGTCATGTCGCATCATCATCCCTTCGTACCATCAGGGTAGATCACACCGGTTTGCGATCCAATCCGGCCATAATGTTCGATCCTGCGGTGGCGTTTGAAATCAAACACCGTTGTCTTGCCGAATGTTGTCGCGTCCATATCACAATTATGCACAAGAAGTTCATCACCAAGGGTTTCGGCTTTCTGCATGATCACCCCGTCAGGTGATACGATGACGCTGCCGCCATTCAGCGGGTGGCCATCCTCGTCGCCCGCCTTGGCAACCGCCACGACCCAGGTGGAATTCTGATAGGCGCCGGCCTGCACCGACAGATCGGAATGGAAGGCGCGAAGCTCGGCGCTTTCATCGGCATTCTGCGAATTGCCGGACGGTGTGTTGTAGCCAAGCATGGTCAGTTCGACGCCCTGCAGACCCATCTCCCGATAGGCTTCTGGCCAGCGTCGGTCATTGCAGATCAGCATGCCCATCCAGGCATCCATGTTGCGGAACACGGGAAAACCCAGATCGCCTGGTTGGAAATAGCGCTTCTCGAGATGCTGGAAGCTGCGGTCAGGATCGAATTCATCATGACCGGGAAGATGGATCTTGCGGTATTTTCCAACAATTCGGGCCTCGGTATCGGTCAGGATCTGCGTGTTGAAATGTTGCCCAGCCGGCGTTAGTTCGGCATAGCCGAGAGATATCGCGATGCCATAATCACGCGCCCGCTCAAATAGCGCGTTTGTGGCCATATTCGGCATGTCGGCCTCAAACCAGCTATCCACTTCCGCCTGATCCTCAATATACCATCGCGGGAAAAAGGTAGTCAGACAAAGTTCAGGAAAAACAACAAGGTTGCATCCCGCACTTTTGGCTTCGTCCAGCAGGGCGAGCATCCGTGACACCACATGCTCGCGGGTGTCCGTGCGCTGGATTGGTCCCATCTGGGCACCACCTATGACGATTTCTCGCATCACCCGATTCCCTTGCAATTTTTGAATGCACATATCATTGATCGCCCCGTGGCGCCTTTGCCATGGCCGAAAGCAAGGCATCAACAGACCCGGCCTTGTCAAGATCGCGGACCATATCCCATATCCGGGAAGCGTCATCTTCGCGCCACAGCCGCGTTGTCAGGGACATATATTTGTCGTGGATCTCTGTCAGCGGGTGGGGCGCGGACCAGTCACCACGGTTTGTCTCGGTGGAGGCCTGCAACCTGTCTCCGGATTGCAGGCTGACAGTGACCCGCGCCGGGCGTTTGTCAGGAAGGCAGGCCGTCATCGCCGGGTCCTCGACGAGCGTCACCCGCTTTGCCAGATCGAGGATCATCGGGTTGATGACATTCGGCATGGTGAAACTGTCAACGCCGGTCGACCCGTTCACCAAGGCGGTGGCCATCGCGAAGGGCACGGAAAACTTGCCGGCAAGCACATTTTGCGGGGCCGGATCATCAAGCTCTACAGCCAATGAGTAAGTTTCAACAAGAATGCTCTCGATGGCTGTGTGATCAAGCGTTCCATGAGTTTCCTGCATGATCGCCAGAGCGTCAAGCGCGGCATGATTGAAGCGGCAGCAAGAATGCATCTTGAAATAATTGCGGCTGACTTCCCAGCGGGTGCCGAGGTCCTTTGCAAAAGCGACTTCGTCAAACACGTCAGAGACGACATGTCCGAACACCTGCGAGACGCCGTTAATATCACCTGTGAAGCCAGCTGAAATCATGTCGCCGACCAGAACACCCATCTGACCGGATGCGCCTGCATAGATGTTTCGCACGGTGCCACCTTCCAGCATCGTGCGACGGGAGGTGGACAGGCCGAGGCTGGCCGACATGCTGATGACATGACGCATCTGGGCTGGTGTCGCGTCAAGAATTCGGGCGACTGCGGTCGCTGCGCAGATGGCGCCCCAGGTGCCATGCGGATGCATCGACGGGCGAAGTTGTGCGGCAATTCCCACGCGCGCACCGACATCATAACCAATCGCGATGGCGGCTAGCAGCTCGCGCCCGGTGACTTGCCTTCCTGCGGCAAATGCGAGTGCTGCCGGCACCGTGTGTATGCCGGGATGTCCCTTGCAGAACTGGTTGCCTTCATCCATTTCCAGCGTTGTGCCGGCAGTGCCGTTTAAAAGGGCCGCGATGCCGGCCGTCCGTGTTTGTGACGTGCCGATGAGAAGCGCCGGCCCGGCGCCTGTCTGCCGTTCCGCCAGCGCCGCGACATCAGGTTCCGCCGCGCCGCCGACAATGGCGCCAATGCAATCCGCCATGATCACGGCCGCGCGCTCCATGACAGGAGCGGGCACATCGCCAGCTTTTGTTGTGGCCGCGAAATGCGCCACCCGGTCCAAAGCGTCCATCACAGTACCTTTCATCCAACTTCCGGCCGCATCATTTCCAGAAAACTGCTGGCCATAAAACTGCGGGCCGGACGACTGATGGTAGGCGTTGGGACCGCGCGTCTGCAAGCCATTCCCGATCCTTTGTCGACGCCGGGTTTGCCGCACTCGCCTTTTTTGATGGTTACTGCCGGGTCAGTCCTTGTTTTACAGTGTCTCTATTGACAAGCTCGTGCCGGAGTGGGCTTGTGGAGGGGTGTTGAGACGCCAGTGAATGAGGATGTGCGTGATGAAAGATATTCTGGTGATTGTTCCCTTTCCCATGTCCGAGGAAAATTTGGCGGCGCGTCAGTCACAGACGCAGGCCGTTGAGTTGAGCGGTCAGTTGCGGTTCACCTTTCGGTCAGCCAGAGCGGCGCCGCGCAACTATGTCAGTCAGGCTGATATGGTGCTTGCCGATGTGGGCATTCTGGAGGTGGGCCAGTCGGCGGAAGAAGAGGGCTTTGCCGCCGTTTGCATCGACACGATGAGTGATTCGGGCGTGGCCGCCCTGCGCTCGGTTCTCAACATTCCGGTGGTTGGACCTGGGCGCGCCTCGATGCTGACGGCGATGCTTCTCGGCAGACGCTTTTCGGTGATCACCATGTGGAAGCACTGGTTCCACCTTTATGAAAAGACCATTAGCGATCTGGGCATTCACGATCATGTCGCCTCGATCCGTTCGATTGATGTCGCGCCGGACAATCAGGGGCTTCTTGGCGGCAAGGAAGAAGATGTATTTCCACTATTGCTGGACGCGGCGGAAGCGGCGATATCGGAGGATGGGGCCGAGGTCATCCTCCTTGGCTCGACCACGATGCATCAGGCACATGCCTTCCTCAGCGCCAACCTTGATGTTCCGGTGATCAACCCCGGTCCACTGACATACAAGCTTGTCGAGGCAATGCTGGGACTTGGCCTGTCACACAGTCGCGCCGCCTATCCGGTCTCACCGGTTCCGCGCACCGAGATGATCGCGGCGATGATGGCCGCCGCGGGCAATTTCGACCATTAAGCCTTTGATGATTTGGGACGGGGTGCGCTCAGCCTTGCCTGTCGAGGGTGTTCTCGCCGGCCATATAGACCCTGACCTCGGTGAAGGTGCCGTTGCTGGCGGTGAAGAAATTGCAGTTGGATTTATAGACCAGACTGCCATCATGAAGCGTGTTGGTGACCCGAAACCGCACCGCGACATCAGAACCGTTGCCGGCATCGACAAAATGGAACTGATCATGTCTGACAGAAGCATGATGGGTCCACAGCCGCTCAAACATGCCTCGAATCTCGTCATGTCCACGAAGTTTCACCGCGTGAGTCTCGACCGAGAAAACACAGCCTTCATGCAGTGTGCCAAGAAGGGTGTCAATATCCTGACCGTCAACACCGCGGAAGTAGGTCAGAACCAGCGGCGCTAGCTGGCTCATGATGGCCTCATCTCGGCGAGATCGTTCCAGACCATCTGCGATATGATGGTCTCACCCTCAAGTTCGAACCGGTCGATGAACCGGATGCCGCTGAAAGCGGAGCCGTCCGGCCAGGTGCCCGACAAGGTGCCGAAACAGAAGACCGTCGACCGGGTGCCGTGGAAGGCGGTATCGAAGCCGTCGAATGTCTTGCTGATCGACTGGTAGCGGGAACCACTCCACGCCACAAGTTCCTCCAGTGCCGCGAACTTTGCATCGCCGGGAAATGTCATGGTGAAATTTTCCGACAAATGGGACTTCGCGGCTTCGAGATCGCGCGCCTCCAACGACGCCAGAAAATTGCGGACAATATCTTCAGCTTGTCGTGGCGCTGACGCCGGCACCCGTTTGGTCCGGCCGCGCATGTAATTATCGCTATCGACCTCGCTGATCGTGACGGTCACGAAATCGGCAGCGGCCCCAAGCGAGGAACAGGCAGCATCGGTCACTCGCTCGGCAAGGCGTTGTCTTACATCACTGTCATAGCCCTTGATCAAGGTGCATTCGATCAGCGGCATCCTGTCCCTCCTGAAAGTCTGATTGTTGGCTTGTAGATATATAAGTAGTCTACTCACGCAATCATGACGTGTTAAAAACAAATTACCCTTCCGAATTCTATGCTACGGTTTTGTTTATGGAAA
>Ga0181568_10006376_pt1 | contig 10307 bp, 14 predicted proteins | sample 101ome_20_FD_133758 | JGI IMG/M metagenome (GOLD analysis project Ga0181568, IMG submission 133758) | Coastal salt marsh microbial communities from the Groves Creek Marsh, Skidaway Island, Georgia - 101404AT metaG (megahit assembly) | ecosystem: Environmental > Aquatic > Marine > Intertidal...
AGACGACACCCCCGGCTGCACCAAGGAAGCCTGCAACTTCCGCGATCAGTGGGACAGCTTCAAAAGCCATGGCATCAAGGTGTTGGGCATCAGCAAAGACAACGCCAAAAGCCACGCCAAGTTCATCGATAAGTACACCCTGCCCTTCACCCTGCTCAGCGACAGCGAGCCCTGCCCGGTAGCCGAGTCCTACGAGAGCTATGGACTCAAAAAGTTCATGGGCCGCGAATACATGGGCATGATGCGCCACACCTTCGTGATCGATGCCGACGGCAAGCTCGAGAAGATCTACAAAAAGGTGAAAGCCGCCACCATGGCCGATGACATCCTCAAGGATCTTGAGCTGGCCGGCTAAGCGCCACCAACGCCGCTAAGGCCAGGCCTTCATCGTGGTGAGGCTGCAGGCCTTGGGCCTGCAGTAAGGGCTTCAAGACGGGGGCATCACCACCGGTGAGCCACAGCTGCCACGGCCACTGCGGCTGGGGTCTGTCGTGAAAGGCCAACGCAATCGCTGCAGCCAGCCCCCGCGCCACACCACTGGCCATGGCCTCGGAGGTTTGCGTGGCCCAGAGCGGTCCAGCAGCCTCCACAGGCTCCAGCTGCGGCAGATCTGCGGTGCCCTGATGCAGCGCCTGCAATTGCAAGCGCCCGCCAGCCATCAGCCGCCCCCCCAAGAAACAACCGGCGGCATCCACCAGCGTCAGGCTCAAGGCGGTACCGGCATCAGCCACCAGCACGGGTTGGCGCTGCTGCTGCCAAGCGCCCCAAGCCGCCAGGGCACGATCCACGCCCAAGGCCGGGGGAAGGTTGACCAAGGGGACATCAGAGGTGAGCAGGCGCTGCGGCTGCCAGCGCTCGAGGTCTTTTGGCACAGGCCCCACAGCAGCCCAGGCTTCCGGAGCCTGATGCAGCTGCTTGACGCCAGCGGCCGCACTGGTGTGCCAGAGCTGAAGCGACTGATCAGGCGCCAGAGCCGCCCAATGCCAGCGGCTGTTGCCAATCAGCAGCCAACGCCGCATCGCTCAAATCCCGGCGCCTTCCACCAAAGGTTCCGGCAGATGCAAGCCGCACTCCTGATGGCGACCGCCAAAGCGGCTAGCCCGACCCAAACCATCGTCGGGTGCACTGGAGTGCCAGTCACCCACGGTGCTGTAGCCCTGCTCGAACAGGGGATGTTGAGGCAGCTCGTGCTTCTCCATGTAGTAGTAGACGTCGCGCCGGGTCCAGCGCAGCAGCGGCCGCAAACTCCAACGCCCGCGCAAACGCTCAAGCGGCCGCATGGCGGCGCGGTTATCGGTTTGACCAGCCCGCACACCGCTAGCCCAGCAGCTCACCTCAGCAGCATCCAAGGCCTGATCCAAGGGCTACACCTTGCGCAGCCGGTGGTAGGTCACCAGGTCGTCGGGGTTTTCGCTCTCCCAAAGCCGGCCGAGCAGCGCTTCCATGCGCGCTGGGCTCAACTCAGGCTGCACCACCTTGAGATTCAGCTTGAGGCGCTGCGTTAAATCCGCGGCGTATTGGTAGGTCTCAGGGAACAGATACCCCGTATCAATCCAGTAGACGGGCACATCTGGCGCCACAGCCACCAACAGATGCAGCAAAACGGCTGACTGGGTGCCAAAGCTGGTGGTGACAGCAAAGCCGCTGCCGAAATGATCATTGGCCCAGCGCAATTGCTCAGGGGCCTCAAGCGCCTCCAGCTCAGCCTGGGTGGCTTCCAGATCCTGAACCAGCTGCACCGCAGACCCTCCCCAGCTCTAGACAGCCTGCCGCATCACCCGGCTCTGGCCTCTTAGCCTCGCCCCAGTTCTGAGCAAACGGTGACCTCTCCCATCGTGATCGTGGGTGGCGGATTCGCCGGCCTCTACACCGCCCTGGAGCTGGCGCGGCGCCCCGGACATCCGCCCTTGCTGCTGGTGGAACCGCGAGATCGCTTCGTCTTTCTGCCATTCCTTTACGAGCGCCTCAGCGGCGAATTGCCGCTCTGGCAAATGGCTCCCCGCTACGACGCCCTCCTCGCTGGCCATGGCATTGGCTGGCAACGTGATCGGGTGACGGCGGTGGAGCCAGGCTCCTGCCAAGTGGTGCTGGAGAGCGGTCAACGCTTGGGCTATAGCCAGCTGGTGATCGCCACCGGCGCCAAGCCCGACAGCTTTGGCATCCCAGGGGTTGAAGAGCATGCCCTGCGCTTCCACAGCCTGGAGGATGTTGAAGCCTTGCAGGCGCAACTGCCCGCCATTCGCAATCGGGTGGCCATCGTTGGCGCTGGCCCCAGCGGCGTTGAGCTGGCTTGCAAGTTGGCCGACCTGCTGCGCGGCCAAGCCAACGTCGAGCTGATTGAACGCGGTGAGCGCTGCTTGCCCCAGGCCAAGGCCTTCAACCGCAGCCAAGCCGAACTGGCCTTGCAGCAACGCGATGTGCGCCTGCGCTGCCAATGCGGGGTGAAAGCCGTTCAACCCGGAGAGCTAACGCTCCAAGACGCCCAAGGCCAAAGCAGCAGCTTGGCGGTGGACGCCGTGGTGTGGACAGCGGGCCAGCGCACCGCTCTGCCCAGCGGAACCTTGGCCACCGACGGTCGCGGCCGCTTGCGCTGCAACGCCAGCCTGCAGCTGGAGAGTGATCCACTCATCTTCAGCCTTGGCGATAACGCGGCCATCCCCCATGTCCCCGAACTTCCAGCCACGGCCCAAGTGGCGTTTCAGCAGTCCCAGCTCCTAGCCCGCAACCTGCTGCTGGCCCGTGAGAACCAACCCCTCGAGGAGTTCAAGTGGAAAGATCTCGGAGAAATGCTGAGCTTGGGTGTGGGTGATGCCACCCTCACGGGCATGGGGCTGACCTTGGCCGGATCCTCCGCCTATCAGCTCCGCCGCTGGACCTACCTCACTCGCTTGCCAGGGTGCCGTTTACCGCTTCAGGTGGCGGCGGGCTGGCTCAGCGCCCCTCGCCCATGACTCAAGCCAAGGCCCTCCTGCTCGATGCGATGGGGACCTTGATCGGCTTGCGCCAATCGGTGGGCACCCTCTACAGCGCAGCAGCAGCCGACTTCGGCTTGGACCTGGAAGCTGAAGCCCTCGATCGCGCCTTCGCTCAGGCCTACAGCCAAGCCCCTCCGCTGGCGTTCCCAGGAGTTGCCCCCGCTCATCTGGAGCAAGCCGAACGGTCCTGGTGGCAGCAGCGCATTGAAGCCACCTTCAAGGCCGTGGGCGTGAAGCAGCTTCCGATTGGCCTGGCCGGTGAGCTGTTTGATCGCTTCGCGCAACCCGAGCCATGGGCGGTCTATGCCGAGGTGCCTGATGCCTTGGAGCGCTGGCGCCAAAGCGGGCTGGCTTTGATGGTGGTCAGCAACTTCGATCGCCGTTTGCACGGCTTACTCGAGCGTCTTGGCCTGCGTGATGCCGTTGATGGCGTGCTGGTCTCCAGCGAAGCTGGAGCCGCCAAACCCGATCCCGCCCTGCTGGAGTCAGCCCTCGGCCAAGTGCCCTGCAGCGCTGCGCAAGCCCTGCTGATTGGCGATAGCGGCGCCGATGAACAGGCGGCTGCAGCGGCCGGCATGCGCTGTTTGCGCTTGCAGCGCCCCAGCGGTCTGCTGGTGCCCTAAGCGATCAGGGGCACAAGGCGTGCAAACGCTGCTTCAAATCGGCCCCGGTTTGCGCCCAACTGAAACCAGCCGCCCGCAACGGTCCCTGCTGGGCCAACTGCTGTTGCAGCGCACTCGACTGCAAAAAGTCGTCGATGGCCGCAGCCATTTGCGCTGAAGACATCGGATCGAGGGGAACGGCCACCTCTCCCACCACTTCCGGTAAAGCACCAGCCGTAGAGGCCAACACCGGCGTGCCGCAAGCCATCGCTTCGAGGGCTGGCAAACCAAATCCCTCCCAGAGGCTCGGCATCACCAAGGCGCGGGCCCGATTCAGCAACTCCAAGCGCTCGTCGTTGCTCACCCAAGCGGTCCAGCGGCAACGCGAGGCGATACCCAGCTCCTGGGCCAGCGCCTGAAGTTTGGGGGTGTAGCGGCGATCGTGGGGCCCCACAAAGTGAATGCAGTGCTCGCGATCGCGCAGCGCTGCCACCGCCTTCAACAGCCGGCGCAGGTTTTTGTGGGGGTCATGGCGGCCGAGCACCAGCAATTCCGCTTCGCGCTGATAGCCCAAAGGGCGAAGCTGTCCTGGGTTGAAGCCCAACTTCAAGACGGACAAGCGGCGTGTTGGCACGCCAATGCGGCCATGCACCTCCCGGGCCGTCGCCTCGGAATTGCAGAGCACGTGGCGAGCGCGGCGCAGCACCAGCGGCACATAGGCCAGGTGGTAAGCCAGCAGCGGCGTCAGCTGCGGGTACCGCAGCGGCAGCAGGTCATGGGCCAACACCACCGAAGGCACGCCGGCCAACAGGGGGGCTTCCGGCAATGGCGATAACAACAGCGGCGCGCCACTGGCCCGCCACAGCTTCGGAAGCTGCCTTTGGGTCCACCACAGCCGCCGGCCATGACCCGCGCTGCCCTGATCGGGCGCCATGCCTTGGGGCCACACGGCTGGCACCTGCTCAGGGCCCAAGGCGGCGGCCAAATCCCTCGCCACAACGCCAATCCCCGTGGGCCGCTCTCCGACATAGCTGCCGTTAAAAAGAGCGAGGGGAGTTTGCATGAGCGTTACGGTCTCACAGTGGGTCATGGCCTGCGGCGCAGGGCATGTGCCACGATCAAAAAGACACTTTGTCCACAGTCATGGCGCTCCAGCTTGGGGACACCGTTCCCAATTTCACCCAGGACTCCCAGCAGGGTCCGATCAATTTCTACGACTATGCCGGCGATAGCTGGGTGGTTCTGTTCTCACACCCCGCTGATTACACCCCGGTTTGCACCACGGAGCTCGGTGCCGTCGCCAAGCTGCGAGCCGAATGGGATAAGCGCAACGTCAAAACCATTGCCCTGAGCGTTGACTCTGCTGAGAGCCACAAGGGCTGGATTGGCGATATCAACGAAACCCAGTGCACGGTCGTTGATTACCCGATCCTCGCGGATGAGGACAAAACCGTGAGCGATCTCTACGGGATGATTCACCCGAAGGCGCTCAACAACCTCACCGTGCGCTCGGTGTTCGTGATCGACCCAGCCAAGAAGCTGCGTTTGCAGATCACCTATCCCGCCAGCACCGGCCGCAACTTCGATGAAATCCTGCGGGTCATCGATTCGCTGCAGCTCACCGACCACCACCAGGTGGCCACTCCAGTGAACTGGAAAGACGGTGAAGACTGCGTGGTGGTGCCCTCCATCCCCACCGATGAGGCCCGCAACAAGTTCCCCAAAGGCGTCACCGAAGTCCGCCCGTATCTGCGCATGACTCCCCAGCCCAACCGCTGAGGATGGGCGCCACGGTGCTGGGGCTGATGAGTGGCACCAGCGCCGATGGCGTCGATGCTGTGTTGGCCCGTTTTGATGGCGCCCCCAGGCAACCGTCCTGGCGCGTCATCAATGCCATCCATCACCCCTACCCCCTGCCCTTGCGTCAGCAGCTGCTGGATGCGGGGCAGGGGGTTTTGTTGTCGGCAGCGCAGTGGCTTGAGCTGCGCCAAGCGGTGAGCGAAGCCCAAGCGGCCTGCGCCGCCGCGGCCGACCCCCAACAGCAAGCCAGCCTGGTGGGCTGCCACGGACAAACCCTTTGGCATCAACCGCCCCACGCCGGCCAATGCGGCGCCAGCTGGCAATTGCTGGATGCCTGCTTGCTGGCCGAGAGGCTGCAGCGCACGGTGGTGAGCGACTTCCGCAGCGCTGATTTGGCGCGGGGCGGCCAAGGGGCACCCCTGGTTCCCCTGACCGATGCGGCCCTCTATCCAGCCGAAGGCGGCTGGCGGGCCCTGCTGAACTTGGGCGGGATCGCCAATCTGACCCTGCTGCCACCGGGGCAAGGCCGCGATCAGCAGCCCGTTCAGGGCTGGGACTGCGGGCCCGCCAACACCCTGCTCGATCTCGCAGCCGAGCACTTCAGCGGCGGCAGCAGCCACTTTGATGAGGGCGGACGCTGGGCGCTGCAAGGGCAGGTGCACGAAGCCTTGGTGCAGCGCTGGCTGCAGGAGCCGTTCTTCCAACAGCCGCCGCCCAAATCAACCGGCCGCGAACTCTTCGGCCGCCCTGACCTGCAGCGGCGTCTAGAGGAGCTGGGGGAGAGCATCAACCCAGCCGATGCCCTGGCCACCTTGGCGGCCTTGAGCGCAGCGGCGGTGGCGGCTGATTTGCAGCGGGGGCCTGCGGTGGTTGAGATGCTGGTTGCCGGGGGCGGCTGCCGCAACCAAGCCCTGATGCAACAACTCAGATCACGCTGCCGCGGCCTGTGGGTGCGCAGCTTTGAAAGCTTGGGGCTCAACCCCCAACACCGGGAGGCCCTGGCCTTTGCCCTCCTGGCCTGGTGGCGGCAGCTGGGACTGCCGGGAAGCGCCCCATCGATCACAGGAGCGCGAGCGGGCCTGCTGGGGCAAGTGGCCGAGCCCTAATTAGCCGCCGCGCAAACGAATCCGCCGCAGCCGGCCCTGACGCAGACGGGGCTGCACCTGCTGCTGACGCTCGAGTTGATGGCGCACGCCGCCCTGCAAACGATCGAGGCCTTGCTGAATCAAGACCTTGGCCATGTTGCTGACCGTGCGGCTGTCCTGGTCTGCCGCCACCGCCAGGCGCTCGAGGAGCGCTTCTGGCAACACCACCTGAATACGCGGCGACTTGGCGCGGCCACTGCTGGAGGTCTGACGGGTCGCCACGGCCTTAGGCACACACGGTCACACACACAAGTGTACTGAGATCGCCACGGATAGTATCCATGCGTATGCTGATGGAACCGGCAATCCCCGCCATGGCCGCCTCCGCTGACAAGAGCGATGTGCTCGTCTCCGCTGTGATGAGCACCTATCTGCTGACCCATCTCCACCACGTGTTGCAGCGGGCGGAATTCAGCGCCACGCGCGAGGGCAGGCCAGCGATGGCAAGGAATTACGCCAAGCTGCGCAAGGTGCTTTGCCTCGATGCACGCACCATGCGGGACGCCTCCGCCATGGAGATCTCCGAAGACTGGGCGGCCTGAGATTCCGCACCCAATTCAGCACTGATCAGCAGCACTAATCGTTTTTAGCTTTCCCCAGCGGGGAGCACTTTTCCCAAACCAAGCCGAAGGTTTTCCACAGCCCAACGGGTCAAACCCCGGCCGCAACGGCTGGACTGGGGAAACACCCAATGTGTTCCCGTTCTCACTTGACAGTGTTGCGTCATACACCTGGCGCCATAGCCAAACCGAAACGCCAGCAAGCCAAGCCAGTTGCAGCAGTCAATCTCGGTTATGGGACTCATGCGACCACCTCAGCGGGCCCGCTTTGACGAATCGGCCATCTCGTGGCGAACTAGTGCACCCAGCGCACAACACCTCCATGCTTTCCGCCGCCGTTGCCAGCGCCACCCAGCCAATCGCTTTACAGGCGGAGTGCACCGGTAGTGAGCAGATGGTGAGCTTCCAGACCCCCCTGCCCGGCAACCTCGCCCAGGCCATGAGCCAGTTCATCGAGGCCCATCCGCAGTGGGATCAATACCGCCTGATGCAGGCCGCGCTGGCCGGCTTTTTGCTGCAGCAGGGCGTCCAGCAACGCGACCTCACACGCCGTTACGTCAGCAGCATGTTTGGTCGCCGGGTCTAGCTTGAAAAAAAGCGTTCTGCCCTATGGGTTTTGAGCAGGCCCAAGCCCTCTACGACATCGTGCGCAGCGATGCCCAGCTGACCCGATCCCTCTTTCGCCAGGCCCTACAGGACCCCCAGGGCACCTTGGATCAATTGGTCGCCATTGCCGAAGCCAAGGGGCTGAGCATCAGCCGCCAAGAGATCCGCGATTACCTCAACGACAGTGCCGACGATGCAACCCGGCAGTGGCTGATCAAAGCCCGCGGTGGCCTATGAGTCGGCGGATCGCTCCTGGGGAACCGGTGTGGTGAGCGGCTCTCGCTGGCTGCCCCCGCCTTGGGCCCAACTGAAGAACAGCCAGTAGCTCACAACGGCCAGACCGGCTGTCACCACCAAGGCCATGACCGCTTCCAAGCGCTTGAGCATCACCGTGCGGGTGCCAGCACAGCCTTCAGTTTGACCTGCCGCACGCTTGGTATCGTCCTGCCGGTCCCATGCTTAAGACCGGGTGCTGCGGCTGGAGCGCGTTGGCAAGATCTACCCCACCGGGGAGGTGCTTCGCGACGTCACCTGGGAGGTCAAAAGCGGAGACCGCATCGGTCTGGTGGGCGTCAACGGCGCCGGCAAATCAACCCAACTGCGGATCATTGCGGGCTTAGAAGAGCCCAGCAGCGGCCAAGTGGTCCGCCAGGGCGACCCTCGCATCGTCTTCCTGCAGCAGGAATTTGATGTCGATGTGCGCCGCACGGTGCGAGAAGAGCTGTTTCAGGCCTTTGGCGAGGCGGCCGAGGTGCGCAACCGCCAAGGGCACGTGGAGCAGGCGATGGCCAGCGAACGAGCCGCGGAAGACCCCGACTACCTGCAAGAACTGATCGAGGAATTGGGGCGACTGCAGACCCGCTTTGAGGGGCTGCATGGCTACGAGCTGGATGCTCGCATCGACAAGCTGCTGCCCACGATCGGCTTCAACGAGGCCAAGGCTGAGCGCCTCGTTGGCGACTACTCAGGCGGCTGGCAAATGCGGATCGCCCTGGGCAAGATCCTGCTGCAGGAGCCCGATCTGCTGCTGCTCGATGAGCCCACCAACCACCTCGACATGGCCACGATTGAGTGGTTGGAGGGCTATCTCACCGAGATCAATGTGCCGCTGGTGGTGATCAGCCACGACCGCACGTTCCTCGATCGGGTGTGCAATCAGATCGTCGAAACCGAGCGCGGGATCTCACGCAGCTACCTCGGCAACTACAGCCAGCACCTGGAGCAAAAAGTGCTGGAGCGGGAAGCCAGCCAGTCGGCCTTTGATCGGCAGCAGAAAGAACTCGCCGCACAGCAGGCCTACATCGACCGCTTCCGGGCCAGTGCCACCCGCTCCACACAAGCCAAAAGCCGCGAGAAATTGCTCGACAAGGTGGAGCGCATTGATGCCCCAGTGGAATCTCTCGGGGGGCCGCAATTTCAATTCCCACCGGCGCCGCGCTCAGGTCGTCAGATCGCACTGATCGACAACCTCACGCACCACTACGACGACAACATCTTGTTTCTCGAGGCCAACCTCGAGGTGGAGCGGGGCGACCGCATTGCCTTTGTTGGCCCCAATGGGGCCGGGAAATCCACCCTGTTGCGGCTGGTGATGGGGCTGGAGCAGCCCAGTGAAGGATCGGCTCGCCTCGGGGAGCACAACGTGGAGGCCGGCTACTTCGAGCAGAACCAAGCCGAGGCCCTCGATCTCGAGAAAACCGTGATCGACACGCTGTTCGAGGCGGTCCCCGACTGGACCCAAACGCAGGTGCGCTCGCTCTTGGGCAGCTTCTGCTTCAGCAATGACGCGGTGTTCAAGCAAGTGGGCCAGCTGAGCGGCGGCGAAAAAGCCCGCCTCGCCCTGGCACTGATGTTGCTAACCCCCTGCAATCTGCTGGTGCTTGATGAGCCCACCAACCACCTCGATATTCCAGCCAAACAGATGCTGGAAGACGCCTTGATGCAATACGAGGGGGCCGCACTGCTGGTCAGCCACGACCGCACCTTCATCGCCCGGGTGGCCAACCGCATCGTGGAACTCCGCGATGGTGAGCTGGTGCTCTACCGCGGCGATTACGCCTACTACCTAGAGAAGAAAGAAGAGGAGGCAGCTCTGCTGCGCCAGGCCGAGGAAGACGAAGCACGGGAAGCCAAGCGGGCCGCCAACCGGGCCAAGCAAAAGTCCAAAGCGGAGAGCCGGCGCAAACGTCCCACCTGAAGGGCCGCCGACAAACAACTTCACAGCTTTGTAGGCAGGAAGACTCAACTTTCTGGACCTCTCTTTTCGGTGTGCATACGCTGACGGGATGCGTTGAGGTTGCTGGATGAGCCGCTCTTACATCCCCGGGTCAGGCGAGCACGAGCAGACCTGGGATGCCGTTGAAACCTATTTCCAGTGCATCACCGAATGCTCCTTGGATGACGGTGAATGCGTCACCCGTTGCGTGGAAGATCTGCGCATCAGTGATGGTTCCGAAACCGACTAGCAGCAGATGTAGCCCTTACTACGCAAGCATCTGAAACAGTTTTTAAGGTTTGTGGCATCTGAACGGATGCCATGGATTCCGCCGCCGCCCTCAGCCTTGGCCAACGCTTTGAGCTGGAACGGATGAATCGCGCTATCGACGCCGAAATGGATCC
>Ga0181568_10006378_pt1 | contig 10307 bp, 6 predicted proteins | sample 101ome_20_FD_133758 | JGI IMG/M metagenome (GOLD analysis project Ga0181568, IMG submission 133758) | Coastal salt marsh microbial communities from the Groves Creek Marsh, Skidaway Island, Georgia - 101404AT metaG (megahit assembly) | ecosystem: Environmental > Aquatic > Marine > Intertidal zone...
AACTAGTTACTTTGACATAACAAAGATGGTATAATAAATAAAGTTATATAGCTTTAAAAGCAGGCTTTTTATGCCTGTTTTTTTGTTATTAAAGGGCCAAACAATGTATAAAATAGGAAAAAAATTAATAGAAGCAGCTGAGGAATTAGAAAAAATCAAGAATATTCCAAAGGAAACCTTTATCAGAGCAATATGTGATTCAATTGCTGGAGCATATAGAAAAAAAATGAAGCTTTTGTCTTCAGATTCTATCAACGTACAATATGATGAGGATACTGGTGAAATTGGTGTTTTTGTCCCAAAAACAGTAGTTTTAGATGTTGCTGATTCTGCTAGAGAAATTGCTCTTGCTGAAGCAAAAGAATATATTCCAGACGTTGTTGAAGGTGAAATTTTAGAACTTGATGTAACTCCAGAAGATTTTGCCGAGTTTGGTAGAATTGCGGCTTCAACTGCAAAACAAATTATGACTCAAAGAATCAGAGAAGCTGAAAAGATGAATCTAAGAGAAGAGTTTCAACAAAAACAATATTCAACAATGGTTGGTTCTATCAAACGTATTGAGTATACAGTTCGCGGGCAACCAAATGTTGTCGTTGATTTGGGGAATTTTGACGTAAATATTCCAATGAAACTTCAAGTTGCAAAAGAAACTTATAGAGTTGGTAATAGAATTAGAGTTTACATTCAAGAGTACAAAGAAGACAGACGTGTGCCAATGATTATTGCATCTCATGTGCATGAAAGTTTAGTAAGAGAGCTTTTTGAATTAGAAGTTCCTGAAATTGAAGATGGTACAGTTGAAATAAAGTCTATTGCTAGAGAAGCTGGTCAAAGAACAAAAATTGCAGTTAGTTCTGAAACAGAAGAAATAGATCCCGTTGGTGCTTGTATCGGTGCCCGAGGTTCAAGGATTCAAAATGTTCTTTCTGAATTAAGAAATGAAAAAATTGATATAGTTCGTTACTCGGAAGATCCAGTAGATTATATTTCGAACGCTTTAAGTCCTGCAGAAATTTCTACAGTGGCTCTTTTTAAAGATGATACTGGTATGAGAGCTGAAGTTGCTGTGAATTCAGATCAATTGAGTTTAGCAATTGGTAGAGGTGGTCAAAATGTTAGATTGGCTGCAAAACTTACTGGTTGGAAAATTGATATAAAAGAAATTGCAAATTCTGCACCTATTGAAGCGCAAGATGAAGAAGCCGTTGATCAAGAAGAGCAGGAAGAAGAAGAAAAAGAGGAGGCAAATCTCTAACGATGTTGCGTCAGTGTGTTTCTTGTAAAAAGAAAATTGAAAGAAAGTTTTTAATTAGAATCTTAAAAGAACACAAAACTCACGAACTAATTTTAAATCCAAATCAGTATCAACATGGCAGGTCGGTATATTTGTGTAAGAATAAAGATTGTGTGGAGGCAATATCTAAAAACAAAAAATTTAAAACTAGTGATATAGAAAACTTAGTTTTAAAAATACAAAAAGAATTATTATGACCAATAGTGCAAAAGTAAGAATTTATGATTTAGCAAGAGATAAAACTCCTGCTGATTTAGATGAAAAAACAAAAAAGAAGGTGCAAACTGAGCTTACTCGTCAGTTAATTCAAAATGCTAAAAGATTTGGTCAAAACCCCAAAACAGCTTCTAGTTCTATTGATGGTTATATTGTTCAAGATTTACTTAACTCAATTAGTGTCAATGAAATTGTTGAGAATGTCCAAGCTGGAAAAAAAACTTCTGTTAAAAAAACATCTACTGAAGAAAAGTCCGATGCTAAACCAGCTAAAAAGGCTTTGAGAATTGTTCGTAGAATTACAAAAACCGAACAAGAAGAAGAGCAACAACAACTTGAACAACAAGAGTCAGATGCTCAAAACCAGAGTAGTGAAGATTCAAGCAATGAAACTCAAGATGAAAGTGACGAAGAAGATTTTGTAGAAGATAACGATGATTCTTATGATGCAGAACTGCAAAAAAGTATACAAGAAATAGCAACTAAAACTCAAAAGAAACCTGCTAAAACTCAAGCAAGTGCTCCTATGAAAGATTTGAGAAACGTGCGCTCAATTCCTTTAAAACCGGTTTCAAGTTTTCAAGATTCAAATGACGGTCCATCACAACCTTTTAGAGTAGCAAGACCTACTTCTGCTGCGTCTGGAATTGGTAGAAAGAAAAAACGTACAAACTCTGAAGATAGACCAAAGCCAATTAAAAAAGAAAAAGTACAAGTGGTAGATGATACTCCAAAAGAGATATCAATTACTAAACCAATGACAGTAAGAGAACTTTCACAAGCAACAAATATTGCTGAGACAGAAATAATCACTTTCTTTTTTATGAAAAAGATTGTAAAAACCGTCAATGATGTTTTAGAAAAAGATTTAATTGTTGGTTTTCTTGAAACCAAAAACTTTATAGTAGATACACAAGAAAAAGATGATACACACGAAGAATTGAAAACTACTCTTGAAAAAGATCAAAGCGAAGGTAACTTGGTTAAACGCGCTCCAGTAGTGACAATTATGGGGCATGTGGATCATGGTAAAACAACTTTAGTTGATACTATTCGTAAGACAAAAGCTAAAGTGGTAGATACTGAGTCAGGTGGTATTACACAACACATAAGTACTTATAAAATTCAAGCTGAAGATTTTGATGGTAACTTGAGGAAAATCACAATTTTAGATACTCCGGGTCACGAAGCTTTTACTGCGATGAGAAAGCGTGGCGCGAATGTTACAGATATTATTGTTTTAATTGTTGCGGCTGATGATGGTGTTATGCCTCAAACAAAAGAATGTATTAAGTATATAAAAGAAAGCAAGATACCTTTTGTTGTTGCTGTAAACAAAATTGATAAAGATGGAGCAAATGCGGACAAAGTTTTAGGTCAATTAGCAGAGTATGAAATTATTACACAAAATTATGGTGGTACTGTTGAATGTTCAATGATTAGTGCACTTAACAATCAAAACGTTGATGATCTTTTGATGAAAGTAATGCTTGTTGCAGATGCTGAATTAGATGAAGTTATTATGTCTAACCCGAACAGACTTGCTTTGGGAACTGTGATTGAAGCAGAGCTATCTCGAACTAAGGGTCCGTTAGCAACTGTTCTTGTACAAAATGGCACTTTGAAAAAAGGTGATTTTATTTCTGCTGGTGCAGTATTTGGTAAGGTCAAATCTATGCTTGATGAAAGTGGTCATTTGACAGATGAGGCAGAGCCTTCAACTGCTGTAACCGTGCTTGGATTTGGTGGCGTACCAAAAGCTGGTGATAAGTTTAAAGCTCATGCCAATTTAAAACAAGCAAAAAGTGATGCAGAAGAAGTAGCACAAGAAGATCTTGAGAAAAAACGTTACAAAGGAATTTATACTTTTGCTTCTGAAGTTAAAGAAGGTCAAGAAAAAGAACTTAGAATTATTATTAAAGCTGATGTCCAAGGTTCGGCTGAAGCTATTGCTCATGAGATCAATAAACTCTCTACGGGTGAAGTCTTGGTGAAACCTATTGCAATTGAGTCTGGATCAATTACATCTAATGACGTACAAATGGCTTCTCAAACAGGCGCTGTCATAGTAGGTTTTCACGTTGGTGCAGATACCGCCGCAACGGCAAAACTCGCAGAAAAGCTTGAAGTTAAATTAAAGTCATATGAAATTATTTATAAATTGACAGAAGATTTAGAAAGATCAGTTCTTGGTTTACATGAGCCTGAACTTGAAGAGCAAAAACTTGGTGAAATTGAAGTGAGGAAAATCTTTGAAATTTCTGGTAGAAAGATAGCTGGCTCTTATGTAACTAATGGAAAAATTGTTAGAAATGAGATTGCAAGAGTGATTCGTGAAGGTGTAAAAATCTTTGAAGGTCGCGTTGACTATTTAAAGAGATTCAAAGATGACGCTAAAGAAGTAAAAGAAAACTTTGAGTGTGGTTTAAGTTTTGAAAAATATAATGATTTACAAGAAGGCGATTTGATTGAATGCTGGACAGTGAAGGAAGTTGCAAGACTTAGTCTATAAGGATTTATAGTAAAATTTTGATTTTCTCATAGTAGTCAATAATCAAATATATGTTAATTTAACACTGTTTAATTTTAAGTGGATTTCTTAATGAGTCCTTAATCTTCATATGGTACACAGAACTTAGCAAAACCAAAGGAGATTATTGGATGAATATTGAAATTAATGGTATCAGTTACACTAGCCATGATATTAAAACAAAAGTTGATGAATATCTAAGCTATTTAGAAGGTGTTAAATCTGGTATTTATTCGGCAACAAGCGCTGAAGTTAATTTGTTAAATCTTGGAACGAATAAATCTGTTGACGAGGTTATCAATAACCTAAAAACTTTTTCGGTAAATGATGATATAGGAAATTTTGATTTTAATACTAATGGTCAATCTGGTGATGATATAGATTTCTTAAAGCATATAATCTCCAAGGGGCAACCTAGTGGTGAGTTGCAAATTAAAGATAATGGAAATGGAAGTCAAGAGTTTATTACCTCTGGTGGATATAAAGTTGTAGTAAGTCGAGGTTATGGTAACGTAGAAATTTTTAAACCTGATGGTACCTTAATGACAAAAATATGGGGTGATCCTCATGTTAATGAATATGATGCAAATGGTAATTATACTGGTCAGTGGCATTATGCTGATGATTCAACATTTATACTTGCTGATGGTACAGAAATTGTAATGAATTCAAAAAAAATTTCAGATACTATTATGGTAAACAGAGGGGTCTATGTAAAGGATGGCGATAAGGTTGCCCATGTTGGATTAGAGTTTGGTGCAGGGCGCAACAATGATGCTATTGATGGACAAGAAGAGGGCGAATATAGAACAATTAGATTTTTAGATGTTGATGCAAATGAGTGGGATGCTGCTGTTGCTGAAAAAAATTCTTCTGGCAAACGTAATGGAGTCTTTGCTGAAATTAATGGACAATGGGCACGTCAGGGAGATGATGGCAAATTTTATGATATGCAATTTGAATCATGGTCTAGTTATACAAGAAGACAAGGTAATGAACTTTTCACAAGTGATCAAGCTGTTCTTGCAAATAGAGAGCAACTTATTGCGGCGCTTGATGGACAAGATGTTTTAGATTTTGCTCAACTTGAATCTTTAAACTTAGGTCCTATACAACCCTATGTAGAAAATTTGTTTTTAGCAAATAGAGAATCTTTAGATGCAAATACTATTAGTGCCTTAGAAATTTTTGTAGGTCTTGATGCAAATTCTGATGAACTTATGACTATTATAAATTCAGGACAAATTTCTGATAATGCATTAAACGTCTTAAGATTCTTTAAAAATAGTGGAGCAAACGTTCAAGAGCTTTTCGAGGTATTTGATCATGGTGATATAAGCAATCGCAAACAATCTACTTTAGATTTGTTTAAAAGTGCTGGTGCCTCGGTTGCTGACATGATTGATGTTCTTGATTATGATGATGCGTCTGATAATCAAGTTCATGTTTTGGATATTTTAAAATCAAAGGGAGCAAGTATTGATGACCTCTTTAGTGTTTTAGATTTAGAAGATGTTTCTAGTAATAATGTTGAATTTATTGATACTTTATTACTAACCGATGATAGTACAAATATTGCTGACATTCTATCTGTTTTGAATACTAATGTTAGTGAAAATGTTAAAAATTTAGCAGATGTATTTCTAACTCTTGATGGCGTGAATAAAGATCATTTACTTGCTTTATTAAACATTGAAAATATCGCTGATCAAGCGCCAGATGTTGCAAATGTTTTTATTGACAATGGTGCTTCGATTGATGAGTTAATGGATTTAGTTCAAAATGTAAACTTTAATGATAGTACTAAAACATATGCAGAATCTTTATTTAATAATGGTCTTAATGTCAATCAAGTTTTAAATATTTTAAAAACTGTTGATACTTCTGCAATAACTGCAGACCATTTGGTAAATTTAATGAATTTTGGTTTTAATGATGAGCAAATTTCTTTAGCTATTAATAGTGGAGTAAATTCAGATCAAGAAAGTTTTGTTGAAGATGTCCTAAGCTTTGTAAATTCTGTTGGTGATATCAATTTATTAAGTCCTGAAATGAAAGAGGCATTAACTGGTAGGTATTTTTCTTTAAATACTAATAGTGATGATGTCCTTTACAATCAAGATTTAGCTGATTTATTTGCTGATTTGAGTGAATTTGATATTTCTAATGATAATGTTTTTGGTCAGTATTTAACACAAGTATATGATAAAAGCATTTTTTCTCAAGCTGAAATAGATGTTAATGATATAAGGGCAAAAATGTTTTTCTTATCACAAAATAACTCTATCTCAAGCTTTATTGATGATCATGATGATATCGATTCTGCATACAAGAATTTACTGGTAGCTTCTTTCTTTGAAACTGATGCAGATCAAGTAAATGCTGCTAGAGAATTATTGTCTGATGATCAAGAAGCTCATATTGATTTGATTAAGCAAATGTATCAAGTTAGTTCTCAGACTAATCATACTTATTATTCTGTTTTTAAAGATCTATTAGCTAAGGTTACAAACCCAAAAATATCTTTAGCTATTTACGAAGGAGATTTTTCTTTATTAGTAGATAATACTTCATCTGAAAGCTCAAGAAGTGGTCGTAAGGTAAAAACTAATACAGAGCAAGAAGTTGAAGAAACAAATGAACTTTTTAAATCTATAAAGAATTTCATAGCAAGTCCAGAAGCATCTTTTGCAAGTTTACAAGATAAAGTCAATTTAATTAGTGGTTTAGGCGATGAATCTTCTGGAGATCAACAAGTAATTGATAATAATCATCAGATTCTTTCTGGAATCAATCAAATGAGACTAGATGATTTAAGATCACAACGTGAGGCGATTTTAAATAGATTAGCCTCTATAAATTCTAGTGGTGGTGGATCGTCTGGAGGAAGACGAATTAGAGGTTCAGGAAATAATCTTAGAAATAGTTTAGAGTCTAAATTAGTAATTCTTGAAAGTCAAATTGCTTCATTAGAACAAATGCTTGGTTTATAATATTGTTCTTTTAGTCTAACTTTAAAACTGCCATAAATGCTTCTTGAGGTAATTCTACAGAGCCAACATTCTTCATGCGTTTTTTACCTTTCTTTTGTTTTTCAAGAAGCTTTTTCTTTCGGGAAATATCACCACCATAACATTTAGCAAGTACATCTTTTCTTTGAGCTCTTACTGTTTGTCGCGCAATAATTTTGCCACCTATTGCAGCTTGAATTGGAATCTCAAAAAGGTGTTGAGGTATAACTTCTTTTAGTTTCATGGCAAGTTTATTACCAACTGTAAAGGCATTGTCTTTAAATACAATACATGAAAGTGCATCGACTTTTTCTGCATTAAGTAGTATATCCATTTTTACAAGTTTATTTTGCTTGTATTCTGAAATTTCGTAATCCATAGTAGCGTAACCCTTTGAACGCGATTTGAGTTGATCAAAAAAGTCTGTAACTATTTCAGCAAGAGGTATTTGATAAATTAAATTTGTCCTTTGAGTAGTACTACCAATGTTGAGGTGTTTCATATCAATAAAGATACCTCTTTTTTCTTGGCAAAGCTCCATGATAGCACCAACGTAATCTTGCGGCAGCATAATATTGATTCTTACATAAGGTTCTTCGAGATAGTCAATATGAGTAGGATCTGGTAAGTTAGATGGATTATCGATTTCAATCATTTCTCCGTTAGTTTTATAAACTTTATAAATCACACTTGGAGCAGTTACGATTAAATTTAAATCGTATTCTCTTTCAAGTCTTTCTTGAATCACTTCCATATGTAGCATACCTAAAAAACCACACCTGAAGCCAGAACCTAATGCTCGTGAGCTTTCTGGTTCGTAGCTTATTGAACTATCATTAAGTTTTAATCTTGATAAAGCTTCTTTTAAATCTTCATAGTCACCGGAGTCAACTGGGTATAAACCACAAAAAACTACTGGCATTGCTGGTTTGTAGCCGGGGACTGGCTTTGCAGTAGGTCTTTTTGTTGATGTAATCGTATCACCAACGAGGTTTTGGATTTCTTTAATTGAACAGGCAATATAGCCAACGTCTCCAGGTTCAAGTTTTTCTACTATTTGTTTTGGAGTTTTAAAACCAAGCTCTACAGTTGAATATTTCTTTTTTGCTTGCATAAAACTCACTTCTTCCAGCCGTGAAACACTCCCCTCTAAAATACGAGCGAGTGCAACTACTCCCAAATAAGAATCATAATAACTATCAAATACGAGAGCTTTAAGCGGCTTTTCTATTTCAAAAGCTGCAGGAGGAATACGCTCAATTATTGCATCGAGTAAATTTTCTATACCCAATCCTGTTTTTGCACTTACTTCTATGGCATGTTCACAATCAATACCAATTATGTCTTCAATTTCTTGTTTAACTCTTTGTGGATCAGCACTTGGAAGATCGATTTTATTAAGTACGGGTATGATTTCTAAATTATGTTCTAAAGCTAGGTAAACATTTGCAAGTGTTTGTGCTTCGACACCTTGAGTGGCATCTACAATTAATAGAGCGCCTTCGCATGCTGCAAGTGATCTAGAAACTTCATAAGTAAAATCAACGTGCCCTGGGGTATCAATTAAATTTAAGCTATAGCCTTTGTAAGACATTTTTGCCATATTTAGTTTTATAGTTATACCGCGTTCACGTTCAATATCCATTGAATCAAGAATTTGTTCTTGCATTTCTCTTTTGGTAATCGTGCCGGTATGTTCTAGTAATCTGTCTGCGAGTGTAGATTTACCATGGTCAATATGTGCGATAATAGAAAAAACCCTTTTTTTTGAATCGGGTTTTTGAGTCTTTGACATAAACTAGATTATATTGAATTTTTAGTTTCTTGAAAGCTAGTTTTGCTAATACTTAATAAATAATATGTTATTTACCTGTAATAATAAATTAAAATCATGTGTTTTTGGCTATTTATCCTTTAATAACTATGGTGATGAGCTATTAGCAAAGACTTTAATTGATATTTATGGGCTGGAAAATTACAGTTTGTTATCAAAAAAAAGCTCTATTTTAAAACACATACAACAGTTTTCTCACGCCAAGCAAGTCTTTGTAATTGGTGGTTTATTTCAAGATGAAACTAGTTTTTTAAGTCTAGTTTATTACTTAACAGTAATAATGATTTTTAAAATTTTAAATAAAAAAATTTTTTTAGTTTCTGTAGGTCTTGGTCCCATAAAACTTGAAGTTTCAAAATTTCTACTTTATCAAGTCCTGAAAAATATAAAAAACATTTCTGTTAGAGATAAATATTCAAAAGATTTGTTAATGGAGCTTGGTATTAAAGTTTTAGAGGATAAAGATTTGGTTTTTTATAATAAGTACCAAGATTTTTCTAATGTCTTTAAAAAAGAAAAAACACTTGTTTGTGTGCGCAATGAAAATGACTGGCTCTTAGCAAAAGAAAGATTTGAATTTGAGCAATTTGATTTACTTTTGATGCAGCAAGAATTTGCATTAGCAGAACAAATCCAAGCAGAAACTCCTTTTGGCATTGATGTTTATGATGCTTTTGCTTTTGAGTATATTGAAATATTAAACTTGGTGGCAAGCTACAAAAAAGTAATTAGTTCAAGGTATCATTGTGCTATTTTTGCTTTGCAAACAAATACTGACTTGTGTATATTAGAAATTAGTCCAAAACTAAGTTCACTCAAGCCCATGATAATTAATTAAAGTTGAGATACAAAAATTAATACTTCTGCAACCGCTCGATATAGTTCAGGTGGTATTTGTTGATTAATTCTTACTAGCCTAAATAAAGCACGAGATAAAGGAATATTTTCAACAACTGGCACTCCATATTCTTCTGCAATAGCAATGATTTTTTCCGCCAGTAAATCAGCACCCTTTGCAATTACTTTTGGGGCTTCATCCATGGCGTCATTGTATTGAACTGCAAGTGCTACATGAGTTGGATTTTTTACAACAAAATCTGCTTCTGGTACTCTTGCCATACCGCCGCCGCCGCCACCTTGTGCAATCTCTCTTTGTCTTTGACGTCTTTTAGATTTAATCAAAGGATCACCCTCGGTGTTTTTATATTCATCTTTCATTTCTTTAAAGCTCATTCTTTGATCTTTCATGAACTTCCATCTTTGAAAAATATAATCTACAATTGCGACACTAAAAAGTAACAATGAATATTTCCAGAAAAATTCACACATAATACCACCAACAGTAAAAAATCCTGCTAATTTATTTGCGGCTTGAATATTACCAAGTACAGCTGGCATATGTTTAGATACAATGCTCCG
>Ga0181568_10006379_pt1 | contig 10306 bp, 13 predicted proteins | sample 101ome_20_FD_133758 | JGI IMG/M metagenome (GOLD analysis project Ga0181568, IMG submission 133758) | Coastal salt marsh microbial communities from the Groves Creek Marsh, Skidaway Island, Georgia - 101404AT metaG (megahit assembly) | ecosystem: Environmental > Aquatic > Marine > Intertidal...
TCTGCAAATAAATTGATCTCTTACAACACGGATCAGATCCCGATGGTCTGCAACGCAAATCCTGCTAACGATGACGGGTCGATTTCGTACACCGTAGGCGACATTGACAATGGCAGTGCTCAGATGGAGGCTTGTAAAGAGATCTCTGATATTATAGAGGCAGAGGGATTCAATAAGGGGTCGTACAAGGCGGGCGTGATCTGTCGAACGAACTCAGAGCTTGCTCCTTTCGCGCTCGGACTAATTTCTAGAGGAATACCATTCTACTCTAAGAAGCCTATGTTGAACGCTCTCAGCTTGACGGGTATGCTTAGTCTGGCAGCGATCAAATCCTCTCGTAAGGATTTAAACACGACCGCCATGATCGAGCTGACGGCTAGATCTTCAAAAGCATTTAAGATGCCTTTCAAGCTCGATAAGATATTCAGACAGAGACTCAACACGCTGATTGCTCAATACCAGCCTGCATCACCTGTAGATTGGTTTATTCAGACGGGTTGGGATTTAATCTACACAGGGTCTCAGAAGCATAGGAACGCATCTGATTGCAAGGCGTATGCTGATTTTCTGTTCTCGATTCGTTCGTTTGGTGGAAATCCGTCTCGCTTAATGGAGGAGATCCGAAAAGGAACTTTCCTGCCCCTTGCAGATAAGCAAGACCAAGAGAGCCCTGAGGAGGATTTCGATAGCGAGAACAATGCACATACAGTCGGTACGGTTTTGCAGAATATATTTGACCGTTATGAGGATTTAGAGAAAGCCCTTGATTTCTGTTCTGAGATTAAAGCGATTTCAAAATCTTCTTCTTCTGAACAGCAATCAGAGCGTAGAGACGTGGTGTTTTTAGGCACCGCACACGGCTGGAAGGGTCTTGAGGCTGATTATATGTGGATGGTCATGGATAAAGACACGTTCCCTCACCCTAAAGCACTCGCTGATCGCGGACCGGCAGGTCTCGCAGAGGAGCGCCGGCTCGCTTATGTGGCGATCACTAGAGGTAGGGATTCGGTCAGTATCATCACAACCCGAGAGTATAAAGACGAGAATGGAAAAACAAGAGGAGGTCCTTCTCCTTTTATTAGGGAGGCTTGTGTTCGTAGTGCTCCGGGAACCCCGTCATTACCGTCTGAGGATATCACGGACGTTGACGTTGACGAGGATACAGAGGAGCTGTTCAAGCTGGCAGGTAAGATCGCAGGTCTCACCTTCCGTTTGCAAGAGAATAGATTACTTTAAGCGGTAATTGCGCCCGTGTAATACGGATCGGAGAGTGCGAGCGTCCTTTTGGGGCATATCTTTTGTCTTGAACGATTGACAGGGGATATTGTCTCTTAGGACCTTGCACTCCTCTTTAGAGGAGCACACGAAGAGGGCGCCTTTCTCTGTCTCACAGAGAGAGACAGAGATGATCACATGATCTGCTTCGGAGGATATATACGCCAGACCAAAAAGTACAGTCGCTACAAACACAAACGCGAACATAGGAGAATCAAAAACGGCCTTTGATAAAGGGTCTTTATTATCTGTCATCTCCTGAGCCTTTCAAGGTGCCTTTGTTTTTACGATTCAAGAGCTTTTGTATGTTCTCCTCTGCTATCTCTGATAGACTGAAATTTAATTCATCTGCGAGGCGCGCTAGATACCACAATACGTCTCCGATCTCTGCCTTTAAGCTTCGATCCCAATCCTCCGAGGAAAACCCTTTTTCGTCTCGGATCAATTTCTTCATCTTACCGGCGATTTCTCCGGCTTCTGAGGCGACACCTAAGCACAGATACTCAAGAGCTTGCTTTGAGGGGTATATGGCGGTCTGAGCGGTCTGATCTTGATACTCGTTGAAGCTCATGTCAGAGAAGGGTATTGCATTATTCTCCGACAGCCATTTTGAGCAGGCATCTTCCTTTTCCTCTGCGGTCATCTCAGAAGTGGTGCACACATTCTCAACCTCCTCCCGAGTAAGAGTGAGTATCTGACTTTTGCCGTCTTTTTTTTCAATGATCCTAAATTTCAATGTTCATTCTCCTTTTATAAGGGTGAGGGTAGAGAGAGATGTCCTTTTTATACTATGTGTAGGGTTCTTAGAATGAAAATATCAGATAAAAAACTACAGCAGATGTACGACCTGTGCGGTGAGGATCTGACGAAAGAGCGCCTTCACAGCGCACTTATTTTAATGGGAAAAAGACAGCTACTCCCGGAGTTCAGGAAATCTTGGACGCCTGAGAATCCTACTAAGAATTACTGTTATGTGGTCGCTAATTTTGTGTTTCATTATTTAGCTCCAGAAGGAAGTCAGGCCTATAGCTTGAAGGGAATTCCAGGGGACGATGGGGTCCATCATTTTGTCAAGTGGCCAGACGGAGAGATTGTAGACCTCGCCGTGGACCAATTTAACAATTTCGGGCAGATTGATTATTCTAAAGCAGAGCCGGTAGGTAATTTTCCTTTGCGCTCAAGAGCGAAGATTCTCGCCTCGTTATTGGGATTTGATTCCCCTAACAAGGGCAAAGGTATGTCGAGTATTGACACCAAGGAATTGAAGCTATTTAAAGGGGCTTCTCGCGTGGCGTCAAGGTATCTGCGCTCTCGCTAGATTAATCTTCCTTGATGAAGGGCTCGCCTTCATCCTCCCCTTCATCCTCTTCTTCCAAGAGTGAGGCAAGCTCTTGCCTCCAATGTCCGTTCCGGTCTACCTCTTCTTGGAAGTAGTAAATATCAGGCTCCCTCATAAAGTATTTCATCTCAGCGGATTGCTCGTCCTCTTCGCCCCCTATGAAGCATAGGAGATGATCGAGCAACGCCATCTTCTGATTAGGGAGCATGGTATTCCAATTATCGAACCCAATCTCTAGGACGTATCTGTAGGCTCTCTCACCTAAGAGGGAGAGAATTGCAGGGGCCTTTGAGGTCTTTCCAAGGATAGGGCGTCCTCCTTTGTTAGGGGATTTCTCTCGGAAGATGACCACAATATCATCGCAAATATCAGCCAAATGAGGGTGATGATTGGCGATCAATTCTTTGACGCTTGTGTGCGTCTGCTCGTTTGCTTTCCACTTGTCCAAAGCGGTCTCCTTATCTGAAGTGAGGAGGTGAAATTCTCCTCTGAATCTCTCTTATAGTATTTACTTGAGAGACAGCACCAGATTCATGGTGTTAAAATTGAACCGGGTATATGCCTCAGAGATTATCCCGAGATAATCAGGATGCGGATCTGAAAGCTCTGCGTTCTCCTTGACGTAGACGAGCGCACGAACCGTTTGGTGTGGGTCAATCTGTATCGTCATTGGTTTCCGGATATAGCTGATAGGGAAGCCTTCTGAGCGGTCGAGAGAATGTAAATCGCTTGAGGTTATTTGGTATAAAACGCCCTCGACAAAAGACCCTGCACATTCCCTAACAGATGCCACCCCGCCTTTTCTTTTTTTACTGTGTCCGCAGAATATCAACTCGTAATCATTTAGGATGCCTAAATTATAAAATCTTGATTCAGGACAGCGCGTTCTCATTTGCGCCATATCTAAATTAGACCCGTAGGCGAAATATAAAAACTTCAATTATCGCCCCCTTGAATTATGCAAATGCCTCTTTTGAGATTGTGGATCACCGGGAAACAGAAGTTGTTGGATATGATCAATGTACCGAGCAAGGAGGGATCTTTCGGCACAACGAGATTACCTATCTGACGGACCTCTTCAATCCCTAGACTATTTAGATAACGCTTCGCGCTCTCAAAGTCCTGTTGTAAGACATCCCAGCCCTCCTCAAGAGCGCGATTGACGGTCTTATCTATGATCTCGTCTATCAGAACACCCTCCTCGGGATAAGGGACTCTCCATGTCAGCACTTGACCGCTTTTAGGAAGGGATTCTACCCATCGAAGTCGATCCCCTTCTCTGACCCCTCTGTGATTACCTACCAAAACGGGCGTACACAAAGGAGGTACGTCTATTGAGAGCATGAGGGGTTGCTTAGTCTGAGCCATCTTCATCGTCTGTAGAAGGTTTCTCTCCTTGATCTTCATCGTCATTATCTTCTTCCTTTATCCCTGCAAGGACCCAAAGTAGGGCAGCTATGTCAGGATATTGCTCTGCAATTTTTCCCATGTCTCCGCTGTTAAGCGTCTTGTCTAATTCCTCCTCAATAAGCTCTTTAGTCTTATGAGGCTTGAAGAAGGGACAATTAGCCGGCATTGAAGGATCGCATATCACCCCGTCCCATTCTTTTGGATCGTCTACATCTAGCAGACAGACGTAGAACATATGATCGGATGCTTGTCCTCTTACCGAACCGCTATGCTTGCAATTACAGGGTCTCCTTGAGAGACCTTTGCGTATCTCTCGCTTGAGATTCCTGAATCTCACTTGCTTGAGCTTATGCTTAATCGAGCTTTCGGATTTCACTTTATTTTCTCTAACTTCACACCCTGTTTAGAGGGTTTTAAACGATAAGAGCGGTCAGCTTGCTCGCTTAATGAATGATTGTGCGTAATACACAGAATATCCATCTCTAAACGCGAGCAGAGCGTCTTTAGAAAATCAATGAGTAATTCGGTGCGATAAGCATCGACCGCAGGGAAGGATTCGTCCAACACTAAGAAGGGTTGCAGATCTCTCTTCAAGATCAAAGAGATCCGAAGCAATAGACTTTGGACGGTAGCGACCGCCCCTCCGAAAGAATCTATACCTTCCCCCTCGACCTCAATACCGTCTTGTGATTTGAAGGTGGTCTTTAAACGCAGGGAGATTTTACCTCTCAGTTTATCGACCTCTCCTTTTAAGCCTACTTGCTGTTCTGGAAACAAGGCTTTTAGCCCTTCTTCTAGTAAAGCTATGTAGGTCTTTATGCCGTTCTCAACTTCCTCCTCAGAGAGGCGATTAAGAAGCTCTATAGATTGATTTACAACGTCTAGATCAATCTCAAGTAAAGCAGTCTCGTCAGAGAGACTGCTTATCCGGTTCTCCGTAAAGCTCTTGAGAGATCTTATATGATTTAATCTCGCCCTAAGGTCTTTTACGGAGATCTCGGTCATTTTAGCGCATCCACCCTACGACTGACGCTACCTCCACACCATTACCTGTGGTGCTCTTGAAGATAAGATACCCACGGTCTGCGGCCTCTCGATTAGCCCCGAAACAAACCTTTTCGCTCAAGGTGTCGATAATACGCTTCATCATCACCGAATTGAATTTGAAGGAAGTTACCGGCGCTTCGTCTCCGGCATCCTTGATCTTAACCGCTTGAACCATTCGCTCTCCTAGATCTACGATTGAATCAAGGTCGGGGCTGTCGCCTTCTAGAGGCGACATGGTCATCTCCTCTAGGTTATAACCGAGCCTATTCGTCCCTGTAGAGCTTTCCATCTCGATCCTAGGAGCTTGTAGAGCTTGATCAGGATCGTCTGTGAAGGTCACCCTAATGTCGCCTTCAATGGCTGCGGAATTGAGATAAGCGAGACCTGTGTTAAGATTCGATCTCTCAAAGCACCACGCACGGTTGGGAATGTAATCGAAAGCATCAGAGTATTTCTGAGTGACGTTAGGATAGGTGTAGGGGAGATCGGTGAAACCGTACACCGCCGTGTCTGGCATGATAAGGAAATGAGCCCCTCCTCCTGCCACGATCTTCACGTCATTTCCTGAATGTGCCTTGAGATATTTAGCCATTGAACCTAAGTCCTTGAGGTGAATCTTAATGCCCTCAGGAAGACCGCTGAATGAGGGGTGTCGGGCGAGACCCAGACCGTACCCGTCACAAGCATACGCGACACCTCCAATGAAGGCGACAAGACAAAGCTCAGGTCGCTTGCTTTCATCTTCGCTGACATAGGGCTTGAGTGAGGTCAGCACCTCGGCTAACACATCCGAAGGCACGGTACAGGGATCTTCCACGTTAGTGGTGGCTTGTGTTAGCTTGCTCTCCCAATCAGGAAAGGTGTCTGGATCTAGGGAGGCAAAGGTGAGGGTTCCTTTGTCGCTCGCAAAGGAGACGTTGGGGTGGTCATAAGAAATCGTGATCACCCCTTGAGAGACGGATGTTGCCTGAATAATCCGCTTACCTGAGACGGTGAAGCGAGCTGAATCTGTCTCCTCGTCCTTGTATGAGACCTTGCTCCCTGTCAGAGGGATCTTAGAGAAGGTTCTCGGCAGATCTGTGGACACGACATAGGCCTTGTTCTTCTCTGTCATAAACATGAAGTGACTTGTAATGTCGGTCGCGCTGGACAAGGTGGTTTGTCCTATAGTCAGCGCGTCTTTAAGATCGTTTACTGCGATCTCGATGGTAACTTTACTCATAAGGTGTTTAACCTTCCTTCAATTCTGGTGAGGATTTCATCAGCCTCGTTGAGAGTATTATTATACAAAGCTATTTGTTCATCTCTCTCTTTTAAGAGACGTTGAATTTCATTACTTACCTCAGAGGGTTCAACCCCCATTTCCTCTAGCTCCTGATAGACCTTCTCAAGCGATTCTCGGGCGCTCTCTAATTTACCTAAAAGACGCTCTCTTCTTCTCTCAAGATCGGCTTTTCTTCTCAGGATATCTTCAATCTGATCTGACATAATCTCCTCCTATACGATTTAGATTATTTAGAGCTTGAGGGTGCCGAATCCTTCTACTCCTTCTGTAGGATCAGGAAGATCCAGCTTCTTAGGCTTCCTCTTCGCGCTGTTCCGAGCCTTCTGCTCTATACGAGGCTCGCATACTGAATTATAGGGACACATATTACAATGCTTCGGCTTAGGGATTGCCTCAAATTTCCCGAAGTGAATCATCTTGCTCACCTCGATTGCATCCTTTGATAGACGGGTCATGTCCTCTTTGGTTAGGGAGACCTCTTGCATCCCTGTCCAGCTCTCCTCATCGAATCCTTCTGGCGTCTTTCCTTTAGGATATCTGAAATAGAAAAAACCTAGACGATCTGGTATTTTCCCGTATTGCAGAGAGAAGGCGAGCGCGTACCATCTAAGCTGGTCAGGATCCTCATACTTGCCAGGAGTTGAGGCGTTTTTTCCGTCCAGAATATGTATCCTGCCTTGCTTGTCTCGAAAGACCAGATCCGCAATCCCGCATACGCTCACATAATTATTTAGTGTGGGGGTCATTCTAAGCTCTGATTTATTCCAAGGGCCTAGAAGTCGATTGTCCTTCATTATTCGGATGAAATTCTTAGCGCCTTCCGCGCAGGTTTGAATCGCTTCATCTCGGGTCATGTATGTCCAGAGACAATAGTGTCTCTTCTCCTCTTCTAAAAACTCAGTACGAGCAATCTCCTCCGCCTTTTGCAATAGGGTCTCAGGCTGTCTCCAGTATTCGTGGTTATAGACGTACTCAACCACTTTTGACAAGACGGTACCCATCAGTAGATGGTGCTCGGAGCTTCTCATTTCCTCAGGAGGAAGAGGCTTGGGCTTCCCTAAGCCCTGTCCTAGATCGTGATCCTTATGTCCTTTAGTCCACAGAAATCTTTGAGGACATTCCTTCATCATTTTCACGTTAGACCAGTAGAGTCTTTTCATGTTTATACTCCTTTTATTGACGCCATTATCTTATACTATACCGAGGTTTTTTCAGGAGGACCTCGGAGGATACCTTCTGTAATCGCTACAAAGATATTAGCCCCTCCAAAGGATACAAGATGAAAACTGCCTCAGAAATTATCAGAGAATTGGAGATGCGCGTAGCTCGCCTTGAGAAGCAGGCGAAGCGCGCCCCTATGCCTTCTTTCGATTATGCCAAAGGTCCTTCAGCGCGTGGAGCTGAATGGAACTCTACGCCAGCGCGCCTTCGCACCTACGCAAAAGAGCTAATTGACGCCAAGGTACTTAATCCTAGAGAGGCTGCTAGGGTGTGGAAGGATGACGAGCGTTTGACGGCTCTGATTCTCAAAGTGAATCCTGCTCTTGAAGGAATGGCGCGTAAGGCCGGAGCTGAGGACAAGATCTTAGGTGATGAGCTTGTTCTTTACATTGTCAATGAATCTGTCCTTTATAGGAAGGCCAAGGCGATCATCGCAAATCAGGCCAAGCACATGATGAAGGGTCGTTGGAATCGAGCAGGAGGCGTCAAGGGATTCCTTCATCTTGTAAATGATGGGGTCCAATCCTATCGTAAGGAGTTTGGTCTTCCTGCTGTCGATAAGGCTACTAAAGAATATGTCGCCGGCAATCTTCTAGACCATTATATGGAGGAGATCGAGGATGAGGCGGGACTTTAAGTCCCTTCTAGATAAGACAGGGCGCGCTCGATCACCTCATTAGATAGTCCGCTCTGTTTTATGCGCTCCTCAAGAGGCAGGTCTGACCACCCTTCGGTGGCGACCTGCTTCATTCGTTCTACGATAGCATCCATGCGCTCTCTGTCGGACTTTTCAGCTCTCGTTAAGTCTACTTTAAAGGCCTGCTCTGCGTCTCTTACCGGAACATCATGTCGCTTGCATGACAGACCAAAGCGATCCGCCGATATTTCGACCACAGCCGGCTTTCTATCAAGATCGTCTAGATGTAGCGACCCTCTTGTTAAAGACCCTACATTGACCACATACGCCCCGTTATTAAGGGTCTGAACGCCTTGGTCTTTGTGCCAGTGTCCGAAGCACCAGCAATCTACGTCTTTGATCTGCTCTAGGAACTCATATCCTACGATATCCTCTCCTTCAAACATCGTAGTGGATTTTCCTCGAGTCGCCAGAAGATGACAGGCTACTACAAGATAATCCTCGTCCTTTTTGGAGATCTCTTTAAGGGCCTGAAAATCGTACTCGGTTCCGTGATATGGGATCCCCACCACACGAACTTTAATTCCTTCTTCGTCCTCTATGATCTTCTCATAGATTTCATCCTGATATTTACCTAACGGCTTGAACACTCCTGTAGCAAACAACACCCCTAGAGGCTGCTCAGGCAAGTAAGACACGTTCCCGTATTTAACGTCATGGTTACCTACCAGCGCGTAGGTCGGACAAGGATAATTTTGATGAATCTCCGCAGTCGCTCTTACGAGAGAATGAGAATTGAGCTTGGGAGATTTAACGTCAAAAAAATCCCCTCCGTCTAACACAATATCCGCCTCGATCTCCTTGGCCTTCTCTCCTACCCATCTCAATTTATCGGTCACGTCTTTAGTCCAATCACCGGTACGTTTTGAGGGGGTTCGGTCGCTGAAATGTACGTCAGTTCTCCAAAGGATTTTAGCCATGAGGGTCCTCACAAATGGAATTACCGCACAGAGGACAATCTTCTTCTCTGATCTGCTCTTTCAAGATTTCAAGTTCTCCTGCGATCTCTTTAATTTGATCTGTGCCGAGGGAGATTCCTTTGGTCAACTTTTCAGCTCGCTCTAATAACGTGATCTGAGTCGCGTATCTCTCTAAATCAATCGCTTCAATGGCAGGTGGAGATTCTGGCAAGGAGCTTAGACGGTCGATTTCGTCTCTTATTCTCAGGAGCTTTTCTAAACGCTCCGAGGACACAAACGGGGTGAAGTCTATGGAAGGGACGCTTTGTAAGCCTACTTCTGTCATCCCTTCCGTCAGGATGAATTTTTCTCTCTGTTTCTTCAAGGAAGATAGGGCGTGAACCTTTTGATTCAAAGGGCGTAGATCTTCGATCTCATTCAGAGACAGGGACGACACCCTTTGTAGGTTTTCAACCTCAGACTTCAAGGATCTCAGTTGAACCTCATATCCTTGAAGGGCGTCCATCTGCTCTGTAAGCTTCTCTATGGCTTCTTTTAGAGACTCTGCCTTTTCTACTAGAGTAGACCCTAGATCTAACTCTGAAAACCGCTCTACACGGCGGTTCTCTGCGTCTAGATCTTCTCGTTTATTTTGAAGCTTGTTCTTAATGGTCTTGGAATCGCTCTTGGCGAGCGCGCCGGCTTTAGAGAGCCTACTGATTCTCTTCACATCTGAAAGAGCGTTAGCCAGAGCAGAGGGAGGGAGATCGACCAAAAAAACCTGCTCAAATTGTCGGGCGAATTGGGGCCACATCGGTTTGTCATCGACAAGTGTGGAATGGATCTTGAGAGCTTTAATCTCCTCCGGAGGTCCTGATCCTACCTTCTCAATAGCCTTGCCGTTGATTATATATCGGTTAACCGATTTGCCCTTCTCCCATGTGATTTCATAACCGTTCTTGTTGACGGTTACCTCTGTACTCTTAGTCCCGATACGAACAAAAGAATTGCCTCTCATATTCGTAAACAAACCCATCAGAGCGCGAGCTATGGCGCTTTTGCCGGTGTTGTTAGGGCCTGTAATGACCGTGAGCCCTTTAATTTCCAATTCCAGCTCTTGAATGGATTGAAAA
>Ga0181568_10006380_pt1 | contig 10306 bp, 9 predicted proteins | sample 101ome_20_FD_133758 | JGI IMG/M metagenome (GOLD analysis project Ga0181568, IMG submission 133758) | Coastal salt marsh microbial communities from the Groves Creek Marsh, Skidaway Island, Georgia - 101404AT metaG (megahit assembly) | ecosystem: Environmental > Aquatic > Marine > Intertidal zone...
CCAATATGTTTTTCACGGCTTTATTGTACAAACTCTGGTCTTCATCCCCTGTGTTGCCACCGGGAAAAGCCGCTTTCAAATTCAACAGGAAGATCAAACCGTTTGAATCAAAATCGGAAACTTGCATGAGTTTCCCATCCGAAAAATTTGATTAAACTTTGTGATGGAATCACGTTGGATGAGCACGTCGTCTCATGCGTTGAAGACGCATCAGCATAAACCGGAATCATTTTTCATATCCAGCACCGAATCTTCCTCATGGGACTGAACATCTTATCCGTATCCTCGGATGGTTTGGTGCATTGCCTCGACCCTTTCGAAGAACGCCTTACACCCGAGGGCGAATCGTTGGCTCGGAAAGCCATCAAGAACATCTTGCATGCTCAGCGCTTTGATTCCATTCCCTTGCGAATGAGCGATGGAACAACAAATCGCATCGCTCGACGCAGGTTGCATCAAGGCGATGTTGAAGACGATGTTTTCATCCTGAGCCTCGAGGAATGTGCTACGGTTTCTACCGAAATTTCGTTGTTGGAAGCGATGTTTCAAATTCTTTCCAATGAGCACCACATTTTGTTTATCCTCGATGAATTGGGACAACCCTCAAGCGTACTTACCTTGAACATGCTCGCTTCGCCCATCGTGCACGAATACTTGATCTTGAAGACAACCAAACTCGCTGAAGATGGGTGGCACTGGAACAAAGCGTTCCTTCAGAATCAATTCCCCCCCCCTCAACTCTATGCCAAACAAATCTACGATGCCATTTGTTCCCTCTCTCAGATGGTGGACGACACCAAACCGCTCCCTTCGGATTTGGAACTGTCAACGCAGATTGTGGAGCTCCTTCTTCTCCTTCAACCGCTGAAATCGATACCTTCGCCTCACTACGAAGACCGCTTTTCGGTGGACGTGGTGAAACCTCCGCCTTCGTCCGATGATGCACAGGCATTGATGATGTCCCCGGTTGCCTGCTTGTTGGAGAGCCAAACCAACGTTCTTGAGGAAGCGTTTCGCTTGTTTGCCAGCGCCAACGATTGGGACTACCTCGTTGTTTTGGAACAGGACCACGCTCCAAAAAATTTGGTACGCCTTGGACCGAATGGACATTTGATTCCTCAGAATATTCACTACGTTGAGCCCAACATGTCGAGGTCTGCATGTTTGATTGAACTGGAAATGAAGTCGTTTGCTCCATTGTTCACCCGCACCATGGAAAGTGAAGAACTGGGCATTCTCACCGTTGAAAATGTACTCTTGGACCACGAGTTCATCCCTCAATTACTCGCTCGAATCGCCCATGTTGAAGAAGCCACAAGAGTTCATCTCTTCGAAAAAGGCGATCTCTATGTTAAATCAAAGATTGGCAATGTGCTTTGCATGAAGGCCGATTGGGTGGACATTATCAATCGGACAAACGAAAAACACCAGGAATCGCTTCACCATTTGAGGGAATGGCGAAATTTGCTAGTTCACGCCTACCTTCCGTTGGTTGGTAGCGACGAACTACCAGTTTGGATGAGGTACGGGTTCTCGGAGGGTTTGAAGCATTTGGAGAAGAGTGAACAAGCCTTCAACAACGCCGTGAACCCTGCCTATCGAGGCGCTTTCGGTCTCAACGAATACTTGCGTCAAACACCGAATTCGAGCAGAGGAGGCACACCAAAGGACCTCTTCAAGCAAAACTCGGGTTTAATTTCGGCGTCAGCCGGCGAGGGCACCTTGGAGTTGGAGTTTCAACCGGATCTGCTTGAAAATTGGAAAAACCGGATTGAAAAGATGGATGAACATGATCGAAGCGATTGGACCGGTTTCCAATCCATCACGTTGCGTTAAAATCAAACGACGGGGAAAGATGAAGCGGAGGGATTTCGGGGTGACCGAGAATCACCTGGGCTGCGCGTAGCGCGCAGGTGCTCTCATCCCTCAGGCGCAGACGGAGTGGAACACACCCAAATTTCTCACGCTCAGCCTCCAATCGTTGCCGATACTGAGCGTCGTCGTTGAGATTCTTGTCCCGTTGTGTCAATTCCTCACCGCGTTTGTCCACACGACGACGACGCTCTTCCTCTGGAATAAGAATCTGAAAAACGAGGTCAGGTTTTCTGAGTTCGTTCGGATAGGTACGTGGAACGTAGGTCGGTGGTTGACCTTGCTTGATGTCTTTCACGTTCTGCTCAACCCCGTGGGACAGCCAGGTTCTGTCGAGAACCACAAACGATGAGTCGGAGGTCAGTTCGTCGCATTCCCGTTCTTCGTCGAGATAGGTCGAAAGAATGAGTTCGTCGAGTTCATCATCTCGTTTGGCCTTGTAGATGGCACGGCGACATTCTTTGGTTTTGCGTGAAGTGAAAAACACAATCCCACCAAACATCGCTGCAATGCGCTTCGCAGTGCTTGACTTCCCGCTTCCGTCGTGGGCCTCTAGGCCGATGAACAGCTTTCGGTTCACGATGGTCCCTTAAAGAGCAAGAGTATTGAAATTTCGGATTCAAAATCATCCATCCTGGATTTGAATCGCTCCGACTACATTACACCCATTTCAGATGAAACAGGTTCAGGAACGCTATGTCCCTCTCGACGGCAAGCCACGGAGGGAAGGACGTCAGAACATTGGAACCTTCCAAGAGCGTATGTCGCTTCTCGGGGCTGCACAACGGGTGCTCGACGCCATGAAGGCAAGCGGTCACTTTGACACCGTGAACCTCAATTCGCTGGAAACCACCATCGTGGGCTTCCTGCGAGAAGGATCGTCGTGTTTGCTGGGTTATTGTTCGTACGCCCGAGGAAAGGGCCGTAGCAAAACCGCAACACCGGGGGAACGGACCTGGCGAATCCTCGTGAACCGACAACTTGTTCACCGAAACGATGGGAGCCTTGAGGCGACCATTTACCACGAGTTTCTTCATTCGGTGCTCGGCTCCGAAGAAAACCACGGTCCGACCTTCCAAGCCATGGAAGCCCTTTGGCCGTTCAATCCGGAGGTCAACGAAGATGGAAACTGAGGTCTTGATCGGGTTGCTTGCCTTGCTGGCACCGATAGCGGTGATTTTGCTCTTCGTGTTGGCCTTGATTTCCAACTTGACGATTCATGTTTTCCAATTGCTGACGGAGTTGCTCACTTGTGTTTGTGTTCTTCTGGCCCCCGTTATTTTCTTGGCGGGCGTCGCCAACCTCATCACGCCCAATCAAGGAATCACGTTGGGAGTTGGGCTGATTGGTTTTGCGATTTCAACGCCGTTCCTCGCCTTGCTCGCCCATGACCACAACGAGAGCAGCGCCGGATTTGTGTTCATGACCACCGTCCTGCTTGCAGCATCATCGTTGACCTTTGGGGTGATGTCGGTGTACTTTGCGGCAACCATGATGTTTGCCGTCTTGGGCTTGCTCAGCGAGTTTGGTCTTTTCCCCGGGATTGAGGCCGGCGGGGTAACGGGTGGTTGACATGGCGTCTGCTTCCGGGGAGCGTACCCGCATGTTCGAGACGAGGGTGTTCCTCCATCGTCAACTGGACGACCACATCGAGGTCGTTGAGCGATTAAAGGCGGTCTTTGATCATCAATTGGCTCCATACTGCGCCATCTTTGCAGAGCGCATCGAACGTCAAGTACTGCCCGTGTTGGCCGACGGCATTGAAGCCGCCACCATCCTTGACCAAGCGGAGGTAAGGCTACCAGATTGTACGGTTCAAGCCCTCATGTCTCATGTTGAAGCTGCGCTGAGACTCAAATCGTGGAAGGAGGTCGAAAACCATGAAGCGTGAAGGCGTGAAGGAGGCTTGCCTCCAACTGGAGGGTGTCTTTTCCGCAATTGAGCGGCATCTTGGGCACCTCGAAGCCCTCACAACGTTACTGGATGACGATTTGTCCTTGATGCAGAACATCTTTCGGACAACCGAGCTGGTGTGGTCCCCAAACATTCACTTGTTGTTTGGAGCGATTCAAGTTGAGACGAGCACCGTGGTTGAACACCAAACGCGCCTTAAACAACTGATGTTGGAACTTGATATCCGGCCAAATTCACCCCTCATTGAGCCGCTATTGCTTCGGTTTTCTCGCTTGTTTGCCGCACATCAAGATTCGCAATGGATTGAACAACTGCCCAATCCCGAATTTCATACCGAGCGGTTGGTAGAGGGGATGCTCCCTTCCCAAACACGGAAGTTTCTTTCAGGAGAAGCGCAGTTGATGATTGGAAAATTCGCAGCGAGTTGCACGTCTTGGCCCCTCATGCAGGAACGCCTGATGGGCCACCAACACTGGATTGAATGCATCATGGCAACGCTTCCTCCAGGACACGTCCTCTCGCACCCTTTGGTGCTGATTCATCACCTCGTGGGTGAATGGGACCGCCGTGTTCGAGAACAGATTGAGATCGGGGCAGCTATTGAAGAGCTCGGACGGCTCCAGCGCAGCATTGAATCGAGTCCAGGTGAGGGGCGTGTCTTTGCCTTGGAACGGCTTCGGCTTCAGAGCATGGTTGTACCCTTCTCCAACACGATGGGGGCGGAAGAATGATCACGCACCCGTTTGTCTTGTTTTTGATCCTCTTCGGATTGCATTTTGCTCTTGGATTGGTCGCCTACATTGAGCGACGAATGAAACCGCTCTACGCCTTGCTCCAAATCAAAAAACTCGATACAACCGGTATGCGTTCCTTGGCCCTTCACTACCAAGACCTTGGCCTCCATGTTCCGGATGTCTTGTTAATCGAACCCGAACCCGTACTAACGGCCATGTTGCGCAAACTCGAAGCACGCATCAGTCTCGAAATCTCTGCCTTGCTGCTGGTAGCTCTCGTTCCATCAAGCGTCTTGACCGCTCTGCTGGTTTGAGCACTTGAAATCTTCAAGATTGACGACTCTTGTGAATGCACGCCATCACGTAGTCGTGCGTCGTGAAGATGTGGAGCCCTTCCTCAAGATGCGTTCCAAGAAATTCCCGTTCAGATTCATCCCATAACTCAGCGATGTATTCAACCATCACGCATCCAATGTTCCGTGCACTGTACAGAATTTCGCCGACACGGTGGAGTGGCAAACGAGCGTCCAGCGTTGGAGGGGCGGGGCTCAACAAATTCATTTGACGCAGCGTTGTTGCGTCGATGGTCGTGTTGAACTTTGAAAAGTCGTTCCCGTTGTTTTGCAGGAAGAGCATCACGTTTTTCAATTCCAACGTCCCAATGCAACGGCCTTCGCTGTTGAACACGGGTTGGTAATCGAAACCCGTCGATGTCATGTGTGTCACCAGATCCTGCAGCGAATCGCCTTGGCCAACGACGGCCCCAATCTTGGAACTTTCTGAATTCAGACTCGGTCGCTTTTCCTTCGTTTCAAAGTATTTATGCAACTTTGAGTGGGAGTTGGCAAGAGAAACCAACATCGCTTCATCCTCGGCGTTGAACAAGAATTCCTCGATGGCCATGAGGGTGAAGATTTGTTGATTGGTGCTGACGCGAATTTGGAGCGGTTCAATCCCGTTTAACGGATACGGGACATCACCTTCTCGTTGGTGCCACTCCTCCTCGGTTTCGAGGGATTTTTCTTCACCTCGCTTCGACACACCGACTTTGTTCAACGCATTTGCGATGAGTTTCAACTCAGCATCTTGCTTGGTTTCAAGATATTGAACAAACCTCTCCTCAGAATCAAAATTCATTGGGTAACCAAGAGCCCGCTCATCCGAGCGAAGTTTTCTCAACGTGCTGATGGTGTCGGCCACGTTCGTAATGATTTTGTCGTATTCTGAAGGATCGTCGATGCTTCTTTTGAAATCCAGGCGGTGGACGTATTCCTGCAGCAAAAAACCCAACAGCGAAGCGTCAACCGGCCCCCATTTCTCGGTGAGGAAGTCCATCGCCTCGTCTTTGGTTTCAAACAGGCCCGAGCGTTTGTAGATTCGCTCATCGTTAACCTCCTCACGAAAGAGAACCACCCAGTGAGAGGGTGTCACATAGCGGTTTTTGTTCGCCCCAGAAACATGCAAATCGTGGGTGAGGTCTTGACGAAAGTTGTAAAAATCAACGATTTGCTTTGCGAGCGCCGTCGCACTCATGCCGGCAGAATCGAGTCGCTCCTCGATTTCGTTGGTAATGACGTTCATCCTGGACCGAAGCGAACTCGTTTGAAACATTCCCGGCCCCTTCTCGTTGTTTTTTTCACCATCGTTGGTTGCGCCTTTATGACTCATGAAATCACCTCAATTTACAAAATACTCCGAATTGACGTCTTGGTTTGCCATGGTACCAAGTTTTGCGTATTTGGGTTGCTGGGCTGGCTCCAAGAGGTCATTCATCAGCGACCACAAGACGTTCTGTTCGTCCGTTCCGAGCTTGTGAATGTAGATAAATTGGTTGCGCAGGATCTCTCGCATCGTTTCAACATGGTTCGCATGGCACCCAAACGAGTCGTGCACGGACCACAAATCTTGGTGTCCTTGTCGTTGCATGTCACGAACAAATCGTCGCATGTGAAGGGCGTCGAAGGAATGCACAAAGTTTGGCGCAATCCCACGCCGCTCGGCGTTGAAATCTCGCAAGAGGCTGATTTCCTGGTACGAAAAGCGGCGCTCGTACGGATAGACGTAGGTCTTGAGTGCATCCACCAATTCGTTCGAGATCGTGTTGAGTTCGTCGTAGGGAAGAGGCTTCTCGTTTTCTTTGGTTGAGGGCAGCCCGAGGGCCTTACGGAGCTCCGGCCATGGAAGACCGCCGTACGCTTCGGAGCAGGCGGACCGAACGTCGTGTTCGCCGAGGGACGCCAGGAAATCCTGATACCGACTCGTTTCGTCTTGCTTCAAATCGTTCATCAACGGTTCCGCAGCCGGTACCTTTTCAAACGCCTTTTCCAAAACATCAAAGTTCACCGGTAACGTCAATGTCGGTGGAATCAACTTCCGCAACTCATCGAGTGGCATTGAACCCAATCGACTGAATTTTCCACGCACCGAGTCTCGAACACCCCGAGCACCGGACCAAGGGCTGACCGTGACGGATTTGTTCTCTTTCCACTTGCTGTTCACCACTTGAGAGCCGTCAGCCAACGTCCATGAAAGAGGGGCTTTCTTCTTGGTATTTTGAGCCCCTACGAGTTTTTTGAGCAACTTGAGGACGTTATCGAACGAAGGCAGGACGTTTTTAATCGCCTTGTTGTATCCAACCACGACCTCAGTGGCAATGCCGTTGTGAAGTTCGTTGGGCACCTCTAACTCATGCAAAAAACCGAGGGTGCTGTCTTGATGAGCATAAAGAACGGTCTTTTCATCAATCTTCGTAACCCCCATTTCGCCGTCCTCGTCGCCGTTGTGCGTGAGCATGACGCGGACCATGGAATCGGCTCCTGCTCCGTATCCTTTTGTCATCACGGGCCCTTTGGCGACGGAACGCTGCAGCACCTTTTCCTTGATGGTGTCCTTGATGCCCTGCTCAATCTCAAAGGCGGCGAGGAACCCGTCCTTGTTCCAAATCGAACGCAATTCGCGAACGACATGCATGTACACATCCGAAGGGCCGCCGTCGTCTTGGGCCACCACGTTGACCTTCTGGCCCATGGCCGTGTCTTTGAGCATCGCCGAAGCGTGCTGATAGATGCTGGACGACGCGTCCAAATGAACGGGGAGGTTTGTTTCAGCACCTACGCCACCTTCGTTCATCACTCGATGGAACTCTTTCATGGCTGCATAGCGTTGGAAGCCTTCCGCCTTCTTTCGGAAAACATGCCCTTGTCCCCAGTGAACGTAACTCTCCAGAGGTGGCATGGTCAACAACTGGTCAAGCATCTCCAAAAACAACGGATCGTTCGCGACATCGTCGTACGAACTCCACCGTTTATCTTCAAGTTTCTCCATCATCGTTTGATAGGCATCCCCGTTCTCAAGCGACGCCAAACCGGTTAAATCTCGGCACAACGAAACCGTGAATCGGCCAAGCCATTTCAATCCATTTTTATCCAGTCGGACAGGTTCAGCAAAACGCAACAACCCGCGACAAACGTCGTCGTTTTGTGGAGAAAGCATCGGGGTCATGGTGTTCATTCGTCCACGCCAATCAAACTGCCAGGCGTGCCAAAAGTGGGGCATCCCCGGATGGGTGGTGGTGAGGTGTTCGATGAAGGCAAACGTGTCGTACCACTCCCGGACTTGACCGTGCCGGATTTTCTTTACCGCAGCGAAATCATCAAACTCAAGCGTGGCTTTTTTCCCATCAATCACAACGCAAAGGTGCGAGAGGATGCCTTCTTCCAGCTCGTGGTTGAGGACGGTTTTCACCACGCTGTAGGTGTCTAAAGGTTGACCCTCTTTGGCGTTGTACTTGTCAACCTTCCATGTGGTTTTCTGCAGGCTGTTGAGGACCTCAACGGCCTCATCACTTGCCGTAAAGCGTGGAGCGTCCTGGTGGGAACGGCCGGATGAATCGGAAATCATGGGCTTTTTGGACTGCAAACCCGGCGTGAGGAAGCCTCCTTGGTCGGGAAACTCAAGGTTGCGCTTTGCGGGAGGACTGATCATGGGCGGGAGACGCTCGTGTCGATACAACTGCTGAAGCCAATTGGTCCCATCTTCCTTGAACTCATCCTCGATACTCTGGTGAAGGGCGTGGTTCAAACGAATCATGTTTGGTGTGAACTTTGGTTTAGAACCGTCAAGATAACGTGCGGTTCGTGACTTCTCAACGGTAAAGAGAACACCTGACCTCTGAACAGCGTAAAGGAGTTGGACAGCGCGGGTTTTGCACCACTTTTCTCGATCGGAATTACCCGCCACCGAAGCGGCGAGTGGTGAATAAAACGATTGAAGGAAGCCCGCAAGTCGTTCAACAACGCTCGTTCCTAATGCGACATAAACATCCAAATTATTCTTATCTGATTTATGAGCGGTCCACGTTGCTGTTTCCGTATTGCCCGCCTTTACGTTGAGTTCATCGGACATTCGGAAACCGGTCAGCACCGCCTCACCAAGGATGGAGCGAGCGTACTGGTCGCCGTCAGCGCCAAGGACGACATTGCGTTTCTTACCCTTTTCATCGCTGAACACCAGGTTTTTGGGTGCCCGAACCACGGCGTTTGATACGCAGGTTTCGACCACGGCTCGGGTGATTTTATCGGCCATCGCACCCCAATAAAACGGCCGGAGGCGTTGGTTCCGCTCCTCGGAAGCGTCTTCGCTTACATGAGGTGGCAAAGCCCAATCCTCCCGATTCCAATAGGAGGTGAAGCAATGACGACAATGGAGCACTTTTTGTTGCAACACGTTGAGGCGAAGGACGAACTCTTTGACCTCGGGGTGTTCGGGTTCCAAGCGCTTGAGCTCCGCTGGGGTCAATGGGGTGCCGCCCTTTGCAACGCGTACCTCGAGTTTATCCGAAATGAACTGGCGGAGTTCGCCCCAGTTGACGGTGTAACGATACAATTTGGCCTCAAGATCTTCGGGTGATGAATCGATGCTCAGTCTAGAATACGTCAAATGACGTTCAAGACCGTGCTTTTTGACCAGGCGTTCTTCAAGCTCCCGAAAGTGCTTGAACTGGACTTCGTGATTTGAATACTTTGGATGGTAGCGGACGTGATGTTGAGAGCCGTCAGTTTCGCCACAGCAAGAGCAAGGGAAGGTTTGAGCGAACGATTGCAACTCTCTCCAAGACTGCAAGGCCACCGCCCCAGGGTTTTCATCAACCGCCTCAAACAGAGCGTCCTGGACCTTTGGCCTCAAACTCAAAACCAACTCGCCATAGCGTTGTCGCACCTCTTCTTCCTTGCTTCGACGGTCTTGGTCGCTCGCGTCAACCTGTTCGTCGCCCATCAACACAACGGTATCGGGGAGTTCAACGCCGCCGTTCGCAAGTCCGTGTAACTGTTGCATGAGGAGATCGAACACCTCGTTGTTTTCTTCCTCGCCCGCCTCAACGGGGAGAGCTTTTCCGCAATAAGCGTCTTCAACCGCAATCTGAGCCCGAGTTCTGACATCCATGATTTCATCTCCTGCAATCTCAAATAATCTGCAACGCATCTGCTAGGATATCCTACCTAAAAGACATGCGCCAACCGTTTCTCCCTCTCCTCATCCCCAATTCCTCTCCTGAGTTCTTGGATTCTGTCAGTGTGGAAAGATGTTGGATTTTGATTCAAATCGGAAGGTTTCGGATTTGAATCCAAATCATTCCCCTCGGACCACCGCAGAGGGCGACAGGATGCGGGACATGGTTCGGTTTTTGCAGGCGATGAAACCCTTCATTGCAACGGTTGTTCAAACGGGGGGGCTTGCCGCCGGGACCTTGGTACGAAATCTCTGTTCCACAAAATTGGATGAATGGG
>Ga0181568_10006386_pt1 | contig 10298 bp, 8 predicted proteins | sample 101ome_20_FD_133758 | JGI IMG/M metagenome (GOLD analysis project Ga0181568, IMG submission 133758) | Coastal salt marsh microbial communities from the Groves Creek Marsh, Skidaway Island, Georgia - 101404AT metaG (megahit assembly) | ecosystem: Environmental > Aquatic > Marine > Intertidal zone...
GTGCAAGTACTGACCGCCGCCCAAGGCTCTGATCCCGCCAGTTTGGCGTTTGACGCGATGACCAAAGCCGAAGCCGATTGTGCAGATCTTCTGATGATTGACACAGCGGGGCGTCTGCAAAATCGCCAAGATCTGATGGAAGAACTGTCCAAAATCGTGCGCGTGATCCGCAAGAAAGACGAAACAGCGCCACACAATACGCTGTTGGTTCTCGACGCGACCACCGGTCAGAACGCGCTCAGCCAGGTGGAAACCTTCCAGAAACTCGCCGATGTTTCTGGCCTTGTGATGACCAAACTCGATGGTACCGCCAAGGGCGGTGTACTGGTGGCGCTGGCGGACAAATTCGGTCTGCCGATCCACGCCATCGGCGTTGGCGAACAAATTGATGACCTCGCCCCCTTCGACCCCGAGGATTTCGCGGCCGCATTGACCGGCCTGCAAGAATGATCCTGCTTTCATCTTACCAGAAATACTCAAGGGGGCGCGGGGGCAGTCAGCCCCCGCTATGTTTTGTTTGAGCGACTGGCTTATCTCACTTGAAGGCACTGAGGCAGGTCACCAACTTGCGCTGATACTGGCGCTTGTCGCGGCTGTTTTGCATGCCGTTTTCGGAGCCCTTCAAAAAGGCAGGCATGATCCGTGGCTGACGCGTGGGGCGATTGATTTCAGCTACTGTGCAATGGCCGCGCCGTTCGCATTTTTTGTGGTTCCCTTTCCCGAGCCACATATGTGGCCCATCCTTGCCGGCGCATTTGTCATCCATGTCGGCTACAAGGTCATGCAGGCGCTTGCCTACACCAAGGGTGCCTATACGGTTGTTTATCCGGTCGTGCGGGGCATGGGGCCGCTTTTCACAGTGATCGGCGCATATTTGATCTTCGGCGAAACCTTCAATCTGACCCAATGGTTTGGCGTGTTGCTGCTTCTTGTCGGCATCTTCGGCTTGGCGCTTTACAATTATATATTTCTAACCGCCGCGCGTGAAACACTGGGGGCAGCCTTGGCGTTTGCCATCGTCACAGGTTTGTTTGTGGCCGTTTACACGACCTATGACGCCTACGGTATCCGCGCCACGGCCAACCCATTCACCTTTCTTGCATGGTTTTTCTTTATCGACGGTTTGGCTTTCCCACCGTTCGCATATCTTCGCTGGCGCAACCTGCCGAACCGCCCGGCACCTGGCCCACTGATGATGCGGGGATTTTTTGGCGGATTGATTGCCTTCGCTAGCTTCGGTTCGATCATGCTGGCCACGCGGCTCGACAAAGTCGGTGAAGCCGCCGTTATGCGCGAAACATCCACGGTTTTTGCGGCGCTGATTGGATGGCTGGTGCTGAAAGAGACCGTCGGTCCACGCCGAATTGCATTGATGGCATTGATTGCGGCGGGGGCTGTGGTAGTGGAATTGGGTGGATGACAGGAGTGACCGAACGTGGCTGAAAAGAAAAAGATCAATACATGGCTGAAAATGGCGCTGGAACTGGGGCCGGTGGTACTGTTTTTTGTGGCCTACGGTCGGATGAAAGATCAGACCTTTATGATCGGTGGCACCGAATATGGCGGCTTCATCTTAGTGACCGCGGGCTTTATCCCATTGCTGCTGATATCGACGGGGATCTTGTGGAAATTGACGGGCCACCTGTCGCGCATGCAGATCGTTACGGCGATTCTTGTGATTGTGTTCGGGGGAATGTCTGTCTGGTTCAATGACGAACGGTTCTTCAAAATGAAGCCGACGTTTATCTACCTGTTCTTTGGTGGTGCATTGGGCTTTGGTCTTTTGCAGGGGCGCAGCTACATGCAATACGTCATGGAAGAAGCCTTGGCACTAAAGCACGAAGGTTGGATGATCCTGACACGCCGGATGATGATGTTCTTTTTCACACTTGCGGTCTTGAACGAAATCATGTGGCGCTTTTTCAGCACAGATGCTTGGGTTACCTTCAAAACATTCGGTCTTACGGGGGCAATCTTCGTGTTTTTCATGACCCAAAGCAGTCTTTTTGCGAAGTATATGATCGAGCCCGAGGAAAGCTGATCAAGCTCGATATTGACGGGTAAAAAGACTGGGCGTATATCGCGCGCATCGTGGCGATTTGTTTACCGGATTGCGGGCCACGCTAAATATGCCGCTAAAGAGGTCAGACGAAGGACCCCCTTTCGCTTGACCGCGTCGGGGGTTTTTTGTTGGCCCAAGGGCCGGAGGATAAGATGAGCGATACTTGGAACAAACGCACCAAACTGGTTCATGGCGGAACGCGCCGCAGTCAATATAACGAAGTCAGCGAAGCGATCTTTCTGACGCAAGGCTTTGTCTACGATACCGCCGAAGACGCCGAGGCCCGCTTTCTGTCAGCTGGACCTGATGAATTCATTTATGCCCGTTACGGCAACCCGACCACAGCGATGTTCGAAGAACGTATCGCGATGCTTGAGGGGGCCGAGGATGCCTTCGCAGCGGCCTCGGGCATGGCCGCCGTAAACGGGGCGTTGACCTCAATGCTGAAATCGGGCGACCACATTGTATCGGCCCGCGCGCTTTTCGGCTCAAATCTGTATATCCTCGAAGAAATTTTGACCCGCTTTGGTGTCGAAGTGACCCTGGTTGATGGCACGGACTTGGAGCAGTGGAAAGCGGCCGTTCGCCCTGACACCAAGGCGGTTTTCTTCGAATCCATGTCAAACCCGACCCTTGAGGTGATCGATATAAAAGCGGTTGCGGAAATTGCGCATGCGGTTGGCGCGACTGTGATTGTAGATAACGTCTTCTCAACTCCGGTGTTCTCAAACGCGATCGAGCAGGGTGTCGACGTTGTTGTCTATTCCACGACCAAGCACATCGACGGGCAGGGGCGCGCCCTTGGCGGGGTGATCTTGGGAACGAAAGAGTTTATTCGCAAAACTGTTGAACCCTACATGAAACACACGGGCGGTTCGATGAGTCCGTTTACGTCATGGATCATGCTTAAAGGTCTGGAAACCATTGACCTGCGCGTACGTGCTCAGGCAGCGTCTGCGCATGCAATCGCCAAGGCGTTGTCTGGACATGCAGCGTTGAAGCGCGTGATTTATCCGGGTTTACCCGATCATCCCCAGCACGATCTGGCGATGCAGCAGCTCGGGTCTGGCGGCACAATGGTGGCTTTGGATTTGAAGGGCGGTAAAGAGGCGGCTTTTGCGTTTCTAAACAAGCTGGATATCTGCGTGATTTCGAACAACCTTGGGGATGCGAAATCTATTGCGACGCATCCGGCGACCACGACCCACCAGCGTTTGTCAGACGAGCAAAAAGAGATGTTCGGGATCACACCTGGATTGGTTCGGATCAGTGTGGGCATCGAAGACGTAGACGATCTGATCGCAGATTTCAGCAAAGCCTTGGGGTAAGCTGAAGCAAATAGTTGGCGGTTGACGCCTTTTACCTTATATAAGTCGCCTTAGCCGTTAAAACTGACACATTTCCTGTGGCAGAACGGCACTGGCGGGCTAGCTAAAAGCTAGAACAAGGAAACAAGAGGCGCTGGATATGAACATCCATAACCCCCATATTGACGCTCAACCTGATATGCAGGACGCGCAGGATGCGCTTGACGTATTGCGCCGCTGGGCAGAAACCGCGACTGAAACCGAGATTGCATCGCTAGATCCGGCTGTCGCACGTCTACTGCCAAACCGACCGCTGCAAAATTACCCCGAACTGTCGCGGGACTATCCCGAAGACTTTGTTGTCGATGACGAATACAAGTGCTCGCTTCCCGATCTTCAAAACGGCCCGTCGTCGCTGATCAAAGGTGCCAAGCAACAGATTCAGCACGTCGGGATTTCGAACTTCCGGCTTCCGATCCGGTTTCATACCCGTGACAACGGCGATCTGACGCTGGAAACCTCGGTCACCGGTACGGTTAGCCTTGAGGCCGAGAAGAAGGGCATTAACATGTCGCGCATCATGCGCAGCTTTTACGGCCATTCCGAAAAGACCTTTAGCTTTGATGTGGTCTCCTCGGCCTTGGATTCCTACAAGGACGACTTAGAAAGCTTTGATGCTCGCATTCAAATGCGGTTTTCCTATCCCATGCGCGTGAACTCATTGCGCTCGGGGCTGTCTGGTTATCAATACTACGACATATCTCTGGAATTGATCGAACATGCTGGCGTGCGCAAGCGGATCATGCATCTGGATTACGTATACTCGTCCACGTGCCCGTGCTCGCTAGAGCTGTCAGAGCATGCTCGCCAATATCGCGGTCAGCTGGCAACTCCTCATTCGCAGCGGTCTGTCGCGCGTCTGTCCGCGGAATTGGTTGGCCCCGAACGCTTGTGGTTCGAAGACCTGATCGACATGTGCCGCAAGGCCGTTCCTACAGAAACGCAGGTGATGGTCAAGCGCGAGGACGAGCAAGCCTTTGCCGAATTGAACGCTGCAAACCCGATCTTTGTGGAAGATGCCGCGCGTCTGTTCTGCGAACAGATGAAGTTAGACCCACGGATCGGTGATTTCCGCGTTGTGGCCAGCCATCAGGAAAGTCTGCACAGCCACGATGCTGTCAGTATCCTGACCGAAGGGCCGACTTTTGCGGCAGACAGTCTTGACCCCAAGCTTTTTACCACCCTGTTTCACGTCGGTTGATGCCAAACGCAACTTGACAGTCTGATCGTCTGTGGCCAAGCCTTCGGCCATGGATATCAGACCTGTAGGATATGTGATTGGATTGCTGGTGGCCGTTCTGGGCCTGACCATGCTTATCCCGTTTCTGCTGGATTTTGCAGATGGAAACGGCCATTGGCCGGTGTTTCTGGAAAGTGGAATTCTGACCACCTCCGTCGGCGGAATGGTCGCGCTGGCCTGTTCAAACGGAGTCAAAGAAGGTCTGACACTACAGCAGACGTTTTTATTGACCACCGGTGTGTGGGTCGCGCTGCCTGTATTCGGCGCATTGCCGTTTTTCTTTGGCGCAACTGAAGCCACTTATACGGATGCCTTTTTCGAGGCGATGTCAGGATTAACAACAACTGGATCTACGGTTTTTTCCGGCCTTGATACGCTTCCAAGGGGCTTGCTGCTGTGGCGCGGCATTCTTCAGTGGTTGGGCGGCATTGGTATTATTGTTGTTGCCATGGTTTTTTTGCCCGAACTCAGGGTGGGTGGTATGCAGGTTTTCCGGTCGGAAGCTTTTGACACGATGGGTAAAATTCTACCCCGCGCAACACAGATTGCGGGTCAAATTTCGGTTATCTACGTCGGCCTAACCATGCTATGCGCGGTTCTTTACGCAATTTTCGGCATGGATCCCTTCGACGCGATCGTTCATGCACTCACAACGCTCTCGACCGGCGGATTTTCGACATATGATGCGTCCTTCGGAACCTTTTCCGGGCCGCTGGAATACATCGCATCGGTCTTTATGATTTTGGCGGCACTTCCGTTTGTGCGTTACGTTCAGATGGTGAACGGGCACAGTTCTGCAATTTTTTCAGACACGCAAGCGCGCGCATTTTTGGCGACGATCCTGTTTTTAGTTCTAGTCACAACGTTCGTTCTTACCTCGATATTTCCGCACCATTGGGAACAAGCTTTTCGGGAAGGTCTGTTCAACATCACGTCGATCATGTCCGGGACTGGCTATGCCAGTGTGGACTATATGAACTGGGGTCCATTCCTTATAACGATCTTCTTTTTCATCGGTCTGATCGGCGGTACCGCAGGATCAACGGCTTGTTCGGTGAAAATATTTCGGTATCAAATCCTGTTTTCCGCAGTCGTCGCTCAGGTCAAGCGTATACACTCGCCTCATGGTGTGTTCAGCACGCGCTATGCAGGCAGGCCGGTTGACGACGAAACCCTAAACTCGGTCATGAGTTTCTTTGCCTTTTTCATCGTTCTGATGGGGCTGATCGCGGTTGCATTGAACTTGACTGGCTTGGACTTCATCACATCGCTTTCCGGTGCGGCCACCGCCATTGCGAACATTGGCCCCGGATTGGGCGACACGATTGGGCCAGCGGGCAACTTTTCCTCGCTCAATGACACTGCAAAATGGATTCTGATCGCAGCAATGCTGACAGGCCGTTTGGAAATCATGGCTGTGTTGGTGCTGTTCACGCCCCGCTTCTGGCGTTCGTGAACAGCATTCTAATCACTCCCAGCATTCAATCCAGATGGCGATATCGCGGGCAAAGCGTTCGATCTCGATCGGGTCTTTTGGGACCAAGGCCAAGTTCAAAGCGTGCGCAACATTGGCTTCCTTCAGGAACGAAATGATCGCCTGATTGTCTGTCATAAAGCTTACATCGCTGGGAAGGCTGCGCACGGTTTCGTCGCCGCGCGGCGCAAGGACGCCGACAACTTCGCCACCAAGACCAAGAACAGCGCCCCCTGCATCCGTCGGGAAATGGCTAAGAGCAAGACGATCCAAATGCTCTTCTCCGTTCAATCCTGTCAACGCCGCGATAGTCCCGTGCGTCAACGACGGTGCGCCAAGCATTCCGCCATAAGGATAGCCCGCAACCGAGATCTTCGACCCGTTCTGAGTGCCCGAGGCACGAATGCGTCCGAAATCTCTGGGGCTGACGGGCTGAAGAGGGGCGAGTACAGAAAGCCCCATCTTCTCCGAGTGCCCGACAAGTGTGTATCTCAATTCGTTTTGCACTTCGATGGACGAACACACAGGGCCGATGTCGGCTGAGGTTAGAATATAGCCGTCACGGTTGATGAACAGGCCACTGCGCACCAGCTTGGGTGTGCGCACCTCAAGCCCGGCCAGGCTGTCTTGGCCTTGTTCTATCGCCAATCCTTCACCTCTGGCCAGAACATCCGACGTGGTCGAAAAGCTTGCCGCCATGCGTTCAATAATGCGTTCAGCTTGCTCGGGGCGGTCGGCAGGCCAAACCAGTGTGAAACCTTTTATCAATCCGCCGTCCAGATAGGCCTCGGTGTGGGACAGGATGCGGTCGTTCTGGCCGGTCAGAATGATGTTGTTGCGGTTCTTCTTTCGGTACCCCTCAAGCGGAACAATCTCTAACCCCTCCATCACGTCAAACAGTGCATAAAGCGTGCCCCGATCACCGGGTCTGCTGATCAGGTGAACCTGCGCTTCTGACCCATTCGGGGAACGGTAATGGGCAAAGGGGGCTGTGTATCCGTCAAAGCTCACGACTGCGCGGGGCATATCCACGGTTATACCTGCCTTAGCATCTGTCACGGGTCCCATGTCCAGCCCGTTTAGAACGGCGTAATACTCGGAAAGCAAGTGAGCACGCTGGCGGGTCGTCAGAACGCCCGTGTCATCATAGCCTTTTGCCTGCTGCCAGTTCCCCATCGACGCGCGGGTTCCGCGACCGAATAGCCCGTCAATGGTGCTGGTGTAGAACCCGGCCCATTTCAATGCGGTCTGCAATTCTTTCTTCTGCTCAAGGGTCAACGCAGACTCACTGGCGCGTGCTTCGGAAAGCGTTTCTTCAGCCAGCGCAGCCCCTTCTTTGATCTGCGCTTCGGCTTCCAGATCCGGCAGGGTGGTCTTCGGTGGATTCTCGTCAGCCAATTGCGTCTGGTCAGCCTCTTGTGGCGGGTAGAACTGACGGACGAACTGATCGGGCGAGGAAATGTAGCTGTCAGGCGGGATCAGACCGGTTCTGCGAAACTGGGCAATTAGGAATTCACTTTCCAGTGACGAGAACGGGCCGATGGCCACAGCGAACCAACCGTTCGTCAACTCGAATCCGCCAACTTCGGGCATGATCGCGCTGTAAACGCTGATGCGTTCCATTGCTTCCGCTTCTGTCGCTTTGGCCTCCACTTGAATCCAGGTGCCCTTTTGTTGCGCCCACGACGGAGCAGCGCCAACGAAAGTGACGATGAGAACGAAAATTAGCCTGCGCAACATGATTACCTTACCGTTTGCCCCAAATATTTCGCGGCACTATGGTGTCAGGTGGACTTGAACGTCAAGTTTCCCCTTGCATGCAATTGACCCTTTCCGCGCCCTTGCATAGGAAGGCGGCGGAACAGCAGCGAAGGGCAGGCACTATGGCCGAGGCAAGTTCGAAACCACGCAGTTTTCAGGAAATCATCCTGCGGCTTCAGAATTACTGGGCTGCAAAGGGATGCGCCGTTTTACAACCTTACGATATGGAGGTCGGGGCTGGAACATTTCACCCTGCAACAACGCTCCGGTCGCTGGGGTCAAAACCTTGGGCTGCGGCCTATGTTCAACCTTCGCGTCGCCCGACTGATGGGCGGTACGGCGAAAACCCGAACCGACTGCAGCACTATTATCAGTATCAGGTCCTGATCAAGCCAAGCCCGCCAGATTTGCAAGAGCTCTATCTTGGATCGCTCGAGGCCATCGGCATTGATATGACGATGCACGATATCCGCTTTGTTGAAGACGACTGGGAAAGCCCGACGCTTGGTGCATGGGGCCTTGGCTGGGAGGTCTGGTGCGACGGCATGGAAGTTTCCCAGTTCACATACTTCCAACAGGTTGGCGGGCATGATTGCCATCCGGTATCTGGTGAGTTGACCTATGGTTTGGAACGTCTGGCCATGTATGTGCTGGGCATCGATCACGTGATGGAGATGCCATACAACGATCCACAGACCCCGATTGCTCTAAGCTACGGGGATGTTTTCCGCCAGACCGAGCAGGAATATTCGCGCTGGAACTTTGATGTCGCCAACACCGAAGTGCTGCTACGTCAGTTCGAAGAGGCCGAAGCCGAGTGCGAGAAAATTCTGTCTCAGGACCACATTGACCCGAAAACAGGCAAACGCATTATCATGGTGCATCCGGCCTATGACCAGTGCATCAAGGCCAGCCACATGTTCAATCTTCTGGACGCTCGCGGTGTGATTTCGGTGACCGAACGTCAGGCCTATATCGGACGCGTGCGTGCGCTGGCCAAGAAATGTGCAGATGCCTTTGTGCAGACCGAAGCGGGTGGAGTCGCTGAACAGGCGGCATCAGCATGACAGGAAAAATCTTAGCAGGTATCATCGTGGCAATATCTTTGATTGCAGGCGCTGCAATGTATTATTTGCAGATCTACGCATATTACGAACCGGCAAAAATGCCAGAAAATGGCGTCGTCATGACCCGCTACGGCGGCGCACAAGAGCGGATTATCGCGAAAGACTTTGAAGGCATTGACGCCGACAGCTCTCCGATCCGGTTCCGCGCATGTTTTACCACGCCCCATTCTCTGGCGATGCTCAGTGAAACCTTTGAAATATACGAAGGCGCAGAACCGCTTACGGCTCCAAACTGGTTCGATTGCTTTAACGCTCAACAAATTGCCGATGATTTGCATGCCGGACGGGCTTTGGCGTTTCTTGGCGAAAAGAACATCAACTACGGCGTTGACCGCGTGATTGTCGTACGGGACGACGGAAAAGCCTTTATCTGGCACCAACTGAATGACTGTGGCGAAACCGACTATGCCGGTAATCCTGTTGGCGAAGCGTGCCCATCCCGCGAAGAAGGGGAAAACTAATGCCTGATCTTCTTATTGAACTGTTTTCCGAGGAAATTCCGGCACGCATGCAGGCGAAAGCCGCCGAGGATTTGCGCAAGCTTGTCACCGACGGCATGGTCGAGGCAGGATTGACCTATGCAGGGGCCAGCGCTTTTTCTACGCCTCGTCGTCTGACATTGGCGGTTGAAGGTCTGACGAAAGAATCCCCGACCGTGCGTGAAGAGCGCAAAGGTCCTCGTACCGACGCTCCTGAAAAGGCCATCGAAGGCTTCCTGCGTGGTGCAGGCGTGACCCGTGACGCTTTGGAAGCGCGGGATGACAAAAAGGGCCAGGTCTATTTTGCCACCATCACCAAGCCCGGTCGTCCTGCGGCCCAGATCGTGGCCGAAGTTTTGGAAAAAACCATCCGCAATTTCCCGTGGCCCAAGTCCATGCGCTGGGGTGCAGGTAGTTTGCGATGGGTGCGCCCCTTGCACTCGATTATCTGCATTTTGACCGATGAAACAGGGGCGGAAATCGTGCCTCTTGATATCGACGGGATCGTGGCGGGAGATATCACCCGCGGCCACCGCTTCATGGGACCCGAAAGCTTTCGCGTCATCGGGTTTGATGACTATGCCGCCAAGCTGAAGCGCTCGAAGGTCATTCTCAGCGCCGAGGAACGCGCCGATCAAATCTGGCACGATGCAACGAACATGGCCTTTGCCGCAGGCCTTGAAGTGGTCGAGGATCGCGGTCTTTTGAAAGAAGTTGCCGGCTTGGTCGAATGGCCAGTTGTTCTGATGGGCGAGATTGACGAGGCATTCCTGGGGCTTCCCCCGGAA
>Ga0181568_10006388_pt1 | contig 10297 bp, 2 predicted proteins | sample 101ome_20_FD_133758 | JGI IMG/M metagenome (GOLD analysis project Ga0181568, IMG submission 133758) | Coastal salt marsh microbial communities from the Groves Creek Marsh, Skidaway Island, Georgia - 101404AT metaG (megahit assembly) | ecosystem: Environmental > Aquatic > Marine > Intertidal zone...
GTCCACATCGCAAACGCCGTCGTCGTCTGAATCGTCACATGCACCTAAGCACTCGTCATATCCGGTTTGGCATATACCATCCCACGCCGTATTCAGGCAGTACGAGTCGAGGTCGGCCACATATTGGACACAATCAAAATCTCCAATGATATACCCGTCCGGCAGTTCCGACTCACAAGCCAAAATTGCGGGATCCATGTTGCCGAGCACCACTGGAATCATCCAAACCTGCATCTCACAAGAACCGTCGTCAGTCAAAGCTTCAGGATTGTAGTTGCACGCGAGCTCATCCGTGCAACCTGGGATGATCACGTCATCACAGATTCCATCGCCGTTCGCATCGCCAGGGCCTTCAAACTGGCATTCACAGTTTTCGTCCAAATACCCTTCGCTGTTGCACGGCCCAGGCATCATGCAAAGGTCACCTGGGAACAAGCACGATCCGTCATCTAAGTTGGCCTGAGGATCGTAATTGCACGCGGCAAGCTCCTTACAGCCGAGGTAGTAACAAGACCCCTCATCCGTGGCGAATGGATCATAGTTGTCCGCCTCTGGATCTAGACAACCAACAACCTCGTCCTCATCGCATACTCCGTCTTCATCTACATCCGATGTACAATCGTTTCCACAAGGAGCGTATTCACAGGAACCGTCGTCTTCGACTGCTTCTGGGTCAAAATTGCATGCCATTTCATCCGTGCAGCCCATTGTTACAACGTCTCCCGCGCAAACCCCGATTGCTGTGATTTCGCCAAACCATTGGGCGAGTATGGGGTAATTATACCCATTCCAGACCTCAATGGTCCACGTCCCAGCTCCGGAAAGTTCAAAATCTGTTACATCTAGGCTGTATTCATAGGTACCGTTGGCGACATTCCATCCCACCCAGCCTCCAGCATCGGAGTATCCCAAATCAAAATTGTATCCTCCAATCTGAATGCACTGGGAATTGGGATCGCAAATCGCGACGAGCAAATCTTCCGCATAACTCGCTCCTCCGGTATTCACAAAATCAAGCGAAAACTCCAAAGTCTCCAGGCCGCTTGAAGTCATATCTGGCCAAGAAAATTCTAAGGAACTGCCGCCCAAAAGTTCTCCGGTATCAAAGGTTAAGCTTGCCGAGCAGCTTGGTTCTTGCTCGAAGGAACAACTTCCGTTATCAACCTCGGCCTCGGGATCAAAATTATTGGCCATTGGATCGGTACATCCACCGGTGCTGATTTGCGTTGCGCAAACGTCATAAGCTTCAATGACTCCCGCCCAGTGAGCAACTGTTGATTCAGGTGTTAAATCAGATGCAAAGCCATTGATGATTTCCACGGTCCATTGACCTGCTCCAGAGAGCCCCATGTCTCCCACCATGAGGTTTGCTGAATAAACTCCCAATTCATCTGTCCATGAACCCGGCCATGAACCTGCTACCGGATAATCCAATGAAACATTGAATCCGCCGATTTCCATGCAGTTTCCATTCGGATCGCAAATACCAAGTAACAAATCATCTGAAAAACTGTATCCAGCTTGATAGATAAAATCGACCTCGATGTAAATCGAGTTGAGCGTGCCTTCGGAGACTTCGACCACCCATGACAATCCCTCTCCACCCATTATTTCGCCGGTATCAAATTCCCAATCCAGATCGCAAAAACCGTTATCAAATTCACATGAGCCATCATCCTGAGTGGCATCCGGATTGAAATTCAGCGCAGATGGGTCCATGCATCCTTCGATCTCAGAATCACTCAAATTGTAAAAACACGAACCGTCTTCAACATTTGCGGTAGGATCATAATTCAATGCTGACGGATCCAAACAACCGGTGGCAAATTCACATGAACCATCATTGTAATCAGCATTTGGATCATAATTCATCGCAAACGGCGTGGTGCAACCACCAGATTCGTCATTGCTATAAGTGCACGAATCATCATTGTATATCGCATCGGCATCATAGTTCAATGCAGTCGGATCGGTGCATCCTGAAGCATAAGTACAAGAACCGTCGTCTGAATTAGCAGCCGGATTGAAGTTTTCCGCCGTGCTGTCGATGCACCCCGGAATCGACTCTTCACAAGTGCCGTCATCGAGGGTGGCACTCGGATCGTAATTGAATGCAGATGGTGAAGTACAGCCTAGGATGTCGTAGGTGCAAGAACCGTCGTCTTCATTGGCATCAGGATCAAAATTGAGGGCAATTTCATCTGTACACCCTGTGTAAATGCACATGTCATTTTCATGCTCAATAGCTTCCGGATCATAATTACTGGCTTCTGGATCCATGCAGCCTACAATCATCATGCATTCGGCATAAGCCGCTGCACAATCTGAAGTAGACCAATTGACCAATTCACAACTCAATCCAATCTCCATCACCCATTCAATGCAGGGTGATGCTCCAAAGGCATAGCCTTCTGGCGGTTCGCTTTGATCAATATTGCAAATAGGAATAGCCGAACCATTGGTCTCCGGCAACGGCACCCACCAATCAGTAGCCATTACACACGAACCGTCATTCATGTTAGCCGTGGGATCATAGTTGCAAGCAAAAGAATCTGTGCACCCCGACACCACCTCACAATATACCTCCGCCGGAACGGAAGGATCCTGGTCATCACAATCTTCAGCAATGCAGACTCCGTCATTGTCTTCGTCAACGAACGTACCAACGCATTCGCATTGGGCGTTCCAATAGCTGTCGGCTAGACACGGATCGATGTCGCATGGCATACCAGGAAATACGCAAGACCCATCATCCAAATTTGCGACGGGATCGAAGTTGCAGGCTGCGGGCTCCTTGCAACCAGGATAGTAACAATCACCATCGTCATCCGTAGCGAGAGGATTGTAGTTTTCTGCCTCGGGATCAGTACACCCAGGAATTTCGAAAAAGTCACAGATTCCATCACCATCTGTGTCAGGAGCTGATGAAATGCAGTCACAGTTGCCGTCCAAATTCCCTTCCGGGAAACATCCTTCTGCATCTAGGCATGCATCGCCCGGGAATATGCATGAACCGTCATCATTTACCATGGAGGCATCATAATTGCAAGCAGTAGGTTCCGTACAACCCAACGTTCCCAGACAGGCTAAATACGCATTCAAGCAGATATTATCCCAGTAATTGGTCGTACAGAACTCATCGTTAAGGATGACATTTTCTGCACAAATTTGCTCGGGCAGCATGTATCCGTCGGGTAAATCCGCATTATCGCACCAAGCTAGCGCTGGCATACCTACCGTTACTTCAGCAGGAACAATCCATATAGAAACTCCAGCACAACTGCCGTCATCAACAATTGCTTCGGGATCATAATTGCACGACTCCTCGTCCGTACAGCCTGAAGGTATCTCGAGACAAATTCCCAAGGCATTGGGTTGATCAGGATTCAAAGGAGCGCAATCTTGGGCATCGCAAACGCCATCACCATCTGTATCGGCAAAGTATCCAACACATTCGCAAGTCTCCGAGTAAAAGCTCGACGGGGTGCAAGGGTTGTAGTCCTCACAAGGGGCACCGGCTATGATGCAACTACCGTCATCCACATTGGAGTCCGGATTGTAATTGCAAGCCAATTCATCCAAACAGCCCGGATCAAGACAGGCCAAATAAGCGCTGTTGCATACCCCGTCCCAGGAATTGTTGATGCAAAAATCATCGTTGTTGATGACCGTTTCTGCACAGCTAAACAAGGCTTCGACGTAACCGGTTGGAGCATCCGTTATTTCACCGCACCAAGGAATGGCGGGTCCAGAACCGACATTCAACGGCACCAACCAAGTTTCGGGTGCTTCACAACTCCCATCATCCACTTCAGCGAGAATATCATAATTGCACGCGGATATGTCCATACAACCTACAAATGGACATTCCCCATAGATGGACGGCCAATCCGGATCATTGGGTAGACAATCCAATCCATCGCACACTCCGTCACCATCGCTGTCGATGCTGACCCCAGTGCAGTTGCAATTGCTGTCGATGAAACTGAGTGCGGTGCAATCCACACCGTCATCACAAGGTTGGCCTGGGTAAAAACACGAACCGTCACCCAAATTGGCGAATGGGTTGTAGTTGCAGGCTAAAAACACGGTGCAACCGGGGATGACACAAGCATCATAAGCCGATTCGCAGCTGGCATCCCAGACATCCGTAACACATGATGGATTGGATTCAATGACCTCTTCGACACAAGCGAATAAGCCCACCTGATAACCTTCAGGTAGGTCGTCGACAGCGCCACACCAAGGGATCGCTGGTCCATCGTTCACGATTTCTGGTATCAACCATGCTTCAGCGGATTCGCAGCTCCCATCAGGGAAGTCGGCATTCTCGTCATAGTTGCATGAGAACGGGTCCATGCAACCTAACGTACCCGCTTCACAAGCCTCCAGGTCGTCTTGACAAGACGTGGTCCAGTTTGTCATGCAATGCTCAGCATCGGATACCGCGAACAATAAGCATGGCGCATCCACTGGGAAATAACCGTCTGGTACCTCGAGGGGAATGCAAGGGCTGAGGACCGGGTTGCCAATAATTTCGGGTACTAGGTATTGGCTTCCAAAGTAGCAGAAGCCTTCGATGTTTGCGACGGGGTCGTAATTGCATGCAACAGGATTCATACATCCTTCCACATCGCCAAAAAAGTAGGTTTCTGCTTTATTGGCTGCTTGCAGACCGATGACTCTTCCGTTTTCACGTGCAGGATAATCGTCGAAAAATGGGTGGATTCCGCCCCAAATCCTGCTTAATCCCGATTCATCAGCTGCGTCACGGTAGGTCGCCCATTCCAATGTAACGTCAACAGACGGGCCTGGCTCAAATTTCAAAAATTCTTGCTGCGGTGCCTCGAACACACCTATTCCACCCGGAAAAAAAGCATCGCCTGTGAGCTCTGTCAGCACCTCAGCGGCTGCACGAGAAAATGTCGAGTGCCCCGATAAGTATCCAGCAAAAGGAGGAGTCACAAAGGATTGACGCTGGTAAGGTCGCCACCACTGGACTTCTCCCCAGTCAACCCCCCACGGATACGAAACATCACAGGCAGTCCATTCATCGTCGCACAGGTTATTCCATTTCTTTACTTGAAGAACCTCTGAATCTCCCGACAATTCGCAGCAAGGCAGAATCTCGAGATGACCTGGCACCAATGGCAATCCGCCTGGATGATAAAAAGGTTCTGAGGGATCTGACCGCTGGCCCAATGCCTTCAGAGAGCGAATCGCACTAAATGGCCGGGCCGTGTTGTACCACCCTTTAGCGCTCCAGGTACTTACGGCTGCATCGTGCATGGCCCCACCTAACATAAAATAGGCCTTGACGTCCCATTCCAATTCATCCAGCTCATCCCCTTCTCCGTGGTATTTTTTGACCAAATCAGGATGTTCTGATACGTAATTCAAAATGGTAAACCAATGACCAGGTGGTGTTTCCGACTCCGGGCCATCCGCCCAAAACTCAGCCAATACTCGGGTGTAATCTCCCCGAGGCACGATGTTATTGTCATAGGGCAAACCGGTCTTGGGATTGACCGGATGACCGGGACTGGTCGTTCCGCCTTCAGTAAAGTTGTAGAAGGCCTTGGCCTCGTTAAAATTCTGAGGCAATTCTGCGCGGTTTCCGATGGAGCCAGGAGAAATATTCCATAACACACCATCCGATGGATCTAGGTGACCCGACCAAATTGCCGTCATGGTATGGGCCCAAGTCCATTCATCTTGATCTGCAGGAAGACCCGGTAGCCAAACAGGTGGTTCCCCAGGATCGAGAAACATGCGGTACGTAAAACCATTTCTATCGTGAAAAGAGGCTTGGTCTTCTGTCAACGAAAATGGAGTAACCCAACCCCATTCAGGTGTCACAAAAGGTGGGGTATGCGACTCGATGATATTGGAAGATTGATCCTCAAATACCGCAAAAGTCATTGGCTGCCAATGGAGTATGTCGCTCGCCAAATTAGCACCGAACGGGACTATGGTAGGTTCATTGGTCGGCGTGTAGGCTTGTGCAGCGTAGTCTTCAGCTTCATTCGCCCCATCCTGCATACCGAATTCGATGTAACACGCCGCAATGGCATTTCCCAATGCTCGTCCATCACCATTGCTGTAATCCGTCCCTTCAAAATTGGGGTCAAAACCTTGAGATTCCAGGTGATTTGGATAGGCCAAAACCAATGCCGGCCATCCGGGTGCATTGACAAAACGATGTTGTAAGATTCGACAAGCCGCATATGAAATGGCTTTATCACGTTCCATATTGCGTTCGGCTTCGTCTACGGGAATAGGGAAATCGCTGAAATCGCAAACAAATTCATTCACGCCATCTGGATTGGCAAACAAAAAAGGTTGACCCACTTCATCAAAAAGTGACCAAGCATCCCACATGGCCGCCGAGATATGGAACAGATTCCGCGCATGCACCGTGGGGCGAGAGAAATCATGGCGAATGCTGCTCAACGTCATTTCATTCCATTGCCTCGCTGCACTCCCATGCACAGGAATAATCGGCATGTTATGCGTTTCTTCACACGTAGGAGAACTGTTGTAAGGGCACGGATCGCAACCATTCAATAGACCATCGCCATCTGTGTCCAAACCTGCTTCTCCTTCATCATCTTCAAACAAATGGCAGATTTCATTGTACAGTATGGTTATGCCTTCGCAGCCGACATAAAACAAATCCAAACTACCATCGTTGTTCAAATCAATCATCGCTGCATCCAAAAAATCCTGTTGCCATGGCTCTTCGGTAGCAAATCCAGAAAGATTGAAAAAAGATGCCCCTCCCATCTGAAATAATCCAGGCACCACAGCATTATCGCAGTCTCCATCCACTACTCCAGAAAGCAGCAAATCTTGGGTGCCATTGCCGTCTACATCACCTGAAATCAATTCGCCCGTCTCACCAATTGCAGATTCAAACCAAACCGTCATCACAGTGAATTCAGTGGGTGCACCTGGGGATACATCTTGACGATACCAGCGATCACCGGTCTCTGTTGCAACGTATACATCAGAGTCTCCGTCTCCATCAAAATCGGCGACTTCAATTTCTAAAACATTCAAAAGTCCCGATTCTAAAATCTCCCAATCGGTGAATGACTCGCCGTTATTATATCCAACGTACACTCCCGCGTTCCCCCAAGGCGCCACCCCTCCATTCAAGCACGTTTTGATTAAATCTAAATCACCGTCTCCATCCAAATCTGCCAAAGCTGCCTCGCTACCTCCAGGCGTTCTTGCATGCAAACCCAACCAAGTTTCTGAGGCATTGATGAAGTCACCATCCCCGTCATTAAGGAAAAGGTAATCTTCACCAAATTCCAAGTTTGGCAAATGCCCACTGTGAAGATAAATGTCTGGAAACCCGTCATCGTTTACATCACCAATGGCAATGTCACTCATGTAACGATGTGCCGGCAGAATCTCCTCCAATGAATGTTGACTAAAGCCGTTCCACCAGTTTCCTAAGGAATGTACATTGGTTCGATTGATGTAAAACCTCGACTCAAATCCGTTATCACCAGCAAAAACCAGGTCAAGCCAACCGTCCCCATTTAAATCGACGGCCTCTCCATCACTGAATTTGCCAGGTGACGAATTAAAAAATAGCCACCCCAAACCATGGTCTACAGGTGAATCTGTGGCACGGTTTAAAAACAATCCAAGGGGTCCGGCATTCACAATGCCAAAGACTTTTTCATTTTCCAAGGGGTTGTTTTGAAGGACCAAAATATCATCGTAACCAGAATGATTGAAATCGCCCGTCACAATCGATCTCGGACCCGTGCCTGTCAACAAATCATCTAATCTCGATTGAATACTCTCCGATTGATTCGAAGGTGCTACCTGGATCAATTCCGCTGCATCCACTTCATTCCAAATCAATTCATTTAGCTCCTGTGCACTTACCGACCCACCAACAAATGAGACCCACAAAATCGCTAACACAGACCATAAATGGTGTGGTTTTAAACTCATAATCAAGATTTTTTGGCTACGATAAGTTACAAAAAAAAATGTACTTAATCAATCGGTGAAGCACGACAAGGTCGGGTTTACGTCGAAACAATTCGATTAGCTTCAGCGCAGAGTCAGGTCGAAAAGAAAATGCGAACAGTATGGCGATTCAATGGAATGTTCCTCCTTTGTCCTACCAAGGCAACTTCAACGCCCGTACCTCGTCTTCATAGAAGGCTTCAAGTTCGGCTCGCATCGCAGCTGCCATCGGCTGCTGGATGGCTGCGATGTTGCTCTTCAGCTGAGCTTCGGTGATGGCACCAGGAATGACGGTCGACACGGCGTCGAACGCCGTACAAAACGACAATGCCGCCGGCATCAACTCCGATTCCGCTCCTACGATGCTTTTCACGCGATCCACGAGCGCTGCACGCGTCGCAACGTCTTCGCGGGACCACCTCGCGCGTACGCCATCGAATTCACTGGTCGCGGTATACTTTCCCGTGAGCCAACCTGAATCGAATGGGATTTTGGCGATGACAACTGCACCGTGCTTTTGGACCAGGTCAAACGCGCCTTTGCAATCCTGGTGGAGGATGTTGAAGAAGGATTGGATCACGCGGGCGTTGGTGGTTTCAAGCAGCGTGGTAATCTCAGCAGCGAAATCAATGGAGGCGCCGTACGCCTTGATCTTGCCTTGATCTTGGAGACGTTCGAGCACCGCGTAGTGGTCGCATGCATTGCCGTCGAGTAACTCGCTCGGCGGGCTGTGAATGATCGCGGAATCGAGGCAATCGATGTTAAGCCGATTGAGGCTGCGTTCGATGGACGGCTGGATTTGGTCGGCGCTGAAATCGACCGTGCCGTTGTCGAGCCGGCCAAATTTGGTGTTGACGACGATGCTGTCCCGGTCCAACGTTTTGAACACCTTGCCGAGGCGTTCCTCGCTGGTTCCATGGCCATAATTCGGCGCGGTATCATAAAAATTGATGCCGTGATCGAGCGCAGTCCGGATCATGCGTTCCGCTTCGGATTCCGTTACGGCCTTCCACCCTGACTCCACCCCCAACTGCCAAGCGCCAAAACCGATTTCAGAAACTGGAATACCATCTGGGAGGTAAGTGCGGTAAGTCATGGGTGCAAAATTAAAGTATTCCAACTTGGACGAAACCGCCTAGGCGAGCAGCAAAACCTATCCACTTACCAGGGTTGTAAGTTAGTGGAGTGCCAATGGGGGGCGTTTTGTTTGTTGAAAACCCTGTATATTTCTTGTGATAAATTGTTGGGAATGAACGCTTTGAATCGCTTTCCATATATTTGAATATGATGACATTGATGCAGTTTGCGAAATCACCCTTATCGCTTTTTCTCCTTATAGCCATGTTGGCTGGTAAGTACAGCTGTGCACAGGATGACTTACCCTCTGATGAAGAATGGAAGGTCAAACAGAAATTTGCAGAGACGAACTTTGGATTTGCATACACAAATGTTGATTTGCCCTTTCCGGGATTTTCATGGCTTTATGGCGCTAGAAAATTCCATGCCAATGGAAAGACCTTCACGGATTGGGCAGTTGGTCCTGCGCTGCCAAGTTTGCTCACCGGAAGAGTCGGAATTGGCTCCTGTAATCCTGAGACAAGACGAAACATGTCAGTTGGGGTTCGAATTTTCCCGTTATACGCTTACACACGCATCGGCTTCCCTCGACCGTCTCGTGAATTCGTGCATCCTCTAAGTCGAGGTTTATTGAGAGAAGTGGATTGGAAAATGGATGGCGTTTGGTGCGAAAGAGAATTCAGCATCAGCATCGAGGTTTCACCATTCTTGAATTCGTCTTCGGACCAAGCTGAATTGAGTGCGTTTTATTCACTAGCACTCATAACCTTTGGTTGGACATCATTTTTTTGAATCAAGTTTTTACGGAGAACATATCCTGAGACGACAACGGTATCCACATGGATTCTAGAGAACCAGGGTGACTAACTCGGAAGCGCTCACCGAATCAACGAGAATGAAGCCCAAAGCGCCGGTTCGTCGGGGTAGGTGTTTCGCATCTCCTCTTGGGCGGAACGGAAGGCGGCAGCGGGGTTGAGGGATTGGGCCAACTGACCATAGAACAGGGCCATGAGCTCCTTCGTCTCAGCGTCAGGAACCTCCCAGAAGGACTGCACCACCTCTTCTACCCCCGCGAGTTTCAAACCGCGGAACAGCCCCATCGTGCCCTCCATGCCGTTCGCCTCACCCAGCCCGGTCTCGCAAGCCGACATGACCACAAGCCCGGTCTCTAGCAGGTTCATGTTCGCCAGTTCAGCGGCCGTTAGAACCCCATCCTCCCCTGTTA
>Ga0181568_10006389_pt1 | contig 10295 bp, 8 predicted proteins | sample 101ome_20_FD_133758 | JGI IMG/M metagenome (GOLD analysis project Ga0181568, IMG submission 133758) | Coastal salt marsh microbial communities from the Groves Creek Marsh, Skidaway Island, Georgia - 101404AT metaG (megahit assembly) | ecosystem: Environmental > Aquatic > Marine > Intertidal zone...
AATAACTCAATTAAATTCTGGAATGACGGATTTATAGCGAGAATCAATATTGAATACCATCGGAGCAATGCAAACATGCTCCAAGGCCATGAGGACCAAATGAAATTGTTCATAAAACGCAAACTGAATATAGGCATCCTCAGACCCAATGTGTGAGGACAAGCGAACATGATGAATCGGCTGAAATACATCTGGCATAAAAAACTCTGGAAAAAAAATTTTATGGGTGGCTGTTTTCCATTGGCGACTTTTCGATAATTTGATGAAATCATCATAGGTAAAAAAATGAATTTGGATACTCGAATCCAATTGCTGAGACAATACCAAACCACGTAATTTTTGCTTCCAATACCGCAGTTGTTTTTTTGAAAATAAAACAATCACAAGGGGACCATATCTCGATTCAGTCGTAATCAATGAATGCACATAATCCTTAGAGTTAAATCCAATATTTATATCGACATCATTAAACGAAACAGCCCCATTCTCGCCCCATTGATTCACTTGACGAACACCCAACATCTGCATCATATAATCTCTCATAAACGTCACATAAAATTGTTGATGAACATTAACACCAGCACTGGACGCCATAAGCAATTTATAAAAATCATGTTCAAATATATTTTTTATAACCAAGCGGCAATTGGATGGCTTATGCTTAATAAAAGTATCAATGTACAGCACTTGCTGAGACGGCAAATTCAAAAATAATTGGGCACGGGTTTGAATTGATCGAATCACATAAATCAAATCACTAAACCAAGCATTGAGTTCAGGGTAAATATAAAACGATATCTTTTTTAATAATTTTAAAACCTCATCAAAAAAATGAATAATCACCGTTAACGACCCCATGATATCCTGCCATTCCATGGTTTCAAATACATTTTCATTAATCAACACCTGACGTTTTTCAAATGCATATATATTCACTGACAATGTATCAACCAACTCATCTACCTTTCGAAATAATTGCAGTTTTTCTTCATTCATTAAGTGAATCACACTTTTTAAACGCGCAAAATCTTGAACAAATTTCAAATTATCCTCGCCCACATACGTTAAATAATCAATGATAAACGCCAAATTCAATATCAATTTCGATACCCGCTTTAAAGATGAAAATGAAAAAACCGTTTCATTTGATTGCGATAAATGATGATTAAAATGAATAAAGTTATGAATCACAATACAAACATCTGACAACACCAACGGGGCATGTTGAACCAATAAAATCAACATATCGTAATGGCATTCAACCAAATAACCCTCGCTAAAATAAGCCATCAACCGTTGTCGAACAAAGTTTGCAATGGCCAAGGGATGTGTATCCAACACGTCTTTCACCAAATGATGGTACCGCTGGATCAATTGATCATTTAAATCCGTAATTTGAAATGATTGGGTATGCCTTAGCCAATTAATAATGCCATGCAATTCAACAATTTCAATATGAGATGCTCGAGCATCCGTTAAAATAGGATACAAACGAGATATTTTATCAGGAAACACATAATGTGATGGCAATGAAAGATATGGAATTTCTGAATAAACACGTGCATCTGATACCAATAACTGCTGACGTCGATCGGAATGCATCCTCGCCTTTAAGTCGTCCAACGACACATTATAATGTCCAATCACATCATTTGAATCACGACAACGGTCGGAATTTAGCTGATTATATGACGGGACTTCAGTAACGCCTCCACCATCATTAAGCTCAACATGAGCCGTTGATAGTAAAAATTGAATAAGCAAGCGTATGGACGATAATTGGGATTTTTTAAGAAACCTCACCTCTTGCTTGGTTAACTTAATGGAGTGTTGTTTAAAATAATGCATCAATAATTTAGCCAAACCGAGCGCATCCTCTTTTGCACGATGAGAAACCATCGAGCACAGATTATGCATTGTTAATAAGCTTTGCAACTGCAATGTTTGAACTGTAGGATCAAGAATTTTAATTAAATCTTGAGAATCCAACCACAAAAATGACTGCGGCTTAATATCCAAATACGAACATAATGACTCATAACTCAAAGCATCCAGTTGAGCATTGTGAGCAACAACCACAGAGTTTTGTATAAAATTATAAAATTCCCCCATAATGTCTAAAAATGTAGGTGCAATGTCCAATTCATCTTGTGAAATACCGGTTAACTTTAAAACAAAGGGAGACACATCTGCCACCGGCCGAACCATTGAATGAAACGTCTGCCCAATCACACCATCAATAACTTCCACACAGCCAATCTCCATAATGTAAGATTTACCGTTTACAGGGTATGTTTCAAAATCTAGAACAACATAACGCATTATGTCGTTATGATAGCATCAAGACTTAAAAAATTCCCAATTCATCGATTAATTTTTGTGATACTAAATCGCAATTGGGAAAATAAAACAAATAACGATCATGCCCTGACAAATCTTTTGAAAAAAACAATCGCGCCTGAGAATACGCTTCCAAAATTAATGCCCGCTGATCCGATCCAATTTCACAAATTAAAATCACTCCATGCTGAATGGCAAAGTCAATCAACTGAAAAATAATTGCCAACCCATTATCAGGCGCAACCAAGGCAGCCATAGGCTCTTGTCGCACATGGTCATCCAAATGAGCATAATCAGCAAGTGAAACATACGGCGGGTTGGACACCAAAACTCGACATGAAGACAACGCATCATGCGCTTGCGATAAAGAAAAAAAATCGCCATGCTCAATCATTAGATTAGACACTCCCATTCGCTGCATATTTATACGAGACGTATCAACAGCATCCGATGAAATATCCCAACCAATAAATGTCACATCAGAAAAAATATATGCCAATTCCAATGAAACAACCCCAGACCCCAACCCACACTCAAAAACCACCAAATTATTGGAATAAATTGCCCCAATAACCGCTCGTGCTGAAGCGACAAGGCCCTCCGTTTCTGGACGAGGAATCAATACTCCTGGCTGAATCGCGTACTCGCGACCATTAAACCCCGCCAATCCTAACACATACGCTAAGGGATGACCCAGTTTACACGCCTCCAACAAAGAAAAAACCTGGCGTTCTTGATCACAATCAACAGACACATCATGTGACACTAGTTCAACATACGATGAAGAAAACACATGCTGAATAATAAATAAAACCGTTAAATCAATATCATCAACCGACGAATCAGCTAAATACTTCTTTGCCTCTCGATACAACCATTGAATTGATTTAATTGGCAATGGATTTTAATTTTTCAATGCGATCCGCCTTGATTAATGCAGAAATAATGGGCTCTAACTCCCCATGCATTATTTTTTCAAGCGCATGAAGTGTTAAGCCTATACGGTGATCAGTGACTCGACCCTGTGGATAATTGTATGTGCGTATTTTTTCTGAACGATCTCCACTTCCCACCTGAGACTTTCGTAAATCAGACTCTTTCCTGCGTTGCTCAATCACTTGCTGCTCATAAATTCGAGCTCGCAATAACCGCATGGCTTTATCTTTGTTTTGAAATTGAGACCGCTCATCCTGACAAGCCACCACCGTATTTGTGGGCAAATGAGTTAAACGAACGGCTGAACTGGTTTTATTAACATGTTGGCCACCCGCGCCAGACGCACGGTATGTATCCACACGAATATCCTTCATGTTAAGTTCAACATCAACCTCTTCCACCTCTGGAAGCACCGCAACTGTGGCTGCAGATGTATGAATACGACCAGAACTCTCTGTTGCTGGAACACGCTGAACACGATGGGTTCCAATCTCAAACTTCAATTCACTATAAACCCCAGCCCCAGATACTGTAAAAGACACTTCTTTAATTCCACCAATTTCTGTCAAATGTTGAGACATAATTTCTACCGTCCACCCTCTTTTTTCAGCATAACGCTCATACATTTTAAGTAAATCTTCCGCAAAAAGAGCTGCTTCATCTCCCCCCGTACCTTGCCGAATCTCAACAATCGCATTTCGATGATCATTCGGGTCTTTTGGAACCAAAAACATCTGTAATTCATCATCAATGGAAATCAACTGCTCATCAATGGTTGCCAACTCTTCCTTCGCCATATCTTCCATTTCAGGGTCATCCAATAACTCGCTTGCATCGTTTTTTTGAGCATTCAACGATTTATACAACCGATACTTTTCTACAAAGACTTTGAGCTCGGTATACCGTTGCGATAACACTTTATACTTGGACTGGTCAGCAACAACTTCAGGATCTGACAACTGACGTTCAACATCTTCAAACTGAAGCTCTATTTCATCATATGACGAATTTGACATTCAACTACTTATTAAACTTGGCGTATTTTTTCTTAAACTTTTCAATTCGGCCTTCAGAATCAACCACTTTATTCTCACCGGTAAAAAAGGGATGACAACTGGCACAAATATCAACACGAATGCTTTCAAGCGTTGACCCTGTTTTAAACTCAGCGCCACAAGCACACGATGCAACAACCTGACTGTTGTAATCAAAATTGATATTAAATTTTTTCTCTTTTGGTTTTGGTTGTTTAGACATTGTTATAAAAATTTATATGATTTAAAGCAGTTTGTCAACACAAAACTCAAAAAAACACCCTATCTATAAAAATAAACTTAATCTTTTTAAGGATTTATGTTATATTCGTATTAACATGTTGCTTGAACGATTAAATGGTCAACCTGAAAATGTTGAATTTAATATTCCATGCATGTCTGATTACGTTGGTGTTGTTCGCCTTGCTGTGTCAGGACTTGCAACCCGAATGAATTTTTCTATTGAAGAAATAGAAGACATTAAAATTGCAGTGTCAGAAGCATGCACAAATTCTGTCCAATATGCTTTTGACAAACCTGAAAATGAACGCGTATTTATTTCATTCAACTTATTTAAAGATAAACTGGAAATCATCATTAAAGATAATGGCAAAGGGTTCAATATCAACGAATTGGATCGAACCCCCATTGAAGATCGAGCCCTAAACGATATTGATGAAAGCATCCCTAGGTTAGGGTTGGGACTAACATTTATCAAAAGCCTGATGGATGAGACGAACATTACGTCTGAACCAGGAAAAGGCACCACCGTCCAAATGGCCAAACACATTTAATGTGAATGCCTCTAAAGATTATTGCTTTGTCTGTAATGGGCATGATTTTTTTCTCATTTTACAAGCGAAAATTAATCCCAATTTTACCTAAGTCCTTATGGCTTCCCGCGGCCTCAGCCTTAGCTATTATGTCATTGGCACCCATGGGTTGGATTATCGGACTTATTAGCATTTATGCATTACCTAGACTATTTAATCAGTCCCATAAAAAACCATCTACGATTTGCGCAAAATGTGGTACCCTTTCTAAAAAGGGGGATATCACATGCAGAACGTGCCACAACCATTTAAGCTAAAAGATATAGAACCAAACAAAGCGTTCAATTCAACCAATTACAGCCCTGATTTACACAAGGCCATTGAATCACTAGAAGAAAAGCATCGCATCACATTATTTCGTAAAAACAGCATCCCAATTGCAGATTTCAAATACACTCCAGACACCATTACTCATGCACTGACACATCAATATTACCCTGTAAAAATTAGAAAAAATAAGACCATCATCATCACCTGCAATCCATATCATGAATGGACGAAAACCGCCCATGAGGATACAACCATCTACCTTACAACCCCAACCAACTTCATCTATCACTTAGCAGAACAACATGACAACGGCCATATCGAAGGCCTTTGGAATGTTTGCCATTTTTTTGCCCATCACTTAGGCAGTACAGATATTCATCTGTGCAAAGCAACCGGAGCATCATTTAATCAAAACGGGCATTATCAATTCACCATTCCCATTGAAACAAAAACAGTGATACAACTGATCTACTACATTAAACTTAAAAGCCATCTTGATCCAGCAAATGCAACAACGCCTCAAGATGGCGCCTATCAGTTTAACGTTCATCCCATTGCATTGGATGGACGGATTGCAACACTCCCCACCCAACAAGGTGAATTAATCAGCATTCGATTATTTAATCACAGCCAATCATTAACAAGCATTTCATCGCTGGGGTTTTCGACCCAACAACTCAAACAAATATCGAACCTATTGCATCATTCGAATGGCTTGATACTAATTACAGGGTCCACAGGTGCTGGAAAAACAACCACGCTTTACGCATTACTTAATGAATTAAAAGAACGTCACATTATAACACTCGAAGACCCCATTGAAAAAATCATTCCGCACACCCACCAAACCACCATTAATCAACTTCAAAATTACACCATGGACACTGCATTAAAAGCCATTTTAAGGCACAACCCTGAAGTCATTGCTATTGGAGAAATCCGAGACAGAAAAACGGCTGAGGCCGTTATTAATGCGGCATATTCAGGGCACTTGATTATTGCATCGCTACATACCAATAGCATTGAAACAACACTGCTGCGGTTATCAAATCTTGGGATCAGCCCATTTTTAATTAGTTATTGCCTGAAAGGCATTATTTCACAATCATTAGAATTAAAAAACAACAAACAATGCCTCAATAGTGACCTGCTTATTTGCCGAACACCACCCTACATCATTAGTAACATAAAAAAAGAATTGCCCGCATTTTTAAATTACAATAACTACACCCCCATGGACCCCTAAGTTCATTGCACCAAAAAATCCCCTTGTGTCAGAGATTTAAATTGTTCATGCGCCTAAAAATAGGTATGATTTAAGTATGAGTCAAGAAACAACCCAAGCCACTGAATCTGAATTTGATATTCGAAAACAAAAACTAACAACGTACAAAGAAAAAAATATTAATCCCTTTGCGTATGAGTTCAATCGTTCACATGTGATCAATGACGCCGTCGCATTGGGCCATGGCTTATCTGCAGGGGATAAAACCGATCATGTGGTTCGAATATGCGGACGACTCAAAGCAAAACGTGGCCATGGAAAAGCCATATTTGCCAATCTCACCGATGAAACCAATACCATTCAATTGTATGCATCCGTAAATGACTTGGAATCATTCGAACAATTTGAGCTATTGGATATTGGTGATATTATTGGCGTGGAAGGCACTATTTTCTCAACCCGACGTGGGGAATTGTCCGTTCACATTCAATCCTTTTCCTTATTAACAAAATCACTCCACCCATTACCCGAAAAATACCATGGTCTTCAAGACAAAGAAGCAAGATACCGCCGACGGTATGTGGATTTAATTGCAAATCCTGATGTTATGGAGGCATTTAAAAAACGGTCACATATCATCAAAGACATTCGCGATTATTTATCGGATCAGGGCTTTATGGAAGTTGAAACTCCGGTACTTCACCATATTTATGGTGGCGCCGCGGCGCGTCCATTTACTACCCACCACAACGAATTAAAACAAAACTTATACTTGCGAATTGCATTAGAGCTTCATTTAAAACGATTAATTGTGGGTGGGTTTGAAAAAATATTCGAAATCGGCCGAGTATTTCGAAATGAAGGGGTATCATTTAAACACAACCCCGAATATACATTACTCGAACTCTATCAAGCATATGCTGACTACTCGGATATGATGACATTAACCGAGCAACTGTTGCATCATTTAGTGACACAAACATACAATTCTGAAACCATTGAATACCAAGGAGAACCCCTTCAGTTTTCTTTGCCGTTTAAACGCATTCGAATGAAAGATGCGATTCTGGAACACGCCGGAATTGATATTGAATCCGCAACGACAACCGACATGATCGAAAAACTAAAAACACATGGGCACGCATATTCAACAGATACACCCAAAGGAGAACTCATTAACGAACTATACGACACCTTTGTGGAGCACCAGCTGATTCAACCCACATTCATCATTGATTACCCGGTCGAAACCTCACCACTAGCTAAAAAAAATCGACACAATCCCGCATATGTTGAACGATTTGAATTAATCATTAATAAAATGGAAATTGCCAACGCATTCACGGAATTAAATGACCCCATTGACCAAAAAGAACGATTCGAAGATCAACAAAAAGCAAAGGCGGCGGGCGTCGAAGATGCCCACGAAATGGACAATGATTTTATTGAAGCATTGTCGTATGGCATGCCACCCACAGGCGGGCTTGGCATTGGCATTGATCGCATCGTAATGCTACTAACCAACGCCGCATCGATTCGAGATGTTATTTTCTTTCCTCATTTAAAACACCTCACATAATTTCTACTTATTTTTTTAAATAATTTAGGTATAATGTTAAATGTCTTCTGATACAATTATGTCTATTTTAAAACGAATTATTTTTGCTGGGTTGGTATTGAGTGTATCCATTTGGATATTAAATACGAAACCGTTTAAACTGGGTCTTGATTTAAAAGGCGGGGTTTCTGTTATTTTAGAAGCCCAAGAAACAGACCAGCGCCCGTTAACCAACGACGACATGCTTGGTGTAATTGACGTGATAAGAGGCCGAATTAACGCATTAGGACTAACTGAGCCTGTCATACAACGAAAGGGCATCAACCAAGTCATTGTTGAGCTCCCAGGCATTTCAGACATTGACCGCGCCTTAGCGTTAATTGGAGAAACCGCACAACTCACCTTCCATGAGGCTGAATGGGCACCTCAGAATGTCGACCGATTAACCGACGAAGAAAAAACATTATTACTTGGCAACGATGTCAAAATTACGTATCTCAAACAAACCCTATCCAATCAAGAAACCATTCTTCGGCCACTCATTCTTAAAAAAAAGGTCATCCAAGGCAGTCAACTGGCTGAAGCATTTGCCGGCACCGACTCATATGGCCGGCCCATCATAAACATTAAATTCAACTCTGATGCCACCGATATTTTTTATAATGTAACAAAACGAAGTGTCGGCCGACCAATTGCCATTTTACTAGACGGGGTTCCTATTTCTGCACCAAATGTGGATGAACCAATCATGGGTGGAACAGCTGTAATTTCAGGATCCTTTACCGCGGAAGAAGTCAAAGATTTGGTGATTAAGCTCCGTGCCGGCTCCCTACCAGTCCCTGTAAAAATTCTATCCAATCGATTAATTGGCCCGACATTGGGATTGGACTCCATTAACAATGGAAAACGTGCGGCCATCATCGGGTTTGGGCTGGTCATTATTTACATGGTGATATTTTTTCGATTTTTTGGAACAATGGCAGTATTGGCCTTGGGGTACTACGCCATACTAACGCTCGCCATATTAAAAATTATGGACGCCACACTCACCCTTCCTGGGATTGCCGGACTTATTTTAACTCTAGGCATGGCCGTAGATGCAAATATCATTATTTTTTCTAGAATCAGAGAAGAATATCGTCGAGGAGAATCCATGATTTCAGCAGTAAATGAAGGTTTTTCTAAAGCGTTCATCGCAATTGTTGATTCAAATATAACCACACTATTTGCCGCAATGGTGTTATTCTGGCTAGGAACAGGGTCTATTAAAGGGTTTGCACTGACATTAAGCATTGGTGTTGTAATGAGCATGTTTTCATCGTTATTTGTCACCAAATTACTCATTCAAAGCAGTTTAAAGTTTATAAATTTACCAAAATGGGTATTAATGGGGAGAATCACCAATGATTAATTTTATAAAAAAACGACGGTTATGGTATAGCTTCTCAATCATCATTATTGGCATTGGGGTTATCTCAATGGTAAGCAACTTTCAGCAAATGAATCATATATTTAATCTAGGCATTGATTTCACTGGGGGAACATCAATTACACTTCGTTTTAATGATCAATTATCAACCTTAGAAAAACAGTTACGCGAAACCTTAATGGACACAAAATTAACAAAACATAGCATTCAAACATCAGGGTTAAACGACATTGTCATCAAAACAGAAGAAATGACCGTTGAAAAAAGAAACGAACTCTTCACTACAATCGAAAAAAAAATTGGACCATTTGATGTTCTAGAAGTCGATATTATTGGACCATCCATTGGCGAACAATTACAAACGACATCGATCATTATCATCATTGCCGTATCGATCGCCATCTTAATCTATTGTTCATGGCGATTTGAATTTATTTTTGGCATTGCGTCCATTATTGCTTTGCTTCACGATGCCTTCATTTTATTGTGCGTCAGCGCGTTGCTTCAACTGGAAATAAATACGTCCTATGTCGCCGCATTACTCACCATGCTTGGCTACTCGATTAATGATACCATTGTTATTTTCGATCGAATTAGAGAAAAAATTCGAAACCAAGAAGACACAACAGAAACATGGTCCAAAACCTTATTAAATACGGCCATTAATGAA
>Ga0181568_10006392_pt1 | contig 10290 bp, 7 predicted proteins | sample 101ome_20_FD_133758 | JGI IMG/M metagenome (GOLD analysis project Ga0181568, IMG submission 133758) | Coastal salt marsh microbial communities from the Groves Creek Marsh, Skidaway Island, Georgia - 101404AT metaG (megahit assembly) | ecosystem: Environmental > Aquatic > Marine > Intertidal zone...
CTAATTGAAAATAGCCCAAATGAAAAAATCAAATCCTTGATGTTGCGAATTAAGGATTTGTCTAAAAATGGTATGATAAGTGACGCTTTACATACAATTGTGGATTATTCAGATTTACTTTATTTCTATCCAAAGGAGGGTGACAGGCAAGATGTTGAGAATTGGTTGAATCTGTATGACAAGATTTCAGCATCCAGTGGTAATGACTCAGCGATTGTATTGAATCGGTTAAACGATTTACTAGAATTAGAAGGCGATGGGCCAAAAAGCACCTCTCCCGGCTCCAGCGGAGCGGTTGAGATTCTTACAATTCACAGTTCTAAAGGATTAGAAGCCCCAGTGGTAGTTTTGTATGATCTCTTTTCAACGGGAACTAGAGATTCATCGTTTGCATCAACTGATAATGTTCTAGTGACTCCGGATATCATTGCTGGCAGAATACATCCTTGGAGAGGGGAAAAGAAACCTGAAAGCGGTTCATGGGTCCTTGCCAGCCTCTTTGATAATGGACAGCAGCTAGCGGAAAGAAGAAGACAATTCTATGTCTCTTTGACTCGCGCTAAGCAGAGATTAATCATTGCAGGCGCCCCTTCAAAATCGTCGAAAACAACAGAAAATGGCAGTATCCAAATTGAAAGAGGCGAGGGCCGCCAGACAATGGGAACGATGTTCCTTGATGGTTTGGCCTATTCTAGTATCGAAGCGGGTAATGAGGGATGTGTTTGGTCAGATGGCGGTTTAGAACAAACTGGTAAAACATTGGTTCTAAATCCTGGTGAGTTATATCAAAATTCATTCTTGGGAGAAGATTCTTGTAATTCGATTTCAATATTCCATCAACCACAATGTTTTGAATCTGCGGAAATAGAATCTGTTGTTTCGATGTGGAAGAACAGATATGAATTGGTTCAAAGTATTACAGATAAGGTGGATAATAAAGAGCCTTTGAGATCAAAATTCACTCTTCCCTTAGCGTCTCATTCACTTGACACCTCATGGGATTGCCGCAGAAGATTTTGGCTATCATCAATTTCAAATTGGGAGTCTGAAAAATTCAATTTCATTCCAGTAAGTGAAAGAAAATCAGAATGGCCAAAAGCGACAGAGTTCGGTTCACTTTTCCATAGATTATTAGAAATCGGTCTTCCAAACCCCGGTTCAAATGTATCTAATTTGGACAAAGCATGGACATTGAAACAAGAAGACTATCTTACAGATGAAAAAATTCTAAATGAGGTTTTAGACCAATCGTCCTTGGTTGACGAAGAGGTATTGCAAAGAACAAGAGAGAGATTGACTCATCTCGGTAAACTAACGAGAGAGGGTCTTCTTGGTGATTTGACAACGGGCGAAACTGTTGATGGTTTCAAGTTGGAAGGTCTTCGAACAGAATTACCATTTTACATGGCGATTAATCACACACCAGATGAACTTTACAGAAATAATTGGACTCCAAATGGTAATGTAAAATCATCTAAAATCGATTTAGTAAATGTAATTTTCAATGGAAGAATCGACTTGGTTTTAGCGCTTTCAGATGAAGATGGCCAAGGTTGGTTACAGGTTGTAGATTCAAAAACGACAGGCTGTTTGTCTGTATTCAATGTTGAAGACCCCGATAATGGTCATGAATTACAAATCGTTGAAGATTATCAAAGTCCATTTGCTGTGACTGATTCAGAAAAGAAAATTATCCATAAACATCGATTACAACTCGCACTTTATTGCCTTGCATTAGAGGAGTCTGAGAATAAAAAACCCGAATCGAGTAGAAGAAAAATTCTCCCTCCTGCAATTCATATCGCTGCTTCAGGTAGAGTTGTAAGAATGACTGATGAACAATATAGAACCGCTTTGAAGGATTTACAAAATTTAATCCAGTGGGCTGGAGAAATCAGCGCAGTTGGAGAAAATGCAACCCCTCCCCAAAGATTACCTATGGAAGCGATTGAAACATGTAAACAATGTCCGTTCTTCAATGGAAACATTCGGTTATGCGGTCCTCAAGGAATCAAACTTGGCCCAGCATAACAAGAGTTCCGGGGAACTTTTCATTACCTGCAACTTGATGAATTTCAACATTTGAAAAACCTGCATTTATCATATGAGTTTTCCATTCCTCCATCGAATATGTAGTCATGTGCACTCCAACATGTTCTGGCCAAGAAAGAGAATCTTCGTTTTCTAAATAATGATCTATGCCTGCGACTAAAACCCCACCTTCATTCAACCATTCTTGGCGAATCTGGTCAAGGATATCTTCGGGTTTTTTCAAGTAATACAAGAATTCCATAGAGTGAACGAGGTCGAATTTCTTTTCAGGTTTCCATCCGGGAAGGACGCCGAATGAATAATTGCCTTCTGGGTCAATTTGTTTTGCTTTTTTGATCATTTCACTAGCGCCGTCTATCCCTTGACAAAAACTAGCACCTTGTTTTGAAAGTAGGCGAACAACCCATCCGTTTCCACAGCCAAGGTCGATTGCAGAAAAATTCTCGGGAACTTTAGGCAGTGCGAGATTTAGCATCTCATTCACAGAGGGTGCATGCCCTCTTTCCATACCTTCGTCCTTACCAAATTTAGCCCAATCCGAAAAGACTTCAGTAGCATTTCTCTTGCCCATACACTTTCTAATAATTTACAATCAATAAATTCACCTATACAGAAAAAGACTTGACCCTTGAACATTTGCGAAGGGTATGGAGATTAGTTCAGATACAATCGATGACGTTCTTTACCCTGAAATCGATGCATATTCCACAGGTTTACTCGAGGTCTCAGAATTGCATACAATTCATTGGGAGAGAGCAGGTAATCCAGATGGTATACCTGTTATTGTTATTCACGGTGGACCTGGTGGAGGTAGTCAACCATCCTACAGGAGATATTTTGACCCAAACAAATTCGACATAATTCAGTTCGACCAAAGAGGTTGTGGAAAATCAACTCCATATGCTGAACTTGAAGACAATACTACCCAAGCATCAGTATCGGATATGGAGGCACTGAGAGAATATTTTGGCATCGACAAATGGCATGTGTTTGGAGGTTCTTGGGGCTCTACCCTTTCTTTGATTTATTCACAGAGTCATCCTGATAGAGTATTGAGTATGACTCTTCGAGGAATTTTCATGTGTCGCAAAAGCGAACTTCATTGGTTCTATCAAGATGGAGCTAGCCATATCTTCCCTGACGCATTTGACTCCTATCGAGACCATATTCCAGAAGATGAGCAAGGGGATTTAATCACAGCATATTATTCCAGACTGACAAGCGAAAATAGTGATGTTCGAAGGGCTGCTGCGAGGGAGTGGACACGGTGGGAAATGGCCACCAGCAGACTTTTCCCTGACCCAGAATATTTGGATAAAGCAGAAGATCTAGATTTTGCAGTCGCTTTTGCAAGAATCGAATGCCATTATTTCATCAATGCAATTTTTGTTGAGGAAGCATATATTTTGAAAAATATAAACAAGATTAACCATATTCCAACTGTAATTGTGCAGGGAAGGTATGATGTTGTTTGCCCAACAAGAAGTGCCTGGGAATTACATAAGGCGATGAAAAACAGTGAATTAGTAATCGTTCCAGATTCTGGACATTCGATGGGAGAAGTCAGTATTGCAAGAGAGTTGGTTTCAGCAACTGATAAAATTTGAATCAATCAAATAACAGTTGAAATTTGGCATGATGATGCGTCGGCTTGATATGTAAGGCCAATGTGGATAATAATTAGGCGTAGCCTAAGGTGAGATAAATGTCCGAAACCGGAACCATCACTCCAGAAACTCAAATCAAAGAATTAACCGAACGTCTTGAAGAAGAGACCGACCGTTTGTTGAAGCTATATGCTGCATATGAGCAACAAGAAAAAGAGTTGCTAGATACAAAGGCAGAAGTCGAAGTCTTAGAAAAAGAAATCGTTGAAAGAGAAATCGAAAAAGAGAGTCTAGAAGCATTGTTGAATGAGAAGGATGCTAGAATTAGAGACCTAGAAATGAAGGCTAGTAAGACCGGAAAGCAAGTCGAACACTTAGAGCCCGAATTGCAAAAGATGGAAGAAAAATATGCTAGAGAAAAGGACAGGCTCGGCAAAGTTTTCTCCATTGCGGAAGAATTGGATAATGACCTGCGTCTGGCAGTTGTAGAATTGAATACAAGAGACAAGTGGTACATGGAACACATGTCACTATTCGAGGATTTGAACAAAGCAATCCAAGAAAGATACCAGATGATTGAGGCTGCAGCAGAAGCAGAAAGACAATCTCAACACATGGGCCGTGCGATTGCGGAAAGAATGGAAGAAATGGTCGAAGCCAGAGCCGCTGAAATGACACTTGAAGAAGCTCAAGATATCAACGAGCAAGAATCAGAAACCGTATCCAACGAGACATCTACAGAAGACGCCACTGGTGATTCAGACGATGATTGGAGTTGGTCAGAACCCGTTCTCCAAGGAGTTATGGAAAAGAACGGCATTACCGATAGAGATGCCTTCATTGAATTTGCAAAAGCTTACGACATGGATGGCAACAAATACCTGAAAGGGTCAGAACTTGGTGCAGCAGCCGCTGATTTCGTCTCAAACGATGGTGGAGAATCTGAAGCAACTCCTGAGGAACCAGCAGTTGCAGAAGAATCGACCGAAGCAACTCCTGAAAAAGAGCCAGAAGTCACCTGGAGAACATCTGGCGATCCTTGGGAAGACCAATGAGGTGAGCCTTTGGCAATGCTTGCCCGAGGTGGACTCTTACCAGTTTTAACCCCAACAATAATGGGAACTGGATTCATTTTAGTGTCTTGGTTTGTTGATCCATTGTTTGGAATAGGTCCAGCGTTGGGAATCTTGATGCTAATGTTGGCGGCATTTTTTGCCAATTTTTGGCGCGACCCTGACCGCCCGATTCCTAGAGATGAGGGTATTATCGTATCACCTGCGGATGGCCATGTTATGTTCGTAAAACGTGAAAGAGCGATTGGAAGAAGGCCATCAAAACTAGAAATAGAAGATTCAATCCATGACGAGCTTACAGGCACATGGTTCGGAGAATCATGCGAACAACCATTGAGTTTTGAAACCGAACAGAGATGGGAAGCGGTTCAACAAGGCGAAGAAAAAGAAACAGATGCATGGAGAATAGCGGTATTTATGTCACCTTTGGATGTTCATGTAAATCGCTCTCCAGTGGCTGGAAAGATTACTAGAATGGAACATAGAACTGGCAAAGGTAAGCGTAGAGGACCATTTCTTCCAGCATTCAAAAAAGAAAGCGAATTCAACGAAAGAGTTCGAACTTTGTTTCAAAGAGAAGATGGCTTAGTCGTTGAAGTCAACCAAATATCAGGTGCGTTAGCGCGAACGATAATTCCTTGGAGTTCAGAAGGCGATGAAATGAGAAGAGGGCAAAGGTTTGGAATGATTCGTCTGGGTAGTCGAGTTGACGTCAGAGTCCCAGCAGCAAAATTCAGCCCTTGTGTCATTAGTGCAGAAGAAAATAATAAGCAATATCCGAAAGGGGAGTTTGTTAAAGCAGGTTCGACCATACTTTACAGAGGGATTTAGATGAAGTTGAAAAATGAAATCATGCCATTTTTCCTGATGTTGGTAATTGTTATGCCAGTAGGCTATTTTTTCGCAGGGTCCATCGTTTACAATGGCGTTGCATTTACCAATCAAGATTGCTGGGGAAATTTTGACCAGAATACCCCAACTCAATTTGCTCCACTAAGAAATGAAGTACCACTAAATGAATCATCTAACAGTGAAAACATCTCTTCAGAAATAATGACTGGATTATCAGAATACTGGTGGGATGGGTATGAAAACGCAACCATACCGATTGAAGAAGAGGGTATTCATCTCTCAGCATGGTATCTCAATCAGTCCGCAACGATGCCATGGGTGATTTTTGTTCACGGGATAAGAGGGTGTAAATCAGATGGCGCAATGCTACTTCCAGCAGGTATGCTAGCGAATGCAGGCTTCAACGTGATAGTATTCGATTTACGAGACCACGGAGAATCTTCTATCGATGACAATCGGGTTTCAGGAGGCCAAGACGAATGGGCGGATGTGATTGCAGTTTACGACTGGCTAATTGCGGAACACGGCGCAGAGCCTGAAAAAATAGGTTTGTTCGGTAATTCTATGGGTGCGGGAACTGTAGCGATTGCATTCTCTTTAGATGAAAGACTACAAGCGATTTGGCTGGACTCAGGATACTCCGATATGGGTGATATCGTAGTGGAGGAATTAGAATTCCAAGGTTATCCAACATTCCTAGGAAGCGCTGGAATTTTTGCAGGAAAAATAATCGCAAATCAAAATTTAATCGAATATTTCCCTCTTGAAGCAGGTACCGAAATAGGAGATCGGCACATGTACATTGCACACGGCAATCAAGACAAGAGAGTACGTCAACACCATGGAGAAAAAATGTATAATGAAGCATTAGAAAACGGAGATAAGAACAATGTCGAGTGCTGGTTCCAAGATTCTGTAATTCGCTATGATGTTGGTGAGGGCATGACAAGTGATGAGCACGTGACATTGATGCTAACACATACTCTTGAATATGAGTCTAGGCTTGTTGGATTCTTTTCAGATTCGTTAATGTGAGAAGGATTCTTACCTGTGGATACGGAGGATTAATCATGGCAAATGGAAGATTGACTATGATTGGGTCATCTTCAGATAAGCCTGCAAAAATTCATGATTTAATCAAAGCTCCAGCGAATGCTCCTTGGGCTCAGGAGAAAAAGAATTCATGGGATGCGAAATTTCCAGCCACTGTTTACTATACCCCTGAAACCTTAGCAGATGGTACACCTACCACCGCATTGACCGTTATTTTGCGCACTAAAGGATGTCATTGGTGGTGGTCTAGCGGTTGTACTTTTTGCGGATATTTCAATGATACAAGAGACGATGTGACAAGTGAAGATCTGCACGCACAGTGGGAAAAATCACTTGCAAAATTCGAAGATTTCGAGTCAATGGGAATGGTCAAAGTTTACACCTCTGGAAGTTTGCTAGAAGACAGAGAAATCCCTCTGGATTTCCAAGAGAGAGTTCTTCGTGATTGCCATGAACTTGGTAAAGAACTGGTTGTGGAAAGCCGTACTGAACAATTGAGTGAAGAAAAATTAGCTTGGGCTACATCCATCAATCCCAAATTTTCAGTCGCTATTGGCTTGGAAGCATATGATGATGAGGTTCTGAAATTCCATGTCAATAAGGGATTTAGTGTTAAGAGCTGGGATAGAGCAGTTGAAAATTTGAACAAATTTGGATTGAGAGTCAAAACATACCTGATGTTCAAACCTCCTTTCATGAGTGAGGGCGATGCTTTGAATCACGGTGCAAAATGGATTCTTGATGTGGCAGAGAAGAGCGATGAAATAAGTGTGAACCCAATGAATATCCAAAAAGGGACAGTAATCGATAGACTGTTTCGCAACAACGAGTACCGCCCACCTTGGTTGTGGTCATTGGTTGAATTAATAGCAAGAGTTCACCCGCACATCCATCCTTCTAATTCTGGAAATGGTGCTTCAGACCAGGTTTCAAGATTGATAATTCATCCGACTGCTGGTGGTAAAATCCGAGGGTCTCATAATTGCGGCCAATGTGATGAGGACGTTGTTGCAGCGATAGAGCGATATTCTGTGAGCGGCGATATTCACGAATTTGATGGGCTAGATTGTGTTTGCAAAAATATCTGGAAAACAGAAATTGCGCTGGATGAAACAATGCCAGTTCCTCTCGGAGTTGGAATGAATCGTCGTGGAAATCCCTTGAATCATCTCCGCTCACCTTGATAATTTGTGTGTCAATCTTTATGACTCTATCATCGGTGGCATAAATTACCCCTACGGGGTCAAGGTGATAAAATGACGAACTCTACTATTTTGCCCGATGTTTCGGAAGGTGTCGCAGAACCTTCCTCATCAAGACTGATTATCGTGATAATGTTTGTTGGTCTTTCAGGATTGTTAGCCTTATACAGCAACATTTTCGGATGGGATAATATTCCCGTAATTGGTGAAATAGTTCCACTGATGGAGAACCTTGGTGGTTCAGGAATCTGGTATTATTTGATAGGTATTTTAGTCGGCACCGGGATGATAATTGCCAACTTGGTTGGAGGAGTCCTTTCGGATTGAGGTGAGATGATGTCTGGAGCAGTCACAACAGGTGTAATTATTCTCGTGACCTACATGGTCTTTGCAAACGCAGTTCAGAAAGGAATGGGCGGTATGACAAAACCTCTTCGACAGTTTGGTCTGTTTTTGCTTACCAAAGCAGCTGGGCCAGCAACAGATCTTTTCCAAGAAAAGGAAGGGTCTGGTGCAAAAACATGGATGCAAACCGGAGTATTCTGGCTCGTGCTAGCAGGTGTAGGCGGTTTCCTTTCTGCATGGCACAGTTATGACCCTGCAGCATTGGATTCACTGTCAAACATAGGTTGGTCTTATGATGATGGTAGTGCTTTGGCTTACTTCAATTCAGTAGCAATTGGAACAGCCATTTTCGCAATTTTAATCGGTGGCGCTTTGGTTGCTCATGCTAGAACATGTGGGGCAAAACTTGCTAGTGAAGCAAATGCATCCCTAATCGCACTTGCATGGACTGGACAAGTTCTGGTAGGACTAGCACTTTCTGCTCTTGACCATTGGGATGTTGTGACATTTGGCACAACCCAAATCGCGTTGTATGGGATTGTTTCAGCATTATTGACACTCAGCCTTCTAGTCAACTCCCTAATCACTCTTGGAGATAGAGGTACTTCTCCAATATCGGTACCATCTTGGTTTTTGTTGTTTGCATTGCTAACAACTATTTTCGGAAAGTTTGCTACCGCACTTGGAGAATCACTAGATTGGACTGCGACAGTTTGGGTTGCAGACATTATGCTATCATCTTGGGCTCCATTGGCGCTAATGTTTGGTGTAGGATACCATGTATTATCTCACGTCACAGAACAACCGATTTGGTCTGGAAGCCTAACCAAGGCGTCCATGTTCTTACTATTCGTGACCATACCTCCATTCTTCCTTTCAGAATCTAACCACGCAGACACCTTCACACAATCGATTGGAGCGATTCTAGTCACTATGGGATTGTTCCCAGTGTTTGCAGCATCAACCAATATGGTTGCAACAATGCGTGGAAATGCCAGCGCTGTCGTTGACAGCCCAGGAGCGACTGCAGTCGCAGCAGCAGCAATTATGATGCCAATCTTTGCAATCATAGGATACTTCACAGGATTGAACGTAATGATTGGTGACGGATCTATGGCTAATGTAGCAGATGTAATTAATTCAGCATTCATGTATGTAATTGGAGGTCTGTTCTGCTTGGGAGCATTATTCCATTCATACCCATTATCGGGAAGAAAAGCCCTAACAGGTTCAGCTGGAATGGCAACTTGGTTAGTTATTCTAGGAGGATTAATTTCCACAATTTTGTTCTTGATGCACGGCTGGTCTGAAAATGCCCTAATCAATGCTGAAGTAGAAGACCCAGCATCTAACCTAACCGGCTTTGCTCTAGTGGGTGCCTTTACCTTCTATGGTGTAGTTATGGGATACATTCTAGCTGGAAACAGCGTCGTCAAGACATTACTATTCGGCGCTAATTCTGATACACCAGTATCTGCTGTTAGCGACATAACTACCTACAACTTGGTAGATGGAACTACCACAATCAGGTCTCTACTTGGTAGAGGAGTTGGAGTTGATACAACCCTAGTTATCGGAGAAACAGATGAAGAAGGAGAAGGCGGTTCAACAGTTATAGATGTATCAGCAGGACTTCACAACGACGAAGTTGATGAATTCCCTGTGGACTTCGACGAGGATTTAGTTGAACTGACAAGGTGGCTTTGTGGAAGAGGAACTACAACAGCTCAATTCTTTGCGTGGGCAGATGTAGATAATTCTGGAGAATTAGATATGTTTGAATTTGCTAATGCACTTCGCGTCGCAGATGTTGCAAATTTACCACCTTGGGATATTGAAAAGTTGGTAAAAGTCATGGATATCAACTCAGATGGAAGAATCAATCTCCCAGAATTAGACATCGCTCTACTAAACATTCGAAACACCCTAGGTATTGAATTCGTACCATACGAAGAAGAATCCAATGAGGAAGAAGTTGTTGAAGAGGAATCCGTTGGGGAGGTCGAAGAAGAAACGACTGAAGAAGAAACGACTGAAGAAGAGGAATCTTCTGAGGGTGAAGAGGCAGTAGAAACTCCTTCAAAATCAGAAATTAAGAAGAGAGAG
>Ga0181568_10006403_pt1 | contig 10279 bp, 10 predicted proteins | sample 101ome_20_FD_133758 | JGI IMG/M metagenome (GOLD analysis project Ga0181568, IMG submission 133758) | Coastal salt marsh microbial communities from the Groves Creek Marsh, Skidaway Island, Georgia - 101404AT metaG (megahit assembly) | ecosystem: Environmental > Aquatic > Marine > Intertidal...
ACCAACAGTTGTTGAGATGCTTACACCTGAACCAGTGTCAGCTGCACCATCGATATCACCTTCACCACCAGCAGGAGTTGAATCGCCTACATAAGCTAAAGTAAGAGCAGCGCCACCTAATGAAGTAGATAGGCTAATACCAGTACCTTCATCGTCTGTAAGACCAACAGATGATGTGATACCTGCACTGTTACTTGATGTTGTGTCGCTTACAAGACCGCCCACGTCACCTGTACCATCAGGAACACCAATGTCGTTACCAACAGTTAATGTTACACCACCAGTAGCAAAAGTTAGGTTGTCCCAACCAGTTACTGCACCAGTTGCAGTTCCTGTTGTACCAAGTGTAATACCTGCGCTTGTAGATACAGCCATACCTGAGTCTGTAGATGTTGATAGACCAAAAGAGATTGATCCACCATTGTGTACGTTAGTATCAGAACCAGCAGCGTTGTATACTAAAGATGCAGCACCACTGACTGAGATATCTGCATTTGCTGCGCTAGAAAATAAGCCAGCTGCAACAGCAGAAACTAAGTAAGTTAGTTTTTTCATTTTTTATTGTCCTTTCAAAAACAATATTGTTTTTCGAATTTGAATATAATGATTAAGTAAAAATATTCACAAAAAATATACAAAAATGAGGAATTTAGTAAAATTTGTTGCAAATTTGCAACACATATTATTTTAAGATGTACCCAAAATAGTCTGATGGAATGGCAAGCCCTTGTTTTTTCCAATAATCTCGCTGGGAGTTAAAAGCATCATAAAACTCAGCATAAAATAGAGAAAAATTGTCTTTTTTAATAGAAGATTGATGAATTCCTTTTTGGACTTGATTCATACTTGCTGTTTGTGCAAAAAAGCCCTCTCGAATAGAAGCATTATACTCTTCATGAATTTTACAAAATTGATAAATTTTTTCTCTTTGATTGCTCATATCAGAGACTAATTCTTCATATTTAACGATAAAAATTTTTTCTTTTATATCTTCATATTGAAGCCAAGATAAAATTGAGGCTTCAAAATTTGCCACTTGAACACCGATATTGAAAAAAGAGGAGCTGTAAGGAACATGTCGAACATATCGTTGTTTGAAAAGCGATATCGCCACGTCCCAAGGATTTCTTAAAATTAAGAGAATTTTAGAAGCAGGAAGTGATTTGAGTATGAAACCAATATAAGAAGAGTTCATGGGTAATTTGTCGACTATTTGTGTAAATTCTTTTTTCAGTTGATTGGTAGCACTAATATATTTCTCACCAATCATTAGAAGGTTTTCAGCAGTGAGCTCTTTTTCATCTGTTAAGTGGTTTAATAATAAATTTTTAAAGATATTTAATTCACCACCAGCAAATACCTCTTTATTGGCGGTTACCACCGACTCTAACAAGGTAGTGCCAGATCGGGGAAGGCCAACGATAAAAATATTATCTTCACCCTGTTGGCTATTCAAATTTTTTATTTGATGAATTTCTTTATAGGTATTCATGTATTGTAATTCTTGTTTTTGTAGTTGCACCATGTTTAGACGTTGAATAGAAAAAATTTCTTTATTGGCTTTAACATAAAATTCATCCGAAAGATTGGAGTCTTCTTTTTCATAATATAATGCAAGTGAAAAGTATAATGGGACAAGGTGTTGAAAAATTTCCATTTTAGAATTATAGGATTTTTTTTCAATTTGTTGCTTACAATGATTAATCAGGTCTGGATCTACCGCTTTTTTGTCAATTTGAATAAGTTGCAAAAACAACTCAGCATTAAAATTAATTTTTAAATATTTTTTAATAAATTCAACAGCCTCCATTTGTTTTTTTTGGGCAATGAGAATAAATATTTTTACAAGTAAGGCAGGAATATAAAAAAGATAGTCTTGAAACTTTGCCTCGTTAATTTCTAAACAATGATCAATTTCTTGTTGGGCCAAATCAAATTTTCTCATAAAAAGATAAAGCTCAGCAGCATTTTGGGAGGGTGATGGAGAGTCGGGGTTGATTTTTTTTGCTTTTTGAATAAAGAAATCTGATTTTTCTATATCTTCAGCTTTAAAATAATAGTGACCCAAATTATTATTTAAGTCAAAGTCATCGGGAAATTTTATTAATTGTTTTTCAAGAATTTGAATAGCCTTTAGGGATTCCTCTTTTAGCCCATGGATATGTGCTAGGAGTTTATGAAGGTAGAGATTTTCAGGGGTTTTTTCAATAAGTTGAACTGTAACTTGTTGTGCCTTTTGAAGTTGGTTGTTTGCAATATATTGTTGGATTTGATTAATTATTGTATTCATGTTAATTAGAATAGAATTTACAATTTTATACTATATTTAGTTTTTATTCATGCAAATCCTTCAAAATATTAAGTTTCAGTATCACATTAAAGAAATTAACGATCTTGTATCTGGCAATAAACATAAAGAGCTAAGTGAGAATTTAATCAGCTTGTATTCGAAAGATGCAAAAATGTTTTTTAAAATTATTAAACATTTTTATCATCAATTAATTGAAATTAGATCAACAGAAAATATTTTTATCAATAATTTAGTTTTAGTTAATTCGTTTATGTCAGATGATCAAAAAATTGTTTCTAATTTTTTTGATTTTTATTTCACTAAGGTAAACTTTAAAAAATTTTTAATTGATAATTTTTCAACTAAAATAGCAGAAGTAAGTCAGTCGATTGACTTTTCCTCAAAATTATCTGTTGATGATATGATTAATAACTCAATTATTTTTCAAATGATGATGAGTTTTAAAAATATGGAAAAAATATTATTTCTTCATAATGATTTTGTTTTTTTTTCTACAGAGCAAAAACTAAACTTTTGTCATAGTGGTCAAGTCAAATGTTTCTTTCACATAGTTGACCATCCCTATCAAGTCTATTCTAGGTTAAAAAAAATCAATAATGGTGATAAAAATATTTCTCAAAATATAATGTTTAATCTTGATAATAGTACTCATGTTGTAAGCCACAATGATGTAAGTATTGAAATTATGAAAAAGGGTTGGACAGTTCACAGTAATAGTTGGTGTGATCCTAATGTTATTAATTCTATGCGGGGAATATTTATCAAAAAAGAGGATTTTAAATTAAACCCAGAAGAAACTTATGCAAATCTAATTTTGCACCTTCGACAAAGCGGTGAGGAAATACCACTAGATTATAAGCTAATTGATCAATATATCGAAGATCAACCATATAATGATACAAGTGATGAAATTGAAGAATTATCCAATAATGAAAAAAAATTTATTCAAAGAAATTGCACTGACTTAAATGAAGATTTAATCTTTGATTTTTAATTCACCCCTTTGACTATTAACAAAAAAATTTTAAGCAAAATAAATAGCGATCTTAAAGATTATCCTCAATCTAAATTAATGATTGTTTCCAAAAATCAATCTGTTGAAGATGTTCAACAACTGATAAGCGATGGTTACAGTCTTTTTGGAGAAAATCGAGTTCAAGAGGCTCAACAAAAATTTTTAAGCGCTGATCGTCAAAATATTGAACTCCATTTAATAGGGCCCCTGCAGTCTAATAAAGTTAAATTAGCATTAAGGATCTTTGATACCATACAAAGCATAGATCGAATTAAAATAGTAGATGAAATAATCAAATATAAACCTACAAATAAATTTTTTATTCAAATTAATATTGGTCAAGAGTCTCAAAAAAGCGGTGTTCACCCCAATGATTTTCAAAATCTTTATGATTATTGTCTTTCCAATGGGGTTCAGGTTGAGGGCATTATGTGCATTCCACCACTACAAGAAAATCCTATTAAATATTTTGAAGCTATGAATTCAATTAAAGATAAAACTAATAAAAATTTAAAACTTAGTATGGGAATGAGCAATGACTATCGAGAAGCATTAAAATCACAATCAAATATTATCCGTGTAGGATCTTTAATTTTTTCATGATTAAAAAATTGATAATATTTTTTTTACTTTTTTCAAATTCTACGTGGGCGATTGAACTGCAATGTATCTTTGAAGAAGTATACGATAATAGTCAAACTCAGCAGGGTTTAGTTTTAATTAAAAATAATAAGTTAAGGTATGAATATTTTGATAAAAATCTTTATACAATTTTTAGACATAATAACGAATTTTTTGTAGTAGAAAATGCCCAACCTGAAATTTTCAAAAAAATTAACCAAAACACAATAGCGCTAAACAAAATTACTGAAATTGCTAATCAATACCCAGATATAAAGGAAATTTATGAAGAAGAGGATTTGACTATACTGCTAGAAAAAAACGAAACTGGTTTTTTTGTGAGGCGCATTGGAATTTTATCAGAAAATTTGAATATGAGTATTTTTTTAAATGATTGCAAAGAGGTTTCTTTAAGCGATAAACATTTGAAATTTTTTCCTTATTTTAAGTATACTCCCCAATAGTGTTTTATCTTCAATCCAATAGTGAGTTTTTATCTGATCAGCTTATAAGTTTTTTTCAACAAAAAGGCATTCATTTTACACTAGACCCAAACGAACCTGTTTTTGCTCGTATTTCATTTGATCAAAATAATCAAAAACTTAGCTGTTCATTAGACCATCAGACCGTTCATTTAACGTTACCCCAACATAGTCATTTTTTATTTATTTCTATTTTGGATTTATTAAAAAAAGTGAGTTTTAGGTATCGAGAGCTAATTTATTTTCCCATTCTACAAAGTGTTCAAGTAGATGATAAATTAGTAAATATAAAAAATATCCACAACATCATTCTTTCTAATTTATTTTTGTTTTTAAATGATGGGGTTCACAAAAATGATTTATATAAAATGATCTGGCCACAAGATAAAGATATTCAAATAAATAAATTAGATACACATTTGACTAATTTAAAAACAGAATTAAAAAATAATCTTGATTTTAATTTAGATTTTAGTTCGGCTTCAGGGAACTTAAAATTAATGATTAATTAGAATATCTCTTTTGCCAGTATGGTTAGGTGGCGATACCACTCCTCTTTGTTCGAGCGCTTCCATTATTCGAGCTGCTTTGTTGTATCCAATTTGAAAATTTCTTTGAAGAAAACTGGTTGAGGCCTTATTACTGTTTTTGATTAAATCAATTGATTTAGTGATTAATGCTTCATCTTCATCGCTCAGATTATCAAAGTTTTCATTTTCATTGGTTATGATTTCATTCAGTTCTTGAAGATACTCAACCTTTTGACTTTGTTTGATTTCTTTTATTAATTTATTGACTTCTTTATCGGAAATAAATGCAGACTGATATCTTATGATGTTTCCACCATTTTTGGTCATTAACATATCTCCATTTCCTAAAAGTTGTTCCGCTCCAATTTCTCCTAGCACTGTTCTACTATCGTATTTACTAGCTACTTGAAAGCTTACACGTGAAGGAAAATTTGCTTTTATGCTTCCTGTTATAATATCTACACTGGGGCGTTGAGTGGCCATTACTAGGTGAATACCACAAGCTCTTGCCATTTGAGCTAAGCGTTGAACGTAGTGTTCAACTTCTTTTCCTGCTGTCATCATTAGATCGGCCATTTCATCAATAATAACTACAATATAAGGTAATTTTTCGGCAGCTTGCTGGTTATAGCCCTCTAAATTTCTTGTCCCCTCTTCATTCATCATTGAATATCGTCTCTCCATTTCTTTACATACCCATTTCAAAGTAATGATTGCTTTTTTTGGTTCGGTAACAACAGGTGTTAATAAATGAGCAATGTCGTTATAAACGCTCAACTCCAACATTTTTGGATCGATTAATATAAGTCTTAATTGTTCCGGGGGAAATTTGTAGAGAAGACTAGTTAAAAGGGTGTTAATGAAAACTGATTTTCCCGAACCCGTTGTTCCTGCTACGAGTAAATGAGGGGTTTTGCTTAAATCAATTACTTCAATATTACCTGAGATATCTTTCCCAACACATAGAGGAATTTTATGGATAGTATTTTTAAAACTTTCATCACTGAGTAGTTCTTTAATGGTTACGGTTTCTCGATAATCATTTGGAACTTCTACCCCCAAATATTGGGTACCAAAAATTTGCGCTATTCGTACTGCTCCTACACCCATGCTGCGAGAGATATCGCCGGCCAAATTTATAATTGTATTAATTTTTATACCTGCGGCAGGTAAAATTTCATAAAGTGTTACAACTGGACCTAATTTGACGTTAATGACTTTTATTTCAATATTAAAATCGGCAAATACTCGCTCTAATAATTCTGAGTTTTCTTGAATATTTTCTTTGCTTTTTTGGTGTTTCAGGCTTGTTGACGAACTGTCTAAAATATCAAGCGAGGGAGAATTATATTTAATACCTAACTCACCCTCTTTAGTAAAATTTTTTACTGGTGCGCTTGTTGTATTTTGTGCACGGGAAGAGTCAACAACTGTGTTGATAATAGGTTCTTTTTTTAAATTTTGATTTTTATGAACTATCTCTTTTTTAACAAACACTCTTCTCATATTAAGTTTAGGGAGCCTTAAAAAAGAAAATAAGTTAAGTGAAATTATCAAAAGCATAATTCCAAATATTGTCAGAATATGACTGACATATTCATATTGATGAAGAAAGAAAAGATCTTTTGAAATTTGTCCCCAAAAATAAATCTGATCAATATATTCAAACGCCCAACCCCAATAAATTAGGCTTTGTGGTAAAAACACAAGGCTTATAAATAATGTTAAAAATCTAATAAAAAAATATTTTGGAAATTTATTTAAAAATATAGAAATGCTCCAAGTCAAAAAATAAAATGCCACGAAATAACTAAGAACACCGAAAGTGTAAATTAAAAAACTTGCAATATAAGATCCGATAGGACCAATAAGATTGGTATTATGATTGTTAGTATTGGTCAAAAAAGAATTATCATCAATATTAAAACTCCAAATCGATAGCGTTAAGGTAATTGCAATAATTAGAAAAGATATTGCCCATATATACTTAAAAAATACCACAATTTTTTCTTTTAAGATTTGAGGAATAAAACTAATGTTCATTTAAATTTAAATATATGCGTCTATATGAAAAATAAAATACATAAATATGATTTTTTAATTATAGGAGCCGGGTTGATTGGATCTCTCTTGGCCATGGCGCTCTATCAAAAAAAATTCAAAATCTTACTAATAGAAAAAGAGCATAGCATGCCAAAGGATCAAAGAACATTGGCCGTAAATGCAAATTCCCGAGATTTTTTAAAAGAATTAAATATTTGGGATAAAGTAAAAAACTTCCAAGAGGCAATAGAAAAAATTGTTATTAGAGATTTCCTTAATAAAGAGGATATCATCTTTCAAAGCGATCATGAGTCAATGGGTAGTGTGATTTTCAACTCTGACCTTCTACGATTTGCAAGAAATTATTTAATCAAGAACAAGATTTTAATTCAGGGCATTGACTACAAAAGTTTAAAAACTTTAAAAAAAAATCATCCAATTTTAATCAAAAATAAATCTTATCAATTTCAAAAAATCATTTTATGTCTTGGAAAAAACCACGAGAATGATGCTTTATATAAAAAAATAAATTTTGAATCTTCTCACAGATCGCATGTAGGTTTTATTGGTCATCAAAAAAATCACCAACAAATTGCGTATGAAATTTTTACACCTAATGGCCCACTTGCTTTATTGCCCTCTCCTGATAGCAAAAAAAAATCCTCAACTTTTATTTATTCATCTAAAAAACCAATAACTCACACGCATCTTTTGAAATTAATCAATAGGCATTTTAAAAAAACTCATGGAAGGATTAACCTCAAATCTAATATATCAAGTTTTCCTATTCGGCCACATTTAGCTAGAGCTAAGAATCCAAATTTTATTCTTTTGGGAGATAATCTAAGATCAATCCACCCAGTAGCAGGCCAAGGGTGGAATTTGGGAATAAAAGATATTCAAACATTTTGTAAGTTTTTAGATTACCATCCAATCAGCGATAATATGTTCGAAAGCTATTTTGCTTCTAAAAGACTCCCAGAAAATTTGAGCTATATAGCATTTACAAATATTTTAAATAATCTCTACGATAACCAAACACCTGTCTCAAAAAAAATTATTCAAGGTGCATTTAGTATTTTACAAAGATCTAAAACAATTAGAAATATATTCATAAAACAAGCAATGGGAAGATTAGAATTAATTTAATTGATTGGAGTTATTGGATACAACTTGGAAAGTATTTAAATCCAAGATTGAATTTATAGTATTCATTCTTTCTAAAATATTTGGTGACTCTAAGATAGCTTGTTTGTCAATCTTATTGAAGGCGCTAACATTGCTAATGTTGAAAGAAGTTGAAGATTAGAAGTTTCAGAAAGAACATCTTTATCAATTTCTAATTTTTTCATCTTAAAGAAGTTTGAATATTTTTGAATAAGATCCGCGCGATTAATATTAGGTTCCATAGAGTTTAAGTCTTCAAGATAACTATTACTATTTATGTTTGCCTGATAATATCCTTTTGAGGTTAGATGATGTTCTTCTAAAATAAAACGACATACACCTTCTAAATTTAAAACGATGCGGTAGTCGGGCGTCTCAATATAAGATGTGATTTTACCAATACAACCCATCATAAAAAATTCGTTATTATTATTTTTGGGCTGGATAATGCCAATCATGCGATGACTCTTTAGGCTATCTAAAGCCATTTTTAAATATCTTTCTTCAAAAATATTTAAAGGCAATTTTCCAAATGGAAGTAACAATACATTTTCTAAAGGGAATAGAGGGATAGATGATGGTATTTGATCTGATTTTATTTCAAAAAGCTCTTTAATAGTATTTTCCATTATTTAAACATTAGTGATGATAGTTTCTTTCTTGCTTCCATAACATTTGGATCATTAAATCCTAATAAGTCAAAATATTCTAAGAGTTTCTTTTTGGCAGCCTCTTCGTTCCACTTAGGGTCTTGATCAAAAAGAAAAAGTAATTCTTGGAACCCTTGTGAAATTTGATCTGAATTTAAAAGTTGAGTAGCTAGCTCAAGTCTAATTTTCTTATCATCAGGATTTTGTTTTAATTGGGACTCAAGCTCACTAATGATGTTAGGATTATCATTGCTGTTTAAATTCTCTAGAAGTTTTTTGATTTTCAAAACTTCAGGGTTTTTTAATACCGTTTCATCTAGAGAACTTAATATTTCTTTTGCATCTTCTATTTTTCGCAGTTGAGTCAAACACCTTAGTAAACCAATAATCGTTTTGTTATTGCCAGGATCCAATGCAATGAGATTTTCATAAATTTTTTGTGCTTCTTCATATTTCTGTTCTTTATAAAGGCCCTCAGCCTCCTCTAAAAGCTTTGGCACTTCATTGCCCGGTGTAGCTTCAATAAGTTTATCTATCATCGTTTCTATTTTGCTTTCAGGCTGAGCGCCCTGAAAAGCATCAATAGGCTTACCATCAACAAACCCATAAACGGTGGGTATTGATTGAATATTTAGTTGTGCTGCAATTCCCTGATTTTCGTCCACATTAATTTTTGCGAGGATAACTTTTCCATTTTTTTTGTTAACAACACTCTCAAGCGTAGGAGTTAGTTGTTTACAAGGCCCACACCAAGGAGCCCAAAAGTCAACAATAACAGGCACTGCTTTAGACTTTTCAATTACTTCTTCAATAAATTGATCCTGATTTATATCTATGACATTCATATAATAGAAATAGTATTAAATTATATATTTACAACCAACTGATATTTAAAATTACTATTTGATTTAGCTTGATAGCAAGACGAAGGAAGTTTATAAATACACCACTTCAATTTGAATTTCAAATTAGCGGGCGTAGCTCAGGGGTAGAGCGCAACCTTGCCAAGGTTGAAGTCGAGGGTTCGAATCCCTTCGCCCGCTCCAAATTTTATTGAAATAAATCAGCCAACAGCACCAATCCGATGGCTACAAAAAGAAAGCCTTGTATTTTTTTAATGAGCAATATTTTTGTTTGAAAAAAAGTTAGTACTGAAGCTGTCGTAATAGCCAAGGTTAAGAAGATATACCAAAAAGCATCCACAATTCCTGCGATTAATACCAAGTAAATATTAAATATTAACTCATTATTCATAGACATAAATTGTGAATAAATAGCTATAAACCATACTAATATTTTAGGATTTAAAATTGAAATACTAAATCCTTGTAAAAAAGAAATAGTTTTTTCTTTTACATCTTTTTTTTCTAAATTTAATTTTTCTTTATTTAAAATCGATTTCATGCCAATAAAAATTAGGAAAATGATTGATAGGATTTTTAAGCTATTAAAAATAATTA
>Ga0181568_10006404_pt1 | contig 10278 bp, 10 predicted proteins | sample 101ome_20_FD_133758 | JGI IMG/M metagenome (GOLD analysis project Ga0181568, IMG submission 133758) | Coastal salt marsh microbial communities from the Groves Creek Marsh, Skidaway Island, Georgia - 101404AT metaG (megahit assembly) | ecosystem: Environmental > Aquatic > Marine > Intertidal...
ATATGAAGTAAATAAAGGAAGTTATATATTTCATTTTAGAGATTTTTTAAAAAAGAAATATATTATAAACGCGGGAAGTTCAATTGGTTGGAATGGGGATCCCTACAAGGCTAATCTTGATATTGAAGCAGTCTATAGACTCCGAACCAATATTGCTGATTTACTGGCTTTTTCTAGAGGATCTGAAGAGCTAAGTAATCAAAAAATTAGAACTCCTGTACAATTGTTCATTCAGATAAAAGGAGCTTTAGAAGCTCCTGAAATTAGTTTTAGAATCCAAATAGACGATGCTAAATATGCCAATGAACTCAGACCGTTAATGGCTAAAATTCATAATGATCCATCAGAACTTAACAAGCATGTATTTACCTTGTTATTCATCAATAGATTTGCGCCAGTTTTTGAAAATAGTGGAGCTAAGAGACCTAATTTGATATTTTCCAATATGGGTGAGTTTTTCAACCAACAAATTGGTAATATTTTAAAACAGACAAGCTCTGAGTTCTTAAAATCAATGGATTTAGATGTTGGACTAGATGCGCACAGCATAGGTGAAACTAATGATTTAAATGATGATGGAACTCAAAAAGAATTAAAATTAGCCTTATCCAAATCATTATTCAATGACAGAGTTATTGTAGATATAGGGGGTAATTATTATTTCGGCGCAGATGATATTGACAATGAACTAGCAGGTGATTTTGGTATTGAATACGTAATCACAAAAGATAGAAGATTAAGAGCTAAAGTTTTTAATAAATCTGAAACAGATCCTTTAATTAGACAAAACATTTACAAAAGAGGTGTGTCTTTAAATTATAAACGAGAGTTTGATCATATCAATGAACTTTGGAAGCGATTCTTCCATAAAAGCAAACCTTTAAATTCAAACTAATTGGACAGGTATTGATCAACTATTTGAAAAAAATCATTTGGTTTTTCTGCATGTAACCAATGTCCTGCATCGTCTATTGTTTCTAATTTAGCTAATGGGAAAATCTCTAAAATATCGTCAATATCAGGGTCTAGTATATAGTTAGACTTGCCTCCCCTGATGAATAAAATTTCAGAATTGAACATTTGATCCTGTCCAACACCTTTGAGTATATTTAAATAATTATTGGTTATAGCTTCCAAATTAACTTTCCACTCAAAACCATTTTTATTTCTATCTAGATTTTTAAGTAAAAATTGTCTTACACCAGGATCAGAAACAAATTGAGCTAAGTGCTCATCAGCTGCTCCCCTAGTTTGCAATGTTTTTATATTTATTGAGGTTAAGCCCTCAAATATTTTTTGATGCTGAGCAATTGAGCTTGAAGGATTCATATCAGCCACTATTATATTTTGAACCCGATCTGGATGTGACAAAGCAAACTGCATAACTGTTTTTCCTCCCATAGAATGTCCAAGCAATATTGCTTTGGATATATTTAAATCATCCATTAATTCTTTCAAATCATCCGCCATTAGTGGGTAGCTAAAGCCATCATCATGAGGAGATTTCCCATGATTTCTCTGATCTACTGTTATAACTCTTCTATTATTTGAAAATCTTAATGCCAAGGATTGCCAATTGTCCAAAGAACCTAATAAACCATGAAGAATTATCAATGTTTCCTCTCCTGAACCAAATATTTTATGATTTAATTTCATAGCGTAAATATAATGCAATAGACTTTCAAAGCCAACCATAAATTATTTCATATAAGCTATTGAAAAAGAGATAAGATCAAATCTATAGATAGCTAATTGAGTCTAAAGCAACACTTTAAAGTTTCCACTATATCTTGTAACTTTATACTTATGAAAATTAGAGTATTTGTAACAGGAGGAACTTTTGATAAGGAATATAATGAACTCACAGGAGAACTTTATTTTAAAGACACTCACTTAAATGAGATGTTTAAACTTGGAAAAACCGCTGTAGATATTAGTATCCGAACCTTAATGATGATTGATAGTTTGGAGATGAATGACGCAGATAGAAACATTATATTAGAGAGTTGTAAAAGATGTGATGAGGAAGCAATTATCATTACACATGGAACAGATACCATGGTAGAAACTGCCAAACTACTCAAACAAGCTAACATCGAAAAAACTATCATTCTCACAGGGGCAATGATTCCATATAAATTTGGTTCGTCGGACGGATTCTTTAATCTAGGTAATTCCTTGGCCTTTGCACAAGCACTAGAAAATGGCGTTTATATTGCCATGAATGGTAGAGTTTTTGATCCTGAAAACTGCAAGAAGAATAAAAAGGTAGGTATATTCGAAGAACTAGATTAATTACATACAATCACAAGTCTTGAGCTTATAAACCAAATAAAAATTGATCACTGGAATAAATGGGCTACGATTAAAGTTAGCTTTCATTTGCACTTTAAGGCTTTGTAAATAATCCTGCTGAGACTGATCTAAATCATCTAAGGCTGAAGCCGAAGGCGCAAAATTATAATTTTGACCAATCAAGCTTTTAATGCCAATTTCACTTACGGTATACAATCTTTTTGTTAGGTTAAATAAAGCCGCTCCTAGATACAAAGAAAAATAGGTTTGTCTGGCTCCCATATACAAGCCTGTATTTTTATCAATAGGTGTTAAATCTGGGAAAGCCGCGTTAAACTGAGTATTCTCGTTTTCAAAATAATAAATTGGAACAACAGTAGGCTCAAAATTTAATGCCTCCAAATCCGCTTTTAAATAAAATCTACTCTCAAAGGCATAAGCCATACTTATATGAGATGTGGATGCGCGCCATTGCATCTGATCTAATACCATACTTTGATTGTATGTCCTATCACCTAATTTATTATAGGCAGATAACATAGAAGGATTAGGTCCATCTATAAAACCCAATCCAACACCAATTCTTATTGTTTTGGTAAAATGATAACCCAAAGAAAACTGATAGGCAAAAGGTATTTGACCGCCAATTTTTAATATAGCTAAACTATCGGTTTGAGGTGGCTTTACAATAATATAGTTACGCGTATTTTGCCCCCTAACAACAGGCGCTATCAAAAGCATTATGATTAGTATTTTATGCGCTATAAACGGCATAATTTGGAAATTTAGATTTAAAGTCTAGAGTATTTTCTTTTGGAAAAATCCCATACACACTTGCTCCACTGCCACTCATACTAGCATAAATAGCTCCATTTTCATACAACTCGTTTTTAAGTTTTTCAATTTGTTTGAATTGCTTAAAAACAGAACTTTCAAAATCATTAATTAAATATTCTTTCCACTCATTAATAGGTAATTGAACCACATCCCTAACATTCATAGTAGGTTTTTTAGGTTCTAAATACTGGTAAGCAGCCCTAGTATCAACATGAATTAAAGGATTAATTACTACCCACTTAAAATCACTTAAATCAAGTTCAATAGAATCAAATTCATCTCCTTTACCAAAAGCATAAGTGGGTTGGTTAGCGATAAAAAAAGCACAATCAGCACCAATAGGTTTAACGTAGTCTTCCATTTGACATTGAGATAAACCAAGATGATTATAATCATTGAGCATTTTAACCATAAAAGCCGCATCAGAAGATCCGCCGCCTAGACCTCCACCCATTGGAATATTTTTTAGTAGCGTTGCTTTAATGGGTTGGATAGAATGATTTTTAGCAACAGCACGATAGGCCTTTGTAATGAGATTAGATTCAATATCTCCATTGATTTCAATTCCTTTAATTTCAAGATCAAATTTATCTGCATCATTAATCTCTAATGCATCCCGCCAATTAATAGGGTAAAATATAGTTTCTATGTCATGATAACCATCTGATCTTCTAGCTACCACATTTAATCCTAAATTTATTTTTGCATTTGGAAAAGAAATCATTGTTAAGGCATTTTGGAACGCTTTAAAAAATAGGGTATTAAAACTTCTGCAAAAGGTTTATTGATATCAATGGGTACAAAATCAATTTTATATGAAGCACATTTCAATGCTAATTCATCAATATAAGATTGTACGTTTTTTTGATAGAAATCTCTGGCTTCGTTTGGAAATATTTTTACCGTTTCACCCGTTTCCACATCATTCAATTTGTAGGGTCTGTTATGAAGTTCAAAATTCAACTCTAACTTATGATCCATTACATGAAAAATAATAATTTCATGCTTATTATGCTTAAGATGTTGTAAACTTGAAAACAAAGCCTCTTTATCCTCAATATTTCCAAACATATCAGAAAATAAAACCACTAAGGAACGCTTATGTATACTTTCTGCAATTTGGTGAAGAGTACCTGCTATATTGGTTTTAATATGCTTATTAGATTTGTTAATGAGCTGATGTAATATAGCATTTAAATGTCTATGGTGTTTGGTAGAGGACTTTGCTTGAGTAAGCTCCAATATATTTTGTGCGAAAATAGTTAAACCCACAGCATCTCTTTGATGCTTGAGAACATGCATAATAGCAGCTGCTGCATAGATACTAAATCGCAACTTATTTTTTGTATCCGTAGGAAAATACATAGAAGATGAAGTATCAATTATAAGCTGACATCTGAGATTTGTCTCTTCTTCGTATTCTTTTATATAAAGCCTGTCAGTTCTAGCATATACTTTCCAATCTATATACTTTACATCATTACCTGGGTTGTAGAGTCTGTGCTGAGCAAACTCAGCTGAAAAACCATGCAATGGGCTTTTATGCATGCCCACAATATAACCTTCCACGACCTTTTTGGCTAGCAATTCGAGGTTATCAAATTTTTTTAAATCTTCAAGCTTATAGAAAGTATCCATAAATATAGACAGTAATCATTCTTAGTATGAAAATAAGTAAAAACATTACATTTCCTATAATTTAAGCCCATGACTTGAAAACCTTAAGCACCGCATACATATTATCCACATATAATTGTTCACACATACTTCAACCATATTACTGCTAAAGGCTATAATAGTGCCGTATAATTGATAATAAATCAATACTTTCAAGATGTTAAATCTAGCCTAAATGAATAACAGTAACGAAATGGTAGTTGCAATTTTAGATAGTGACAGAGTAGTTAGTCACAGTATGCAATTGCTTATCAATAATAATTTTAAAGCACAAGTTGGTGCTTTTTACAGGGCTGAAGATTTCTACAAAAAACTAAGCATGCGACCGGATATTGTAATACTAGAATACAATTTACCCGATGCAACTGGTTTTGAAGTGCTTAATAAAATACAAAATGAATCTCCTAACACGAAAGTGATTTTCATCTCTAATCAACTAGACACATCGGTAATTAAAAAACTGATGAACACTGGAATACATGATTACATTGTAAAATCAGAAAGAGCACTAAATAATTTACAATTGTCTTTGGAAATTATTTACAATGAACAAAGAAGTATGCAAAATTTCATGAAAAAAACGTTTGATAAACGACATGAGATTCTATCTAAATTTAAAGGCTCTGTAAATCGATTTTTTGGTGGAAATGAAATGGATGAATTGGGCAAAGAAATTGACGATATCAAACTTAAACATCCGGATAGAAAAAATTAATTTTTTCATCTCAACGCGCAAAAGGATGTTTAAAAGGGAGCTCTAGGGCTCCCTTTTTATATAAATGACTTAATCATTTGACTTCCTTATTATTTGAAGGCTTACATATGTGCCTCTAACTTAGCTTTTAAGTCTGCTTTTGAAGCCACACCAATTTGCTTGTCTACTACTTCTCCATTTTTAATAAATAACAAAGTAGGAATAGATCTTACACCATAACCTTGAGAAGTTTCTGGATTGTTATCTACATTAACCTTTCCAATTACTGCTTTACCCTCGTATTCTCCTGCAAGTTCTTCTACAACAGGTCCAATCATTCGGCATGGTCCGCACCATTCTGCCCAAAAATCTACTAAAGCTATCTTATCTGAATCCAAAACTTCTGCTTTGAAATTCGCGTCTGTTAATTCTAATGCCATAATTCTAATGATTTATTTTAAAATATATTTTGCTTATTCTAAATTATACTAATTATTTGAGCTTTACTATAATCTAACATTTCTTAACCATTAATGATTTATACATTTATGGCTTTTGTTTGGGTAAATCCTTTTTCAATAAGTAAATCTCTAACTTTGAGCCTGAAATCACCTTGAATAATGATTTCCCTCTCTTTTACTGTACCTCCAACACCACATTTAGACTTTAAGAATTTACCTAATTCCTTGAGCTCTTCTTCGGGTCCTTCAAAACCAGTAACTAAGGTAACTTCCTTACCTTTTCTCATTTTTTTGTCCAATAAAACCTTTAATTTAAGCGCACTCTTTTGAGTTGTATCTGATGCATTATCATTATCGGTGTTACTAGAACCAAATTCAGCAAGCGCATCAAAAGACATCACTTGAAATTTACCTTTCTTTTTCTGTCCCATGCTCAAATATAAAAAAGCCTAGTCAGAATTATTCCACAAAATTTTAACATTCTTATAAATTACACTGTACAATCCTTATTTTGCTATTATAGATTTGAAGATATTGTATGCAATCGTTGACATAGAGACCACAGGAAGTATAGCTACTCAAGATAGGATTACAGAAATAGCCATTTTCAAGCACGACGGAGAAAAAATTGTAGATCAATTCAATACATTCGTTAATCCAGAGCGAAAAATACCTGTTTTTATTTCAAAACTTACAGGCATAACTGATGAGATGGTTCAAAATGCTCCTAAGTTTTTTGAAGTCGCCAAAACTATTATTGAATTTACTCAAGACTGTGTATTTGTTGCTCATAATGTAAACTTTGATTACTCATTTATAAAAAAAGAATTCAACTACTTAGGGTATAATTACAACAGAAAAACGCTTTGCACGGTTAGGTTAAGTAGAAAATTATTACCAGAAGAAACTTCCTACTCTCTTGGAAAACTATCTAAATCATTAGGTATAGAATTACCAAAAGCACTTCGGCACAGAGCAATTGGAGATGCAAAAGCTACTGCTGAACTATTTACCCTACTGATGAAAACCAACAATACTACCCAAGCATATGATTTATTTGAAAATGAATTGAACTCCTCTATTTTACCTCCCAATATTGCATTAGAGGATGTAGTTAATTTGCCTCAAGAAACGGGTGTATATTATTTTCACAATCAAGAGGGAGATATCATATACATTGGTAAGAGTAAAAATATTAAAAACAGAATAACCAAGCATTTTTCTGTAGATTACAAAAGCAGAAAATCAATTGAATTCAAAAACAATATACATTCAATAAGTTTTGAATTAACCGGAAGTGAGCTTGTTGCTTTATTGCTTGAAAGTGATGAAATAAAAAAACACTTACCCAAATACAATCGAGCGCAGAGAAGAACAAGCTATCCTTTTGGATTGTTTTACTTCAAAGATGAAGATGGATATATTAATTTCTTCACTGATAGAATTTCAAGGGTTGAAGAGGGTGAACCTATTACTAGCTTTGCTAACGCAAAAACGGCTAAGAGTATGTTACAAAAATTGGTTGATAAACATCAATTATGCCCCAATCTAACGAGTTTGGGTAAATACGATGGCACCCCTTGTTTTGCCTGGCAAATTAAACGTTGTCGGGGTGCATGTCATCAAATTGAAGAAGCACATCAATACAACAAAAGAGCCGAAAAAATATTACTACAATATGGTCAATCTTTATCCGATATTGCCATAATAGGAAAAGGGAGAAGGTTTGATGAAAAATCTGTTGTTTTTATTCAAAATGGTATTTACAAAGGTTTTGGTTATTTTGATGAATCGGATACCATTGTATGCGCAGATGATATATTAAGTCGAATACAATTATACGCAGACAACAAAGATGTTAGGCAAATAATTGTAGGCTATATGCGAAAAAATAAAACGGATAAAATTATAAAACTATAGTTATGAAAGTTTCACTTATTGCCATTATATGCACTATCCTATTTTGTTTTTCCTCTTGTAATAATGCAAATAAAGAAAACAAATTCAATGGTTATGATGTTAAACATCTAAACGACAGTGTATCGCCTTGTGAAAACTTTTTTGCCTACACGGCCTCCAATTGGATAAAGGCCAATCCAATACCTGAAACAGAAAGCAGATGGGGAAGTTTTGAAATGTTAATTGAACAAAACAATGAGAAACTAAAGGATTTATTAGAAAAAATAGAAAAAGGAACTTTTAAAATAGGAAGCCCAGAGCAGATCATCCAAAACCTATATTCAACAGCTATGGATACCCTAGCCATTGAAAAAGCTCATCATCAGCCCATTGAAAAAGATATGGCTAAAATTGATGAAGTAAAAAACTTAGATGATTTAGCAGCTTTAACAGCTTATTTTCATCAATATGAATTAGCCCCATTATTTAATTTTTCTGTTGGTACAGATGAAAAAATTTCTTCCATGTATGCCGTTTATTTCTGGCAAGATGGTTTAGGACTTCCAGATAGAGACTATTATTTCAGACAAGGGCAAAGAGCTCAAAACATAAGGGATAGTTACCAAGCTTATATTGAAAAAGTATTTGGCCTTTATTTTAAAAAGGACTCCAAACTTTTAAAAAATTATAGCAAAATTGTTTTTGATATTGAATCAAAGTTAGCCTCAAAACATAATACCAGAGTAGAAAATAGATCTCCTGAAAAAACGTACAATAAAATGACCTTGAACGAGATTAAGGATATTCTATCAAATTTTAATTTAGCATTGTATCTAAAAATTATTAATGCTAAATCCTTTGATGATGCTGTAGTGAGCCAACCTCATTATCTTGCCCACATTAATAAATTACTCCGTGAGGTGAGCCTTGAAGATTGGAAAATTTATTACCAATGGCATCTTTTAAAAGGTTTTGCATCTAACCTTTCTAGTGCCTACGTAGATGCCTCTTTTGAGTTTTATGGCAAAACTCTAAGAGGACAAAAAAAACCATCTCCAAGATGGAAAAAATCATTAGGTTTTATAAGTGGTACTACTGGAGAATTACTAGGACAAATATATGTAAAGGAACACTTTAGAGAAGATTCAAAAAAACGACTTAATGAAATGGTTGAAAACCTAAGAACTGCATTTTCAGATAGGATTAAACAACTAGAATGGATGTCTCCTGAGACCAAACAAAAAGCTTTGAAAAAAATTGGAACATTCACCAAAAAAATAGGCTATCCTGATGTATGGAAATCTTATGATGGATTAGAAGTAGCCAAAGGTGATCATATGAAAAATGTTAAAGCTATTAGAAAATTCGGGTTCCATAAAATGCTTGCAGATATAGGCCAACCATCGGATAAAAACAGATGGTATATGTCTCCTCAAACCGTTAATGCCTATTATGACCCAACAAAAAATGAAGTAGTTTTTCCAGCAGGAATTTTGCAACCTCCATTTTTCACTCCATCGGCAGATGATGCAATCAATTATGGATCAATTGGAGTAGTAATTGGTCATGAATTTGTGCATGGTTTTGATGATCAAGGATCAAAATATGATGAAAAAGGTAATTTAAATGATTGGTGGACCAATACAGATAGAGAGAAATTTGAAAACAAGACGAAAGTATTGGTAAAACAGTTTAATGCAATGTCTCCACTAAATGGATATAACGTTAATGGTGAACTTACCTTAGGTGAAAACATAGCTGACCTTGGTGGTCTGGTTATGTCTTATAATGCATACTTAAAGTCATTAGAAGGAAATGAACCTGAAGCTATAGACGGCTTCAATTATAAACAAAGATTCTTTTTGGGCTACGCCAGACTTTGGAGAAGTGCCATTAGAGATGAAGCTTTGATTCAGCGCCTACAAACAGACCCTCACTCCCCTGCAGATGCAAGAGTGAATGGTCCGCTTAGGAATCTTTCTATTTTTCAGCAAGCATGGAATTGCCAAGCAGAAAATCATATGGTTTTGCCAGATTCTGCTATAGCAAACATTTGGTAAAATGTATTTTGAGCTAATTAAATTACTAGCTGATTTGTTCAATAAAGTACACTGTTTTACATATAAGTTTTAAAAAATGTTAAACGATATTAACAAGTCTTTGTATTTGCATCATTATTGAATTAAATGCGTTATAATTATGACCAAAATTCAATAGTCATGGGCAATATATTCAAGTACACCATCCTCATTTTATCCTCTAGCTTACTGAGTGCATTTATAGTTTATAAATTCGTAAAATATAGCGAATTAAAAGTAAGTGTCGAACATACTCCTAAACCAAGGATTGTGCAAACGAACTACCCTGTTAATGCACATCCAAGTATTGACTTCACGCAAGCAGCAGAGCAATCTA
>Ga0181568_10006405_pt1 | contig 10278 bp, 13 predicted proteins | sample 101ome_20_FD_133758 | JGI IMG/M metagenome (GOLD analysis project Ga0181568, IMG submission 133758) | Coastal salt marsh microbial communities from the Groves Creek Marsh, Skidaway Island, Georgia - 101404AT metaG (megahit assembly) | ecosystem: Environmental > Aquatic > Marine > Intertidal...
AGATTTCCAAGAGAAAATTTCTGAAATCAAAGAAGCATATTTCCCTGCTGAAGGTTCTGAAACAATCGCAGAAGAAACTGTTGTAGAAGAAGGAACTGGTGAGTTCTCTTCAGACGAAGAAACTTTCACAACTCCTGAAATGAAACAGTATTTGACTGCAATTAATAAATTAAAACCATTAGGGTAAACCAGGAGAAATTGTAAAATGTTTTTATCAGAAAACTTACAAGAGAAGTGGTCGCCAATTCTAGAACATTCTGATCTTCCAAAGATCGAGGATAACTACAAGAAAGCGGTTACAGCGGTTATTCTAGAGAACCAAGAAAAAGCTCTTAACGAAGATAGAGCTGTTCTCTCAGAAGACGCACCTAGAAACTCTACAGGTGCTGCTATATCTAATTGGGATCCAATCTTGATCTCATTAGTGCGTAGAGCTATGCCAAATCTCGTTGCTTACGACATTTGCGGTGTTCAACCAATGACAGGTCCAACAGGTCTTATCTTTGCTATGAAAGCAAGATATAACGACTTACCATCAGGTACAAGAGATCAAAACTCTGAAGCTTTGTTTAACGAAGCAAGATCAGGTTACTCTTCAGCTGCTGGTGCAACTGCTGGTCCAGTTGGTTCAGATCCAGTGAGCGATCCTTTCGACTCAACTGGTCCTGATACTTATGCATCTGATACAGGTGCTGGTATGACAACAGCTGCTGCTGAATCACTTGGTGACAGTGCATCAAACGAATTTGCACAAATGTCATTCACAATTGAGAAAGCAACTGTAACAGCTAGATCAAGAGCTCTCAAAGCAGAATACACCTTAGAGTTAGCACAAGACCTCAAAGCAATCCACGGTCTTGATGCAGAATCAGAATTAGCAAATATTCTTTCATCAGAAATTCTTGCTGAAATCAACAGAGAAGTAGTTAGAGAAGTTAACCTACAAGCAAAAACAGGTGCTTCAGGAACTTCAACACCAGGCACATTCAACTTAGATGTTGATGCAAATGGTCGTTGGTCTGTTGAGAAATTCAAAGGTATGCTTTTCCAAATCGAAAGAGAAAGCAACATCATCGCTAAAGAAACAAGAAGAGGTAAAGGTAACTTTATCCTTTGTTCTTCAGATGTAGCATCTGCTCTTTCAATGGCTGGCGTATTAGACTACGCTCCAGCTTTATCAACTAACTTGAATGTTGATGACACAGGCAACACATTTGCTGGTGTTCTTAACGGTAGAGTTAAAGTGTACATCGACCCATATGCTGGTGTTGATTACATGACAGTTGGTTACAGAGGAAGCAATCCTTATGATGCAGGTCTTTTCTACTGCCCATATGTTCCATTACAAATGGTTCGTGCAGTTGGTGAGAATACTTTCCAACCTAAAATTGGCTTCAAGACAAGATACGGTATGGTTCCAAACCCATTCGTAACATCTTCACCTTTAAGCGCAGTTTCAGGTGGTAGAGGTAACAACCAATACTTTAGAAAGATGGCTGTTTCTAACATTCTGTAAGAAACGAATCGTTTCAAAACTAAAGGGGGTCATTTTGATCCCCTTTTTTTATGCACTAAATATTATAAATAACCTATAGGAGGGATTTGTTATGTCAAAATATGCAAAAAATGTGAAAGTGTTAGAAGGACCATGGGAGAGAAGTGCCTTTCCTGATGGTGAAGAAACTACAAATGTAATTAGTAGAAAAGTAATTACTGTATATGAACAAGACGGTTATCTTTGCGAAGAAACTGTAACTAGAGAATATAGAGAAAACGATTACTTTGATACTACAACCAATAAGAGAATAATAAAACTTGGCGACTAATATTAATAAATCTATTCTTAATAAGAATAATTTTAGATTACTAATTGACAAAGTACCTACAGTTGAGTACTATGTGCAATCAGTTACAATACCTCAGTTATCTTTTACAGAGGTTTCTCAACCTGCTGGTGTTGGTTTAGATGCATTTTTTCCAGGCGATAAGATAGAGTTTGGTCAATTAGATGTTACATTTATGGTTGATGAAGACTTAGAAAACTTCAGAGAAATATATGATTGGATGAATTCAATCGTACCTATCAAAGATCCAAATGATTACAAAGCATATACGGAAACCACAACTACAGCAATAGGTCAAGTAAGTGCAATTGAGAATGATCTTATTCAGTACTCAGATATCACACTAGTAATCAATACAAATAAAAATGTTGCGAATAGATTCTTTAGATTCTATGATGCATTTCCTACTTCACTAAGTCAGGTTGAAATGCAATCAGGCGCTGAGAGTGAACCAGTCGTTTGTACAGCGTCATTTAGATTCTCTTATTACGATATAAATACCTCTAGTTAAAAACACATTTTTGTGTTATAATTATAGTATGAACTTGGATCAAATCAAAGAAATGTGGAAAACCGATTGTGAGATTGATGATATCGAACTTGATAAATCGTCATTGGAAATACCAAAACTACATGCAAAATACTCAGAACTTTTAACTGATAAAACTGTTCAGTTAAAGAATCTCCAATTCAAATACAATATTCTTTTAAGAGATAAATGGTTGTGGTATAATGCTAAGTTAGATGAAGATACCATTAAGAAATATGGTTGGAAAGACGATCCGTTTGACGGAGTGAAAGTTATGAAGAATGACATGAACTACTTCTTCAATTCGGATGAAGACTTACAAAAGGTTTCGGCACAAGTAGAATATCAAAAAATAACAATAGACTTTCTCAAAGAGTGTATGCAAAATATAACTTGGAGACACCAAACAATTAAAAATACAATTGAATGGCGTAAGTTCATGGCAGGTGCCTAATGATACTAGAAAATTACATTTACATCAAACCTCAAGCATTTTCTGAAAAAGAAACTCAGATTATAGAAGATGCTTATGCAAATGTTAAAATACAAAATGCTACTGTTGGTGAAAATATAAAAGATGAACACGGTGATATCGCAGATGGTCAAGCGCATGAACATATTCGTACTACCGATCTTAAATGGTTAGAATGGTTGCCTGATAGTATAGAAGAAAGAATTGCAGAAGAAGTGAGATTGTGTTTTGAAGAAACAGGTTGGAATTGGAATATAGAACGACATCAAATGTGGCAGTATACAATTTATAATGCAAAACCTGATAGACCTAAAGGTGATTTCTATACTTGGCATACAGATGCAGGCCCTAATCCATATCCTGACGGTTCTATTAGAAAGTTATCTTTAACATTACAACTATCTGATCCAGACGAATACGAGGGTGGTTTCTTTCAGTGGATCGATCCTAAACAAGAGTTCGATAAGTTGCAAGATAGTAGATCAATAAACATGGATAATGCTATTCAGACATTACCTCATACACTAAAACAAAAGGGTTCTCTTGTTTTGTTCCCTTCATTTATGCATCATCAAGTTACACCAGTTACCAGAGGCACTAGAAAATCATTAGTTACATGGTTTTTAGGTCCACAATATGTCTAGTATACAAATTACACCTGTAGATGAGGTGTTTCTAAAAGTAGAATGCGATGATGGTCTCGCAAGAGATTTATATGATTTCTTTTCCTTTACAGTACCAAATGCAAAGTTCATGCCTTCTGTTAAAAATAGATATTGGGATGGTAAAGTAAGACTCTTTTCTATCAAAACAAAGAAGATTTATATTGGTTTATTACCATATGTTGACGAGTTTTGTAGAGAAAGAGGTTATACTTTAGACGGAATTGATCTAATTTTAGGTGATAAAACAAGATTAAATGACGAAGATGTAGATTATTTTGTCAAGTCACTTGACTTGCCTTTCCAACCAAGGGATTATCAGCTGGAAGCATTCAAATCCGTGGCACAATATGGTAGACAACTTCTACTATCACCAACTGCAAGTGGTAAGTCTTTGATCATCTATCTCATTCTTAGATGGTTTGAGGGTGAAATGAGATTTACTAATTGTTGTAAGTCAGTAGTAATAGTTCCTACTACTTCACTTGTAGAACAAATGACAAAAGACTTTGAAGAATATGGTTATAAAGATAAAGTCTGTAAGATATATCATGGTCAAGAGGTGTTTGATGCACCAATCACTATCACTACATGGCAGAGTTTCAGTAAAGCACCTAAAGAAGTCTTACAAAGATTTGATGTAGTAATAGGAGACGAAGCACATCTATTTAAAGCACAAACACTGAAAGGTATCTTAGAGAAGATGAAACATACTTCTGTAAGAGTAGGTACAACAGGTACACTTGACGGTACAGAAGTTCATAGACTACAACTTGAAGGTCTATTCGGACCTGTAAAGAAAGTTACAACCTCTGCTCAACTAATTGAAGAGGGTACAATTGCGAAAATAGATATACAATGTATCATTCTCAAACATGAGAAGTGTCATAAAATGACATACCAAGAAGAAATGGACTATCTCGTATCTAATGAGAAAAGAAATCAATTCATAACTAATTTAGTTTCTTCATTGAAAGGTAATACACTGGTTCTGTTTCAATATGTAGAGAAACATGGTGAAGTCTTATGGGAAATGTTCAACCCAATGGTCAGTAGAATGAATGGAACATTACACTATGTTTACGGTGGAACTGATACAGAAGATAGAGAACAAGTAAGAGAGATTGTTGAGAAGTCTAAAAAGAAAAATAATGTCATACTAGCGTCATACGGAACATTCTCAACAGGTGTAAACATAAAAAAGATAGACAATATTGTCTTTGCAAGTCCAAGTAAAAGTAGAATAAGAAATTTACAATCAATAGGTCGAGGTCTTAGAAAGTCTGAAGAGAAAGATTCTATGAGACTATTTGATATTGCAGACAATCTTCAAAACGATAACTATACTTTGAATCACTTGAAGGAAAGGATAAATATCTATAACGAAGAAGATTTTCCATATGAAATATTGGAATTTGATTTGAAGTAATGGCAACACCAAAAGATTTGATCCCACAAAAATACGAAGTTCTAAGATTAAGGAACGGCGTAGAGATATGTGGCATGACTAGAGATCAAGGTGCGAAATTAATCATTACTTTGCCTATGATTTGTAGACTTTCTGCATTACACCCAAAAGAAACATTGGCAACTTTTTATCCTTATGCACCTTTGTCTTCTGATTATAATATAGAATTTCCTTTAGATTACATTGTTCATAGAAATGTCATGAACAAACAGTATATACCTTTTTATGATAGTGCATCATCACAATGGATGGACATGTTAGAGAATGAAAGTATACCGCTCGTAACACAATCTGAGTTCGACAAAGCAAAAAGATATATGGATAATATACTAGATGATGTGATCACTGAAATGAAATCATACAGAGAAGACGATGAGTATGATTACTTAGACGACTTCGAAAACGCAGCTATACCTTTAGACAAAAAGAAAATCCATTAGGATTATTTCCTTTATAAATATTCGCCGTATAACATGGTGTTATATGAATTTATAAATGGAGTTTATAATTAGAAATGACTGAATTGGTCAAAAAAACCGTAGAGAGAATTAACGAAGAGACTTTTGTAGATGCCTTAGAACTAGTTGTACTAGTATTTGTTTTTATAACTACAACAGTAGCAATCGCACCTATCGTATAAAAAATGGAAATAATCGCATTATCAATATTCGCAGTATTTGTGAGTTGGTTGTATTTGTCTTTCGCTCCCATGCATGAGATCAAGGGCGCTATATACTATGCTGAACATGTGGCGAATCAAACACATAAAGCAGGAGACATGCCAGATGCAACAACAAAAACTGCAACTAAATAATAAAGTATTACAGGCAGTCAATTTATCTCCGCCTATAGATGAATCTTTTTTTGATAGATTAGAGAAGATGCATCCGATGAGACAAATTGTATATGCTAGTATATTGCAGATCGCAGTATTTGGGTCAATGATGTTAGCATTCTATTTGTTACATCACCTTATTGGATAGGTCCTGACCCTGGCAACATAGTCATTTTATCATACGAATTCAAATTACACAACCTGTTTTTCCAAAAAATTTAAAATTAATAAATACCTAAAAACCACTTGTGGGAACACAGGTTTTATAGTATTATCCATACATGAGTACGAAAAAACAAAACGAACACTATGTTAACAACAAAGAGTTCACAGCGGCCGTAGCAGAATACGCCAACAAAGTACGACTTGCAGAAGAGAAAGGAAAGACGCCTCCTCGTATGTCCGAGTATATAGGAGAGTGTATCTATAAGATTGCAACTCGTTTATCAACAAGACCCAATTTTATCAATTATACTTACCGAGACGAAATGATTTGTGATGCAATAGAGAATTGCATACAATACATCGGTAACTTTAATAGTGAAAAGTCAAACAATGCATTCGCATACATCACCCAAATTTGTTACTATGCATTCTTAAGAAGAATACAAAAAGAAAAGAAGCAAGTCTTTATCAAACAGAAAAGTATTGAAGAGGCAGGTATTCTTACAGAAGTATTAGAAACAATAGATGGAGTCCATGATCCAAGTCTCATTAATACAAATGTAGAGTGGATGCAGGATAACATGAACCGTGTAGAATATGAACCACGGAAATCAAAACGAACTAAAAAAGCAAAAAATAATTTAGAAAATTTTACTGAATGAAGATAGCACTACTTAACGATACCCATTGTGGTGTCCGTGGTGATATGATTGAAATGGCAAAATATCAAGGCCGTTTCTATGAAGAAATATTTTTTCCATATCTTGACGAACACGACATAAAACATATTATTCACTTAGGTGATTACTTTGATCGAAGAAAGTATATTAACTTTGCATCGATGAAAGCAAACCTCAAACACTTCATAGAACCTATGAATGAAAGAGGTATTACAATGGACTTGATTTTGGGAAATCATGATACCTATTATAAGAATACAAACGAAGTAAACTCACCTGAGTTGCTTCTTTACAATCAACCAAATGTAAATGTAATTAACGAATTCGTTGTAAAAAATTACGATGGTTTTGATATCGCACTTGTACCTTGGATAAACAACGAAAACTATGCTGATGCAGTAGAGTTCTTAATGAGTGCCAATGCATCTTGGTGTATGGGTCACTTTGAATTTGAAGGCGCAATTATGCAACCAGGCATGACATGTCAACATGGATTAGATCATTCTTATGTCAAAAGATTTGATAAAGTACTCAGTGGTCATTTTCATCATAAGTCAGAGTTTGCAAATGTCAGATATCTAGGATCACAAATGCAATTTACATGGTCAGATTATGGTGATAGTAAATACTTTCATGTCTTTGATACAGAGAAAGTTGAACTAACACCAGTACAAAACCCTTTAACAATGTTTGAGAAAGCATTCTATGATGATTCGAAAGAAACATTCGAAACAATATCTAATAAAGATTATTCAATGTATGAAGGAAAGTTTACAAAAATTATTGTTGTTAATAAAGAAAATCCATATTGGTTTGATACATTCTTAGATAAGATACATGCAGTTAATCCTTTACATGTAACTGTTGTAGATGATAATAAACATATGGATTGGTTGAACGATGATGATATGGATGAAGTAGAAGACACTTTAACCATTCTTACAAAATACATCGATGGTCTAGAAATACAAGGCAAGAAAAAACCATTAGCAGAGTTAATGACTTCTTTATATCATGAAGCACTTGATGAGCATAACTATCTATGATAAATTTTACAAATATAAAATATAAAAATTTACTTTCTTCAGGAAATAAATTTACAGAGATACAACTAGACGCCCACCAGACAACACTTATTCTAGGTGAGAATGGTGCAGGAAAATCAACTTTACTTGATGCACTTTGTTTTGTTTTATATGGAAAAGGTTTTCGTAATCTAAAGAAAGACCTACTTATCAATTCAATCAATCAAAAAGACTTACTTGTAGAAGTAAAGTTTCAGATAGGAAGAAAGAAGTACAAAGTTATTCGTGGTGCAAAACCAAATAAGTTTGAACTCTATGTTAACGATACTTTAATTAACCAAGATGCAACCATGAGAGACTATCAGGAACATTTAGAGAAGAACATTCTTAAAATGAGTTATAGATCGTTTACTCAGATTGCTATTTTGGGTTCTGCAAACTTCACACCTTTTATGCAACTTAGAGCAATAGAAAGACGAAGACTTGTAGAAGACTTATTAGATATCTCAATCTTTAGTACAATGGGTGACATTCTAAAGAAAAAGATTTCTAATCACAACAATGAAGTGAAAGAAACTAATCATGAAATCGATATACTTGAAGAAAGAATCAACGGTTTAAATGATCAACTTAATGCACTCCGTGAGAACCGTGACCAAAAACTTAAAAAGTTTGAAGGCACCGTTGAAGAAACTAATAATAATATTTCTAGTCTCATGGAGAAAATTAATGAAAAGGAAAAAGATGTGGTGGAGAAAAAATCCACTATCACGGATATCGATCCTCAAAAAGATCGACTTAAACAAGCAGTTGAATTGGAGAGAAAACTCTCAGAAAATTATGATAAAGCAAGAAAAGAGATTAAGTTCTATGAAGAAAATGATGATTGTCCAACCTGTAAACAAGGGTTAGATGAAGAACATAAGAAGATACACATTGCTGAAAAACAAGAGAAGTCTAGGGAACTTCAAGGTGCAATGGAGAGTCTCAGTGAAACCATATTAGAAGCACAAGATAGACTTGAAGATATACAAGAGGTACAAAATGAAATCAATGATATACAAAAGCAGATTGGTATTCTCCAAACTGAGATCGTATCGAATCAAAAGTTTATACAAAAAATACAAAAAGAGATTGAAGACCTTAGATCAGAGGCAAGCGTCAACGGTGATGTTCAATCTAAAATCGATGATAATGAAGATAAACTTGATATCTTACATAAGAAAAAAGAGAATCAAGTAGAACAAGGTCATTACTTTGAGATTGCACAAATGTTGTTGAGAGATCAAGGTGTAAAACAGAAGATCATCAAACAATATGTTCCTATTATGAACAAGTTAATCAATAAGTATCTTGCATCATTAGAGTTCTATGTGGGGTTTGAATTGAACGAGGCATTCGAAGAGACTATTAAGTCCAGATTCAGAGACGAATTCAAATACGATAACTTCTCACAAGGAGAGAAAATGAGAATCGACCTTGCACTTCTGTTTACATGGAGAGCAGTTGCAAGATTGAAGAACTCAGTAAACACTAACCTATTGATATTAGATGAAGTGTTTGATTCATCGCTTGATACTCAAGGTACAGATGATTTCTTAAAACTATTGAATACACTAACAGAGAAAACCAATGCCTTTATTATCTCACACAAAGGCGATGCATTGTACGATAAATTTAACGATGTGATCCGATTTGAAAAGTATAAAAACTTCTCTAGGGTTGCAGAGACATAAATAGTACCATGAAAAGTTTTTCTCAATTCAATGACATTCCGAAAAAACTAGATTTACCAGAATTTAAAACTGTAAATTTAGAAGATGTCTATGACTTATTAGAAAAAAGAGTTGACACAACTTTATCTGCCGCTATAACAGAATTATTTCCTGCTTTAGCATTCAATAAGGGTTATAAACCTAGATCAGTTGCAGATTTTCAAGCATTCATTTATAAACATAATTTAAAAGATAAAGCATTTGTTAGTAATGCCGATGTTGCATCAGCAAAAAGGTTTATTGAAAGAATGGCAGAAGAGTTAACACCAAAACTTTTAGAAACAAAATTTCAAAATGCAATAGGTATAACTAAATGGTTGTACGATTTACATAGACAAAAGCCTATATCTGTTGTACAGTGGGGTTATAGGGCAAAACCTAAGGGAGTACCAAGCAATCATGCAGGAGATATTTTTATTTTTCATAAAGATAAAAGTATAGTTGGCGTATCTCTCAAGGCAGGCACCTCATCATCAAAAGAACCATTATTAAATTCGTATGTAAAAACACAATTGAATTATATGGGTAAAGAAAATTATTTACCTAAACTATACAAGGAAATGTGGAAACGAGTTTACTCAAAACTTCCAGAACTTGATGAAGTGGGTGCAAATGAATCTAACTATTATTCAGGTAAAGTTAAGACAGGTGTTTTAACAAAATACATGAAACTATTTGTACAAAACCAAGTTGTTGCTGATAATTTATATCATGAAATGGTGTTAGTAAATAGGGAAGTTATGATAGAAGCGATCAACTCACTTTCTTTGACAGAATTCAAATCGTGGGTATCAGAAAGATTTAATCTACAAAAACCACAAGA
>Ga0181568_10006411_pt1 | contig 10274 bp, 3 predicted proteins | sample 101ome_20_FD_133758 | JGI IMG/M metagenome (GOLD analysis project Ga0181568, IMG submission 133758) | Coastal salt marsh microbial communities from the Groves Creek Marsh, Skidaway Island, Georgia - 101404AT metaG (megahit assembly) | ecosystem: Environmental > Aquatic > Marine > Intertidal zone...
GTTCAAAACCACCCAAGTCGACTCTTGCAGGTGAATATACTGGAATATCTTTATAGTCAATATCAAGATATGATTGAACATCAAAGAAGTCTCCACCACTTGTTAATTGGAAACAATCGAATACGACTAAGATATCATCTAATGGTGCAGGTTCACTTGTCTTTCTGATAAGTTTTGCAACATCATAGTATCCATCTCTTTGTCCGTCATCAAATATAAACTTAGATGTAATATTTTGTGAACCTTGTGATACACTTGATATGGTTGCAATTGCACTTGAACTTTTACCTACAACCTGTTCTCCTTCTGAAAATCTATTGTCTCCAACATAATACCAATAAGATGTTGCACCTTGGTTGTAGTCAATTAATATTGCTCTTGCATCAGATGTTTGTCCTACAATTTCTTCAAATGCAGTGAATGTTCCTGATACAGTTGTCATTGTTGCATTAGGTGGAAGTGGAATTCCGTCTCCATTTGCTTCATAGATTGCACGAATCTTAAAGACATGTGGTATACCTAATGAAATAGTTTTATCATCAAAACATGTTCCATATGGATTACTTGCACCTGTATTATTGTTACCAGTTCTTGTTGAACCTACCTTTAATACTCTTGATTTTTTTAGAGATAAGTTTCTTCGTGTTGGGTTGTTTTTAACAACACCATATTTCACTAAGACATATGCATCATTCTCAGTTGCAAGACCTGAAACTGTTAATGTGTTTCCACTTCTTGCAATATTACCTGCAGCTTCTAGTGCATCGATGTCTAGGTTTTTACCTGTTGCATAAGTTGGTGTTCCACTTCCTTCTTTTGCAATAGTGAATTGGAAATTACTATTGTCTAATGACAAGAAGGTATCTCCTGTTGAGAGACTTATTGTAAAACCACCTGTTTGAATTTGTTTGATTTCTTGTTGAACTACTGTTGATGCATCAGGTGTATGAGTTTTAACCCAATCTCTTGGCCATGCAAAAATAGATGCAGTCTGATTTGCATTGTCTATTTTATTTCTTTTTCTAGTAATTGCACCATTATATGATGATGCAGGATTTCCTGTCAATGTTACTTCTGTATCACTCACCACTCTACTTACAATAAGAGTTGCACCATCAACTGGGTTGACTAGAGTGTCACCCTCTTTTAATTCTGTTGCAAATCTTGAACCAACACCATTAACTGTTGAGCCTGATGATGATACTTGAACTGTTCCTGTTAGTGTGACTGAATTTGTTAAGTTAATATTTGCACCAAAGTTTGAATAAGTTGCATTTGATGCTTCTTGTGCAACTGCACGAACTCTATCGATATTGTATTCTCTTGCACCGAAATCACCCTTAAGTGCAGATGCATATCCGTCTACAACTGCATTACCACTATTGTCTTCAAATTTTAAACCTGATGCAACTGCAAAGTCTCCTCGACCTGTGGATGAAAGTGTATCAGATGCAACAAATTTACCTACTACATCTGTTAAGTATACTTTTCCTGTTGATTCGTAAGCTGCAATACCATATGCACCTGAAACAGAACCTACGATTCTATCTCCTGCATTTAATGTTCCTGATTTGTTACCAACTGCAAAATCGAGTCGTGTAAACATCTTCACATCAAACAATGAAAGTTTAAATACAGATGATGCATCTAAAACATTTGATGTTTCAGAAGATGATTTTTCAAATATGTCTCTAACTCTTGCAACACCGATATGGTCTTCTGTAGGCATTGTAGATGTGTCTGCATATCCACCACTTAAACCAATCTTTGTTGGATATAATTTTACTTGTTTGTATGAATCGATGGAAGTGTCACCTGCTTCATGTCCGAATTCAGGTTGACCAAATACTTCTGTTACTTCTAAATTGTTTCCAACTCTGAAAGGTGTTGTTGCACCTGTAAGTGAAACTGTTGTTCTTGCTTTGTTGAGTGTTATAGGTGTTGTTCCTACCTTCTCAATCTCATAACCTCTAACATATGCCTTGCCTGGTGATGCTTGAAGGACGACTTTACTTTCATTACCACCATATACTGCTTTATAATAACCTGCATTGGTAGTGTCGTCTAAGTGTTCTCTAAATGAATGAGTAAATTGTCTTAATACAAAGTCTCCGTTTGTATCGTATGTTCTTCTTGCAAGTGTGTTTTCTATTTCGTTGTATATTGGTCTTCTTACTGTTAATTCAATCTGACCTTGATTTACTCTTGCAAGTTCGATGAAGTTTGCATCATCTGTTGAACTAATTAGTTTTTTAGTTAAAGTTAAATCAACTTTAAATCTATCTGCACCTGCAGCGTTCTCGTTATTAGTTCCTGTTGCATTATCTTTTAATGATGCATCATCTGAATTTGTAATTAAAGATTCAGAAACTTCTAAACCAATTCTATATGATGGTTTACCTGAATACTTTTCTAAAAGAATAAAGTTTGAATCTACTTTACAGAAGAAACCTCTTATAAAAACAACACCTTCTGATATACTTGCAAGTGATGCTCTACCATTTGGAGTATCAGTAGATGCAAGAACTGTAAGGTCATTGTTGTCTCCAGTAACATCTGAAGCTGCACCATTCTCGTCTAGTGTAACAACTTGTAGTTCTTCTGAAGGTTCAAAAGTATATGAGTGTGCAGAGTTTGTTCCTTGTGAAAGATAATGAACAAAGATTGTAAGTTTATCGTCTGTAGTTTCTGCAGTAGTTGTTTTTACTTGTGCAAGAACACCTGATGTTTTACCCTGTAAGATTTTTCCATGGAGAGACTCTCTATAAGTCTCAACATCTGCATCACCATTTACATTTGGATTTTGTGTAGATACTTTAACAAAGTATACTTCCATATCAACATCAGTTTGAGCACCAGTAACCAATGAACCTTCTTTAAAGAAGTGGTCACCAAATCTCTCTATCTGATTCTGAAGTATTGATTGTGTTTGTGTTAGTTCTCTTGCTTGAAGTGGTCTTCCAGCTCTGAACAAAACCTTTTGAAACTTCTTGTCTTCACTGTAATCGTCAAAGTAAGGTGATATATTTAAATCTGTCTTTTCAGGCATATGTGTTCTCTATGTTAAGAGGGGTTTCCCCCTCTGAATTACATTTCAATAATTAGTTTAATGTCTTCTATTTGGTCAGCAGCTCTTGAAACAGCACCTCTGTTTTCAACATACATGATTTGACCTGAATACTTTTCAACTTCAGGGAAAGTTGCATCTACTGAAGATACAGTTGCAACTGAAGTTGGGTTTCCACTTACATAAACATTTTCTGCAGCAGCAAAGTTTGCATATCCACCATCTGAGTTTGCAATTGGAATGTGTGATACTATTCTTGTTGAAGTATCGATAGAAACGACTCTTGAAACTGCAACACCTGAACCATCTGATGATGCATTTAATATAATGTCATCAACTGATACATCTGCAACACTTGAAAGTGTCATTCTATGACATGCATGTAGTGTTGTGTCGGTTGCAACTGTTGTTGTTCCTACTGTAAATGGGTCTTGAATAAGTCCAATTCTTCTAAAGTCGTTATCGGTTGGGAAATCTCCTGAACCTTCTGCAAATTCTAATCTTGCATTAACGATAACATAGTTTCCACCTAATTCTAAAATTGGGTCTGCACCATGTCCTAAGATTGGTGATATGATTGGAGTTACTACTGCATCTCCATTACCACCTATACCACTGATACCATCAATATCAATCGATGCTCTCTTGTAACCAGTTCCATTTGTTGTCACTGTAATATATGATACTGCACCTGAAGCAACTACAACTGTTACTTCTGCAGATGAACCATCTCCATCAATTGCAACACCAGTATATGTGTTGTCTGTATAACCTGAACCACCATTGTCAACTCTGACATGGTAGATTGCACCATCGACTGCATTTGATTCAACATCCCATTGACCTGAACCATCGTCTCCTGCTACTGAACCAAAACCACCAGCTCCTTGTGTAGTTCCTTCTCCGTTTACTTCAGTTTGAGCACCCAGTGTTTTAACTGGAATAAAATCGTTAGTTACAAACTTGATTGTTTCTGATGCAGAAATGGTATACATGTATTTCCAAATATAACCTCTTCCACTGGCAGCGTTAGAATCGGCAGTTGAAATCAATGCAGTTGCACTTGTTCCTGTTGGTTTTACATCTGATACTACGACATTTCCGTCTGAGTCTCTTCCTGTTCTAATACACTTATACACATGGTATTCATCTGTGATTACCACAAATCTTCCATCGTATAATGAACTTTGACTTGTTGCAGGAGTTTGATTTGATGCACTGTAATCGTGTGCATACTCATCGTAAGTTGTTCCTGTTGTCCAATTGTATCTTGTGATTCCATGAGATACATTTTCGTTCACCACTTCTTTGAGTGCAATCATGTCTGACCATGAATCTACCTCGATTCCTACTGAGTTTGCAGGTGCAGGTGGTGAGTTTTCGTCTGTCCATGCTTGTGGACGACCTATGAATACATAAGTTGAAGAATTTGATTCTCCAAAATCTTCTTTGAACTGTTTCGCATTATGAATTCGAAACCTTTCCGTAATAATTGCTGCCATTTTTAAATCTCCTAACGATTTTTAATTATTTATAAACTATTTATAACACTATGCAGATTTCACATACGATGAAAATGCAATATTTGTTCTTTTTCTTGCATGTAAAGGATAATCCGATACATACATGTTTGGTAAATAGTGGTTTAAATCACTTATCCTTAATCCCTCAAACTGAGTATCTTCAGATAGAATATGATTTAGTCCACCCTCTGAGTATGTTGGGTCTAATGGATTTACTCCATCTTCTAACACTATATTATCACCTTCGACTGGTTCTGTATTAATGTTGTTAACATTAATTGCAACATTGCCAGACTCTTGTTTAAGATAATATGAAATCCTAGTTGTATTTTGATTACTAATAGTATTTATTGACCTTTGTGTTGACCCTAATGGGACAAAGGATACACTATGTGTCTCTGAACTTTGTTCGTCAATTAGAGAATAACCATCTTCAAATACTATTCTACTTCCATCCTCAAAGAATAAGAATTTACTTTCATTTAATTCTGTTGACCTTTCAGTAATAAAGTATTTTACTTCTTCGATTACTGTATCAGATTCTAATGTAATATCCTGACCACTTATGTCTTCATAAGCACTTGTTGCTGGGTCGTAAGAATGAGGGTCATTGGGGTCACTTAATTCATAAATCTTTGCATGGTCTTCATAAACGAAAGACCCACCAAAATCACCCTTGACTTCTGCATTGGCTTGTGGTTCCATTCTTAATAGACATGGTTCTTCTTCTAATATTAGTCTATCTCCATCTTCAGTAACTAATCTTTCGTCATGTATTTCGTAAACACCATATGTCTTACCTTCTGTTGATGGTCTTCTCTCAGGAACTAAACCTATGAATGTATTATTTCTATCGTATGCAGGAATGAAAGCTTCCTCTTGTCTGAGATAATCTCCTTCATCCTTTCTTACTAAATTTAGAACTGTAGGTTCACCACCATGTCTATCTACATCTGAGAATGTTCCTCTTTGTTGTATTTTAGTAACTGACTGAACTTGAATGATGTTTAAATTAATGTGTCTGTTTTTGAATGCAGAATCATAGAACTCTGAAGTTGCACCCAAGTCTACCCCTGCAGGGTTAGTAATTGTGGTTGGGTCTACTGTTGCACTTACAACTCCTATAGTTGGAACTCCAGCTTCTTGTAAAACAATAAGTGGTTCGTTCATCTCTTCCAGTGTTGTGAGTAAGTCTTTCTCGTATACTGAGTTTGAGAATGCATTAGGTATAGCCATGACTACTTCAGGAGATACAACTATTGTAGGTCTGAATCTAATTTGTTCTTCAGGTTGTGCATCAATTTCATTTTTAATTGCAACCTCACCAAAGAAGATATGACCTGATGGATGGACTAAATCTTTTAATGCACTTCTCCACTTGTTAATGGATTCACCAACTTTAACAACATAAGAGTGTGTCTGATAATATCTACCATCTTGAATGTTAGATGCATCTTCATCTAAGAAACTCTTGACACCTAAGAATTGTTCATTTAATATACCTTCACCTTTATAAGTTCCTCGACCCATAAAAGGATTGTATCTTAAAACTTTAAATGTATCGACTGTATTAAAGTTTACTGTTTCAGTTTGTGAGAAGAATCCGTCAACATCTGTCAATACTAGAATATGTCTGTTTGCATCATACGATACAACTTTACCTGTTGCACCTGATACTGCACCTGTCACTATTAAGTTTCTTGTTAAACTTGCAGTAGGTGTCTCGATTAACATAGGAAAGAACGATGAACTATCTAATACTGCATCTGCATTAAATTGATAACCCTGTTCTTGCATATTAATAGAAGTAATTCTACCTATGTCGTCTCCATATGCAAATAATTTTGCACCTGTTCCTGTTGCAACATCAACACCTTTGTTAACTACCTGAGTGGTTGATGTTCCACCAGTGATTGCCTCACCTTGTTGGAAGACACCAGTATGTGTTGATTCTCTGTAAACTTTGATTCTGTTTTTGTCGGATTCTATCGATAGAATTTTTGCACCTGCATTTGAAATTGCACCTGTTATGTCTTCACCTACAGTATATGTTTCTGCAACTCCTTTGTCAAAATAGATGTAACCACCTGGCCAACACTGTGGTGGTATTCTATATTGACCACCTTGTTTAATTCGTATTGACCTAATATTTTTTGCAGTGGTTTCTAACTGTATAGGGTATAAGTCATCGTCTGAATTTTTTTCTTCTTCATAGACTAATCTATTAAATTCTGTATACATCTCAACCAGTTCACCACCTGAGGTTGCACCATAGTCTGAGGTTAATGTAACTCTATCGTTTTTAAATGTAAAATCTTCACCCCATGTTAATTCGTTACCATCTATGAATACTTTAACAAAATCATCATTGAAAAGAATGTGTTTTCCATGATTGTCTACACCTGAGAAAACTGTTTGTCCATTAACTGCTTCTACTTCAAAGTGTCCCCAATATGTTCCACTTTCTAATAGTAATTCGTCACCAACTGTTCCTATAATTGCATCAGCACTTCCATCTGAGAAAACAATCCTTTCACCTGGCTCATAATTTTGTCCACTTTCTTCTATGAAAATTTTAGTTATAGGTGCATTAGATAAATCATTGACAACTGATTCAGATTTGACTACACCATTGTCTCCTTTACTTCCAGTAAAGTTAATAGTATCATTCATTGCATACAATGAACCTGATGTTTCTATTGGATGAGGTTCTAATACAAGACCACCTTCTGTTCTCTGTCTGTTTATCAAACCATCTGTTAAGTTTACTAAAGGAACACTCGTTACTGTTAGATTATTTTTATCGGTGATTGATTCGATATCTAATGTATATGTTTGTCCTAAAACAACATACTCCAATGTATCACCGACTTCTAATTCACCCACATAGTCAGAACCAGTTCCAACTACTTGTTTTGAATTAGTATCAATGGTATGTGTTCCTGATAATAGTAAACCTTCCAATAGGATGTTACCATCATCTTCATGGTCAAAGTAGATAGATGAATTATCTAAATTAAATCCTTCAACAATACCTTTAACTATTGCAGTGTATTTTGTAAGACCATCTCTATCTAATAAAGTAACTGGGTCTTCTACATTGAATACACCAAAGTGATTATCTGATACTTCTATTGAGTAGATATTGTTTGGTGTATCTTTGTTGTATACATTTTCAATGATAGCTTCTGCATCTACAGAACCATCATTTTTGTATTTTGTTATTTTGTCGTTTTGTTTTGGAAGAGTTGATTTATCCATCTTGATAACCATTCTTCTTTGTTGGTTATACGATGAATCAGAAACAAATAGTGTTTCGTTAATTGGATATCTAATCTCTGCATCATCTTGAAACAGAATTCTAATTAATAATTTAACTGCCTCTTCCGTTCCTATCTTTTGATATAAATCCTTAATATGTTTTATGACTGTTCTCTTGTTTGGTATTCCTGTTATGTCAAGAGAAGGTATGAAATCTTTTTGGAAATACTGAATGAAATCCTCTGTAGTATGGTCAATGTCTGAGTAATCTAATAATCTATTGTTTGCAAGTATACTATTCTCTTTATAATTAGATACTGTTGCAACTTGCAATGATTCTCTTCCTTCAATTTTCTCTTTAGATGAGAAACCATTTCCTGATATTGTTTTGATATAAAGTGTATTACCATTAATAACTTCTATCCTTGCAACACTTCCATTAGTTTGACCATAGATGTATTCACCGACTTTAAATGGGTCAGCTCTCCCTGCAGTATTATTGTTACTATGGGATTCGTGAATTACTCTTGAAGTATCTGCATCAGGTGAAGGTGTGACAGTTGCAGGTTCCAATAACATGGAACCTGAACCATCTTCTAAAAGTGTTCCGTCAAGTTGTTCTTGAGATTCAAGAGTTAATATCTCTGCTTCTAAGAACTCAAAGTATGCTTTGACAAAACCGACAAGATTAGGTGCTTCGTCCCTAAGAAATTCAGGTAGAAGTTCTTCTACTCTGTGACTGAATTTGTCAATAACATACTTTTCGTGTGACATTTTACTTTAATTAACTAATAGTTATGTTTGCACTTAAACCATTAACTGTTGATACTGGGAACCAGTCTGAACCATTCCAAAACAATATAACTGCTTGTCCTAACTGATTGATGATGATTTGTTCAGTAGTATCTGAACTCCATCCCCATGAAGATACAGTTATTCTAGCTGCATATGTTGATGCAGGTTCGGTTGATGCCCAAATGATTTTCAACTGACCAACATCAGTTCCATCATCTAATGTAAATGCAACATCACCACTTGCAGCGGAAAGGTCTAAAGCACTTGCAAAAGTTGATGCAAGGTTAGATGCTGTTGATGTTAAAGTTGCAATATCGTCAACTGCTAAGTGAGTTGGGATATTTTCAAAAAGTTGACCAATGGTCATCTTCTTATTTACAGGTGTGCCGCCTGGGTTGTCAACAATATGCAAAAGGTCATCTGAACCGATGTCTGTATCTGATACTGCTGATAATGCACTGATTTTTTTATCTGCCATTTTTTTATTCTCCTATAATCCAAATAAATGGGAAACTACTCGTGGGACTCACGATCACTTCTTTCATAATTAATAACTAGATGTAGATGTGGATGAATATCCAACACCTGCACTAGATTCACCACTTGCGATGGTGTCTATCACTCCGTTAACTTTAATGTCAGACAATGAGATATCTATTAAAGAACCTCTCGTTGCAACTACATCATTACTGTTTGGAATGAGTGTAAAATCAATTGATGAATCATTATTAACTGTAGAGTTAACAGTAATTGCATTAATTGAAATTTTTCCTGTAGCATAGTCCACTGAACCTGCTACCGAGTCTGCATACACTCGTGTTGAACCTGATAGATAGTATCTTCTAAGATTACCATTTCCATCATCGTCAAAATACATAGTGTTTACAGAATCACCTGAAACTTTAAAACCTGTTGAAGAAGTTATACCACCTGAAGATGCATTGTGTCCTGCATGAGGATTATATAATGCATTACCCATTGCTACAGTGTAACCTTTCTCACCACCAATGGTTGGTTTTAACTTCTTCCTTAATCTGATATTTGTTGTGTTAGACAATATTGAACTATCTGCAAGGTCAATAGCTTGAACTAATTTTGAGTGTCTCATAATTGCATCAAAGTTATTTAAATGTTCTTTGTCATAATTCATAATTGCATTTGATACTAGAGACTCTAACTCACCTTCTGAAAGTTGAGTAATGTTTTTGTTATATTTGAATGTCGTAGTGACAAGTATCTTTACAATATCAGGGTCAACAATAGTTGGTCTAACTGTCAACATGTTTAACTTATTAATATTGTTTGTAATTACTGTCTTTTCTGATTCTGATAGATAGTCTGCATTGTTTGGTTTGATTGCAAGGAATACTTTACCATACTCAGGTGGGTCGTTATCTTCACCACCCCACACTGCAATTGCGTCTGCGTTTGGATAGTATTCAGAAACTTTTGATTTGTAGTCGTTAAGTGTCACTAATCTATTTTGAGAAGTGTAGAATTTGTTTGCTTTAAACTTAATAGACTCGATGGATTCTTTTTCTCCACCCCCTATTGCACTTTGTAATACAGTAATGGTTGCATCTGAGAAACCATTGATTGCAGTAGTGAGTGCAAATGTTTTTGCACCA
>Ga0181568_10006415_pt1 | contig 10273 bp, 10 predicted proteins | sample 101ome_20_FD_133758 | JGI IMG/M metagenome (GOLD analysis project Ga0181568, IMG submission 133758) | Coastal salt marsh microbial communities from the Groves Creek Marsh, Skidaway Island, Georgia - 101404AT metaG (megahit assembly) | ecosystem: Environmental > Aquatic > Marine > Intertidal...
GTCAATTAATTCCTCAGATACAACTTCTTTCCATAGTTCCACATTACTTGTTTCAAAAGCCTGAACCCATTTTTTTGCAAGCTTTAAATTGTTTTGATAATTAGGATTAGTAGAGCAAGACATTACTATTAGACCTAGTAATAATATGATGTTTTTCATTTCAATTAGTTTATGATTAATAATCTTTTAAATTTACAAATTAGTACTATAACTTAATGAAGGGGACATGTCGGCGAAACGAAATTATGGGCTAAATTAATGGAATGATTAAACTTTATTTAACTCAAAAATCTCATAACTCTCCATAACATCATCAAAAATTGGTTTTGACACAGGATTTGAACCATCCAAAAATGAATTCAAAGCACCTTCATTGTGCACAGCAATCTTAAACATTACTGCACTTTTATCTGGGGAAACTGTACCTAAAGTTTTAGTTAAATCTGCAATTTTTCTTCTTTCATTCATTCCTTCTTCAGATTTCATAAAGCCCATAAATTTCTCGAACTTACCTTCTTTAAGTTTTGCAACGACAAGTATATCTTTCATTTAAATTTATTTAATTTTTAATAATGTGTAAAGTACAATTTATTAGTAAACTTAAAGAAGAGATATGCCTATAATTTAATTCACAGTAATTATCCCAGACATACTATTATGAGGGGCACATTGGTAGTAAAATGTCCCGGCAGTTGTAGGGGTCCAAGAAACGGTTCCATTTGTTGTTCCAGCATTAGTAACTCCATCAATTTGATTTCCGGTTCCTGATCCTTGCACGGTTTTCAGGTAAAATGGATGTCCAGGGGCGTTCACAACAAAGTTTAAAGTATCACCAACATTAACTGTTACTGAAGGGTCATCTCCTGTAACTGATCCATTTCTGTCAGTTCCATTAAGTATGTAATTAGTGGCACTATTAGCAGTGACATTTATTTCATATGTCTCAGCTGAAGTTGTCTCAGACGAAGTAGATGAAGTTGTTCCAGTATTAGCACAAAGAGATTCAAAAGACTCAGTTGTTTTATCTAATACATAATAATCCTCAACATTATCATCATTGTCAAAAATAAAGAGGGAATTACCATCTGCTGATGGAACAAACTCAATATTAGAAGTTTCTCCATCTTGTATCAATTCTATTTTTAAACCATTGTATCTGTTAGTCACAATTCTGAGTGTAACTGTTTCACCATCAACTGTATTATTACCTTCTTTTATTTCTGAACATTCATTACCATCTTCGTAAACATCAACATATTTTAAGAAAATATCATCATCATTGAAAAAGAAATACTCTTCATCATCTCCAAAACCTACACCATTATATCTTTCAAGAAATGTTTGTTGTTCAGCTGAGTCCTCACCTCCATCTGTAGATGAAGTTGTTCCAGTATTAGCACAAAGAGATTCGAAAGACTCAGTTGTTTTGTCTAATACATAACCTTCCTCCTCATCCTCATCCTCATCATAAACTTGAAGGGAATTACCATCTGGTGTTGAAACAAACTCAACATTAGAAGTTTCTCCATCTTCTATCAATTCTATTTTTAATCTGTTGTATGTATTAGTTATAATTCTGATTATAACTGTTTCTTCGTCAATTGTGTTAGAACCTTCCTTAGCTTCTGAACATTCATTACCATCTTCGTAAACTTCAACATATTTTAAGAAAATATCATCATCATTGAAAAAGAAATACTCTTCATCACCAGCAAAACCTACACCATTATATCTTTCAAGAAATGTTTGTTGTTCAGCTGAGTCATCACCTCCATCTGTAGATGAAGTTGTTTCAGTGTTTATTAAAGATATGCTTCCACTAATTACCTTTGAAACAGTTGCGGACACAAACGGAGCTGAGCTAGTTTGTTCTAGATGGTTATCAATTACAATTGAGTAATTAAATGTTCCAGGTGTCGCTTCAGTCGGGGTACCAGAGATTTTAAGTTCATCTCCCGTTATGGATGCAATCACTCCACTTGGAAGTCCAATACTACTTACAAGATGAATAACTCGGGAACAATCAGTTTCAATATCATAAATTACTTCATCTATTGGGGATCCAATTACAACTGTTTGGTTATCTGAGCTCTCAGATCTAAGTGTTGCTTCTAATGAACAAGAAGTATCTGGCGTAGACTCAGTTGTTGATGTTGAAGTTCCTGTATCTAATGTGTCACTTGATAGATTAGAGTTTTGCAACCCTGCTAATGTATCGAAAATCTCATTAAATAAGTCACCTATATCTTGTGAAGAAGAAGCTGATATAGCATCTGTTGGTGGTATAATTATACCATCATCATCTGTCTGAGGATTCTCATCTGATTTATTACCAGAGAGATTAAGCTCCGAGTTAGTCTCTGGAATCTCAGACTCGTTTGTAGGTGGTGCCATTCCCTCAGGGATAGAAACCATATTCATATTAAGACTAGTTGCTGATTCCACCACCACATCAGTAATTACAGCAAAATCACCTATTACAATTGCAGAGGTGCTGATTGCTATCATTTGAGTAAAGATCTGAGAGATAACCTCTCCATTTACAATGGTTGTCATCAGAACATTTAAAAAAATGTCTACAGACATTTTTATTGTAGTTGAATTCTTTGATGCAGGATCACTAATCTCAAATTCCCAATTACCAACAAGATCTCTTGCTACCTGATAATCAAACCTAGCCGGTACATTTAGGTTACTATCTAACGTTACAGTTTTGGGATTATCAGTATCGCCAGGGTCATTATTCCAATAAAAAAACGAATAATTCTCTGATGGAGTTGCAGTTAACTTAACTTGACTTCCGTGTGTGAATCCACCTCCGCCGATGACTTCTTTTTGAACACTACCCTGTCCAGAAATAGTGAACATAACATTATAAGCTGCTTTTTCAAAATTGGCAACCAAATTGGTATTTTCGTTAACTGTAATCGAAAGCGGGTTGGTGGTAAATGTTTGATTATTAGAGGTATTAGTCCAATTAGTAAAGACATAACCATCTCTTGGTGTTGCAGTAAAAGTTACTGTTGTACCAGCAACATAATCGCCTGAATTGAAGCTTACTGAACCCTCAGCCGAGTTAGCCACAGATGCATTAACAAGAACAGTAGAATCCTCATCTTTTTTACAGTTTGAAAACTGTAAAATGATTAAAAGTGATAGTATATATTTAAAAGTAAATCTCACCATATATTCAAAAATAAAAATTATTAGTGATCTTTTATATAATACCATTATAAAGTTTATTTTATTTCAATTGTTTTTTTTACTTTTTATTTTAATTAAAAAAAAATTCAATAGAATTCCATAAATGGGTAGAAAAAATATGAATCCAATCAAAATTTTTATTACGGTCTGTGTCCCACAAATTTCAAACCAGTTTTTAGCCATGTAAGCATCCTCTGAATTATAAAATGCCGTAAAAAAAAAGGAATATGAATCTATAATGTTTGATACAATTGTAGATAGAGCTGGGGCAATCCACCAACTAGAGAATTTTTCTCGAATGAATTGAAAAGCATTTATATCTATCAAAACTCCAATTGCATAAGCGATTCCACTTGCAATACCAATTCTTAATGCTACAGAAAATGGATTGTCATTTAAATAAATAAGAATTACTGAAGATATAATAGCAAATGGGAAAGAGTATCCAATAATATTTTGGGCAAATGACTTACCTAGTAATCTTGTAGTCAAATCAGTTGTAACTATAACTAAAGGAAAACAAAATGCGGCCCATGTAATTTTAAATCCATAAAAATTAACAGGTATAGATACTAAGATGTTGGAGACAACAATAATACAAATATGAATGATTATTAAATATGACTTCATAGGTTACTGGTGATTTTTCTAGACTGTTACCACCAGTTTTCCCAAGGAAAAATATACCATAATGGGTCAGTTGATTTATTGATTATTTTACCACGAAAGTCAATTTTTTGACTACTTTGAACATTGTCTAGCAATGCACATAGTTTAAACTCACAATCAATTTTAGTTGTTATTTTTTTAATTTCTTCGAATGTTTTTCCAGTGTCATTAATATCATCAACTATTAACACTCTTTTTTTATTTAGGAAATCTTTTTTTGGTAGAAAATATTTATTGTTACTATCTCCATCTCTTAATTGAATATTTACAACCAAGTGTGAAACTTTCAAATAATGTGATAAGTAAATCCCTGGAATACATCCACCTCTGTTTATACTTAAAATTAATTCTGGAGAATATGACTCAAGTTCGATCTGCCGAACTATAGATTTTAAATCAACATTTAAGTCATCAATTGAATATATGCAAGTGTTCATTTAAATTGGCTAGGTCTATATCTTATTTTTAATTTTAGTTGGGTAAAAATACATTTTTACATCTATTAGTTGGGGATCTTTCAAATGTCTAATTAGGAAATTTATTTACAAATAAAATATTCTAAAATTGTGTTTAATATTGAAAAAACAACTATTGATTTCAATTATAAAAAAGCCCTATACATTAGTATGGGCTTTAGAAACCAAAAAATAGCATGAATCTAGCAGATATTGATTTTGATTTACTCGTTTAAAGCTAGTTCACTATTTATAAATGTGGGGTCAAAGAAAAAATATGCACTATTAGATTTTAGACCATCCCAACTAAATGCAAGATGAACAGGAACAATAGCTGACTCTTTAGATTTTTTACCCTCGGCTGACCACCAAGCCCAAACATGAGTCCAAATTTGTCCATTTTCATATTTAGAAGTAATGTTTGCTCCAACCTGAAATTTTATATTATTAAATATTTTGTGATGTATTCTTTCAAAATCAGCAAGTTCCTCAGGGGAAACATTTGTTCCGTTTACATTAATAGTTGCTGTTTGATTAAAGATGTTTTTAAGTTGAGATTGGTCATTTTTAGGATATAATTCCATATGACGTTGTATCATCATTGTCCTTTGGTCATCGTTACTAGTTGATCCTTTCCATTGAGCATTTATACTAATTGAAAGAGTAAATAATAATAATGTTTGGAATATTTTTTTCATTTTTAAATTTTATAAATTAAATAATAAACTTAATCAGTAAGAAGTTCAAGAGTTGGAATAAAAAATACAGCCCTGATGTAGGGTTTAGGAATAGTTATTTCATTTCTTTTATTTTATTTAAAGAGCTTCTTGCAGAAGTTGAGTAAGGGAAAATATTTAATACCATCTCATAGTATTTTTCTGCCTCCTCATAATTCTTTTCAAACATGAAAAACTCTGCCATTGAGTCTAAAGAATTGTATCCATCTGGATATAATTCCAAGTACCTCTTAAAACTTTCTTCAGACTTTTCTTTGTCTCCATTTCTGTAATATAAGTATCCAAGAAAATTTATAACTGGTGCATTATTCGGCTCACCCCAGGCTTCTTTAACTTCTTCAAGATTTTTAATTCTTTCATTTAAATCTGGATTTGTAGACGCTCTGTAAAATTGAATAAATTTTCCTCTTGGTTCTGATTCATACATCTTCTCCCAAATATCATTTTTTTCTTTATCAAAACCCCAAATACCTCTCTTCCCGTTTTCACTTTTCAATTCTAATAATGAAACAAACCTTTTAGAGTTTTCATTCTTATTTTCAGAGTGTTTTTTTGCTAATTGGTAATGTAATTCTTGTTTTTCAGAATTTGGAAGTGATAATGTAGATAACATTGCATGAGCACCGAAAGAGGCTGAATCAATTTTAATTGCTTTTTCAAAGAAAACATATGCCTTTTCTCTTTCAACATTTAAAAAATGATTAATGCCACTATAAATCATTTCATCATGAATTTCGTTTCCGTTTGACCACTGAATATAATTATTTGGTTCTTCAGTATTTTCATTAGTTTTTGAAGTTTTGTTACAACTATATGCTAAAGTTACAATTGATATTATTAGGTATATATTTTTCATCTTATATGAATTAATTGTTCATCACCAATATAATAAACATCCATTATTAGAGAATGTTTTTTAATGTAATATCCATGAGAATTAGTTTTAAAGTAAAAATTACATTAAATCAATGATGATTTTAAAATTACTATACTGTTTTATTTAATAATATTTATTTAAAACATACAAACCAATGAACTTCTTATTAAGATTTTACCCAAGAGTTAAAAACAATCAATTAAAAGGTTAAATAAATAACAAAAGAAAAGCTAGATATTTACTTTTTTGTAAATCAAAAATAACAGTTCAATTAAACACGAATTAAATTTAATCGAGTAATGAATTAAATCAAATATTTAAAAAAGTTTTTATAAATTTATTAAAGACTAAACTAAAATGAAATGAAAAAATCCAGACGAAACTTCATTAAAAATACAACTGTAGCAAGCTCAGCTACTTTTTTAGCTCCATCAATTATCTCTGCATCAGTATTTGGAGCCAACGATAGAATTAATGCCTCAGTTTTGGGTATCAATGGAAGAGGGAAAAATCATATTTCGAGTTTGATGAAACAAAAAAATGTTCAGGTGGTTAATCTTTGTGATCCTGATATGAATTTGTTAACAGCACGACAAAAAGAATTTAAAAATAAATATAAAAAAGACGTTTCTCTAGAACAGGACCTCAGACGTGTCATGGACAATAAAGACATTGATGTTGTGAGTATTGCTTCCCCAAACCACTGGCATTCATTATCTGTTATATGGGCCTGTCAAGCAGGAAAAGATGTCTATGTAGAAAAACCAGGGTCACACAATATTTTTGAAGGAAGAAAAATGGTAGAAGCTGCTCAAAAATATGATCGAATTGTTCAGCATGGTGTTCAGTTGAGGAGTTCCCCAGCTATTAATGAAGCCATTGGTTTATTGAGAGATGGTTATATAGGGAATGTTTATATGGCTCGAGGTTTGGTTTTCAGATGGAGGGGTGATATTGGAGACAAAGGATTCTCATCTGTTCCCAATGGTTTAGATTATGATTTATGGACTGGCCCTGCACCCAAAAGACCATTTACAAAAAACTTAGTTCACTATAATTGGCATTGGCACTGGGACTATGGCAATGGTGACGTAGGTAATCAAGGGATTCATGAAACTGATTTATGTATGTGGGGGTTAGACGTTGGATTACCAACCAAAATTACCTCAATGGGTGGAAAATTCTTATGGGATGATTGTAAAGAAGTTCCTGAAGTATTGACCTCTGTTTATAATTATCCTGAGGAAGGAAAAATAATTCAATTTGAAGTAAGACCATGGTGTACCAATACTGAAGAAGGGGCCACTGTTGGAAATATATTTTATGGAGACAAGGGAATTTTAGTTGTCGATGGGTACAGTAAATACAAAACATACCTTGGTAAAGATAGGACTCCCGGTCAATCAGGAGATGATGGCGCTATGGAGGCTTCAGGTATGGATCGAGGAGCAGGTGGAACAGATGGACACTTTAAGAATTTTATTGAGGCGGTACGAAAACATGATACAAGCATACTAAATGCGCCTATAGAAACGGGCCATTTATCATCTGGGTTAGCGCATTTAGGAAATATCGCTTATAGAATGGAAAAAGTATTGACTTTTAATCCTCAAGCCGAAAAGTTTGTTAACGATCCAGAGGCTGATAAAATGCTCACTAGAAACTATAGAAAAGGTTTTGAGGTTCCAAACAAGGTTTGATTTCAAAATATTTTGAGTTAGAAAAAGTCGAATTATATCAAAAATTTCTGTAGACAGTAAAGTGAGATTTATGAATTATTAATCACTTCAAGCCAGGCTTGAGCCATTAGCTGACTGCCTGCCATTGAAGGATGAACTCCATCAGGAGCCCAATAGGTCTCTTTAGCGTGTTGTAACTCTTGATCAAAAATACTTTGAAAGGGTACCCAGAGGGTATTGAACTCTTTGGCTATTTTAAGAGCAGCTTTTTGATATTTTTTAAAGGGGATTACCCAACTCTGTTCTACGGCAGATGTATTAGGAAGAATAAAAGGCTCACAAAGGATGATACGGACACCAGGCAACTCATTTATAGTTCGTTGAACTAGAGCTCTTAAGTCATTTTCATAAATTTCAACAGTCCCCTTATAACCGTGTTTTACTTTGTGCCAATAATCATTTACCCCTATTAATATACTGACCAAATTTGGCTTTAAATCTATTGCATCCTCTTTCCAACGATCTTGAAGTTGATACACTTTATTACCACTTATTCCTCTATTGTAAATTGTAAGTGATTTATCGGGATATGCATTTAACAAATGAGAAGCAGCTAAAAAAGCATATCCTGTTCCAAAAGAATACGCATTATTTGATAGCTGATGTGTTTTTTCACGTCCAGCATCAGTTATTGAGTCACCTTGAAATAAAATTATATCTCCTTTTTTTAATTTGTTGTTGAGCATGGACAAAGCGTCAGTTTTGTTTGTTACTGCCATCGCCGGAATACTCATTGCCAAGGAGGATTTGGCTATAAACTTTCTTCTGTTAATTTTCATAGTTGTTTTGATTGATTAATAAATTTAATTTTTTTTTTCAAATGAATGATTAAAAAAGGGGGGATTACCCCCCCTAACTAATAACTAACTAACCATTAACTATGATTTAATTATAATTTAGACTATAAAAAAATTAATAGGTTTAAAATATCATTTTACTAAAATTTATATAAGAACCCATTATAGTATTGTCAAATGATTTTCATTAAGTTCAGGGACTAATTTGTATATTTAATATATTATCAGAAATCAATTTAAATGGACGATAAAACTGTAACATTTGAAAAGAAAAAACTTGACAGATTAAGTTCTTCAAGATTTAAAATAAATTTTTGGCTTTTAAACAAATTAGGTCTTGAAGGATTCAGAATAATACATGTTCTTGGGGGGATATTAATTACCGTATTGGTATATGAGTTTTTCTTATAATATATAAAGACCTGACACTTTTCCTAAATTTTAAATAAATGAAATTAGATCTATATCAAATAGATGCTTTTACAGATAAAGTCTTTGGGGGTAATCCAGCCTGTGTTGTCCCTCTTAATATATGGCTAGAAGATGAAAAACTTTTAAAGATAGCCCAAGAAAATGCTGTTTCTGAAACAGCTTTTTTTGTTCAAAACGATAATTTTTTCCATTTGCGTTGGTTTACCCCTGATATTGAAATGGATCTATGCGGTCATGCAACACTTGCAGCTGCATATGTCATTAAAAAATATTTAAAATTTCCAAAGGATGTTATTTCTTTTAACAGTTTGAGTGGCAAATTAAATGTTCATGTCAATAATGAAAATTTCACTTTAGATTTCCCTTCTAGGAAACCTGTTATTTCTGAATTGCCCTCAATTATAAAAAAATCGCTGAGCATTCAGCCACAAAAGATCCTAAAATCAAGAGATTACTTTTTAGTGTATAATAATCAAAAAGAAATTGAAGAGATTCAAATAGATAGGTCAATTATTGATCAAATAAATCTAGACCCTGGTGGAATTATTATTACTGCACAAGGTAATCATTGTGATTTTGTTTCAAGATGGTTTGCTCCACAATCTACTATTTTTGAAGATCCTGTAACTGGCTCGGCGCACTGCTCATTAATTCCATATTGGAGCAGAGAGTTGAATAAGAAAAAAATGAAGGCTATTCAGCTTTCTTCAAGAAAGGGAAAACTATTTTGTGAGGATAAAGGAGAAAGGGTGCTCATCAGTGGGAAAGCTACTACTTACTTAACTGGAAATATTTGGATTGATTAAAATCGTAAGTTATTTAATCACTATTAATAAATCAATTAACAAATAGAGAAGATTCATCAATCTAAAAGATAAAATATCACATCGTGTATTTAATTATTCTCAATCTTAGAGTCTTTGATTGATTTACAAATAATGAATTACAGCTAATCAATAATCGCTACACCCTCAGCAATAATAGATTTAGTGACCTTGGGATTCATAATTTTTGAAATATAATCCTCTGATTCACCTGCATCAAATGCATAATGTTTTAGCTTAGAAACTGAAATAGTATCTAACTTAATTTTGCCTTTAATTATTATATTTTTCCCAGCTATCCCTTTTTTTGGAACGAAGAATGAATAGTCTTTAAAAGTGACAAATATTTCTTCCGAGTCAGAAATGACTTTAACCCAACAACCTTGTTTTGGACAACTTGATAGAATTGTACCCTTTGTTGTTGCAGAAGTTAAACCCTTTTTATTTTGGTTTGACTCTGCTGTTAATGAAAATAGATTACCATAAAAATTTACTCCAAATTTATCAACCTCCAAGGTGCTTTGAGACAGAGAAATGTA
>Ga0181568_10006418_pt1 | contig 10271 bp, 8 predicted proteins | sample 101ome_20_FD_133758 | JGI IMG/M metagenome (GOLD analysis project Ga0181568, IMG submission 133758) | Coastal salt marsh microbial communities from the Groves Creek Marsh, Skidaway Island, Georgia - 101404AT metaG (megahit assembly) | ecosystem: Environmental > Aquatic > Marine > Intertidal zone...
CAAAACACTGGGCGGGTCATTTCCGACGTTGGAAATGGGTCGCCGTCGTCGCCGCTCTCGCGCTCGCATGCCTGGCCATCTACAATTGGAGACTGAACCGGCGGGCGGATGCCAGGCTGGCTTATTTGAAGGCCTCGGGCGCCCTTCTCACCGAGGACGAGATCGCCGCGCTGTATCCCGACACCGCGCCAACTGGGGGGAACGCCGCGACTAGGTTCACATCCGCCGTCAATGGATTGATCACCCTCGCCACGATCACGACCAATTCCGCCAATCCAGCGCGCCTCTGGAAATCGGATTTTTCCGCGCTGGACACGGAAGACCTCGAGCTGCGGGACCAATACGTCCTCGCGAACTCGGCTCTCGTCACGCAACTCCACGAGCTTCGAAAACTGGACCCGGGCCGGTTCAACGCCGGCTCGCGTTTCGACGAGCTCTGGTCGCGAAAGGGCTCAGACTATAGCAAGTCCTCGAATGCGGCGATCCTGCTGCACTTGGCGCTGGAAAGCGCCCTTGATCAGGGCGATGCGGACAGGGCGTTTAAAAGCCTGGAGACCCTGGCGAAGGTCGCCGAGATCACGGCAGCAGAGCCTTCCCATCACGCTCAAAGCGCACGCTTGACTCCCATGCGTCATTTTCGTTTCGGGCTTCGAAACTACCTCCGCCAAGAACGCCTGAGCGGGGCTCAAATCAGCCGCCTGCGAAAAGCCATAGACCGGGTCGATGTTCTCAACCAAACGAAACTGCGCCCGGCTATACAGCGCGACCTGGCTCACACGATTCTTCAAATGCGAGCGCCGGACTACCGCGTTCTCGGAAGCGGCAACATGTTCGACTACGTCAGCGCCGTCGTGTTGGGCTCCATTGATTTCCTGGGATTCCGACATCGAACGCTGCTCGACTACACCGACCGCGTCGAGGAGATCCTGTCCGCGGCCTCGGCGGACACAGCGCGACGAAGCAGAACGGCAAGGGACTCTGGAGTCGTCGACCTCGGGGGGTTCTTCGGATGGCAGGCCCGAAGTTCCCTCTGGAGAATGGAGGAAATGCTCTATGGATCCACCGCGTTCGCCGGCTACCTCGCGATCGATCGAGCCGTCCTGGACATTGAAACGTTCCGCAACGCCAACGAGGGGGCTCTTCCCGAGAAGCTCGCGGAACTGACAGCGTGCAACCTCCCGATCCCCACTGATCCGATCACCAATCGCCCCTTGAAATATCGCCGAACCCGAGAGGGCTACATCATCTACAGCGTAGGGATAAACGGCGTGGACGATGGGGGAACCGACAATCCCGGAAACGTCCGCCGCAAACCCCTCGATTTCGTGCTGGAGGTCCGCATCGAACCTTCCCGTTGAGGCAATAGGTCGCATGTCCCGCTCTGCCAGCGCCGTCACCCGGCCACGCGCTGCTTGCCGCCGCTTTCCAGCCAGAGAAGGCGGATTACAAAAGCCAAACTGACCATCCACCAGATTCCCTGGGCGAACAACGGATTGACTGGCCCGTCCTGTATGGATTCGCCATCGAGAGGCTGGAAGAAGAAGACCGGAAGAAACCAGATCCGCAACAAGACGAAGCCGCCGATCGGAAACAACCGGTCAGGATGATTCCCGAATTCACCCGCCTTGCTGGGCGTCCAGGGCCGCCTGAGCCTTGGCCGCCGCCTCCTCCGCCTTCTTCGCAATCTCCTCAGGAGAAGGCAGGGACATCAAGACCTCGGGCGGGATGTCGCCTTCCTGAACGAGCTTGGTCAGGCACTTCTTGCGCTCGTTAAGCGCCTTGTCCGAGCTGCGTTCCTTGGAAAACCGGGACTTGGCGCGCTCGCTGCGCTGACGAAGCATGTCATAGACATCGCCACCCAGGAGCGAGGAGATATCCACTTTCATCTTTTCGCGCTTCATGTCGGCGTCGCTGACAACATCGCCGTTGATCGGACCCGCCTTGTACTTGGGGAACATGATCGCCGCTTCGGGACAAACACGGGAGCAGGCGGGACAGTTGGTCTTGCAGTTGTCGTTGTTGCGAACCTCGATCTGCTGGTCGTCATCAACCCCATAGACATCGAACAGGCAAAAGCTCAGACACTGCATGCAATTGGTGCAGCGATCGTAATCGATAACCGGGAACCACGGCTTCCACTCGCCATGCTTCGATGTGTGCGTCTCCTCGCGAATGGCATCCACGCGTTCCGCGAGTTCTGAAGGCGAGCGACCATCGATGTGCTCGAACCTCAGGCTGACTTCACCGGCGGCATCCTCAACCTCCGGGGTTTGGCCGTTTTCAAACCGACCCAACGCCACGATCGAACTGCGATCAGCCGGCGCCACCCGACCTTCAAGCCCGGCGCGCGTCACCGTGTAGCCCTTGGATAACAGCGACGACAGGATCTCAAAGCGCTCTCCGGCGGGCAATTCCGCCGCGCCCTCCCCTTCGTAGAGGACGACCCGCAAGGTATTCTCTTCAAGCAGACTCATGATTCGGTAGGCGTTCCTACGTTGCGAGCGCCTTCGGCCACGGGCGCGTCGCTGGCTCGCGGTTTTCCATCGGGGATATTTGGCTTCAATTCACCCGCTTGCAACGCCGCCGAGACCTCCACGGCGGATTCCACGCGCATGTTCAAGACTTCCGTAGCGGATTTGTCCAACGGCGCGCCGGCCGCCGCAAAGAGCCATTTCACCGCGCGCGGATAACAAGCCGCGATCTTGACCGCCCCGCCTTCGGCCAGTCGTTTCAATCCGGGATCCCGTCGAGCCGACATCTCGCAAAGGTCGGCAACGGCGTCGAACGCGGAGCCCGACTCGCAGAGCTCGCGCAACACGCCCTCCTTCACATCGGGCGGCACAATCTTCGCGTAGGCGCAGTTGCAATAGAGTATGCGGGGCTTGTCGGACATCTGTTTTCGAATCTCGAGATCAGGTACGCGCGGTCAGGTTTTCGGATTTCCCGCGATTGGCAAGCAAATCAGGCCACCGGATCCGCGATGCGATGCGTGGGTTCGGGCTTGCCGGGACGGAAATGCTCCGAATGCTCCACCTTGGAGGCCAACTCAGGGAACCGGTCCTTCAACGCCTTCAGGCCCTGCTCCACGGTTTCGCTCAACATCTCCGGAGCCGCCTCGGCCCGCATGTTGATGATCAACTGGCCTCCCTTCACCGTGTCGTCCAGTTCCTGTGACAACTCGGCGACGTAGTCATTCCGGACCAGGTTCACCACGGCGATGTCGCCGATGCCTCCGTCCGGACTGAAGGTCATCTTCAAATGGGCGATCTCGGCTTCCTGTTCCGCCAGGCGTTCCTGGATGCGCTTGCAAAGCACGCGCAGCGCCTTGTTCGCATCGAACTCGGTTTCGGCTGAAAGTTGAACCGTGCAATTGAGCCAGCCGAGCAACGCCTCGCCCTCGGCATAGACTTCATAGTCCACATCCATGGCCACCCTGGCCTCCTGATCCGTGTCCCAAAGGTGTTCAAACCAGCTGTTCAATCCTTTGCCCTCGCGCGCCGAAACCTCGAAAATCCTGGCGTTGGGGAAATGCTCGTTGAGGCAGTTGCCCAACATCGCAATGTCACACTCCTCGAGAATGTCGCACTTGTTGATCACGATGACATCCGCCTCCTCAAGCTGCTTCTTGTAGATGTAGCGGACCTTCTCCGAAAAACGACCGCCCTCGTTCAACCCGAAGACCCGCGCCGCGCGAACCGGGTCGACCACCACGCTCAACGGGGCAATCCTGAAGTCCTCTCCGTACATCCGTCGCAGGGGATAAGTCACGGTCGCGACCAGGTCCGTGCAGCTGCCCACCGGCTCGGCAATGAACACATCAGGCCGGGTCTCCTCGTTCAACTTGGCGGCGGCGTCCACCAGGGAATTGAACCGGCAACAAAAACAACCGCCCGGGATTTCTTCCGTGGCAAACCCGCGCGAGCGCAGCATCGCCGTGTCGACCAGCTCGTTGCCCTGGTCGTTGGTGATCAGGCCGACCTTCAATCCCTGGTCCGTCAGCATCTGCGCCATCTTGGCGATCGAGGTGGTCTTTCCCGCCCCGAGGAATCCGCCAATCATGATGTAGCGGGCCTTCTGTTCTACCGTTTCTTCAGTTTCACTCATCATTCAATGCCGGTGTGATGCGGGCAAACGCGAGGGCTCTCAATCGATTTCCTCAGCGCGCTGGTTCTCGAGTATCTTATCGATCGTCTTGTCCAAGACGGCCGCGTAGGCGTCGACATTCATGCGCTTGGTGTCCGGTTCGCCAGTCGCCTCGTAAAGCCAGCCCGTGTTGTATGGGTCCTTGTCGATGGCGTTAATCTTCTTTTCGAGGGACGAATTCGTTCCGGTGAACGCGCCGTCGATCACGCAGTAAATGTCGGAGATGGCCTTGAACCCCTCGACCCAACCCACGATCTGCCCGGTCCGCACCGCGCTCCCCGGCTGCTCCTCGAACCCGTAGTCAACCAACTCTCCCAGCATCCGGGTGGCAAACTTCGTGAGTCCGACGCGCCAAAGACCCTCGTCATTCCGACGCTCCAACCAGCAATGCGATGGCGTGTAAAAGTAATCGACCGGCAAGCGCGTCACGAAATGCGAACGCCGATAGTGCAGCGTTTCACGTTTTGGTGCTTCGTCGGCCATGCCCTGACATCGATCACCCCGCGTTCAGCGCGGAGACTGTCTTCTCGAGGCTCGCACAGTCGGCGACATTGTAAACCGTCGCGCCGCGATCGATGCGGCGCATGAACCCGGTCAACGCATTGCCCGGCCCCAACTCAATGAAACGGTCGAATCCCTGGCTCAACAGCAAGCGGACGGATTCTTCCCAACGCACCGACGAGGTCACCTGATCCACCAGGAGCGCGCCGATTTGATCCGGCGCGCCATGCGCCTCGGCGGTGACATTCGAAATAACGGGAACCAAAGGCGCGCTGATCGCGACCGCGTCCAGTTCGGCTTTCAACTTCGGTTGCGCGCTCGCCATCAACTCCGAGTGATAGGCGCCGGCGACCGTCAGGGGCAGCGCGCGTTTCGCCCCTTTTTCCTTGGCTGCTTCACAGGCGGATTCGATCTTGTCAGCAGCGCCGGATATGACGAGTTGCCCCGGGCAGTTGAGGTTGGCCAATGTGACGCCGTTCGCTTCACAAACCTCCCGCGTCTGCGCCTCATCGAGGCCGATGATTGCCGCCATGCCGCCCTGGGTCTCATCGCAGGCTTCCTGCATGAAACGGCCACGCTGCCGCACGACCCGGAGCCCGTCCTCAAAACGAAGCCCCCCCCCCGCAGCCAAGGCGGTGAACTCGCCCAACGACAGTCCCGCCGTCGCCTCGAATTCAAGCTCCGCAACCTGCTCCTTCAAGAGCTGCAGCGCGATCCAACTCACCAGGTAAATCCCGGGCTGCGCGTTCTCGGTCTTGGTCAACTCGGCTTCCGGCCCTTCGAAGCAGATCGATGCCAGATCATATCCCAGGGCTTCGTTGGCCTGGTCGAAAAGCGACTTCGCCGTCGGATGTTTCTCGGCCAGATCACGCCCCATCCCAACGGATTGGGCGCCCTGACCTGCAAATAACAAAGCTGTTTTACTCATCGGAATCCCGGGACTAAACAGGAACGCCGGTCCATGGCGCAAGGGCCGAATGGGGATCTCCGGCGGAATGGCGTGACAGAAACGGCCCTCCGCCGCCAGTATTCCACCGCAACCACATCACCTGCAGAACCTGACACTTGCGCCCATGAAACGCTGGATTCTCATCCTCGCCTACTCTCTCGGCCTGATGGCGGCAACGAGCGCCGCAGCCGCGACCAAACCTCGGCCCAACATCCTGTGGATCATCGTGGATGACATGTCGGCCCAGTTTTCCTGCTACGGCGAGACGCTGATCAAGACGCCGCATGTGGACCGACTCGCCAAAGGCGGCGTGAAGTTCACCCAGGCCTTCGTCACCGCGCCCGTCTGTTCGACCTGTCGCTCCGCCTTCATCACCGGCATGTACCAGACCAGTATCGGCGCGCAGAACCATCGAAGCGGGCGCGGCGCTCAGAAGATCACGCTTCCCGAGGGGGTCCGCCCCATCCCGGAGCTGTTCCAGGACGCGGGCTACCACACCTCGGTCAGCAGTTGGCCCAATCGCAAGGGCCGGCTGGGCAAGACGGACTACAATTTTGAGTGGGACGAGAAAATGTACGACGGCAACGACTGGAAGAGCCGGGACAAAGGCCAACCCTTTTTCGCGCAAATCCAGCTACCCGGAGGCAAACTGCGAGGAGGAACCCGGGAATCAGCCGAGGCATTCGCCCAACGCGCCGAGAAGACGTTCGGCAATCGCACCAAAACCGAAGACGTCAGCCTGGCGCCCTACTACCCGCGCGACCCGGTCCTGCTGCACGATTGGGCCGCCTACCTCGACACCGTGCGCGAAACGGACCGCGTGGTCGGCGAAATCCTGGCGCGACTGGACAGGGAAGGCGTTCGCGAGAATACCGTCGTCATCTTCATGACGGATCACGGAATCAGCCACGCGCGCGGCAAGCAGTTCATGTACGAGGAAGGGCTGCATGTGCCGCTCGTGGTCAACGGTCCGGGAATCCCGAAAGACAAGGTCCGGCGCGACCTGGTGGAACACATCGACATTGCGGCAATCTCGTTGGCCCTGGCCGATATCGAGATTCCCAAGTCCATGCAGGCCCGCGACGTTTTCGCCAAGGATTACACCCCGCGCGAAGCGGCCTTCGCCGCCCGCGACCGTTGCGACGAAACGGTGGAGCATCTGCGCTCCGTCCGCACCGGTCGCTACAAATACATCCGCAACTACCTCCACCAGCGCCCCTTGCTGCAACCCAATGCCTACAAGGACAACAAGACGATCTACATCGCCCTTCGCGCCGCCCACATGGCGGGAACACTGAGCCCGATCCAGAAGAAGCTCCTCTTCAGCCCCGAGCGCCCGAAGGAGGAACTCTACGACCTCCTGCACGATCCCTTTGAACTGAACAATCTCGCCGGCAACGCCGCCCACAAGACGACCCTCGAGTCATTGCGCAAGCGGCTCAGCGATTGGGAACAATCCACGAACGACCACGGCCGCGAGCTGGAATCCATGAAGATGTATGACAGCGACATGCAGGTCTACCTGGATGCCCTCAAGACCCGCCGCCCGGAGCGCCTGAAGGAGATTGAGGGCAACATCGCACTCATGAAAAAGTGGGCCGCGGAAGGAAAGTGACTCGTCGTGAAACTGGTATCCTACATCAGCGCCTCGCTCCTCTCGTTCACGGTTGCAGCCTTCGCCGCGGACGCAACCAGCCGACCCAACATCCTCTACTTCTACGTCGACGACATGGGTTGGGGGGCCATCGGGCCCAACGGCCAGGCAGAACGCAAGGCGAGGGGTTTGCCCTATGTGCTTACCCCAAATCTCGATCGCCTCGCCGCCGAGGGGGTCAATTTCACGCGCTCCTACGGTTGCACGGTTTGTTCGCCCGCCCGCTCCTCTCAACAAACTGGTTTCCATCAAGGGCACACATTTGCCGACCGGAACGATCCCGACAACGCCAAGAAAGCCATCCGCGCGGATGACCTGACCATGGGCGAAATGCTTGCCAGCGCCGGCTACACCACCGGCTACTGGGGCAAGTGGGGCTACGGCGGCTCCAAGGGCCAGGAGAACCCAACCATCGACAACATCCAGACCCTGCCGACCTCCCACGGTTACCGTCACGTCGTCGCCGAACTGCATCACGTCCGGGCCCACACCTTTTATCAACCCACACTCTGGACCGCGCCCGCCAGCGAAGGCGCGATCGGCGGACTGGACTTGAAACCCAACTCCATGGCGCGGTATCGCGACAACAAGAACTACCCCGATGAACCGGCCCTGCAGAATCACAAGGACTATCCGGAGACGGCCTACTGTGATGATGTCTACGCCTTCGCCGCATTGGATTTCGTCCGCAAAGGCGCCCGGGAATACCACGCCAGTGGAAAGCCCTTCTTCGGCCTGCTCGCCGTGCAGGTGCCGCATGCGCCCTTTGATGAGATCGAGCGGTTGCCGGAATGGGACCGCGCCTACCGCAATAAGCCTTTCTTCAAGCAGCTTTCCAGGCAGGCCAAGCAGTGGGCGGCCATGGTCACCCGCATCGACGCGCATTTCGGCAACATCCTCAACGCCCTGGAGGATCCCAACGGCGACGGCGACCGGTCTGATTCCGTTGCCGACAACACGCTCGTCATCTTTCAATCCGACAACGGCGGCCCCCAACACCCGGCAAGGAACGAATTCCACGCCAACGGAGGACTGCGGGCGGCCAAGGGCAAGATCGAGGAAGGCGGCATCAGGATTCCCACGATCATGCGCTGGCCCGCGAAAATGACCTCCACGTCGAAGCTCCGCGCCGGAACCAGCACAGACCAGGTTATCGACGTCACCGACCTCTTGCCGACCTTTTGTGAACTTGCCCGCGTTCCCGCCCCGTTGGGCGTCGACGGAGTGTCGCTGGCGCCAACGCTTACGGGCGAGGGGCTCCAACGCAAGCGGGAGTTCCTGATCCATGAGGCGGGCAACGGCCAATCGATTATCCGCGGCAATCACAAGCTCATCCGCCGCAAGAGGGGTTTTGAATTGTATGACCTGGCAGCCGATCGAGCCGAGGAGAACAACATCGCCGAGGCACACCCTGAGCTGGTAAACGAACTGCGGTCGTTGCTCATCGGGGAACGCGTTGCAGAACCACGTGGATTCGCCGCCACCTACCACCATTGGACGGGGCAACTCACGCGTCGAACGTCCCGTCCGGAGGACTGGACGGACTATGTCTATGCCAATGCCGGCAAGACATACATGAAGGACAACGGGGCGCCTCGACTGTCGTGGATCGCTACCATCGCGAACAAGGAGTCAAAGCCCAACGTGGCCCTGGCGGACAAGACCATGGAAGTTCTGGCCCTCGAGATTCGAGGCGGATACAGCCCGCGTTCAGAGCAGGAACTCCGACTCGCCAAAGGGGTGGATCTCTCAGGCCGCAATGAAATACGACTGACCGGCCGGGCCAAACTCAGCGTCAACGGCGGCTCGGTTTCGTCGTTGCGCCGGCTTGAAATCGGACCTCACGCCACGCTGCAGGGAACCGGCGCTATCAACGCGGACGTGCGCAGCCAAGGCTCCATCGCAACGCATGCCGGCTTCCATGTCGTTGGCGACTACCAGGAATCCGACTCAGCGCAGCTTCACGTGATTCTGGGCAAGAACACCAAGACGGGCCTGCATGTGACCGGCGACGCGCTGCTTGCCGGCAAGCTCACCGTGATCGAAGGCCCCGGTTCCGAAAAGGACGGCGCGAACGCCCGAACCATCCTGACCGCCAGAAGCATCAGCGGAAGATTTCAGAATGATCGAATCCAACTGGGCGGCATTTACTACTCGATCACCTACACAGACGGCTCCGTATCGCTGGTCAAGCTGTGAGCGACCCAACCCCAGGCCACTGCCCTTGCGGATCCGGAAAGGCGCAGGCCGAGTGTTGCGGACGCTTTCTCAATGCCGGCGAATCACCGGAAACCGCAGAGGAATTGATGCGTTCCCGCTACAGCGCCTATTGCTTGAATCGCATTGATTACCTGGTGGAGACCACTCACCCGAAGGCCCGCAACCAATCATTGCGCCGAGGTTACGCCGCCACCGCAGACGCCTACCGTTGGACCTCTTTGCAAATCGTTTCAACAAGCCAGGGCCAGGCGCGAGACAAGGCCGGCAAGGTAGAGTTTATCGCCGGCTATGAACACGCCGGCGAGTCCGGGAGCCATCACGAGCGCTCTCGCTTCCGGCGGTTCGAGGGCAGGTGGATGTACCTGGACGACCAGGGCTGAATCGCTTCGCGTTCAGTTGTTCCGACATGCCTCTCCCACGCCTTGAATGCGCCGTTGCGCGCCGCAAGACCCAAGCGCGACGAGACACGGAAATGCTACTGCAATTCGGATTAATCTGCCTAGAATGACGGTCACGATGAAACTTGTTGCAACCGCAATCCTAGTCCTCGCCGGCGGCGCTGTGCAGGCGGAACCGCTGCAGTTTAACCGGGACATACGTCCGATCCTCTCCGAAAACTGCTTTGCCTGCCACGGCTTCGACGCCAAGGAACGCAAGGCCGGGCTCCGCCTGGATGTCGCGGAGAACGCTTATGACAGGAACAAGGAGGGCGACGCCGCCATCGTTCCCGGCAAGCCCGACCAGAGCCAAATCTGGCGCCGAATCACCACGCGTGATCCGGATGCCATCATGCCTCCGCCCGAG
>Ga0181568_10006424_pt1 | contig 10267 bp, 12 predicted proteins | sample 101ome_20_FD_133758 | JGI IMG/M metagenome (GOLD analysis project Ga0181568, IMG submission 133758) | Coastal salt marsh microbial communities from the Groves Creek Marsh, Skidaway Island, Georgia - 101404AT metaG (megahit assembly) | ecosystem: Environmental > Aquatic > Marine > Intertidal...
ACCCAAGTGGACCGTCTTTGAACTTAAAATCTGACACAACCCCGACAAACAATTTTACGGGTGTATTTTTGCACCATGAATGAATTCATTGCTTGGCTGAGTCAACCGTGGCCGTGGTACGTGTCCGGCCCCATCATCGGGCTGATGGTGCCCTTACACTTGATTTTGTTAAATCGAACATTTGGAATCAGTTCGTCGTTTCGACACATGTGTGCGGCAGTCGTGCCGAATAACCTGGACTTCCTGAAATACGACTGGAAGGCAGAGAGTTGGAATTTGGTGTTTGCCGTAGGCATCTTGCTCGGCAGTTTTCTCGCTGTTCAGTTTCTCTCAACTGATACGCCCATTGCGCTCAGCGAAGCCGCCATTGCGCGCATGAAAGGATTCGGCTTGACCGACCTCTCGGGACAACACCCCAGCGAAATTTTCCAATGGTCGTTGCTTGGAGATTGGAAAACGTTGCTGTTCGTGATCGTCGGAGGCTTTTTGGTTGGCTTCGGCACACGTTACGCCGGTGGATGCACTTCCGGTCACGCCATTATGGGATTGAGTCATTTTCAATTCCCTTCTTTCGTGGCCGTTCTTGGCTTTTTTACCGGTGGCCTCATCATGTCGTGGGTCCTATTGCCCCTCATTTTTGCGTAACCCTGAATCCATGAAAAACATCCTTTCCCTTCTCCTCGGCACCGTGTTTGGCATCGTCCTCGTCAAAGCCGAAGTTCTTTCGTGGTTTCGCATCCAAGAAATGTTCGCATTTCAAAGCATCCACATGTACGGCATCATCGGTTTGGCCGTGGTGGTTGGTGCGTTGAGCGTTTTCATCATTCGCAAGCTCGAAGCCAAGAGCATCGAAGGCAATGTGATTGAACTCAAAGACAAAGCCCCAAACTACAAATCCGCCTACTTCGGAGGCACGATTTTCGGCCTCGGTTGGGCCATGACAGGCGCCTGCCCCGGACCGATGTACGCATTGATCGGGAGCGGCACCACGGTGATGGTATTGGCGGTCATCATGGGCGTCCTTGGAGTCCTGACCTACGCGGCGCTACGGAGCAAATTGCCGCATTGATTGCGCAGCGGCAGCTTTGTATTTCGCGGGGTTTCGCCTAACATTGACCACAACCTATTCCTTACTTTATGAAAAACACCCTGCTCTTCACGATCGTCGGCGGACTGATGTTGTTCGTTTGGCAATTCATGTCTTTTGCGATGCTCAACCTCCACGGTTCAGCCTCGGAGCACACGCCCTTGCAAGATGAAATCCTGGAGCGGCTCGCCGAATTGGAATTGGAAGAAGGCATGTACGCCTTGGGAACACTCGCCCAGGAAGATTATAACGACCCGGCAAAAGTCGAAGCCTACATGGCAAAACAAGACGGCCAACCTTGGGCAATCCTCAACTACCACCATGCATGGCAATCGGACATGACACCAAACCTCATCCGCAGCATGCTCATCAATTTGCTGCTGGCCTTTGGGTTTCTGTGGGTCATGCGAAAATTGGCCATCGAAGGAACCGGAGAACGCATTGCAGCAGCTGTGGGCATCGGGCTCATTGGCTTTTTCTTCCATCCGTACAGCCAATTCATTTGGTTCGAGGCGCCGGACATCTACGCGCATTTGCTTGATTCGATTGTCCCCTTTGTCTTGCTCGGGTGGCTGAGCTCGAAGTGGAGTTAAGGTCAATTTCAACATGGCAAACGGGGTAAGGGTCGCGGTCATCGGCGGAGGTGCCGCCGGGTTTTTCTCGGCGTTATCTGCCGCGCATCACCACCCCAACGCCCGCATTTCGCTGTTCGAAAAGTCGGCCAAATTGCTCGCCAAAGTGAAGGTTTCCGGCGGCGGCCGATGCAATGTGACGAACGCCACCTTCACCCCGAGCGCGCTCGCCAAAAATTACCCGCGCGGGGGGAAGCACCTGAAAAAAGCCTTTTCGCAATTTGACGGCCAGGATACGGTGAATTGGTTCGAACGACGTGGCGTGCACCTGCATACCGAAGCGGACAACCGGATGTTCCCTGTAACCAACGACTCGCAAACCATCATCGACTGTTTGCTCAAGGAGGCGGCAAAAGCGGGCGTAGACATCCAACTGCAAAGCCCTGTGCACTCCATTTCTATTGCGGACACCTGGCACATCAACGGAGAAGCCTTCGACAAGGTCATTGTCGCCACCGGTGGCTCACCAAAGGCCGCTGGGTTTGATTGGCTCCAGAAACTAGGGCACCGCATTGTCGCGCCCGTTCCGTCCCTCTTCACGTTCAACATGCCCGGCAATGATGTCGTTCGGCACATGGGGGTCGTGGTGCCGAATGCACGGGTTCGCATCCAAGGAACTAAACTGGCGCAGCAAGGACCGGTGCTGGTCACCCATTGGGGCATGAGCGGCCCGGCGATTTTAAAATTGTCGGCATGGGGTGCAAGAGAGCTGGCAGAGCGCGACTACCGCTTTACCGTCCAAATCAATTGGATCGGCGAGTCGAATGAGCAGGCGGTTTTGGAAGGACTTCAAGCCTCCCTCGCATCGATTGGAAAAAAGCAAATCAACAACGCGTGCCCATTCGATATACCTCGGAAATTTTGGGAATACCTGGTCGCGAAGAGCGGCTGCGATGGCCAAACGCCTTGGAATGACCTTGGGAAAAAGGAACGCAACCGGCTGTTGAACACACTGCTTAATGACGCTTTCGAGGTGAGTGGCAAAACCACGTTCAAGGAGGAATTTGTAACGTGTGGTGGCGTTGATTTGGGGGACGTCAATTTTCAATCCATGGAAAGCCGCATCGCACCCGGGTTATTTTTCGCAGGCGAGGTGCTGGACGTTGACGGCGTCACCGGTGGATTCAATTTTCAAGCCGCTTGGACCACCGGGTTCATTGCTGGAAAACTTGGTGAATGACAAATGTTGGCTTAGTTTGTTCCCATGTGGAGTGAAGAAAACCATCGACTCACGCGCGAATTTGCGTTCAACTCCTTTGCGGAAGCCTTGGAATTCATCAATCGAGTGGGTGAAATGGCAGAACGCCAAAACCACCACCCCACCATCATCAATACCTACAACCGCGTCCGACTGGAATTGACCACGCACGATGCCGGGAACCAAGTGACCGAAAAAGATTGGGCGTTGGCGCGAGCCATCGACGACTTCAGCTCAGCTTCCTCCTGACCACTTCTGCCGCTTCGGGCGATAGATAAGGCTTGAGCACTGTGAAAATGTGTCCAAGGCCTCGCTTGCGCAATTCCGCATGATCGGTATCGGGATATTTTCCCTCCGAAAAATCCAACCAATAACGACCGATGAGCAGGATGATCTCAGCAATTCCAGCGGCTTCTCCCCGCGGTAACGTAAGCAATTCATGAGCATCTGCATGGGCTACGCGCTCTTCGGCCCAATCGTCCAATTCATCATTCAATAGCTGAAGCGCCTGCAACAACTCAACCTCTCCCGGCAATGCATGACGAAAATCATCACGAAGCAGGTAGCGAAAATCCCAAATGACGTCGTAGGCATCAAACACCCCGCGCACGACTGCTTCGGGATCTGCATCATGTGATTGGGTATTGGCTTCAGCAAAGGCTTCTCGAAGCAAGGCCATGTGAGCGATCAACAGGTCCTTTTTGGAATTGAAATGGTACCACAACGTACCCTCGAGAACGCCGGCCTCTTCCGCAATGGATGCCGTTGTGACCGCGGCAAACCCGCGTTGATTGAACAACAACAGGGCCACTTGCAACACGTGTCCACGCGTTTTGGGCGGGAAGCGCCGCTGCGTAGTCGCAGTAAGTAACGATGCGATTCGTTGCGATTCAGGCTGCATGCGGCTTCATCGATTCGGGGACGAGCGGATTCATGACATGAAACCAAAGTGGCGGGACCAAGCTCAACAAAATCGAGGCGGGATACCCCAATGGCAACGTCGGACTCTCGGCGTGGCTATTCAAGATTTGATACTTCTTTGCCGCCTTATAATGGTGGTCGCTGTGCCGGGTGAGCTCGTACAAGGTGATGCGCCCAATGTTGAAATTCGAATTCCACGAATGATAAGGCTGTACGCGTTCGTAGCGCCCGGATTCTGTTTTGGCCCGCAGGAGGCCGTAGTGCTCGATGTAATTGATGCTCTCTAGAAAGAGAAAAGCAATCACACCGATCAACGCGGCGAAACCCATGACTTCCCAAGAGAAAATGACTCCCACCGCTGCCAAGTAAGCGGGCTGGATCAGGTGGTACCAGAGCATGTCGTTTTTCACTGAGAAAAAGGACAAACCCTGTCGCTGCAACAATTGGCGCTGCAACCGCCAAGCATGGAGGTATTGCTTGGTGACCGATGTGAACCAAAAACCGTAAACCGTTTGATTGTATCGCGCGGTGGCGCCGTCTTCGGGTGTGGCCACATTCAGGTGGTGACCAAAATTGTGCTCGATGTAAAAGTGCATGTACAAACAGGGCACATAAAGCAGTTTGCTCATGAACCGCTCAAAATAAGGAGCCCTGTGCCCGAGTTCATGGGCCACATTGATGCCGTTGGTGGCCAGCAGAATTCCGCTTGAAAGCGCCAACCCCACCATTTCATACGTCGCATACACTTCGTTATTGACCTTACTCAGCACCAACCCCAACAACCCAAAAACCAAGGGCACATTGAGGTAAAGCATCGCATCAAAAATCCATTTGGTTTTCTTGTATTGGGCATCGTCATCGGACAAATTCCGATCACCCTCCCCAGCGATCACATCAAACAATGGTATGACAATGAACGCATAGAAAACGGCTGCATACGTCCAAATTCCGTGAGCTTCAAAAGAAACCCACGCCGAAAGCGGAACCGTGTAAGCAAACAAATATTTCAGGTCTTTCACAGGGCAGATGCATTTGGTTGGAGTCCAAATTACTGCGTTTTGGGTGATTACCCAAATTCAATGTGGCGACATGATTCCAATATCAACAGGGTGATTTGCCTCAGAAGGCTTCGCCGATATAAAAATAAATTCCATTGCCCTCACGCGTGAAGGCGAAATCCAAACGCGTGTAGATGTCCTTATCCGGGAATATCAAGAATCTCAGGCCCGCTCCTCCCGCGGGCAAAAAATGGGACCATCCGAATGGTCGCTCATCACCAAAAACTTGACCCATTGCCATGAAAGCCGTGGCACCCCAGCGTTCAGAGCCTGAAAAAGGTAAAATGCGGTATTCGACTTGCCCAGCCAACAGGTCTTCATCTCGGTGCCGACCTAAGTAATACCCGCGCATCAGGCCCTCGCCACCCATCAAGGAAAGCATGTTGAATGGAGCTGTCCCCGTTGTAAACTGCCCAAAGGCTTGGGCGGCAATCACCTTATTTTGCCCAATGGTTCGATAAATCCGATGGTCTGCGATGTATGTCGTGAAATCAAATTCGCTTCCCCAGTTCGCATTGTACCGGAGAAATCCCCATTCGCTGTAGGTCCCATGACGCGGATTCATGGCATTGTGGATGTTGTTGTAGATCAAACCCACGCCGGCACCAAAATTTCGCGAGCCCGAACGACCGTGCTCTGGAGGCACAAAATCAGGCACGGCATCAACGTACTCAATTTCGTGTAAATCTTGAAAATCCAATTCCAAACCAACATACAACGAAGGCTGCGTTTCGCGCATGATCCGCTCCCGAATGATCAGGGATTTTCCATCGATGATGCTTTGCACTTGGGCTGGGCTATCGCGTCCGATTCCATAGAAGTAAAGAGGAAAACTTTGGTACCGCGCCCGGCCATAAAAGAACCATTTGTTTTGATCACTATACAACGAGTGGTAGGTCCAAATCCCATATTGATTCTCCAGCGTGTAAAAGGTAAAAGACTTGATTTCACTCAACCGGTTCGTCGAATCGCGGTTGGCCGAGTACACATACAACCCAGCGACGCCGATCTCCCAACTGGTTTCCGGGGTATAGGCGAGCGTCGGATAGTTAATGAATTTCGGAGCCGACGAATCCTCGCTTTCGCCCAACACCCGATTCAAGTAGCGTTTCAGGATGCTCCCAGCCCCCCCCGCTTCTTGTGCGTGGACCTGGGGAAGCGCAAAGGCGAGCATCACCGAAGCGAGCGTTAAAACCTCTCGAAAAGCATTCGGACCCGATGGAATCATGACATGCTTTTTATGGAGTTTCATTTTTGAGTCCGCCCATGCGCGTGAACAAATCGCGCATCATTTCTTCGGCTTTCATGTTCGGAGGCCCGCCTTGTGCACGTTCGAAACCATAGGGCAACGAGGGGCCACGATCGATGAGATTGAACCGAAAAATGTAATCGTCTGCGTCAGCACCACGGCCCGAAAATGTGCCAAATCGGAGGTCATTCAATTGCAACGCGCCGTCCGTTCGGTATACTGCATTGAAATAACCCGCACTGAACCAACGCAACACGCCAATGGTCTCATCCGTGTCCGCATTGTGCAGCAACTCATGCCCTTTCGGCACCGCATGGAACGTCACAGGGACTTCGTCAAAGACTGAATATTGTGCAAGCAAGAACTCCTCTCCGCTGTCCACCACCGCATTCCACAACACATTATTGAAGATGGTGGGTGTGATGAAAAACCGCTCGTAAGAAAGCGATTGTTCCGTTATAGCCCGCTCCATAGTGCGCTCGACGCGGCCGTGATTCACCACGGTGAAGGCCAAGTACAAGCAACTCCATCCCAGCCCCACGGCATTGACCAATCGCCGCTGGCTGTCCTCGCGGCGATAGCGCGACGCAATGAGCAAACAAATCAGAAAGGGCAAAGTATAGATAGGGTCCACGACCGATATGGTTCCCCATGCAACCCGGTAGTCCGAAAACGGGGCGAACAACTGCGTTCCGTAGGTCGTGAAGCAATCGAGCAAAACATGCGTCAAAAAGCCCCAAAAAAACAACTGAATCCAACCGCGCACATCGACATCCGGCGCCGACCACGAGCCGCCGAAATAGCGTTGGCTCGCATGACGCCACAGCGCCAGCCCTGCCAATGGGATGTACAACGCCACCGGCCACCATGCACCCGGCGCAAGGATTTGGGTTAAAAAATTCACCACAAATCCGATCAACACCGCTGCAGCCACCTTGGTCCCGGTGGCAATCTTCCCGTGGTGCGGACTGCGGTACAGGCGATCCGTCACCCAACCGAATGCAGCCGCTCCCACAACGCAAAAAAGCAGAGAATGACTGATTCCCCGGTGAAAGGCCAGGTTGTCCAGTTCGCTCAAGAAATACTGCCCCAACACGTCCATATCCGGAATTGTCCCAGCCACCGCTCCCCAGACCATCGCACGATTCCCGATGCGTCGCCCCAAAACCACCTCACCGACAGCGGCACCCAATACGATTTGCGAAAGCGAATCCATGGCTCAAAGGTCGGGGTAAATCAGTTGGCCTGTTCCATGCCTCCTGATCATTCGGAATCTGCTGATTTTAAGCGAGAGGAAAGTATGATGCTCATCAACGCAAACCCGAAGAACACAAAAAACCCTGGCAACAATGTTGAACCCGACGTCGTGAGAATTTCCAATCTATCGCTCACGCCTTCCAGATTCTGCATTTGGTCATTCAACACTCCATTAAAACCCAAGTAGCTCAGGAAAATTGCCACCACCATCACATCCGCCATGGCCCATTTGGCCGAATTGAAGAGCAAGGTTTTCCCCACCCATGAGCGGGTCCAAGGCGCATCCTTTCGCCATAAAAACGTCGCCCCGAGCTTGATGGATGGAATGATGACGCTAAATAGCAGCACTCCACCTCCAGCCAGCATGCTGCCCAATCCATTGCCTTGAAAAACCAGCAGCCGCACCACGTCCAGGATGCTCTTTGATTGAAAAAAGACCACTTGATCTGTGAATGTTACTGGATGATCGAGCATCGAAAACTGCAATCGATCAATTCGAGCATCAACAAGCAAGAGCGGCATCACCACACCTACCGCGAGCCAAATCAGCAAGGTGACCGTGGCCATTTTGATTTCAACGGCAGTACAAAGCCATTGAAAAAGTGCAATCAATGTGATCAACAAAACGCATAAACCTACCCACATTAGGCGGGACTGCTGCTGGTTGATCTGGGCCATTTCAACGTTCAGTCGATAGGCCGCTCGCTGAATACCTTGTGAACGATCCTCATCCTGCACGTTGAGTCTGAGCAAGGTCGCGTCCAATTCGGCATAATCAGTCTCAGCAAAAGTGTTGGCAGCGTATTCGTCGAGTCGTGAAATTAAGAAGGCCCTCTCCGCCTCTCTGTTTTCTGGCTCATCCAAATAGGCAATGATACGTTGTGCAAAATCTGGAACGCTTCGCCGCATTTCGTCAAAGACTCCGAGCAAATCAGAGCCCAGATCCCGAACAAACCCAAGTAATCGTTGCGCGTTTTCCTCTCTGTAATTCGTTTCGAGTGTCGCGACCAATCCGTACAACAAGCCTTCAATTTTGGATTGAAGCTCCGCTTGATTGCGTTCGTTCAATTCGAACGATGCAATCTCGTCTTCGATGATATCAACTACCGCGCGTTTCCATTCGTCCACGTTGAACAATCCGTAGCGAATGTCTTGGATAGCAGCCAGATCTTGACGCATCTGTGCATTTCTTCCCTCCAGGCGCACAAATTGAAAAGCAACCAATCCCGTGGTCACAACCAACACGAACCAAATCAATCTCGAATGCGTCATCCAGCTGCGTATCATCAATCCTCGGGACAATGACCTTGTTTGGTCTTTCTCATTCAATCCATTCGCGCAGCGAGTCTCGGGTTATTGTGGCTCCTTCAGAAGTCAATTCAGAGTCTCCCAAGTATCGGGAGTTCAGCCCCCCTTCATGAAAAATAGCCAAATTGAAAACCGATTCATCATATTCAGTGACACCCACTTGTGAGACCAACCAAGCATTGCCCCACCGCCCTCGAGGGCTCAAGGTCAAAAGCCAATCATAGAGGTAATTGATGGGATTCATCCTGTTCACATACAATTCATTGGGCCCGGTGCGATCCAAATGAAATTCTTGACCGTTCGCATTTTTCAACGGCGGAATCTCCGCTGTGGAAATCAATTCCATCTTCCAAACACGGTGCAGTGTAATGTTCCCTTCATCGTCGTATACCTCAGTGGATTCCAACTCGTGAAATTTCAAACGCTCCATAATGGTGCACCGCCCTTCATCGCGTCGGCGCACATTGCGGTCGTCGTCACCACCAAAACGATCTGCTTTTGGCGCCCACTGCTCCAAGTGTTTACGGAGATCTTGTGCGGGGTCCCAGTCGGGATTGGTTTGGCCTCCCGTTTCGTCCGTTATCATTACTCTCGGATCGTGAAAAGACACCTCTGGAAAATTGAGGGTCCAGTTGACTGACATGCTCATGACGGTAAGATAAGGCAGTTGTAAATATTCATTACCTTATTCAAGAAATTCAACTCAAAAGATCGAACATGCCAGCTAAAGTTTTTATGGTCGACTATGCGTCGCAAGCAGATTATAAAGTGTTCTTCGTGGATTACGCTAGCCAGGAAAAAAACGCATCCATTATCGCCAATGGAAAGTTGGTCAAATACGCTTCACAGGCGGACTGTAAGGTCATTATCGTGAAGTATGCATCTCAAGCAGACATCAAGATTTTACGGAAAAACTTCCCAAAAGGGTGACTCGAAGCTCGGTTGAATAAATCGAATAGCAATCAACCGTGTGATCAAGCACCAGCAGATTCGCTGTGTGCGGGCGGGAGGTCATCCTTGATGTTCCGAATCGTGGGGGACTTTTTCTCTCTGCTGCCTCCGTTTACTTCAGTTCGATAAGCGGCATATTCTACCCAAGGATTCAAGTCAGCATCAGGTAAGAGCAACTCTGGAATCGAATCTTTGGGATTTTTACCACTGGCCAATTCAGCGGGTTCATTTCCAACAACAAACGGCGCTGTGCACTCAAGAAATGCGCAACCATCCAATTTGTACCCAGGAGCAGACTCAGGCACTTTGACTCCCAATGCCATATGCGATAAGTCCTCGTAGAGCAAGAGAACGCTGTTGATTCCTGCGATGCCGAGGAGCTTCTTCAGCAGCACCGACTTATCGGAGCAATCACCGTGCCCGCAAATTAAAGTTTCAATCGGATACTTTTCGTGTGTTCCAATTTGGTAGGGTATGGATTGAACCAACGCAATGAGCAACTCAGCGGTAGAGGCCCCAACTTTTGGCACATACTCCTCCATTTGCGCGACCAACCCCTTGAGGACATCATCGTACTCCGAGTAGTGAAGAATGTGCTCGAAAACA
>Ga0181568_10006428_pt1 | contig 10264 bp, 4 predicted proteins | sample 101ome_20_FD_133758 | JGI IMG/M metagenome (GOLD analysis project Ga0181568, IMG submission 133758) | Coastal salt marsh microbial communities from the Groves Creek Marsh, Skidaway Island, Georgia - 101404AT metaG (megahit assembly) | ecosystem: Environmental > Aquatic > Marine > Intertidal zone...
AAAGTAAAGGAACTCTCCATACAGATGTTGATGGCGTTGTCATTATAGAGCTGAGCAGACTGATAATCACTTTTATCATTGGGGTCTGAAAGGGCATACTTTTCAGCACCTACTACATCTCCCTTGGCAAGAAGTTTATTTCGTCGGGCATCCATTGAAATAATCGAAGCTCGAGCATGAGAGGGGAAGCTGAGCTGTGGAATGATTGTAATATTTTTTTTCTTGGCATATTGCAAAAGAGAAATAAAATCATCTTTAGACAAAAAGCCATTTCCAGTTGCTCCACCAGTTGCTCCAGAGCCATACATTGGAATTAATCGGTCACTTTCATCTGTCGTGTATCCTCTTTTGGATCCAATTTCAGTGAGCTCAGGAAGTCCAGGTATTTCAAGGCGCCAGCCCTCATCGTCCGAAAGCTTTAAATCAAAATGGTTGAGCTTGAACATGGCCATTAAATCGATAATTTGTTTGAGCTTTGGTAAGCCGTAAAAATTTCTAGAAATGTCAAGCATAAACCCGCGGTATTCAAATCGTGGCTCATCATCGATATTGATTATTGGCCAACCACTGTTTTCTAAAACCGCAATATGATCGATCTGTAAGAGTGATTGAAGCGCGTATAATAGACCACCATACGAATTGGTAGTGACGACAACATGATCTTGTTTGATTTCTAAATTGTAACCCTCTTGGACGAGATCTGAACTCAAGCTCAAAATGAAATTCGCTTCCTCAACCGATTTGACCCATTGCAAGCCAAAATCAGGGAAAATTGTGGATACCATTTCTTCAAAGGAGACTTTCAATAAAACATCAAATTCATCCACAGCACTTTCTCTATCAAGATATACGTTCCAGTTGGCGAGACGCAAACGCTCTGATGACGCTGATATTGAATAGGTTGGACTCGGAACAATCCATGCTATAGAATCTATGGGCAAGCTGTAGACGTTTTCGAGGTTCTGATATCTTGTTTTTGCGGTTGGTAGGTTCAGCTCTTCAAGCCCCTCTGCTTCTTGCCAATGGATATTGGTGTGAAGATCGATGGATTGGTTTGATGTTACGACAAATGCTCCCCTAGGACCAAGTGGTAAACGATTCATCACTCCTTTTGTCACAATGTGGAAGGAAATACTTTCCCCAGCACCTAAAGACCAAGGGTATCCAAACTTTAAAATAAAATATGAGTTCCCATTGACACGTTCAAAATCAATTCCTTCGGGGATACTCTCCGCAAGGGGCTCACCAAGGATTTGATTCCAATGCAGCGACCATTCGTTTTCTTTAAAATCAATAGATGTTGAATTTGTAATCGTAAACACGACATCCATCAAGTTGTTTTTAACGTCAATTTTTTCAATGGTATAATCCAATACTGCAATCGACTTGTCTTTGGGCGAACAAGAGTGAAAAAAGATTGAAATCAATAGAAAATACGGAAAGAAATTTTGCTCAAAAATCGCTCGAAAGTTGGCCATGAATCTGGGAGTTTTATCGATGTGACACAGCAAGATAGAAAAACATTTTTAAACAAGGTGCATATAACGTACAAAGCCCTCCACGGCTTCAAACTCCGGAAGTCCTAATAGATTGTATTGATTGGCCGTATGTATATTTCGTTGCTCTGCACGTTGCCAAAATTCTCTGGCATCTGGTCCAGGAAACATTGCTCTGTCTTTTTGAGATTGGTGTTTAAAAATGGCCTCTCTTTTCCGCAGCACATTTTTTGGACTAAGGGGCACTGCCATTTCAATTTCATTGACACCCCACTCTTGCCATGCACCTCTGTAAAGCCACACTTCACAGTCCTTAATCCACGCATCACCAGCTTTCAGAATTTCATCGATAGCATCAAAAATAACTTGCAAACACACGCGATGCGTACCATGCGGATCGGATAAATCTCCAGCAGCAAATATCTTTTCCGGTTTTACTTCTCTAAGTAACTTTATGGTTAGCTCAACGTCTTTGCTGGTATGTGGTTTTTTCTTGACTGCGCCCGTTTCATAAAAAGGTAGGTTCATAAAGTGAGCCTTGTTTTCAGGAACACCACAAACGCGACAGGCGGCTAAGGCTTCTCCTTTTCTAATCAAACCTTTTAACTCTTGAATGCGCAATGAATCGATATCTCCGACCTTTTTGTTTGAAAATCTGCCAACAATGTCTTGGTATTCTTTTTCCTTGGATTGGTTTTCAGGATCCATTTCCAAACAGAACTGCATAAAGCGGATTACTTCATCATCATACACGGCAATATTACCTGAGGTTTGATAGGCCACATGAACATCGAATCCGTTGTCAGCGAGCTGAATCAGCGTACCGCCCATTGAGATAACGTCATCATCTGGATGGGGACTAAAAACAAGTGCTGTGGAGGTTTTTTTTTGCTTTAAATTTTTGTTGGAATTCCAAACATCAAACGCTTCAAGAAGCGATTCATGAATTTGGTAGTTTAATTGATAGACTTCGTAATTGATGGCAACCAATAAAGACTGAAGGTGGTTATTTTCATAATCTTCTCTGGATAGTTTTAATATTGATTTTTCACAATGCCTAGCGAGCCATATGACTGCCTTTTTGATTTGTTCGGGATTCCATTGACAGGAACCGACTAGCCAAGGGGTTTTTTCTCGAGTAAGCTCTGAAGCACTCGCTTTATCCAGTACAAACACACAGTCATTGTGATGTTGCAAAAAGGTAGCGGGAACTTGGTCGCTTATGGCTCCTTCAACAGTTCTCGAAATGATATTTGATTTACCTTCTCCCCATGCCATTAAAACCACTTTTTTAGCTTTCATGATTGTATCCACACCCATTGTAATGGCCTGTTTAGGAACAAACTGTTCACCAAAAAAACTACTAGCAGCATCTTTACGTGTGATAGGGTCTAGCCAAACACGTCGTGTTTTGGAGTGAATGGCAGAGCCTGGCTCATTAAAACCAATGTGGCCAGTACGTCCGATTCCCAACAGTTGAATGTCAATTCCCCCTAAGGATTCAATGGTTTCTTCATAAGATTTACAGTAATCGTTAATCTCGTCAGGGGCGATTGTACCATCTGGAATATGGATATTTTCTTTGGGAATATCGATATGATCGAAGAGATTTTTATGCATAAACTCTACATAGGAATGAATCGATTGCGGATTCATCGGAAAGTACTCATCAAGGTTAAAAGAATGTACATTTGAAAAACTTACTTTACCGGCTTGATAGGCTCGGATAAGATGTTGATACACCTTGATTGGCGTGGATCCTGTTGCCAACCCTAAAAGAAAAGCTTGGCCTGGACTTCTTTGATTGATTTGCTGAATGATCTCATCGCCAATTACTTGACATGCTTCACTCGAGTCCAAATAGATTTGAACGGGGATGCGTTCATGATTGGGGTGGTTTTCAAAAGTTTCTTGCGGATGGTTTACAATAGATTCAGTCATGACATTAAATGCTGTTATGTGCAAATAAATGCTTTATTTTGCTGTTTTGCAAATATTGTAAACAACTATTGCCTTAATTTTTTAAAAAAACTGTTATTTTAATGGAAAATAAACTGGTGTTAAAAGAAGAACGTCATCAAAAAATTTTGGACGAAGTCTCTCTTCGTAATCGTATTCTGTTGATCGATATGGCTGAACAGCTTGATGTCTCTATCGATACCATACGAAGAGATGTGAAAGAGCTAGATAAAAATCAGTTGATCAAGAAAGTTCACGGCGGAGCAATATCATTGGGTTTTGTTTCCAACAACGCTTCGGTTGATGTGTTTGATGTTGATGAAAAGCAATTAATTGCACAAAAAGCACTTTCCTTTATCTCGGATGGGGCTGTCATATTTATCGATGGTGGGACGACTTGTATGGAGCTTGTAAAACTAATTCCAACGAAGAAAAAAATCACTTGTTTTACGTTGAGTTTGCCAATCGCAAGCGAAATGATTAAAAAACCAAATGTTGACCTGATTTTTATCGGTGGAAAAATTTCAAAAGAATCTCACATGAGCGTTAGTGTAGGAGCAGTTAACGAACTTTCACAAATCCGTTTTGACTATAGTTTTATCAGCACAGGTTACATTGACCCATCACATGGACTGAGTGAGTTTGACTGGGAGGTCGTTCAAATCAAAAGGGCAATTGTCCAAGCATCTCGAAAGGCGATTCTATTGTGCATTTCTAAAAAATTTAATTCACAACAGAAATACAAATGTGTGAACGTCACGGATATAGACACTTTGGTCACAGAACTTGATCCGGACGATCTGCTTCTTGATCCATTTAAAAACCTGAATATTAATTTGTTATAATTTTCAAATCTATAAGGAGTTTATGTTAGGAATTCTATTTTCATGTAGCAAATAATTGCATTACCAAATTTTTTTGCATTTTTTTGCTGTATTAAATCGTATTTTGTTTCAATAGATTAGAATTAATGAAATGAGAAAGCTTATACTTTTTGGATTTATTGTTTGCATGCATTCGCTGTATGCTCAGTCGATATCTTCTTTAAATGACTCGATTCGAAAGTATGCAGTTCAAAATCCAAAAAAAGCACTTGATTTTGGATATCAAGCGATTTCAACTTCAGATTTTAACAAATTAAGTTGGGATGTTTATGACACAAATTATTTGATAGGCGAGACCTTGTACTACATTAATTTTGAAAAAGAATCATTTGATTATTTATTTCAGGCTTTACGAGTTTTTGAAAGCTTACCTGTTGACCAAAGATTGTATAAAAACATATCTAAGCCCCCATGGATTTTGGTCATTCTTGGGAATTCATATTTTAATTATGGGGAATATGAAAGGGCCCGCAATTATTATTTTGAAGCGATAGAAAACTTTGAATTGTATGAAGAACAGTATAACGAAGATAAGTTTTTTGGACTCAACACGGTTGAAGGAAATTTAGCGATGATCAGCTATACTACTGGAGATTTTGAAAAATCACGTCAATATTATGAACGAATTTTATCTCGCAGACAATCAATTGATAAACCCTCAGATATCATCAGATCATACACGCAGTTTATCAATTTATTTCTATTACAAGACAAGGTTGATAAGGCTCAGCGTTATTTAGAGCTGTCCGAGGAGGTTTTTAAAACAGAATCTGCTAAACTCTCATTTTCTAGTGATTCAGAAATTCAACTTAGTTTCTCACGAGCCATTTCAACCCATGCTGATTACCTTAAGAATAAGCAACGTTATTCAGAGTCTTTAGAATTGTTTTTTAAGGCAAAAAGACTCGTCAAATCTTTCCCCAACGAAATACCTGGACTGGATGTATCGATTGCGGAATGTCATATTGGACTCAAAAACTATGAGCTTGCTGAATCGATACTAGAGAATAATTTAAAATCCTCATTTAGTCGTCCTCCTGATCAATTTGTTTCCGGAGATAATCGGATTCGAAATCTGAAGGCGATGGTTACTACATACCAAAACTTGGGGAAATATGATAAGGTTTTAGCAATTAAAGATTCCATTATTCATTACAGTAATCAATCACAGATTGATCCGTACAAATCTCTAGATAATGTTGAAAATATCATTTTATTGTCTGAAAAACAAACTGAAATCAATGAGAGTCAACTCAGGTATAATAGAGCGATTATATTGTTTGCTGGTGCTGCTCTTATCTTAATCTTATTGGTAGTGATTCTTCGAATCAATAATAATTTACAGCGGGAACGAAGTACGCGATTAGAGCTGGAGAGAAATCAGTTTGAGGAAGAACTCAATGTCAAAAAACGAGAACTGTTTAGTAAGACAAACTTTATCATTCAGCGCAACGAATACCTGCAGAATTTTAAAAGGAGCTTAGGGGATGACAAGGATCTTCCTCCGGTATGTGCAAACCGAATGAAAAGGGAGATATCGTCCATGATTAATTCTGAAAGCACCTATAATGAGTTTGACAAAAAATTCGTTGAGGTATTTCCAGATTTTTATAAAAAATTGAACGAAAAGTACAGCTTATCTAAAGTTGACTTACGCTTGATTGCTTATATCAAAATGAATAAAAGCAACAATGAGATTGCACAAATTTCAGGTATTGCATTGCGTACCGTACAAAGCCAAAGATACCGATTGGCAAAAAAATTAAATCTGAAAAAAAACCAAGATCTTAACGCATTTATTTTCAGTATTTGATTTAGACCCCTCATTTATTACCATATTCCCAACTTTTGCAGTCAAATTGCAGTATATGTTTTTTAGCATGTCGTTTGCGGTATATCTACTTTTGATCCATAACCAAAATGAAATAATTATGAAAATATTATTTAATTCTTTAGTAGTAGCATTGTTTGCGATATCATCCATTAGTTCGATTGCGCAGCAAACAGTTACTGGAACGGTAACAACAAACGATGGTCCGCTTCCGGGTGCAACTGTTGTTGTTCAAGGCTCAAATGCTGGTACAACCTCTGACTTTGATGGAAATTTTAGTATTGAAGCATCAGTAGGCGATGTGCTTGTTGCATCTTATGTTGGCTATGCGACGCAGGAACTCACGGTTGATGCATCATCACAAATAAATTTCGTGCTCAATGAGGACCAATTACTGGACGAAGTTGTGATTACTGCACTTGGGATTTCCAGGGAGAAAAAGTCGCTTGGATATGCAGTGACTGAGGTAGCAGGCGACAACCTTAATACGATTAAAGACAATAACCTTGCGAGTTCACTTTCCGGAAAGGTGGCAGGGCTTCAGATTTCCTCATCAGGATCATTAGGATCTGGATCAAGAGTCACAATCCGTGGCAACAACTCACTTGGAGGTAATTCGGAAGCACTAATTGTTGTAGACGGAATGCCTATTAACAATTCTTTACGACTTCAAAGTGAAGGCGGTCAAAGAGAATACGGTTCCAACGACAGTGGTGATCAGCCAAGTTATGAGCCGAGTATTGCAGGAGGGGGAATTTCTGATATTAACCCAGACGATGTTGAATCTATTAGTGTTTTAAAAGGCCCTGCTGCATCTGCACTGTATGGTTCAAGAGCTGGTAATGGAGTCATATTGATTACGACAAAAAAAGGTTCGCGTTCAAATAGACTTGGTGTTACATTGAAAACAAACTTATATGTTGATAATCCTATGTTTGTACCGGAGTTCCAAAACCAATACGGACAAGGCACTCTTGGTGCGCCAAATCAAGCTCGATCATCTGGTGGCTGGGTTGACACTTCTTGGGGTGGTAAACTAGACGGATCTCAACAGCCTTATTATGATGGCACCACAAAATCATATGCTGCACAACCAAATAATGTTGAAGATTTTTTTAGATCTGGTGTGCGTGCAATTACATCACTTTCTGTTGATAAAGGCTCGGAGGCTGGTTCAATTCGCTTTTCGTACACAAATAACTCATCAGAATCAATAGTTGAAGGATCAGACTTAACAAGCCACAACTTCAATTTAAGGTCAATTGCAAACCTTTCAGACAAATTATCTGTGGACGCTAAAGCAACTTATTTTACCCAGGAAGTTACAAATAGGGCTTCAACTACAGGTGCTCAGGGTATGATGGGGTATTTATACCGCATGCCGCGTAATGTTGCTATTAATGATATGCGAAATTATCAAATGGAAAACCCTGGAACTCCTGATGAATTTGCAGTGATTACATACACTGATTTTGGCGGTAATCCTTACTGGCAGGCTTTACACGATGAAAATAGTGTCAGAAGAGATAAATTTATGGGTTATGCCAAAGTAAATTATGAATTTACGGATTGGCTTGAAGGTTTTGTTCGTGTGGGTGCTGATGTAACAAACATTAGAGATAATGCGATTTATAAACCTGGGCACCATTTCATTACAAAAGGTAACATGTCTCTTCAAGAAAGTAAATTTGTCGAGTTAAATTCTGATTTTTTACTTACCGCCAATCATCAATTTACCGATAACATTAATGTAATAGCTAATGTCGGCGGGAATTTATCAAAGCGTTCTTCTGAGGGAATGCAGATTTATGGTAGTAATTTCAAAATCCCATCCAAGTTTTTCTTGGCGAATTTGGAACAGATTGCTTCCCCTGTTGAGTCACCACTTGCAACCAAAAAGGTGAATTCTGCATATGGGTCTTTAAATGTGGCATATGATGATTTTTTATATTTAGATGGTTCAGTGCGTAATGATTGGTCATCCACATTGAGTGAAGATAACCGTTCCTATTTATATAGTGCTGTTAGTTTGTCTGCCATTTTAAATCGGTTTATTGACCCAGAACAAAACTTTTTTAATTTGATAAAAGTTCGTGGTAGTATAGCAGAAGTAGGTAATGATACGGATCCATATCAATTGGCTCAAACTTACCAGGTCCCTGGTCAGGGATACCTCGGCTTAACAACTTTGAGTAATTCACCAGTAAAACTAAATTCAGATCTAAAACCTGAAACAGTTACATCGACTGAGTTTGGTTTAGAACTAAGCATGCTCAACAATAAGCTTACCTTAGATTTAACTGTGTATAACATAGAAACTGAAGACCTCATTTTTGATGTCCCTGTTCCCGCATCCACTGGATTTTTGTTTAACAGAGAAAATATTGGTCTAGTTACCAATAAAGGATTAGAAATAGCATTAGGAGCAACTCTGTTAGATGCAAATGATTTATCATGGAACACTTCACTTTTCTATTCAAGTAATGAAAATAAAGTTGAAGAGTTAATCGACGGGCTTGATAGTTTTGTATACAATACTACAACTGACGGAAATCTACAAGTAAAGGCTACTAAAGGTGGTAGCATAGGAGATTTATATGGTCGAGTCCTAACCGGAGAAACTGATGCAGGTGGTTTACCACTTGGGTCAGCAGGTGCAACGGAACTTTTAGGAAATGCACAACCTGATTTTTTAGCTGGTTGGTCAAATTCAATCAATTATAAAGATATCTCTTTGAGTTTCCAAATTGATGCTCGAATTGGTGGTCAAGTTTATTCACAAACCTCTGCTGATTTGGACAGAGCAGGAGTTTCTCAGAGAAGCTTACAATACAGAGATGGAGGAGTGACAGTACAAGGCACAAATACTGGTACTGGAGCTGCTAATACAGAAAAAATTTCAGGAGAAGAATATTGGACAGCAATGTCTGAAATTTCTGGTGGATACGTTTATGATCAAGACAATATTAGACTTAGAGAATTAGCAATCGGCTATGATATTTCCGAATTGTCATCATCTTTTGGAATTCAAAGCGCAAGTATTCAATTGGTGGGAAGAAATTTATTTTTCTTATCTAAAAGCGCTGAAGATATTGATCCTGAATCAATGTTGGGTACTACAATTGGCGTGCAAGGGATGTCGCACAACGCCATGCCTACACTAAGAAGTTTAGGATTGAATTTAACATTAAACTTTTAAACATTAAAAATTTTTAAAATGAAAAATAGAATTTTAATAATAGCAACATTATTTCTTGGTTTCGCAGTGTCATGTACTGACGACTTCAATGAAATCAATACACAACCTGATGCACTTTCAACCGATGATATCAGTGCTAAGTTTTTTGTGACAAATATTCAACAAAAGCTTTTGAGACCCACAATGATTCCTTTGTGGTTCGGGGATGTTATCCATCCTGATCAATTCTCAGGGCAAACTGCAAATGGATATGCTGGAAACAGTTATGATAAGGATAATCACGCTTGGAATGGCGATTTAGGTTGGGTATACAATAGTTTTTATACTGACCTAGGTTGTTGGGACTGGCTTGCTGGTTACAATAGTGATTTAACTTCATATATGAATAATGTTGGTGAAGGAGGCCCTCTTGAAGATGAAATGTATTATGCTCTTGGGTTGGTCATGAAAGGATACTATTATCAGCTTTTTACTGAATCATTTGGCATGATTCCTTTTACAGAAGCTTCTGATCCAAACATAACATTACCTAAATATGATGATCAACTCACTATTTATAAAGGAATAGTTGCTGATCTTGATAAAGCGATCCAAATCATTGGTAGTAATAGTGAGGCAGGTACTGGATTTGGAACTCTTGGTGAAAATGATGTAATCTTTAAAGGTGATATGCAAAATTGGAAAAAATTAGCAAATAGCATAAAGCTTCGTGTTGCACTAAGAGCCCATGGCGGTGTTGGTGAAGAATTCTCTGCCAATGCTGTAACCGAAGCAATCTCCTCAGGAGTATTGGCTGATGAGGATGCTATGTTTGAGGGATATGCAGATGAGACAAATATCTGGGGAGGTTCATCTTCATACGGAGATGTTTGGCATAACTTTTCTAATAGTCAGT
>Ga0181568_10006430_pt1 | contig 10262 bp, 6 predicted proteins | sample 101ome_20_FD_133758 | JGI IMG/M metagenome (GOLD analysis project Ga0181568, IMG submission 133758) | Coastal salt marsh microbial communities from the Groves Creek Marsh, Skidaway Island, Georgia - 101404AT metaG (megahit assembly) | ecosystem: Environmental > Aquatic > Marine > Intertidal zone...
TAGGAATTCACTACGTCATTATTCCTAATGAATTTTACTTAACTTAAAGAATCATAAATTTTTTTGAGCTATCGGGGCAAGATATCTGATAGCTTAAAACTTTATGGCATAATTAAAATTTAAATCCAAATTGGATTAGTCCAGGCACATCTGCCAATACAGTCAATGATTGTAATTCGAAACCAGTCAGAATTAAAATTTGTTAAATCTAATTCAACAGATGTCAAATTTTGTCCATTATGATATTTTGAGCTACTTCCAGAACCAGCTACACAAACATGACTAGCAGGAGAACAAACCAACTGAACCTTTTTTTCATTTATAGAAAATTTTAAAATTTCAACACCAGTGGATGAATAGTATTGTCCTTTTTTAAGCGCGTCTAAGAGGGCCTGTTCTGATAATTCTTTTGCCGCCACCATAACCCATCCGCCACCAGCATCATTTATTCGAAAATGCGAGTCATCAGTGGCCGTTAGTACAATTTTATGTTTTTCTTGCAATAAGTAATCAGCAGCAGCTATTCCACCACCTCTGCCCGCTTCTATATGACAAGAATTATTAAAAATTTCTACACCGTGTGCGTGACTAACAGACATAATTTCGTCAAAAGTTAGACTATACCAGTCAGGATGCGCGATGGTCACAAAAGCACCAGCTTGAAGAGCTCGATTAACAAGTTCTGGGGCCGTTTCTTGATCACTAGCTGGTAGGAAGTCCAAGGGCAATCCATTAGCAACAATATGCCAAAGTCCGTCACGAACATATTTTTTTCCTAAACAATGGATTTCAGCAGAGGGAATAGTAATAAAATTTTCAGTATTTAGTGAACTCGAGTCTAAAACATCAATGGCACAATAATCTTTATTTGTCCATAGGTGATCGGACAAACAGATAAAATCATAACCAAGTTGTTGGTAGTGTTTTACAACATCCTCTGGTGAAAGCGCCCCATCAGAGTGGGTTGTATGACCATGCAAATTACCACGAAAATATTGGTGTTTTGATCGTGATGGAAGTAGTTCAATGTTCATAATTAAATATTATAAAATAAATATATTTAGTCATCTAAATTTATACAGGCAACTTCATGATTATGAAATTTTTTGAGGGATGGTTCATTTTGACGACATTGATCAGTAACTTTAGAACAACGACTTTGAAAAACACAGCCTTGTGGACGATCATAAATACTGGGGATTTCTCCCTCTAAAGTTTTTTGAATATTTTTTTTATGAGGGTTAATTGACGGCACGGCATTGAGTAGAGCTTGCGTATAAGGATGTTTAGGTTTTAGAAAGATTTCGTTTTTAGGAGCATACTCTACAATTTTTCCTAGGTACATCACTGCCACTTCATCGCAAAAATTTGATATCACACTTAAATCATGACTAATAAACATAATTGTTAATCCCATTTCATTTTGTATAGATTTTAATAACTGTAATATTCCTGCTTGAATTGAAACATCTAAAGCAGCTACGCTCTCATCCGCAACAATAAATTCAGGTTGGGCAACTAAAGATCGAGCAATGGAAATTCGTTGTCGCTGTCCTCCAGAGAAAGAGTGGGGGAAACGATTGAGATGATTAATGTTTAATTGACATTTTTGAGCAATCTCAATTACTCTATTATCGGTTTCACTTTTAGACTTAGTCATACCTAATGACTCTAAGGGTTCTGCGATAATATCTCTGACTGTCATTCGAGGACTTAAAGAGTTGTATGGGTCTTGAAAAATTAATTGGACTTTAGAGCGAAAATCTCGCAGGTTTTTTTTTGAAAGATTGCTTAGATCTATGCTGCCTTCTTCAAAATTATAGTGAATAGATCCATGATGAAATTCTTTTGCTCCCAGCAAAGCCCTACCAAGGGTTGATTTGCCAGAGCCTGACTCTCCTACTAACCCAACAATCTTTCCTTTGTTTATTGAAAGATTAACATTATCCACCGCCTTAAAAAATTCTTCTTTTTCAAAAAGACTTCTTCTTCCTCGAGAGTATTGAACGTCAAGATTGTTAACTTTGATAAAACTACTCATGGTGAAGGTGACAAGAGATAAAATGATTATCTTCTATTTCTTTTATAAGTGGTGACTCTTTATCACATTTGTTATTTATAAATTGAGAACATCTATTTTGAAAAACACAACCTTGAGGACGATCTTTTAACAAAGGAACTTCTCCCCCGATAGGCAAAAGTTTTTTTTGAAAATTTTCAATATTAGGTGACGACTCAATAAGTGCTTTTGTATAGGGGTGTTGAGGATTAGTTAATACCTGAAAAACCGTGCCGCTCTCTACAATTTTTCCCATATACATAATCAAAATACGATCGGCTGTCTGGGCAAGAAGGGCTAAGTCATGAGTTATAAAAATTACGCCCATGTTACGATTTTGAACTTCTTTTTTAATGAGATTAATCATTTGTGCTTGAATAGTAACATCTTAAGCTGTTGTGGGTTCATCTGCGATTAAAAGCTTTGGATTGGTAGATAAAGCCATTGCGATCATGGCTCTTTGTCTCATGCCTCCCGAAAATTCATAAGAATACTGATCAATTAAGTTTTTCGCATTTGGAATTCCAACGCTAGTCAGCGCTTCAATAGAGCGTTGTCGCGCAGCTTCATCGGATAGCTGCTCATGTATTTGTAGTTGCTCAATCATCTGATCACCAATACGTATAGCAGGAGCAAAACTTGCCATAGGTTCTTGAAATACCATTGAAAAAATTTTACCCCGATATGGGATCATTTTTTCATCATCAAATTCAAGTAGGTTTTGATTTTCATATAACACTTTACTGTTTTGATCGTATATGGCGTTTTCATCATTAAGTTGCATTAAAGATTTAGCGGTGATGCTCTTTCCAGAGCCAGACTCACCAGCAATTCCCAAAATCTCACCTTGATCAACATTAAAGCTGACATCATCTAAAGCCAATAGTTGCCCCTCATCAGTATCAAAATGAATTTTTAAGTTTTCTATTTTTACTAAAGTCATTACTTTTGAACTCGATAAGGATCCGCAGCATCTCTAATACCATCGCCGACATAAACAAAAGCCATGACTAATGCGATAAAAAATAATGTAGGAATATAGTACCACTGGTAGTTAAGAAGAACGTCTGTTTTGGTTGCGTTCTCTAACATCACACCAATACTATTGACAGGGTCTTGTAGTCCAAGTCCTATAAAGCTTAAAGATGTTTCGGCTAAAATCATATATGGAAAGTTTATTAAGGTATCAACTATTATATAACTAGTAAAACTTGGCAATAAGTGCTTATAAATTATTTTAAATGTACTTGTTCCGCATAATTGAGCCGCAAGGATATATTCTTGATTTCGCTCTGAAAGAAGATGGGTTCTAAGTCGACGAGCCAAGGTAGGAAAATCTACCAACCCTAAAATAGTTGCGATATAAAAGAAACGCATTTCTGCACTCCAGGTATCTGGAATAAAGGCTGCCAGAGCCATAAATAGTGGAATTGGAGGGATTGTTCGGATTGCATCTGTAATAGCTGATAAAATACTGTCTACCCATCCGCCAAAATATCCAGCCAAACCTCCCACCAAAAGAGACATAAAAAGTTTGATCACCAAGCCCAACAGACCGACGGCCAAGGAAATAAAAATTGCCTTTAATGTCCTTGAAAAAATATCTTTACCAGTGTCGTCGGTGCCAAAAATATGAATTTGCCCTTTATCAACACCAAATAAATGTCTATCAAAGGTTATTCCTAAGAAGGTATACTCCCATCCTTTGACAAAAAAATAAACGTAGCGTCTTTCTTCTTTGTTGACTGTTTCTACCCAACGAAAATTCGTTTCAATTGATCTTGTTCTCTCCGTGGAGTACAAAAACGGTCGAATAGAAAAACCATTTTCATCCCAAAATCGGGGTATTTGGGGTGCCCCATTAATATAATCCTTGTCCGCGCCTGCGATTGTTGGTTTATAGGGAGATAAAAAGTCTGAAAAAATTCCCAAGGAAATAAGAAAAAAGAGAAAAAAAGTAGCTATTTTAGCGGATTTATTTTTTTTAAAGCGCTGAAAGACTAATTGTTTTTGTGAGAGAATTTCTGTTCGGCTCATTTTTGATTTAACATTCCTTTGCGCGCCCTAGGGTCAATGATAGATAGGACAATATCAGTTATAAAGTTGATTATAATAATAGTTGCGGTCATTAAAAAAATAATTGCCCCGGCTAATTGCTGGTCATTTGAGCGAACTAGTGCTTGAAGAAGCAAAGAACCAGCATCAGTAATAGCCAAGATGAGCGCAACAATCGGTAAATCATTAAAAATACGATTTAAATCAAAGCCAATTGAATTAATTAGAGGACTTAATGCATGGCGAGTTGGATAATTTAATAATAATCTTTTTCCAGTAACTCCTCTTGCTTTAGCGGCTGTCACATAGAGTTTTTTATTCTCATCGATTACTAATGCTTTAACAGTTTGAAGCGCAAGGGCGGTAGCCGCCCAACCTAAAATAAAAATTGGAAGCCAAGCATGTGCTAAAAAGTTTAGAAATTTTTTCATGCTCCAAGGAGCATCTTGATACTCAGGAGAAAACAGACCGGTTAAAGTATCGCCAAAATAAATAGTAGAGAATAACATAACCCCTAAAGCTACTAAAAAATTTGGAAGCGCCAAACCCAGATAACTAAAAAACTTAAGAGAACTATCTAAAATTTTATTTTTCGTTGTAGCGGAGATAATTCCAAATGGAATGGCCAAACTATAAGCCAGGATTAAAGCAACTATACATATGCCAAGGGACATTCCAAATTTTGGAATTAAAAGAGTGCTAATATCTACTCGCATAATACAACTAGTTCCAAAATCACCTTGAAATGCATTTAAAACCCAACTGCTATATCTAATTAGGAAAGGGCGATCTAACCCTAACCTTCTTTCTTCAGCGGCAATATCTTGAAACGTAATATTTTGTCCGCTACTTTGTTTAAAAGACAAATATCTCTCTGCACAATTTCCTGGCACTAATTCCATCAATGAAAAAACAATAAAGCTTATTAGTAAAAGCGTAATGATGGATAAGCCAAATCTGACGGCTATGAACTGGTAGATATTTTTCATTTATATAAATAAGAAATACGGACAGTTTAAACTGTCCGTATTTCTTATTTATATAAATGAAAAATATCTACCAGTTCATAGCCGTCAGATTTGGCTTATCCATCATTACGCTTTTACTAATAAGCTTTATTGTTTTTTCATTGATGGAATTAGTGCCAGGAAATTGTGCAGAGAGATATTTGTCTTTTAAACAAAGTAGCGGACAAAATATTACGTTTCAAGATATTGCCGCTGAAGAAAGAAGGTTAGGGTTAGATCGCCCTTTCCTAATTAGATATAGCAGTTGGGTTTTAAATGCATTTCAAGGTGATTTTGGAACTAGTTGTATTATGCGAGTAGATATTAGCACTCTTTTAATTCCAAAATTTGGAATGTCCCTTGGCATATGTATAGTTGCTTTAATCCTGGCTTATAGTTTGGCCATTCCATTTGGAATTATCTCCGCTACAACGAAAAATAAAATTTTAGATAGTTCTCTTAAGTTTTTTAGTTATCTGGGTTTGGCGCTTCCAAATTTTTTAGTAGCTTTAGGGGTTATGTTATTCTCTACTATTTATTTTGGCGATACTTTAACCGGTCTGTTTTCTCCTGAGTATCAAGATGCTCCTTGGAGCATGAAAAAATTTCTAAACTTTTTAGCACATGCTTGGCTTCCAATTTTTATTTTAGGTTGGGCGGCTACCGCCCTTGCGCTTCAAACTGTTAAAGCATTAGTAATCGATGAGAATAAAAAACTCTATGTGACAGCCGCTAAAGCAAGAGGAGTTACTGGAAAAAGATTATTATTAAATTATCCAACTCGCCATGCATTAAGTCCTCTAATTAATTCAATTGGCTTTGATTTAAATCGTATTTTTAATGATTTACCGATTGTTGCGCTCATCTTGGCTATTACTGATGCTGGTTCTTTGCTTCTTCAAGCACTAGTTCGCTCAAATGACCAGCAATTAGCCGGGGCAATTATTTTTTTAATGACCGCAACTATTATTATAATCAACTTTATAACTGATATTGTCCTATCTATCATTGACCCTAGGGCGCGCAAAGGAATGTTAAATCAAAAATGAGCCGAACAGAAATTCTCTCACAAAAACAATTAGTCTTTCAGCGCTTTAAAAAAAATAAATCCGCTAAAATAGCTACTTTTTTTCTCTTTTTTCTTATTTCCTTGGGAATTTTTTCAGACTTTTTATCTCCCTATAAACCAACAATCGCAGGCGCGGACAAGGATTATATTAATGGGGCACCCCAAATACCCCGATTTTGGGATGAAAATGGTTTTTCTATTCGACCGTTTTTGTACTCCACGGAGAGAACAAGATCAATTGAAACGAATTTTCGTTGGGTAGAAACAGTCAACAAAGAAGAAAGACGCTACGTTTATTTTTTTGTCAAAGGATGGGAGTATACCTTCTTAGGAATAACCTTTGATAGACATTTATTTGGTGTTGATAAAGGGCAAATTCATATTTTTGGCACCGACGACACTGGTAAAGATATTTTTTCAAGGACATTAAAGGCAATTTTTATTTCCTTGGCCGTCGGTCTGTTGGGCTTGGTGATCAAACTTTTTATGTCTCTTTTGGTGGGAGGTTTGGCTGGATATTTTGGCGGATGGGTAGACAGTATTTTATCAGCTATTACAGATGCAATCCGAACAATCCCTCCAATTCCACTATTTATGGCTCTGGCAGCCTTTATTCCAGATACCTGGAGTGCAGAAATGCGTTTCTTTTATATCGCAACTATTTTAGGGTTGGTAGATTTTCCTACCTTGGCTCGTCGACTTAGAACCCATCTTCTTTCAGAGCGAAATCAAGAATATATCCTTGCGGCTCAATTATGCGGAACAAGTACATTTAAAATAATTTATAAGCACTTATTGCCAAGTTTTACTAGTTATATAATAGTTGATACCTTAATAAACTTTCCATATATGATTTTAGCCGAAACATCTTTAAGCTTTATAGGACTTGGACTACAAGACCCTGTCAATAGTATTGGTGTGATGTTAGAGAACGCAACCAAAACAGACGTTCTTCTTAACTACCAGTGGTACTATATTCCTACATTATTTTTTATCGCATTAGTCATGGCTTTTGTTTATGTCGGCGATGGTATTAGAGATGCTGCGGATCCTTATCGAGTTCAAAAGTAATGACTTTAGTAAAAATAGAAAACTTAAAAATTCATTTTGATACTGATGAGGGGCAACTATTGGCTTTAGATGATGTCAGCTTTAATGTTGATCAAGGTGAGATTTTGGGAATTGCTGGTGAGTCTGGCTCTGGAAAGAGCATCACCGCTAAATCTTTAATGCAACTTAATGATGAAAACGCCATATACGATCAAAACAGTAAAGTGTTATATGAAAATCAAAACCTACTTGAATTTGATGATGAAAAAATGATCCCATATCGGGGTAAAATTTTTTCAATGGTATTTCAAGAACCTATGGCAAGTTTTGCTCCTGCTATACGTATTGGTGATCAGATGATTGAGCAACTACAAATACATGAGCAGCTATCCGATGAAGCTGCGCGACAACGCTCTATTGAAGCGCTGACTAGCGTTGGAATTCCAAATGCGAAAAACTTAATTGATCAGTATTCTTATGAATTTTCGGGAGGCATGAGACAAAGAGCCATGATCGCAATGGCTTTATCTACCAATCCAAAGCTTTTAATCGCAGATGAACCCACAACAGCTTAAGATGTTACTATTCAAGCACAAATGATTAATCTCATTAAAAAAGAAGTTCAAAATCGTAACATGGGCGTAATTTTTATAACTCATGACTTAGCCCTTCTTGCCCAGACAGCCGATCGTATTTTGATTATGTATATGGGAAAAATTGTAGAGAGCGGCACGGTTTTTCAGGTATTAACTAATCCTCAACACCCCTATACAAAAGCACTTATTGAGTCGTCACCTAATATTGAAAATTTTCAAAAAAAACTTTTGCCTATCGGGGGAGAAGTTCCTTTGTTAAAAGATCGTCCTCAAGGTTGTGTTTTTCAAAATAGATGTTCTCAATTTATAAATAACAAATGTGATAAAGAGTCACCACTTATAAAAGAAATAGAAGATAATCATTTTATCTCTTGTCACCTTCACCATGAGTAGTTTTATCAAAGTTAACAATCTTGACGTTCAATACTCTCGAGGAAGAAGAAGTCTTTTTGAAAAAGAAGAATTTTTTAAGGCGGTGGATAATGTTAATCTTTCAATAAACAAAGGAAAGATTGTTGGGTTAGTAGGAGAGTCAGGCTCTGGCAAATCAACCCTTGGTAGGGCTTTGCTGGGAGCAAAAGAATTTCATCATGGATCTATTCACTATAATTTTGAAGAAGGCAGCATAGATCTAAGCAATCTTTCAAAAAAAAACCTGCGAGATTTTCGCTCTAAAGTCCAATTAATTTTTCAAGACCCATACAACTCTTTAAGTCCTCGAATGACAGTCAGAGATATTATCGCAGAACCCTTAGAGTCATTAGGTATGACTAAGTCTAAAAGTGAAACCGATAATAGAGTAATTGAGATTGCTCAAAAATGTCAATTAAACATTAATCATCTCAATCGTTTCCCCCACTCTTTCTCTGGAGGACAGCGACAACGAATTTCCATTGCTCGATCTTTAGTTGCCCAACCTGAATTTATTGTTGCGGATGAGAGCGTAGCTGCTTTAGATGTTTCAATTCAAGCAGGAATATTACAGTTATTAAAATCTATACAAAATGAAATGGGATTAACAATTATGTTTATTAGTCATGATTTAAGTGTGATATCAAATTTTTGCGATGAAGTGGCAGTGATGTACCTAGGAAAAATTGTAGAGTATGCTCCTAAAAACGAAATCTTTCTAAAACCTAAACATCCTTATACGCAAGCTCTACTCAATGCCGTGCCGTCAATTAACCCTCATAAAAAAAATATTCAAAAAACTTTAGAGGGAGAAATCCCCAGTATTTATGATCGTCCACAAGGCTGTGTTTTTCAAAGTCGTTGTTCTAAAGTTACTGATCAATGTCGTCAAAATGAACCATCCCTCAAAAAATTTCATAATCATGAAGTTGCCTGTATAAATTTAGATGACTAAATATATTTATTTTATAATATTTAATTATGAACATTGAACTACTTCCATCACGATCAAAACACCAATATTTTCGTGGTAATTTGCATGGTCATACAACCCACTCTGATGGGGCGCTTTCACCAGAGGATGTTGTAAAACACTACCAACAACTTGGTTATGATTTTATCTGTTTGTCCGATCACCTATGGACAAATAAAGATTATTGTGCCATTGATGTTTTAGACTCGAGTTCACTAAATACTGAAAATTTTATTACTATTCCCTCTGCTGAAATCCATTGTTTAGGAAAAAAATATGTTCGTGACGGACTTTGGCATATTGTTGCTAATGGATTGCCCTTGGACTTCCTACCAGCTAGTGATCAAGAAACGGCCCCAGAACTTGTTAATCGAGCTCTTCAAGCTGGTGCTTTTGTGACCATCGCGCATCCTGACTGGTATAGTCTAACTTTTGACGAAATTATGTCTGTTAGTCACGCACACGGTGTAGAAATTTTTAATAATTCTTGTCATATAGAAGCGGGCAGAGGTGGTGGAATAGCTGCTGCTGATTACTTATTGCAAGAAAAACATAAAATTGTACTAACGGCCACTGATGACTCGCATTTTCGAATAAATGATGCTGGTGGCGGATGGGTTATGGTGGCGGCAAAAGAATTATCAGAACAGGCCCTCTTAGACGCGCTTAAAAAAGGACAATACTATTCATCCACTGGTGTTGAAATTTTAAAATTTTCTATAAATGAAAAAAAGGTTCAGTTGGTTTGTTCTCCTGCTAGTCATGTTTGTGTAGCTGGTTCTGGAAGTAGCTCAAAATATCATAATGGACAAAATTTGACATCTGTTGAATTAGATTTAACAAATTTTAATTCTGACTGGTTTCGAATTACAATCATTGACTGTATTGGCAGATGTGCCTGGACTAATCCAATTTGGATTTAAATTTTAATTATGCCATAAAGTTTTAAGCTATCAGATATCTTGCCCCGATAGCTCAAAAAAATTTATGATTCTTTAAGTTAAGTAAAATTCATTAGGAATAATGACGTAGTGAATTCCTA
>Ga0181568_10006431_pt1 | contig 10261 bp, 11 predicted proteins | sample 101ome_20_FD_133758 | JGI IMG/M metagenome (GOLD analysis project Ga0181568, IMG submission 133758) | Coastal salt marsh microbial communities from the Groves Creek Marsh, Skidaway Island, Georgia - 101404AT metaG (megahit assembly) | ecosystem: Environmental > Aquatic > Marine > Intertidal...
CTATAATCTTCACTACCATAATTATTAATATTAATTATTCTTTTATTATCTATATTCATTGTATTTATATTATTATTTGTAGTATTATTATTTGTAGTAGTATTAATTGTATTATTTATAATGTTATTATTATTTTTTATTTTACAGTATTTTAATTGATGTCTTGATAAACTTTGTTGTTTACTAAAACTTTTATTACAGTATTTACAATATCCATATACTTTCTTTGGATGTTCTTGTGTTGTTATTGTGTTGTTATTGTGTTGTTCTTGTGTTGTTCTTGTGTTGTTATTGTGTTGTTCTTGTGTTGTTATTGTGTTGTTATTTGATAACTGGATATGTCTCTTAGATTTCAAGTGTCTATCCCAAGAACTCTTATGTTTTAACACTTTATTACATAATTTACACTCTTTATTTATAATACTATTCTTCATATATACTATTATAATATTTTATTCTTAATAAAAATTGAAAAATGGTTGGGAAACGGTTGGGAACGGTTGGGAAACGGTTGGGAAACGGTTGGGAAACGGTTGGGAAACAGTTGGGTGGGTCTAAAAAATGGTTGGGAGGTATGATTTCAGATTAAAAAAAAGTGAACAAAAATGGTATTTTTGGATGGGGGAAAAAATTTTTTTTTTTCTAGAAAATCTTTAAAAAAAACAAAAAAGTTGAAAAGTTTGAAAGTTAGAAAAATAATTTTTATATATTATAATATAATACGTAAAATTTTATTTTTTAATATATTTCTTAGAGAAATCAAATTTCATTTTTTTTCTTTCTTCGAATGTTTTTTTATACGTACGATTATTTAAAAAATGAAAATAATTTTTAGATAAATTATATCTTTTTTTTATATTTTTTACATTTTTATATTTTGTATCTTTATATTTATAAATTGTTTCTAAACGTACTTTCATAATCATTCCAACTTGCCATATTCTTTTATGAGTGTATTTCTTATCTTTATATAATCTTTCTAATTTTTTTATTGTTTTTTTTATATCATCTAATGTTGTGTATTTAATATTTATAGTATCATTTGGATTTTTATCAATATAAACATCAAATGATAATTTAGGATTATCTGGATTAAATAGAAATTGTTTTTTATCCATTATAAATCAAGTATATAAAATAATTTAGATAAATTATATTTTTTATCATAATACCATTGTGCAGATTTATTATTTTTTTTATATTTTAAAACAAAAAAAATGTTTAATTTTTCTATAAAATCATGATTTAAATTTATTTCATCATGACGAGATTTACATTTTAAATTATAAAAAACATTTTTAACATATTTTTTTAAAAATATATAAATTTTTTTGATATTATTAAAATTATAACGAATTAAATATATATTTATATTTTTCAATTGTTCTTCTTGAGTTTTATATATTATATTTAGATCAATTATATATTGTTTTAAATTAAAATCATGATAGAGATAAATTGTAGCATTATGATAAATATTATTAAAAATTGTTTTTTTTTCAATTATTTTTATCATTATATATAAAATCTATATAAATAATATTAATTAATTTATTATAAATAAATCTTTATAAATTTAAATTTTATCAACTAATTTATTTATAATCAAACATAATTAAATCACCATCTTCATCAAAAAAAATTTTAGTTTCTTTATTTATTTCATGATTTATAGATTTTTTATATTTATGAGTATTTTTAATATTTTGATTAAAAATTTTTTTAATATAATTATTATTATCATATATATTTTTTTGGACAATATACATTCCATTATTTTTTTCTTTTTTTATTTCATAATTTATTTTTGTATAAAAATGTATAGATTCTTTTATAACATTAGATTTAATAATGTATATATTATTAATTTTAGAATATTCTTCTAATAGATATATCATCATTCTACCGATATTAACATTATTTCTTTCAGACTCATCATCAATTGTAGCTAATAATTTTATATCGATAAAATTTTTTTTACATAAGAAAAAAATAAAACCAATATAAGATTTATGATCTTTTTTATTTCTAATAACTAAACCTTTTATATTTTGATTATTAATAATATATTCAATATATTTTTTTTCAATTAAATCTCTACACATATAATGAGCATAACCTTCATTTAATAAGTAATTATTAATTTCATCACGTATAGAATTATATTCTTTACTTTTTTTTTTATTTTCATAAAAAAAAATATCAAAAATTTTAGAATCTTTAATATAAGTAGTCATAATAAAATGACTAATTAAATTTTATTATAATTCTAATTATAAATACAACAATAAAAACAACATAAACATGGGCAAAATATTTTTTTAAGAAAATTATTTTTATTTTCTTTTTTTTTTTCTACTTGATTCATTTGAACTCTTTTTGGATAAATAGGAACTAAATTTAAACCTGGTTGTTGTGTATTATAACTTTGAAAATAAGCTTGTTGATTTAAATTATAAGGTGGGATTGCTACTTGTGGATAATATGAGTGTTGTAAATTTACTGATCTAATTGGATAAGAGTATTGAACTTGTTGATTATTATTCATATCTTGTAAAGTTGGGGCACTTGGTTTTGGAATCATTATATATATAAAATATATAATCGATTTTAATTAAATTAAAATATATTTTATATTATAAAATATATTATATTAATATAATTATAATGATAATTGATTTACATAATAGAACGCGTTTTAGTGTAAAAAAAATATTAGAGAAAATATTAAAGAAAAAAAATGAAAAAATTCATTTAATAGTAGGAAGAGGGATACATTCATATAATAAAAAACCAATTATAAAAAATTATGTAATAAATTATTTAAAATCGAAAAATATATCATATACTATATGTCAAGAATCTAAAGGGGGAGTAATAATAATATAAAAATTAATCGTAGTAAATATTAAAATTATTATCATAAATATTATCACAAATTTGATCATAATAATTCATACTAAATTCATATATTAAATCTTTAATTTTATATTTTTGTAATGTAAAATAAAGATCATAATTATTATCATTAGATTCCTTAAATAAAAAATTAACGAACATTTTTCTATTACAAAAATGAAAAAAACATTCTAAATCATTTAATAATTTATTTTTATTTTTTTTTGTAATTTGATAGATATAATCATCATAAATTTCCAATTGTTCTTTATAATTATAAATATATTTAGTTATACCACTTTCTTTTGTTAAATTATTAATAAAATCCATAATTGAATAAATATCAATATCAATTTTAAAATATATAAATAATATAATTTAAGTCCAATATTAAATTATATTTTTAAAAAAATTAATTATAATATAATCCTTCATCTTCTTCTTGAAAATCGAATCTTTGAAAATGAGTTAACAAATTAAAATCTTCAAAATGTTCAGTATAAGTTTCAGAATTTCTTTCAAGATAAGAAATTAATGGGAATGTTAATTTTAGATTATTATAACCATAATCTATATTATTTACAGTATTAAATATATCATTTAATTCATATACAATATTATCATATTTATTTATAGTAGAATATTGATTTATTAATTTTACAATTCCTTTTTCATAAACTTTTTCTGAAATTAAATTATTTATTTTTTTGATATTATATTTTTCAAGTTTAATGTCTTCAATTTCATTAAAAATACAAATATATTCAAATGGTTTAAAATAAAATATATTATAATATTTTGATTTATTTTTAAGATATTTTACACCATTAAGAGAGTTAAATTCATTAATTAATTTTTGATAAGAAGACATAGTAATTAATTTAATTATAAAGATAAAAAGTATTTATTAAATGAGTAAATTTATTAAATAAAGATATTATATGTTATAAATATTGTTTGTTATAAATATAATTATAATCAATTTTATATTTATAACATAAAAATCATTTTTCGATTATAATTATTTAAATATTTAAAACCATATTTTATGTAAATATTATGAGAAGTACGATAATTTTTAGATTCATCTACTAAATGAACAGTTTTAATGTTATATTTTTTAGATGAATTAATAATATGATTAAGTAAATTAGTACCGATACCTTTATTTCTATTTTTGATGTCAACATAAAAATAATTAATATATAATTCATAATCATTTAAATAAATTGTACCAGATATATAAGATTTTTCATCATAATTTACATTTATTAATATTTCATTAGTTATTTCTTGTATATTGATAAACATTTAAAAAAAATTAATGTAAATTTTAATAAAATTGAATAAATGAAATAAATAAATTATTTTAATCATGTTAAATACAATTGATAGTTTAAAAATTTCACTATTTTATAAAACAAATATAATAGAGACGGTAGAAAAACTATATGAATGTAATAAGAAAAATAATTCAGATTGTAGAGAAATATCACGATTTTTAAAATTATCAACAATTATAGAAAAAAGAAAAGATTATGAAACATTAGATAAATTATTAGATATGATAAATAATTATATATTTGATAATAGTGATAAAAAAAAAGATATATTAGAAAAATGTGAAAATGAAGAATGTTCAATATGTATATCAGAATTAAAAAAAAATATAATAAAAACAAAATGTGGACATTATTATCATTATAGTTGTATAAAAAAATGGGAAAAACAAAATAATAGTTGTCCATTATGTAGAAAAAAAATAAGTCCGTAATATAAATATTAAAAAAAAAATTAATAATATTTATTATTTATAATAATGTTGACAATAAATTAGTAATATCCTGATTAATATCATTAAATAATTTATTTTTTAATTCTTTTTGAATAATATTTTTTTCTTTTCTATTAAGTTTCTTTTTATTTACTTTTTTGACTTGTTTCTTAATAATTTTTTCATTCAAATTATATAAATTATTAATTTTTTCATAAGAATAATTTGGATTAATATTATTAGAATTATTGATTAAAGTATCTTTAACATCTTTCATATCTGTATTTAAATCTTTAATAGTATTATGCAATTTTCTAATTTTTTTATTTAAAATAATATATTTTCTTTTATTATTTTTATTATCAGAAATATCTTTTTTCAATTGAATATATTCTTGTTTATAATTTTTCAAAGTTTGATATTTTTCGAATTCATTAATTTTATATTCATTAATTAAACTAACACATAATTTAAATATTTCATCAAAATTATCTAAATAAATTGTTTTAATATATTTATTGATTTCAAATTTAGTAATTGCATATAATGTTTTATTTTGATTTTTAAAATAATTATATAATTCAACATTATCAATGATGAAATCTTGTTTTTCTTTAATTTCATTAATTTTAAATTCATCATATTTTAATTTCATAAATGAAACTCTAGGAATGTAATCAGTATGTAATGATTTACCATATAAATCTTTTGTAGCTAATACAAAATCATCTTTTTGATTATAAACTATTCCAATTTGTCCCTTATTAACACCTTTAATAACTTTAATTTCTTTTCCACTTAAATCATTAAGAAAGAAAACTTCATCATTTTTTAATTTTAATTCTTGTCCTAAATAATCAACAGTTACATATTTATCATTTTGATCGATTAAATGTGTTTCTTTGCCATTTGATTTAATAAATACTTTTTTAATATCTTTGTTATTAGTAATAATATTATCGATATTATTATAAATTTGATCATAATTAATATTTTTGTTTAAGAATTTGAACATTATAACAAATGTATGAATAATATTTTTTAAATTATGATAAACACTTTCATTACGATTAAATTTATCACCCATTTTAAAATTTTTATAAATAGTAGGAATAATAGTTTGATTAATTTTATATTTTAAGAAATTAGAGAATGTAGAAAAATATTTAATCATATTAGTATTATATTTGTAATCTATTTTTTCAAGAAAATTTTTGAGATAGTTATTGACTAATTCTTGTTGAAGTTCATTGAAATGTTTTTTTCTTTCTTCTTTTTCAATTTGATTTTCTTCTTTTTCAAATTTATTAATGATATCAGTTAATTTAGAATCGAAATTATTGAAAACATTTTTTGATTTTTCTTCTTTTTTAAAATTATGTCCGAAAATATCTTTTTGATTATTAATTTCATTTTTATATTTATTCATAATATCATTGAGACGAATTTTTTCATTAGTATTGAGAGTCATGTTTTTCATAAGATCATTAATTTCATCAATATTTTCATTAATTAATTTATCTGCATCTAAATTAATATAATAATTTTTAATCTGATTATCTAATTTATTTAATTCTTTTTTATGAATAGAAACATCTTCGTCATTTTCTTTTAATAATAAAATAAGATTATACAAGTTAGATCTTTGTTTTTTAATATCATTAATATTAGTTGATTTTTTATGAGAGATAGAAAATTTTTGAAATTGTAAATTGAGAATATCAATATTATTGATAGAGATATTATGTTTTTCTAATAATTCTAATTTATTATTATCATCTAAAATTTTATAAATGATTAATTTAATTACTTTACCTGGTAAGATTTTTTCATTTTGTCTGCATAATTTAATAAATTTATTATTTAATACAAGTTTTTCCAATTTATAATATGTTTTGATATTAACAAGATTTAACTTTGAAATAATATTATTAATTTTTTTCTTATTGTATGAAAGTTCATTTAAGAAATTTTTTAATTTAAATAATTCTGCGGTATATAATAAATCGATAATAATTTTACTTTTTTTACCATCAACAGATGGAATTATGATATGTTCTTTATGTTCAGCAAATAAATTATCTTTTTCAGTTGTATGTTCATTAATTTTTTTATTTTTCAAAATAGTGATTTCTTTTCTGAAATTATTTAATTTATCATTTTTAAAATTACGAAGGATAAATAAATATTTACTAATGATAGAAATATCTTTTTTATTTAAAGCGATATTTAAAATATTATTATCTTTAATAATAATATCAACAATTTTTGAAATAGTAATATTTTTATTAGTTTCATTTTTATCTTTAATGAACATATCTAAAAAGTTATAAACTAAATCAGCAGAGACAAATTTTTCACTTTTATTAAAATAATAATCAATGTAAGGTTGTGAAATAATTTCAATTAAATCAGTATTATCATCAGTATTTTTGATAATTTCTTTCATTTGAATATATTGTTTTTTTGTCAATTTATTAATATAATTAACCGAATCATTTTTTTCAGATAATTTTAAAGAACAGATGAAATCATTTAAATTAACAACAATTGAATCATCAAGAAATTTATAAGTTAATTCGGAAACATTAATTGTATTTTTAATAATTTTGATAATATCATCAATAGAATAAATATTTTCAGATAATAAATATTGAATCATAATAATAACAGTTTTTTTATTAGTAAAAACATCATAATCATTTGTTAATTTAGATAGAATGTTGTAATGTTTATTAATAATTTGATTAGTGATATCAATATTTTTTAAATGGTCTAATTGTAATATTTCTAATTTATCATTAATAATATCATTAGTTTCAAAGTTGAAAATTTGTTTAATTTGTTCTTTATTTAACATTTTTTCAAATATGGCATTTTTATTATTAATTTTAGATTTTAAATTAAAGTAAACCATTTCAATTTGAGATTCATCAAGAATATCAAGATTGAAAATAGAATAATTAATTTTGTTTTTTAAAATATTTTGAACGATAGAATCATTCATGATTATAAAAAAATTTATAAAGATTTGAGAAAGTTAAAAGGGATAATAAAGTTTTATTGAAAATTTAGAAAATTTTTAGTAAAATAAATAATTTCAGAATGGATAATTTGTTATTATAAATATTATATTAATCAATTTTATTTATTTTTAAATTTCTTCTATGATTATTTTTTCATTATTAATATTATTATTTTTATTATTATTTTTATATAGATTATACTCATCATCACTAAAAAAATAATATATATCAAAGTTATCTTTTTTATTAATACGATTAATTCTACCAATAACTTGCGTTTCAGTATTGCTATCTATCATATTCATAATATAAATATTATCACTCATTTGTAAATTTATACCTGAACCTGAAAATTTCATATTCATAAGTAAAATATCAATATCATGATTTTTATATTTTTTTAATATTGAATTTATAGTGTTAGTATTACCTTTTAAAACTCTATATTTTATATTATTTTGTTGTAATTGTTTGATAATATTATCAAAAAAATTATAATTATCAGAAAATAATAAACATCTTTTTTTACTTTTAATATCGTTTTTTAAATATTTTATCATATTATTAATTTTTAAATTATAATTTGAGATAGATACATCATTTACATTATTAAAAATTTGAGTATCAATTTTTTGAATAAAATTATATTTATTTGAATTAAAATTATCTAAGAAAATATTAAAAAAATTGTACTCTAAAAAATTGATATTAAAAATATCAAAAATAGATTTAAAAAAATTATCAGAACACTTATTCGAATTATTGTGTTGAGATAAACATTTAGGACAGTAATTATAATTATATAATTGTTTTTTAATATAAGTAATTTCATTAACAATTTTTAAAATTTTTTTGTAATAATTATGACAACTAGTTTCAGTAATTTTATAATTATTATAAATAGGATTTAATAATTTACAATTATTTTTATATAATTCTTTATGATAAGAATTTTTAATATTTAAATTAGAGATATATTCAAAATTACAATTATATGAACAAATATTACAAAAAGTAAAATGATTTTTATATTCTCTTAAAAAATATTTTGTATCATTGAATATTCTCATAAAATCTGAAATATATAATTTTATTTTATAAATATTTTTAATCAAATATACAAAAAGTATAGAACTTGTATTTTCATAATTAATATTATCGGCAATATCATAATTTATATAATTATCTGAAAAAGTATTAGAATAATCATTTGAATAAGAACTTAATATATATTTTATTTGATATAATAATGCAAAAGAACTACTATTATTACTTTTAATAATATAATAAAAAAGATTACTGTAATCATAAGAATTTAAGTATAAAAAAAAATTATTTTTTTTTAAGTTATAAAATAATTTGTTGATAAAATTATTTTTAACAATAATATAGTTTTTATTTGGAGTTTTTAAATTAACTTTATTATCAATATATTTTGAATTAAATGTATATGTTAATTTTTCTAATAATAGATAATAAATTTCATTGCCATAAATATTTTTATTATTAGTAGAATTAAAAATATTACGAATAAAACCATGATTTTTTGGTTTTAATAATCTTTTATATGTAGTTGTAATTAACCATAAGAAATCACTATTAATTTCTGGAAAATTACCAAGGTTAATAGTATCAGCTTCATCAATGAATAATCTAGAAATTTTATATTTATCATGAATAATATTTAAAAATTTTTTTAATTGATTTACATTACACAAAATTAAATCTGAATTATCGAAAGATTGATTTAAATTTTTTTTATCTTTAATAAAGATACAATTAAAATTTGTATATTGAGTAATTTCAGATTTCCATTGTTCAAATAAATTATGAGGTACGACAATTATATTATTAATAGTTTTAAAATCTTCATTATCTACCATCATAAGATTTTTATTATCACTTAAAAAAATATTTTTATATTCATTTAATAAATCAGAATTAGTATTAAAATAAAAATCATAATCTTCTTGTAAATATTGAGAAATTAAACTTGAAATATCTTTATCAAATGATGAATTTTGATATATAATATTTGTATTATATTGATTGAAAACTTTATGTTGATTATATTTTAAACGGGACATAATTAATCCTAATATTATAAATGTTTTACCAGAACCAACTTTATTAGATAAAATCCCGATGTTATGATTTAACGAGAAGATATTTTTAGAAAAGAATCTTTTTCTCATTTCTTTATTAGTTAAATCATAAATAGAATTTCTACCATTTATTTGAGAAAAATGTGCGAGTAAATTTCGAACTTGTAAATTATTTAAATTTAAATTTAATAAACCACGTTCATGTTCTAATAATTGTTGAATAGTTTTAATTTGATAATCGAATAAATTAATATTTTTAAATTTATGAAAATTTAATTTTGTAATATTATTTAATTTAATTTCACTTGTATTCATTATAAATAAAGTTAAATATAATAATAAATCAATTTTATTAAATTGACGGATAAAAATTCCAATTTAATATTTCGCACATTTTTTTCCAAATTAAGTCTTGTTCATATAATTTTTCTCTTGATTTAAGTAAAGGGAAATATTCA
>Ga0181568_10006433_pt1 | contig 10256 bp, 25 predicted proteins | sample 101ome_20_FD_133758 | JGI IMG/M metagenome (GOLD analysis project Ga0181568, IMG submission 133758) | Coastal salt marsh microbial communities from the Groves Creek Marsh, Skidaway Island, Georgia - 101404AT metaG (megahit assembly) | ecosystem: Environmental > Aquatic > Marine > Intertidal...
AAAGCGGGAATGTTGAAACCATAACATGGCATCTTTTTCGGATTGGATAGTAAGTTAATCATAAGTTTAATATAAACTAAGTTTTAAACTAAAGCAAACACTAAATCTTCAAAAAAGTCTGGCTCTAAAGAAAATTCATCTACGAATAAAGTTTCCCATTCGAAGGGGTCACCACCTTGAGTGATATCCAATGCCATTTCGGAAAAGAATGCGGATACTTGCAATTCAGCGTCTTCATGGCTTAAGCCGTCACGCTCCATTAAGATTTTAATTATTCTGTTCATACCTATAAAGTAATCGATAAAACAAATAAACACAAGAAAAAAGTGAACTAATTTTGTTTCGTAAGTAGATAATAATCAATCACTTATATCACGCGGCAGCCGGCGCCGTAAGTGCTTGAATACCAACAACTTACAAATATCTAATAAGATACAAAAAAAACCCACCCTTTCGGGTGGGTTTGCCAACGGAGATTTCCCTACACCTCCGCTATTTGGCAGAGACTTCCCTACGCCTCTACCAATTCGGCGTCAACAACTTCCATATGCAAAGTGTTATCAACATGAGAGTTGATGTCGAAGTCTACATGAGCATCAAGCACCGAATGCAAAGCATCCGAGCGATGAGGTAGTTGAGTAAGATTACCTTTATAAACTTCTGTAAAAGCATTATAAAGAGAGTTCACATCACGAGAACGAAACTCAAGATGATCGGATGATTCCCATTGATCGACAACATCCATAATTTTAGTTTTAGGCAAAGCACCTGCACGAACTGCTTTAATGATTAAATCATTCGCAAGAACATTACCGATAGAACGATTTTTGTATGCGTCAATGCGAGCATCTTGACCATGCCAAAAGCCGAACAATTTACCAAGAGCACGATTGATGGTGAAATTTAGGTCTTGCAAAATGTTGCGAGTGTGACGACGTGCAAGTTTAATAGTGTTTGTGAAAATAAGATTGTCACAAACAAATGGAGCATCACCTGCACATAATCCCGCAGGAAAAGTCTTGTCGTGAGAGTTGCGGAGACCAATAACAGTTCCACGATCAGTAGCCTCACGATTCGGGTGCTCAACAGAGAACAATCCAAAGTAATGATTGTTGTTGCGAGCAAGCGAGTGAACTTCCTCTTGAATGGTGAAACCATTGCTTGCAAGGAATCCTTTGGTTCGATTCACCAATTCATGGTGAGCGATTGGTTGATAAGAAACTGTGCGCTCGCCATTAGCATTTTCTTTTTGGCGATACTCTTTTGGTGGAGTTGGCACATTAGCAACTTCTTCAAGTGATACAAGTGAGTGATTACCTCCACAAATGTGTAAATTAACGGATTTGCGAGGAGCGTTGTTGTTGTTTTCTTCAGTATTCATAATAATATATAATATAGTAGTGATTGGTTTTGTCAACAATTAATTTCGAGAATAAGGACTTTCTACAAATTTATCTGATTGGATTTTGTGATATGCTTCGGCATCGTTTGCAATGTTCAGCATTACTGCTCCAACCATTGCGAGCATATGACCATCATTTCCATCTAATTCATCTTTGCGAGGCTCGACAAAGTTTTCCCATATCCAATTCATAGATACTTGCATAGCTTTGACAGCGGATGGTACTTCTTCAGGGTTAAATTCGGGATTTATGTTCATGCTAATGTCTCCTTGTGTTTAAGTTTGCGGTGAATTGTTTTGGATTTTACTTTGTGGGGGCGACTCTTTGTGAAAAGTATGGGTTTTCTAACTTTTATTCCTCTTGCCTTCATATATATATAGTAAACCCAAAAACAAAAAAACACAAGAAAAAATGAAATTAATTTTCATGCCGTAAGTTGCTGGTTATCAAGTACTTATGCCGGCCGGCTGCCAAGCACCTAAGTGCTTGGTTGTTAAGGGTTTACATGTTATAGTACTTTTTTAATAAATATTCATGAGTCGATTGTCGTTTCAAGAAATCCGGCGATTGGTCCCCGCGCATTTCTCTTAAGGCTAACATATGGCCCAATCTACGTAAAACTTCCTGAGTATTTGGTTTTCTTTTTTTCATGATCATGATTTTATATTCTATTTAGTGAAACAATGCGGTCATATCGGAAAGAACGAATTCCGTCTCGGTTATAGCAATACGATCTAAAACCTACAACGTTTTTTCCTTCTTTACGATTACCGAACTCACAACGGTGTTTTGGTTTTGAAATTGTGTACATTTCAGTGTTTCCATCAGCTGCCGTGTAAACGATCTGATACTTTGGGATAATTACATTAAGAATTAAGTTCAGTAATTTCTTCATCTTCCTTTTTCTCCTTTACGGGGTTTTTGTTGTAGTGGTTATAAGCATCGGTAACTTCTTCGCCTGTTTCAAAGCTAATTGAGATAATATCTCGCTCGTCATAAGGATGCCATGGTGTTTCTGATTCTTCAAAAAACAATTCCCAAAGCTCGCTAGCTTCATCCCAAGTTGGCAAGTCGAGAGGTTTTCCGATACAAGTTGCTTCTATATATGAGTTCATTCTTCTATACTATAGATTCCAAAGTGAGATGCAAGCTCTTTCATCATTTGGTCTTTGTTAAAAAAGTTGTAAGCAAATGTAAGTAATTGCTCTTTGTCTCGTTCGCTATAATCTCTAATTTCATCATAAATTTCAAATATGTTAAGGTTCCAATTCCAAGATTCTACTTGTGCTTCTACTTGAGCCTGTGTCATGCGGTGCCTCCTTCTAGTAACTTTTTGAATTGATTGTAAACTTTTTCCTTCGAGCCTTTAAGACCGAACTCTTCTTTCACTATGGCATAGCATGATCTACCGCGCGACAGACGAAGCCCCATAGTTTCAAGTTTTAACCCTCTTAATAGGGAGCGTTGGCGAAATGCTTCGATTTGTTCGGGTGTGTCTAATATCATAGTGATGCTCCTTCCATTGATCCGTTTAGGCATAGTTCGTATTCAAAGTCTTGCAAATCACAAATTAAATCTGCGAGAGCTTCTTCTACTGATTGAGTGGTGAAACCTCTAACACCTAGTCGCTCACCCTTTTCAAGGTTGACTCTATCGTTGGGGTCTGCATAACGCATATTCCCACGAGCGATGTCGAGGATTGTTTGTAGCTTTTCGTTTTCTGTCATAATAATAATATAGGCTATCTTACCGCTGTTGTCAAATCATTTTTGAATTTAAATTTACTTACATAAGTACTTGAGTATCAAACACTTAGCTCAAACGGCCGCCGCATCCTCTAAGTGATTGAGGATTAGCGACTTATGAAACTACTTTAGGGCAGTTGTTAACTCGTTTTGAAACTTTTGTGTTTCAACTAAATCTTTTAGATCGTAGCTGATAGTAACCAGGATTTCATTCTGTTCTTTAACAGCCTTGACAAGATCCTCCATGTTTGCGTGTCTACGATGTTCTAGTACTTCATCGCTGAGTCCGTCAATGGCGACTTTAATTGCATATAATTCTTCTTTCATTTAATTGTACTTTACTCCTTCTAGTTCTGATTCTAACCACATTATAGCTTTTTGTCTAATGTCACAGTGTGACACTTCAGTAAATACATTGTCGTTGACACGAAGATAAAGATCAAATCCATTCTTTTTCTCTGTATCAAATCCATTCTCTGCATACCACTTTTGGGCATAATCTATCATTCTTTCTTCTATTCTCATTTTAATCCTCGCTGTTTATGTAAGAGTTGTATAGTTTTAATAAATCTGCATCTGAACCATGTTCAATGATGCTCATTAGGTAGTCGATAATTTCTTGTTTGTTCATGACATATAGGCGGTTACTTTGTTGTGTGTTAATAAAACTTCATCTGCATAGTATACAAACTTTTCGGTGTGCTTGTCAACAAAAGTCTCATACTTGTAGGGGTTGTATGTTACCTCGAACTCCTTAGTGATAACCTGGGGGTTGCGAGATACATTTTCTGCATCCTGGAGGTAACCCTTAACAAAAGCATGGACATTCTTACGCTTCTCACGAAGAACCTTCTCTCTACCCTTGATGTCAACATGGAAGTAGCAATCCCAAAGTCCAATGCTTTCACCCTGGGGGATGTGAGCCTTAACTAGCCCGTGTTGCTTGATGCTCCAACAATCTTTGTGTAGATTCTTGTAAACATATACAGGGCGATTCTTTTTGATAATGTATCGTGGGTCTTTTTGGTTTCTTAAGATCATATATACATACTAAGGCAGTTTTTTAAAAAACACAAGAAAAAAGTGAATTAAATTACTTTCGCAAGTAGTTGGTAATCAAGTAGTTGCACATGCCGGCAGCCGCGCGCTGTAAGTGCCTGATAATCAAAGACTTACAAATGCGACTAACTTTTAGTTACTATGTCATGATAATTAGTTTATATATTATATTTATTTATTTGTTTATTTGTTATTTATTTGGTATTATTTTTATTGTTATTTATTCTATATTGTATTATATATTACTATCATAATCCATTATAAGTTTAATACCAAGTGCTATAGACATGACAAGTATAATCTCTATCATATATATTATTATTGAATGTTATTATTACTGACATATCTTTGTGTGATTAAGTGTTAAGCGCGAAGTGATTCGATTGCTTGTTTGACGACCAATGGTACGAAAGGCGAAGTTGCCATATCGTCAAGTGATCGTGCTGGTATAGAAACATCACGAACATAGTCGCCAATTTCTTCTACATAGCGCATTCTAGCTTCAGCATCTTGTGCTTGAGCTATATATCGATCACGCCCGCATCTAATAAGAAGGGGGAGATTAGGCATTTCCTCCTTGAGTAAATCAAGGTCATCTTTTGTAACGAAACCAAATTGTTGTTTGGAGAGAACTTTTAATAGTGTTTTAATCATATTATAATAATGACATAATTTGTTGGTAAGGTCAAACAAAAAAACCCTCCCCCTTAGAAAGACCGAACCAAGGGGGAGGGGAACTTATGACCGAAACGAAATTTTTCTCTCCCCCCCAATCTACCCAAAACCAAGGGGAGGAGAGATTGTAGTGTACAACACAAGCAGTAATATCACGAAGAAGTAATATCACGAACGAATAAGCAAAATAGGTGTGGGGAGGGACTACTCAATACCCTCAACTTTCGGCGTGAACATGAGTTCATAGTGTAACCTACTCGAACTACACTTGGATTGGACATCCTACCTCAGACATTTGTCCATCGGCACTCCACCATAGAGAAGCATATACCTTATCTCGAACACGAAGAGACATTCGGGTCACCCACAGGAAGGATTATAAGCCCTTCCAAATTCACATGAGATTTAACTTAGGCAGTTAAACGATGATTCCCTTCCTTATTTGGATTAGGTTAAATCTCAATTAAAATGTTAAAGAACAGAAAGTCTGAGGCTATTTTATTTACTTGAGTTGCCTCTTCTCAAGATGCCAATACGAAGTATAATAATATTAAGTATACTAAATTTTTCTTTATTTGTCAACTATTATTTTCAATTTTTTATTTAATGTTATTTATTTCTAAGAATATCTAATATCTCTTGCTTCTTTTTCTCATCCATATTATCGCGTAATGTTTTAAGTCCTCCTTCTACCGAATCCTCTACCTCTTGCATAAATTCTATATCACCCCCTTCAACACAATACTCAGCTTCTTCTAAACGTTCACGATTATCAAAGAATTTTTCTAAATTAGAATAATATTCTTTTGTTCCTTTTTCATGAGGGTCTATATATCTACAACGAGTTTTCAAGCGATGATATTCAACCTTTGCTAAGTCAGCATTTAATTCAAACCAAAATTGTTTTAAATTATCAGGCAAATGATCTACGTCGTATGTTATTTCCCCATAGCACATTTTATCGTACAATTTCATAAATACAGGATCATCATAACGACATTGATGCATTGAATCCCAAGTTTTCGACTCTAATTCATTCTTAATAGAAGGAAATTCTTGAAACAAGGCATTTAACTCGTCTTCAATTTTCATATTTTTAATTTTATGCTAAGTTTTTTGACAATCTAATAGCTCGTTGAGCTTGTATTTCTTTTAAACGCCGATCCGCCTCTCTCTGTTGGGCGAAGATGCTATCTTCAGTCACCGATCCAAAGTTGGCGAATTTCATTCCTCGTACATAATTGCCCTTGCGGACGTTATTCATAATTGCGGTTGCTTGGGCGCATTTTGCTACATTCATAATTTTCCTTTCGTTAGTGATTGATGATTAATATAGAACTACTATATAGTGGTGAAGAAGTAAAGTCAACAATTAATTTGAATTATCATCAAAAAGTTCACTTTCATGTCTCTCGTGATTAAGTTGAACATTTTCATAAGAATCGAAATCAGAACTAATTATGACTCGACTATGATACACTCCAATAGATGGTGGAATGTATTTGGGTTTAATCTTAGATTTGGGTCTCTTGACCTCAGTATTCTCCTCTTGACTTTGTAAACTAGTAATGTCGCGTCGAACTTCATTAGCATTATTATAACCAATTCGTTTCAATATATCATTCAACTTGCTCATGCTATTCTCTTATTTAGTGTTAAAGTTATTATTATATTGAATTAAGTTTTATTTGTCAAATAGTATTTTTAATTTTTTGATATAAACCATATTCACCCTTATCTATAATTAACTTAAACTTATTTCGTAACCAATTATTTGCAAGTTTCTCGGTAGATGCTTGATGTATTAATATGGATCGTTCTCTACGAAATTTAATTATTTTATTTTTATCTTGTTTTATTTTGTATATTCTCATTATTTAATTCTTATTTATTTCGGTTTTTATTATTTTGATATTTATATATTGTATATAAGGGATAAGATATAAAGAAATAAGACAAAATATTATATTATTTAATAAATTATTATAAAATATTATTTTATAAAGTATTTTCTACAATTATTTTATCTTGTATCATATCATTAACATAATAAGTATTATCAAATATTCCTGTTATGCTTTTACCCTCGTTAGTGAGTTTATTTAACTCATCTTTGACTTGATCTATCATGCCTTCTGCGAGTTTTATTACTCCTTCCTTGTTTTGCTTCTCACCTGTATCTACATTATTTAAGACTGCATCATCTGCAACTTCTTCTTGTATACGTTTTATTTCGGCGCGTATTGCTAGAAGCTCATCTAGCTTTTGATTAATTTGTTTTGCGGTATTCATAGTTTCCTTTCTTTAGTGTTATTTCAATACAATAGAGAAGAACCTTTTATTTGTCAAATACTTTTTTCATTCTTCAGCAACAAAGGGCGGAAACAACACGATCACCTTGCTTGTCTTAAAGTCTTTGCCTTTATCATCTTTCTCATGCAAGTGGATTGTGGTTGCTACGGCGCGCGCCCCATCATCGGTATCCATCCAATACATATCTTCAATGATTCTGCCATCCATAACCTCACGATAATTCGACTCAATTTGCGACTCAATAAACTTGACGCTTTGCTCCCCTACATCCATTTTTAACTTTATTTAATATTTATTTGAATTATTTGCGCAAATATACTTTATATTTTATTATTTATATTTATTTGAATTATTTTGTTTTTATTTATAAATTTTTATTTTTCTTTATTTTTCTTTTATTTCTAATGAAAAAAATCCATATTTATTACGAATATATTTTAAATGATTTTGTTTTGAATTATTTTTTTTATTTGATTTATTTCTTCTATAAATTAAATTTTTTATTTTTTCTATAATTTTTATTTGACTCATATTTAGATAAAGTTAATTCGCGTACTCTTCAATCAATCATATTTATTATTTATAATTTTTAATATTTTATTATTTTCTTGTGTGAATGTTTATATTTTGTCTATATATATTCCTTATATGTATATTGTATATGATTGTATATCGTAATGTATATTAAAAGAGAAAGCAAGTAAAAGTAAAAATCATTTGAAATTATCGTGTTCCTGTGGGAATTTATATTTTGTAATGTTATTTGAAAAAAGAGATTGATCCGCTTTTATGTGGTTACGGATCGGGCGATGAAAGGATACCAAGGAACACGACCTCGCCACAATACCCATGATGTAGGAGAAACTATTGAACGCCGAAATTATTCATCTTTCTTGTTGTTATTATCTAAGACAAAGTTTACCAAATCTTGATATTCTTCATGCGTTAGTTCATCATCTCCTATGAACTCGTTTAATTCATCTATTGTTTTAATATCTTCTAATTTTTTGATTTCACTCATATATAATACTATTTTATATATTATATATAATGTTTAATGAATTTCAACTATTTTTTATAACTTTTTATTTCGACAAGATAATCAGAAACATTTTCATCTGCATCTATTCTAAATCCTAATTGCTTTATTATTTTAATCAAATTAGAACATTTTAGTTTTTGATTCTTACAGATTCTTAAATCGGCAACATTTTTAATAATTGGATTTATTCCCGATCTATGTTTTGATTCTATATAATTTCTTATTGATTTATATACATCTTCCATATTATACAACTTTATGTAAGTACAAGGGAATTGAATCATCTTCATCAACCTCGTAACCTAAATTTTTCACAATGTCAAGCAAATCTACACATCTAAGGTTTCTATCACGCGATGGATTCAAGTCAGCAAGACCCTTCAAGGTTACATCTTGACCTTTCTTTTTCTTTTTGTTGATGTAACGAACAAGAGCGAAACTTAACTCATCGTCAACTTCTTCGTTTTCTACTTCATCCCAATCACCTTGATCGACAAAATCATCATCGTAATCTTCATCATCATCGAAATTGATGTCATCATCTGATCCATAGATGGGCTTATTAGCCTCGTAGACAGGTTTATTTAACTCTTTTCTTGAGTCAGTAATATCTTCTACTACTCTATACTTAGAAACGCGAAGTTTTTGAAAGTTGCAGTCAGTTGGAACTGAAACTGCATCAGCAGGATCAAACTCAACAAGAAGCAATTTGCCATTTTCTCCTGCCCAATCGTTAGCATAATCGTAACTACCAACATGAAGACCGAAAGAACAATGATTATCTTTATTGTCATCTACACAACGACGTGCAACTTCAATAGTCGCGCCAACTTCATTAAGAATTTGGTGACGCTCGTTGGTTTCACCTTGAACAACGATGGTATCTGCATTGCCTGTTGTTGACCAATAATCATGCTGAACACCTTTGTAACCAAGGCACAAACCTTCAGCAGTTGTTGGTAAACTTTTGTAACCCAAGAAAGTGTACAACTCTGCAACTGAATTTGCACTAGGATTTGCTTGTAATCGAGCAATGAAGTTGGTGATTGGCGCGGAATCTTTGAGTCCTGCACGAAGCATATCGAGCAATTTGTCAACGACTACGCCATGAAGACGATGACCTTTGTAGTAAACAACTTCATCCTTGACTTCAATGTCACCTTGGACAAAATCTTCAACTGCACGTCGAATATCTACAAGATCGGAAAGTTTTTCTGTTTCACCATCTAGTATTGCTTTGCGAGCAAGATGAAAGTTAGCATGATCTTTACGCAAGGTATGAGGCTTGCCTTCAAGAAAGATGGTGAGTGAATTTTCGCTAAGTATGTAAGGTACATTCATGTTTTTGTTTTCTCCTTTTTTGATGTTATGTATATATGTTATAAAAAATATGTGAGAATGTCAAATCTTTTTTTAAAGAAATTTAGGAGAGGGAGCAATCACTCCCCCTCTCCTAGTTTATGATTATCACACAAAGAAATGTAATCTTGAACCTTTACTACCATGTCACCATGTGTGTGATGATTACGTTTATTGTAGTAATGGTAAGTATCATCGAGCATCGAAAGATGAGGATAATTTGATACAAATTTTTCTGCATTAGAAATGATGTCATCAATATCAACTTTTACTGAACTAAATTTTTCGTTCAACCATTCTGCATCGTGATCAGCAACAAACTTGAGTTTTTGGTAGTGATTATCAGTTCTAGCAGAATTCATAATACGTTTGTATGAGCGCATGGTAAGGAACAAGTGATCGTCTGCAAGATTACTACAATCAATTTCATCACAAGTTAAAATACCATGATGAGCATTTAATACATCTACAATTTTAGTGGATTTATCATGGTCTGCACTATTGATAGAGTTTCTAATATAGCAATCAGTCATATCTGCCATGTTGTCTTCAATGATTTGCTTGTAGTGATCGGTCAAGAAGTCAAGCCAAGAAATCCAATTATCATCAAGTTTCTTAACATCACCTTTGCGAACACCCATGATGGTAAATTTACTCAAC